>Ga0316192_10004331_pt1 | contig 10327 bp, 13 predicted proteins | sample MerIslwburrow_MG_FD_204931 | JGI IMG/M metagenome (GOLD analysis project Ga0316192, IMG submission 204931) | Coastal sediment microbial communities from Maine, United States - Merrow Island worm burrow | ecosystem: Environmental > Aquatic > Marine > Coastal > Sediment | place: USA: Maine...
CAAGTGATGCAATCCGGAATGGGATAATTCTGCTCGGAGCAGTTAATTCGACGATAGTAAGAAAAACAAGGGGTATAACTATGAGCGCAATGAGAATTATCTTTCGCCGAAACAACATTTTCGAAATCATGGAAAGTCCGGTTAGGATGCGCATCGTTCTCATGATAGTTGTCCCTGTTCGAGGTTGTATACTCTGTCAAACTGTTTCTTATCCATAATCAGATGGGTGACGACCAGAATCGCGCACCCTTCTTCCCTAAGTTGATTAGTATAGTCCCAGAACCTCAGGTAAGTATCCCAGTCAAATCCACTGTAAGGTTCATCGAGAATCAACAATTTGGGTTTATGAAGAAGCGCAATAACCAGACTTAGTTTTTGCTGTGTGCCACCACTTAAGTTGGCGATTCTTTCTTTTTCAAATTTTTTGAAATTGAAATAATCCATCAATGAATTGCTTCGGCGTACTAATTCTGCCTTTTCAATTCCATAGGCCGCAGCGAAATAACGAAAATGTTCGTCAACCGTAAGTTGAGAGAATAGCAATGTCTTTTGTGGACAATATCCAAGTCGGTCGCAAACTGAAATTTTTCCACTATCAGATGTCCATTCACCGACAATAATTTTCAAGAGCGTCGATTTTCCTGATCCGTTTTCGCCCACAATTCCATACAGGGAGGAGGGATTCATTTCAAAAGAAACATTTTGCAGAACTTTGTTTTTCCCAAAGGCTTTGGCGATATTTTCCACTTTCAGTGTCATAGCTTAGTAGCTTTGAAGTTTACCATTTCATGTATCACCATCCCACTTGAGAGAATCTGGTCACGCGCTTGAAACTCACCCTTGCTGAGCCATTTATATTCGTCAGCCATTAAAAAATTGATTGGCATCACTTTTTTGAAGCCCGGAATATGACGAATGATTTTTTCCACAACGGAAAAAATCTTTTTCTCTGCTTCAAGCACTATTCCGCGATCGAGCTTCAAAACCATGCCTTTGTGTGGAATGGATATATATTCATCTTCAATGATGCAATCTTCTATTTTATCTCCGTTCAACCAGAGCCATTGCTTCTTTTCTTTTTCCCTCAATTCAATCCACACTATGTTATTTTCCACTGAACCAAAACGTCCCCACCGTAATTCATCCATAGGAATTTTCCAGGGAGGAACGGTGAGAATTAGTTGCTCGGCATAACCTCTTCCTTCTAAAATTCTATCGTTCATTTGAATTCGAACCTTTGAGGCTGGCTGAAAACATTTCCAATTGAGAAATCCTTCTTCAGAATCAAATAATCGAGCTTGAATCCTATTTTCCATTGATTTCCATGTTCCTGATACTCCAAATTTTAAATCGCTCCATAGTATCAGGTCATTCTTTATTAGCGGCATTTGCACATTACCGAATCTGGATTTCAGATGAACTCCGTGCGCGGCATCGTATTGTAACCAACTCGTATAAGAAGTTGACCAACCATGCCATGTTAGTTTTGCGGCATAGAATATCATGGCCTCTCCATTTTCTCCTGTAAAGTCGAGAAACCATTTATCAAGATGAAAATTTCCACCCTGTCTTTCATTGCTATCCTTTTTAGGCATTATTCATTTTTTGAATCAAGGTTTTGTTTCTGTAAGTATTTTTCGGAATACCTGCCGTGCCGGTAATTCGTAAACAACTTTGAAGACGAGTCTTTCTAGCCGTGTGAAGTTTCCTTGTGGCAATATTCGATGGTGCTCTGCAAGTAGAGTTATTCCTTCTTCCGCATGATGGCGCAGCCAGGATTTTACCTTCGGAGACATGCTGTGAAGGTCATCCAGTTTAATTTCAAAGCGATCACAATCTTCTTTTGAAATATTCACATAACCTGCAGCTAGATCAGCTTCAAAATCTTCAATGTTGTATTGGTGTCGACAGGCTGTTCCAAGCGGTTCCAATAGCTTAAACTTATCTGGATCATCATTGAATACTTTTAGAGTAGCCCGTATGGTTCCTCTGATATCAAGAATATAAAAGTGATGCATTAATTCTGCTTTTGGAAAAACGATGCATTTGCTCCTGCGTTTGGCATCAAATAAAAGGCATTCCAAAATATCGTTGGTTTCTGATTGAAAATCTTCACCGAACTTTTCCGCCAGGTTAAAACAATACAGCATCAGGTAATCTACTTCATCCTTTGGATTGAGAGGATGTTTTGAGAATTTAATTTTTTCTAACAGGTATTCTGTTTCACTAGAATAAGCATCGGACAGCGGGACATCTCCATCCACTACATCATCTAGGTAACGCATAAGCGTGTAATACGATTCAAGAAATTCGCCTCTTGTTGGAGCAAAGGCTAGATATTTAAATGAACGTAAGTACCAGAGAAATGAGCGGTATTTCAATCCCCTAGTTTTCAGCATGTGTTCAAATACTTTTGAACGTATTTTCTTTATACGTTTTTCCTGTTTTTTGTCTTGTATATTGGGTGATAGTTTCAGCATTCGATTTCTTTAGGGGATTGTATTGTTTAAACCAAAAGGTGTATTATACTTAAATAAACCTGCGAAAAACATTTACATAAATCTAATGTAACTAAATATACATCAAAATAGTGTTATGAGATTGGCGTTATAAAATCTGCGTAGTTCAGTGGTTTTTTATTATATTTTGGTCCAACTAAAATTTGTTTAAGACGCTAAAAAGTGTTAGCTCTTTAATTCCACTAAATATAAATCAAAGCCATCATTTCTTAAATTTGCGTATCTCATTAAATAAATATTTGTTTCCATTTTGGTGATTTGTTTAATGTGTGTTGTAAAAAACCATAACCTGCAACAATTGATTACGTGTATTACACATATTTCAATTATACCAGTAACAGCAATTCAATCCAAAAATTTTTGGTGGTTATTAGTATATGATCTAACTGGATGACAAGCTCTGTTCTGAAAAATAGGCTATGTACGTGGTATTTCCCGCCCTGCCTTTTTAGGGATTTGCTATCGGGTTGCAATAATTCCGGGATTCTCAGAAGTACAGGAATCCCGGAATTATGTCAGTAAATACGTTTGAACTTTTTCAATCCCTAATCCTTGTACTTGACAGGCTCACTTTGGTTCTGTACGCTGTTACTTTTCCACCCTCAATTTTCAGATCCTGGGATATGACTTCGGCAATGCGGAGGTCACTTAACGTTTGACTGGCACGGTTTACGGCTTTTACGGCAGCATCTTCCCAGCTTTTTTCACTGGTACCGATCACCTCAATGATTTTGTAAATACTATCTGTTGACATGACACAATTTTTGGTTGGTAAATAGAAATATTTCTTAGTTAAGTTACAAAGTTTTAATCCAATACGCAATCCATTCCCATACCAAAAAAGATCCGCTCAAGCGAAAAAACATCCGTTTTTTATGTGAAATTCCATTCATTAGTCTCCACACTAATACTCGGATGGTTAAATGACGAAAATAGGATTCAATTCGGATGTGAATGCATGCAGAACCAGTGTGGTTTATGTGATATCGAGGGTTCTTTAAGTTATTAAAATAGTATAGTAATTAGATAAATCACCAAGGCAATTAAAACCAGAATAAACCATGCTACGTATTCGCCTACAATAAATGTGATTACACCACGCATAACCGAGTATATTGTACCTTTTTTCATGATTTATAAAAGTTAATAGCGAATAAAAAAATCTCCATATATTTAAAGCTAGTAATAAAAATCCATTTCCAAGTTATCTGATTTTACAAAATTGTTTCTTTAGTGCAGAACGTTTAGTATGTGAAAAGTAGCGGATAAAATAGCATGTACATTGCAATTTACATAAAATACAAAAAGCACAGACTATTTAAAATCTGCGCTCCCTTTGCTATTTTTTATATGAATCGTAGCAAATGGCCTTTTCTAGGCTATTGGCGTCATCTCATTTAAAATAAACTCTTCAACAGCACCTTCTGTTGCCTTCATATATTCAACTAAATGAGCATTATTCACATGTTTTTGCCATAAATTTCTATTAGTCCAATTTTCATAAAACAGAAATAAGTTTTCATTGTCTTGATGCAAATCATAATTAATACAACCTTCTTCTTTTCTTGTTATGTCAATGAGCTTTCGTAATTCTTCTTTCACTGATTCTCTTTTCTCTTCCTTAGCTAAAATTTTTGCTACGATTATTAATTTTTGATCGCTCATAATTTTATTTGATTACATGTTTTTATCTTGTTCTTGATTTTTTAAAACTGAATAACCGTTTTACCTATTGTCCTTCCAGATTCTTGCATCTGATGCGCCTTTTTAAGGTTATCCACAGTAAAGCCTTCCAAAGTAGTTGTCAGTGTTGTCTTTAGCATTCCCGCATCCAGTAAGTTTGCTATTTCATTTAGGATCTGGTGTTGTCTGTCTATATCATCCGTAGTAAACATGGAACGGGTGTACATCAATTCCCAGGAAAAGGACACACTCTTGGTTTTAAACAAATCCAGGTTTAATGCTTTGCTGCTACCGGTAATGGAAACAATATGTCCTTGTGGCTTGATAATCTCTGCTGCGATTTTCCAATAGGCTTCTAAATCAACGAAATCCAAGATGTAGTCCACTTGGCTATGACCAATTTTTCCCAGTTCAGCTTTCAGATTATGGTGGTTCACCACATAATCTGCTCCTAAATCTTTACACCAGTTTTCAGACTTAGGTCTTGATGCTGTAGCGATTACGGTAAGTCCGCCCACTTTTTTAGCAATTTGTATAGCAATAGAACCTACGCCACCCGCACCTGCCAGGATTAAAACAGTTTTTCCCTTGTCGGTTTCACGATTAACTCTGATGCGGTCAAAAAGCGATTCCCATGCAGTTAACCCTGTTAGTGGTATAGCGGCTGCTTCAGCTATGGTCAAATTTTTAGGCTTAAAACCCACGATACGCTCATCAATGAGTTGGTATTCCGCGTTACTACCACTTCGGGTAAGGTCCCCGGCATAGTATACCTGGTCGCCCACCTTGAATCTTGACGTTTTATCACCTACTGCTTCCACAGTTCCCACAGCATCCCATCCAATGATTTTAGGTGTATCGAGAATAGTATCCTTTGCTGAATTTTGTCTGATCTTAAAATCGACAGGATTTACGGATATTGCTGATATTTTCACCAACAAATCGTAACCTGCTGGAACAGGTTTATCAATATCGAACTCTATAAAACTATTCTTTTCTGTGATCGGTAGCGATTGTCTAAATCCTATTGCTTTCATTGTTTTTTACGTTATAATTTTTCTATGTAAATCTTACTATCATTTTTATAGCAACAACACTATGTATAGTTCAGTAGTTCCGCAATAACGGTCAAAAAGGATGATTTGATTTTTTTATCAAAGTGAAAAACATGTATAGTATAAATGGAAAGAAATACCCCTGCTGCACGAGTGTTACGATGGGGATTATTGGCGGAAAATGGAAAACTGTTAATTTCTATCACGTAATAGAAACGCCGCTAAGGTATCATGAATTGAGAAAGAAAATAGGGGGTGTTGCCGAACGAACGTTGAGTTTGCAATTAAAAACTTTGGAAGAAGACGGAGTTATCCAAGGGAAAGTCTATACCAAAAAACCACCGTTGAAAGTAGAGTATTCTTTAACCGATTTTGGAAAAACACTCATTCCTCTTTTGCGTTCTATTGCCGATTGGGGAGATTTTGTTGTTGAGAAGTAAGCAGTAACTACTTCGTGAGTTTTTGGTTTTGTCTGCTGTGTGCGCTAGCGTCTTTGATAGAATGCGTTTTTAAGGCAACTTATCTCATGCCGTGGTTTTTTATGTTTTGCGGTTTCTTCTTCACTGATCCCTGAGAACTCTGCCGCATTATCATAGAATATATCTTCCTTTTGTTCCATAGTCGTTGTTTCTTTCCTAGGCATAGCAATTTGGTTTTTAACCCAAATTACTGCTTCGAAAAGTGTAAACTATGTCCCTTTAAATCTGTAAAGAATGTCCCTTTAACGCACTAAATTACTGCCAACGTTATTATGCGGCTATGAAATGTTGCGCATTTCGGAGCGCGTTCCTATCCACCGTTACGAACGCTGATTAAATGTTCTAATGCTAAATATAGCATTAGCCGTGCAATTTTTTATACCCCGTGTTTATTAGGCACTGGCGTTTTTTGTCCCCAATCCATTTCATGTCTTGTTTGCAGTGTCTCTCAGTCCAGCGTTGTAGCGGGATAGATGAAAAGCTCTTTGGCAAAAATAGTTTGTAGCGTAGGCACTGTGCATTTTGCCAATGTGCCTTGCAGTGAAGGGATGGTGTATTTGGAAATCTTATAAAAGCCTTGCTATTTGCCATTTACATTTTTAAAGCATACTATCAATTAGGACAAAGACTGAGTATTTTTTATTTTCTAAGTTTGTTTTAAAACAGATTCAATTATAGACCTAATACTGGAGTTATAAATTAGAGGTTAATGTTGCATTCGCTAATTTCCCAGAACCTACAATATACATTTTCATCTTTACAATCAGATTAAATAAAGAACTCCGGCTCTTTTCGCTCCCTAAACAATTCATGTACCCTTATTGTAGCATCTTTCATCAGACCGGGTTTCATCGATCTGGCACTTTGAGGACAGTGCTTGATGCAAGCACAACATAAGGTACATTTCTCAGTATCGATTAAAGAACTATTTTCTGAATCAATAGCACCTGTAGGGCAACCCTCATTGCAAACTCCACATTGTGTGCATTCATCGCTGACTTCAATAAAATCAATATCCCACATTTTTGTAACTCCTTCATAAGGATAATTGCCCGGGATAGTAACCTCAGAAATTTGATCGACTGTTCTTAAGGACCTAAGTTTTTCATTTATTTTTTGACCAAATAGTTCTGCGTGACTTAAATCGCTTTTATCTGGACGACTTTCGGATGCTGCTGGTAACGCTGAACTATGAAAGGAGTGTTCTCCAATATATGCCGCACCTGCAACCAATATGCACCCATGATTTGCTAAAATATCTTTTAACTCAAGTAATGCATTGTCGTAAACACGGTTTCCATAAACCACCACACAAACTGTTGGTGTATTGAGCCCTCTAATTGTTTGCAGCCAATCACCTAAAAGTGCGGGAACTCTTCCCATATAAACAGGAACACCTACAATAAGCAATTCGCTGCCTGATGTTTGAACTGCTTGTTTTCTTGCTTCTGGTTTGGTTATATCAATATATTCAATATTAGCTTGATTAATTCCTTTTGCAATACCTTGAACAACTGTTTTTGTAGTACCCGTAGGAGAAAAATAAACCAGTTTTAACGATTGTATTTTCATGATTTTGATTTACTAAATGATTTTTAATCTTTTTTGCATAGCAATAGCCTGCCTAATGTCAGGCAGGCTATAATTATAAGATACAGGCTATTGCCATTTTTCTAACTGGTGATAGAAAGAAATGCTAAGGCTTTCAGGTATAATAAGGGATGTGAAATCTGAAAATACCTTGTTACTTCGCAACTTGGCGCCAATAGCTTGAACCTTTTCAAAATTTTCGTAATGGTAAATAATACACCAGGAATTTACTTTAACGTCCTTTACAAGTTCTGCATCAAGAAAACCGTCCTGTGTTCTCTGAAATTCGTTCAGATTGTTAATCGCAGTTACAATTTGTTCGTCCGTTGTTGTGTCCAACACTTTGAACTGTGCCAATTCTGCAATGATTTTTGTCTCAATAATTTTCTTTACTTTAAAATTTATAGAGACAAATCTAAGCGGGATTAAAAAGAAAAAATAGTATAAAAACGACAGCTAGACTGGTTTTCCAACATGTAACATGGAATTGTTTTGATGGATAAAACTATTTGGTGTATTCCCTGCAAAACGTTTAAAATCTCTGATAAAATGCATCTGATCAAAATAATTATTGCCATAAGCAATGTCAGATAATTTGGAGTAATCGTTATCTAACAATTGATTTAAGGTGTTTTGAAAACGGTTGAGGGTACTATATGTCTTTGCTGAAACACCCACGTATTTATTATACATGCGTTCTAAATTACGCTTACCAATGCTATTTTGTTTACAAAATTCAGCAATCTGTAGTGAGTTATCACTTTGCTTCAATGAATAAAAAAGTTTCCGGAAACTTTCAGGAGTTTGGATACTATTATCAAGAATGGATAATAGCTCATTTTCAAGAATGCTTAATCTTGAATTAATATCTGGAGCTTCTTTTAAATGTTCACTAATTGTTTTAGCCGAAAAAAATCCAACTTCCCCAGCTCCCAACAATTGATTTTTAAATTCAGAGACAGGGATTTTTAAAAAAGGAAAAAAGCCTTCAGGTAAAAAACAAATGCCTAGCACATGAACTTTGCCATTAAGTAAAATATGGGCATTTCTGAAATGATCCTGTAAGCCTGAAAAATAAACATTTTCAAGCAATTGCATTTTGTCACTGAGCTGCAAAAAATGAGGGGTTTCACTCAAATTGAATTTTAAATCAATATTTCTTACAGGAATAATCTTATGATTAAGTTGCATATGATTCGCACGAATCTCCCAGAAGAATTTAATATATTTCTTCAATAAGAGATTTTGAACCGGATATTTATTCATTTCACTATTCATATCCAAAATCTATATAAAAGATTCATCCTTAATCTTTGCTTCAAACTTAGTTGTTATCCATAAGCTAATAAACAAAAAATTATCTCATGGCAAAGGAATATCCAATGCTTTACAAACATTGACCGATAAACTCAGAAATTCATTTTGTGTTTCTTTCATCAATGGTTCTTCCTGATATTTTATGCTTAAATTTGTTATCAGCTGCAATGATTCCGGAATTCTCAGAAACACAGGAATTCCGGAATTACGTCAATAAATAAGTTAGAATCTTTTAATCCCTAATCCTTGTACTTAAATGACAGGCTGACTTTGGTTCTGTAGGCTGTCACTTTTCCATTCTCAATTTTCAGATCCTGGGATATAACTTCGGCAATGCGAAGGTCATTTAACGTTTGACTAGCACGATTTACAGCTTTTACTGCGGCATCTTCCCAGCTTTTTTCACTGGTACCGATCACCTCTATGACTTTGTAAATACTATCGGTTGACATGACACACTTTTTGGTTGGTATATGGAAATATTTCCAATTTAATTTACAAAGTTTTTATCCAATACACAATCCATTCGCATACCAATAGTGAACCTGTCAAGCAATAAAACTGATTGTTCTCAATGAGAAATACACTTTATTGGTCTCCTGCCATAATCACTGTTTCTTCTACATTCCAACCATTCACTTTAATCTCCGACTTTTTACCTGCCAGGAGGTATTCAGGGACATTGACGGAGATAGTAATTGAAGCTTCAGGAGCAATACTAAAGTAGCTGGCTGACCAATAGGTTGGCTGCAACTCCTCTCCGTCAACCATAAATTGTGGCCTTATGAAAAATGCCAGCTGATCCGAAGTGTTTGTCAATTTCATATTCCAGGAATGCTCCAGTTCACCTTCTGATTTTCCAATTATTTCTGTTTTAAGGGTAGAAGATTTTAATTCTTTAAGTTTAGTAAAATTTCCTCCAGGCGCCAACCAGTAGGTATTATTGGATACATCTTCTTCCTCACTACCTGTGAGGTTTAATACCACAAAAACAATTTCCTTAGGATCAGAAACGATATCCACAAGGGGAAGGATCTTCTTAGTATCCGTAGCATTCATATCCACTTTTACAGATTTATTATACAAAACTTTTCCTTCCAGATTCATGACGTTTACCTGGGCTTTCAGATTTTTAACCGGTTGATAAGTGCGATTTACAACAGCCACCTGATAGTCATTATAATTCAGTTGAATGTGGATCGGTTCACAGGCATTCTGCATAAAATAGTATCCTGCGTTGGGTTGCAGGTACCAGTCATACACTTGCCAGATCACACTTGGGAATGCAGCATTTAATTTCCAAAGCATAACACCTCCGGTTTCGTTGAGTTTGTGCCCGGCCGATTCAAATATTCCCCGGTATCCTTCTGCATTCATCAACTGCATCTTAACAGAAAACTCTTCCATACTTTCAGGCGTTCCATACCGCGCAAGCATATCTTCATAGTACTTGTCATACCGGCCATTTCCTGAAGCGGCATCATGATAGCCCCAACTGTGGTTAAAAGGAAATGGCAATGTTTTATCCCAAACGAGATTCGGAATAATTTTTTGAAGTGTATTGTAAGGAGGCTGTGATGGAAGGCCTGTTTCATCCTTAAAAACCCAGTCCCTTCGCTTATCTACAAAATCATAATATGCTTTTGGAGGGTTCCAGGTATAGGGACCACCACTGTAAACCCCA
>Ga0316192_10004332_pt1 | contig 10325 bp, 8 predicted proteins | sample MerIslwburrow_MG_FD_204931 | JGI IMG/M metagenome (GOLD analysis project Ga0316192, IMG submission 204931) | Coastal sediment microbial communities from Maine, United States - Merrow Island worm burrow | ecosystem: Environmental > Aquatic > Marine > Coastal > Sediment | place: USA: Maine...
TGAGGCGCTGGCCGCGCGTGGCCAGTTCAAGCTGCAATTTGTCGACCAATCCAGCGATGCAGGTCTCGAACAGATTCGCTCTCTGGAACCGACGCTGATATTGACAGAAACACCGTCAAATCCGTTGTTGCGCATTACGGATATCGCGGCACTTTCGACGATCGCCAGGGAAGTTGGCGCTCTTCTGGCAGTCGATAACACATTTTTGTCGCCCGTTTTGCAGCAGCCGATTGCGCTGGGTGCCGACCTCGTTATTCACTCGACGACCAAGTACCTGAATGGCCATAGCGATGTAGTAGGGGGCGCAGTGGTTGCTGCGTCGGAAGCGCTTGCTGCAGAACTCACCGACTGGGCCAACTGCCTTGGTATCACCGGCGCGCCGTTCGACAGCTACCTGACTCTTCGAGGAGTACGAACAATACACAGCCGCATCAGGCAACATCAGGAAAATGCCGCGCAATTGGCCACACTGCTGCAAGAGCACGCGGCAGTGGGTCGCGTGTATTATCCGGGACTGAAAACGCATCCGGGGCACGAGATCGCCAAACGCCAGCAGTCGGGCTTCGGTGGAATGATCAGCTTTGAAATTGACGGCGGTGAAGCTGCTGTCCGTGCGTTCGTGGAAAACCTGCAGTTCTTTTCGCTGGCGGAGTCCCTGGGTGGCGTGGAGAGCCTGGTTTGTCATCCGCCGACTATGACGCATGCGCCAATGAGCGATGAAGCTCTGGCTGATGCCGGTATCTCGCAGAGCTTGATACGTCTGTCTGTCGGAATCGAAGATCCGGATGACCTATGCCGTGATGTGCGACGGGCTTTGAATATCGCGTTAACCGCTGGTCGCGTCGCTAATTCGGCCGTTGCCTGAGGTGTGGATTAAAGCGAACCGTCAGAATCAAATGGAACTGAATTCATGAGTCTGCCAGAGCATTATCAAAGCCAGGTTTCTTCGGATACCCGTTACCTGAAATTGCCGGACCCGGTAACACTGGAGTCCGGTACGGTGTTGCCGGAAGTGACGGTCGCCTATCGCACCTGGGGAAAGATAGAAAATGCAGAAGAGCATGCAATCTTGATCTGTCATGCATTGACCGGTTCGGCCGATGCGGATACCTGGTGGCCAGGAATTATTGGCGAAGGCTGCGCATTTGATCCGGCTCGGGATTTCATTATCTGTAGCAACGTCCTCGGTGGCTGTTATGGCACGACCGGTCCAGTGTCAAATCGTCCGGATGGTGCAGGCGTTTACAGATCGGATTTTCCGGAGATTTCCATTCGCGACATCGTATCGGTGCAGGCCGCACTTCTTGATCATTTGGGTGTTGAAAAACTGCATCTGGTTACCGGGCCTTCACTGGGGGGAATGCAAGTCCTTGAGTGGGCCGCCATGTATCCGAATCGCGTCAAGTCAATCGTACCGGTCGGGGTGTCGGGTCGACATTCAGCCTGGTGCATTGGGATCAGTGAAGCTCAGAGGGCGGCGATTGCGGCGGACCCGAACTGGAATGATGGGCAATACACGGACGAATCGCTCCCTGAGAAAGGTTTGTCGGCGGCTCGCATGATGGCCATGTGCAGCTACCGAAGCTGGGATAACCTCGAGCAACGGTTTTCGCGCGAGCGCGACGCCGAAGGGGCTTTCCAGGTGCAGGCCTACCTGCGCTATCAAGGGCATAAAATAAACGGTCGATTCGACGCAAATACCTACGTGCGACTGACACAGGCTATGGACAGCCATGATATCGCGCGCGGGCGGGGAAGTTACCCCGATGTCCTGCGTGGCATCCGGCAGCCTGCACTGGTCATTTCGGTGAATTCAGACATTCTGTACCCGCCAGAGGAACAGGAGCTGCTGGCCGGGCACTTGCCCGATGCCGAGTTGCAGGTTCTGGAATCTGATCACGGGCATGACGGATTTCTAATTAAGACTCGCGAACTTGGGGAATTGGTCGCCGCATTTCGTCGGGCACTGAAGGCACGACAAAGTGATGGCGAGATACGGCTCGTTTCTTCGACTAATCCAGCTGCCGGATAATCGCGTCGGTCATCTCCGATGTGCTCAATGCGCGATCATTCGCTGTCGCAATGTCTGCTGTACGGGCACCTTCGACAATGGCGTCGGCTATCGCCGTCTCGACGACCTCTGCCTCCTCATCAAGCCCAAGGCTGTATCGAAGTAATAACGCAACGCTGGCGATGCTGCCGCAGGGATTCGCTATTCCCTGACCGGCAATGTCGGGTGCGGAACCGTGAATCGGTTCGTACAAACCCCGGCTGGATTCACCCACCGACGCCGATGGCAACATGCCCAATGAGCCGGCCAGCATCGATGCTTCGTCGGTCAATATGTCGCCGAACATGTTTTCGGTGACTATAACGTCGAATGTCGCAGGTCGACTGATCAAATGCATCGCAGCTGCATCGACCAGCAAATGCTCCAGTTCGATATCTGGATACTCAGCAGCCATCGTGCTGACTGTAACGTCCCGCCATAGTCTGGATGTTTCGAGTACGTTGGCTTTGTCGACGGAGCAGAGATGGCCACGGCGGCTTTCAGCGAGTTTTGCGGCTACGCGTACGATGCGTTCAATCTCGTAGCGATGATAAACGCACAGGTCGCTGGCGTAATCAGCATCTCGCTGTTTGTCGCCAAAATAAATTCCGCCGGTCAGTTCGCGCACAACGATCATGTCGACGTTCTCGAGTAACTCAGCTTTCAGCGGAGATGCTCCCGACAGCTCCGGGTGAATTCGGACAGGACGAAGGTTAGCGAAGACCTCGAGTTCTGCGCGAATTTTCAACAGACCCTGTTCCGGCCGTACCGTGGCGTTCGGGTCAGACCATTTCGGTCCTCCGACAGCGCCAAGCAACACCGCGTCGCTTTGCAGGCATTGTGCAATTGTCTCGGTTGGCAAAGGATCGCCTGTGGCATCGATAGCCGCACCACCAATCAAGGCTTCGGATAAATCGAATCGATGCCCGAATTTCTCAGCGACCCGGTTGATTACCCTGACCGCAGAGTCGGCGACTTCCGCGCCTATCCCATCGCCAGGCAAAACAGTGATCAGGGCTTCCAGGGTCGATTCTCCTCAAAATGCTCAATAGCATTCTGGTGTTCTTGTATGAATCCCAGTTGATCGACACCGTTGAGCAGGCAATATCGGGCAAAACTGTCAATTGGATAATGGGCGACGTCGCCATTTGGCAGCGTTATAGTCGACGACTCCACGTCGATGTCGATGTCAGCGCCAGGATGATTGATAAGCCATTCGTGAGTCGTCGGGTCGACAACGATTGGCAGCAACCCGTTCTTCAGCGCATTGCTTCTGAAAATATCGGCTATCTCGGTGCTGATGACCGCCTGTATGCCGTAGTCCATTAAGGCCCAGGGTGCATGTTCGCGCGATGAGCCGCATCCAAAATTATTGCCAGCGACCAAAATTCGGTGGTTTGCGAATTGTTCGTGATTCAATACGAATTCGTGGTTTTTGCCGCCATCGGAATCGAATCGCCAATCGTAGAACAGCTTGTCACCCAGTCCGTCCCGGCTCGTTGTTGTCAGGAATCGGGCAGGAATAATCTGGTCGGTATCGATATCCCTATCAGGTAACACAATGGTGCGGGAGCTAAGTGTTGTCAGTGCTTTCATAATCCTGGATTGCTCAAAGATAGGAGCGGGGATCGGCCACGCGACCTTCGATCGCCGATGCCGCTGCTGTCATGGGGCTCGCCAGTACGGTTCGAGCACCGATGCCCTGGCGACCCTCAAAATTTCGATTGCTGGTACTGACGCTGAGCTTTCCTGGCCCGACCGTGTCGCCATTCATACCCAGACACATTGAACATCCTGACTCTCGCCAACTGGCACCCGCAGCTTCGAAAATCTTGTCCAGGCCAAGTGCTTCAGCGTCTTTCTTGATCTGCTGCGATCCGGGAACTACCAGCATCGTCACGCCGTCTGCGATCTTGCGTCCTTGGAGTATGTCAGCAGCTTGCTGCAAGTCGGACAATCGCGAATTCGTGCAACTTCCTAGAAACACGACGTCTATCGCGGATTCAGTGAGTGGCTTGCCGGATTCGACCTGCATGTAGTCCAGCGCTTTTCGAATGCCTGGATCGTTACGGCCGTCCGGCACAACCTCATTGACTCCGATCACCATTCCGGGATTCGTCCCGAACGTCACCATAGGTTGCAACTGGTCTGCCTGCACATTTACCGTCTTATCAAAGCGCGCGTCCGGGTCAGAAACCAGCCGCCGCCACCGTGCAACCGCGTTATCCCAGTGCTGGCCCCGCGGCACGCGAGCGCGTCCTTCCAGGTAATCGAAGGTAATGTCGTCGGGCGCGATCATGCCGGCGCGCGCACCAGCCTCAATCGACATGTTGCACATGGTCATGCGGCTATCCATGTCCATCGTCCGGACTGTGTCGCCAAGGTACTCAATAACGTGCCCTGTTCCACCGTCTACTCCGATCTGGCCGATGATCGCGAGAATCACGTCTTTCCCCGTTACGCCCGGTGCGAGGGTGCCACTGACATCGATCGCCAGTGATTTCGCTTTCCGCTGCAAAAGGCATTGGGTTGCGAGTACGTGTCCGACTTCCGTCGTTCCTATGCCAAAAGCGAGTGCGCCAAATGCGCCGTGAGTGCTCGTGTGGCTGTCGCCACAGACAATTGTTTTGCCAGGTTGTGTTGCACCTTGCTCGGGGCCGATGACGTGTACGATGCCGCGGTGGCTGCTATCGAGGCCGAAAAGTTCGAGGCCAAATTCTTCGCAATTCGCCTGCATCTGCCGCACCTGGTTAGCGGCACTTTCCCCGACAATCTCAAGATCTCTGAAACTTCTCACCGGCGTTGTCGGTGTCGAGTGATCCATGGTGCCGAGCGTCAGGTCGGGTCGCCTGACCGGCAGGCCGTGTTCGCGTAGTACGGAGAATGCCTGCGGCGTGGTGACTTCATGTATGAGATGGAGGTCTACGTAGAGGATCGCCGGAGTCTCGTCGGTTTCGTCGACGACCAGGTGGTCCCTCCAGACTTTCTCGTACAGCGTTCTCGGCGCCTCGACACTCATTAGACTTCCGTTGTCATCGTTTCCTGCTAACCGCCGACAGCTGCTATCGGTTGTCCGTCAATGCCTTCGAGCCAGCCTTCCGTATCTTCGGTTTCACCGCTGAACAAGCCGAAAAATGCTTTCTGCAGTTTTTCTGTAACCGGACCACGATGACCGCTACCTACTTCAATCCTGTCAACCGAACGAACCGGAGTTATCTCCGCTGCTGTACCAGTGAAAAATATTTCGTCCACCAGGTACATCATCTCGCGCGGAATTGATTGTTCGCGGACAGTCATACCCATCTTTTCGGCAAGCTGCATAATCGTATTTCGAGTAATACCGGTCAGGATCGACGACGCTGCTGGCGGTGTCAGGATTTCACCGTTCTTCACGAGGAACAGGTTTTCGCCTGCGCCTTCGCTAACAGTACCGTCAGTGGAAAGGGCGATGCCTTCCGCAAAACCGAGTCGCTTTGCCTCGGTGCTGATCAGCTGGCTCGACAGGTAATTGCCGCCCGCTTTCGCCAGCGCCGGGACGGTATTCGGTGCGACACGCTGCCAACTGGACACGCAGACATCGACGCCGTGTTCCATTGCATCGACCCCAAGATAGGCACCCCATTCCCAGGCGGCAATAGCGACATCGACCGGATGATCGGGCTTCGGTGCCAGGCCAACGTCGCCGTATCCCCGTAATGCGATAGGGCGGATGTAAGCGCCGTTGTTAAGTTCGTTTACAGCGATCAATTGCTTGCAAACCCCAATGAGTTCATCGAGTTCGTAGGGGATTGGCATGCGATAGATTTTCGCCGACTCATAGAGGCGCTTTATGTGGTCGGTCAGCCGAAATACTTTCGGGCCGTCTTGTGTTTTGTATACCCGGATGCCCTCAAATACCGAGGAACCATAATGCAACGCATGCGCCATTACGTGAACGGTCGCCTGTTCCCAGGGGACCATTTTTCCGTTCATCCAGATCAATTTTGCGCCATCAAAACTCATTTCAAACTCCGCACAGAAGTGCAAAAAAACAGACGACGTAGCTTAGCAAGCGAAGTAGCGTTACGCACCAGAATCATGCTCAATTCGTTGACTGATTCCGGGCTAGATTAATGCCCGGTTAATATCCGCCGCATCCTGATCAGACTGCGCTCCACGTTCCTGCCGCCGCAAAATACGGTTAATAACCTCGAGGTAGGCGCGGCTGGCCGCTTCGACAATGTCTACGCTGGCTCCGTGGCCACGATAACTGCTGCCGCCATACTCGACCGTAACAGTCGCTTCGCCCTGGGCATCGTCGCCGACTGTTGCGCTCCTCAATTCGAAGTTATTCAAGGTGAGATTGACACCAGTGGCCTGTCCAAGGGCGCTAAACGCAGCCTCAACCGGTCCTTCGGCACTTGCTGCAACCTGGATTGTGCCGCCGGTCTCATCAAGCAGATCAAGCTCGGCCGTTGCCTCTTCGTCGGTTCCCGACGTGATGGCCATGGATTGCAGTGTCCATGGACCGGAGGAGGCGCTGTCGACATTCATGATAATGGCTTCAATATCGCCATCGAACATGTCTTTTTTCTTGTCGGCGAGTTTCTTGAATTCCTTGAATGCACGGTTGCTTTCGAATTCATCCAGGTCGAAGCCGAGTTCTCTTACACGATCGCGAAACGCGTGACGGCCGCTGTGCTTGCCCATCACCAGGTTTGACTTGCTGAGACCGACATCTTCCGGACGCATGATCTCGTAGGTCGACGCATGTTGCAGCATGCCGTGCTGGTGAATACCGGCTTCGTGAGCAAACGCATTTTCGCCAATGACCGCCTTGTTTCGAGGCATATGCATACCGGTAATGCCCGAAACCAGACGGGATGTCGGATACAACCGCTTTGAGTCAACGCCGGTGGTCAGCCCGAAATATTCTTCCCGCGTCTTCAACGCCATTACGACTTCTTCCAGTGAGCAATTACCCGCACGTTCTCCGATGCCATTAATGGTGCATTCAACCTGCCGTGCCCCGGCGACAACTGCCGCAAGGCTGTTAGCTACAGCCATGCCAAGGTCATCGTGGCAATGCACGCTCAATGTGACTTCATCAATGCCGGCCACATTTTTTTTCAGATAACGAAACAGTTGGTCAAACTCACCGGGCACGGTATACCCGACAGTGTCCGGAATATTTATGGTGGTTGCTCCGGCTTCAATTGCCGCAGTAACTACCTCTGCGAGATACGACAGTTCGGTACGGGATGCATCCTCCGGCGAGAATTCAACGTCATCGCATAATTGCCGGGCCATTTCGATCGCCCCAACGGCGCTCTTGATTATTTCCTCTTTCGCCATCTTCAGTTTGTGTTCGCGATGGATAGCGCTGGTGGCAACAAATACGTGAATGCGATGGTTGTCGGCAGCCTTGACCGATTCGAACACTTTTTCAATATCGGCAGGATTGCACCGCGCAAGTCCACAGATTGTTGGGCCGAAATTCTGTTCCGCAATAGCTTTGACTGCGTCGAAGTCACCCGGTGATGCAGCAGGAAAACCCGCTTCAATTATGTCAACGTTAAGTTCCGATAGCGCGGCTGCAACTCGAAGTTTTTCCCTGATAGTCATGCTGCAGCCAGGCGCCTGCTCGCCGTCTCGCAGCGTTGTATCGAAGATCTTTACGTGTTGCATGCTCATTTCCTGCTCCAGTTTCGAGTGACAAGGCTTTGCGCCCCGGCATTCATCAGTGACCGTAATCGAGACTCGACATCGGGAAGTGTGGTACCGCGTGAGGTGGATGTAACGGCGAGTCGACTTGCAAGGCCTGCATCAGGGTGGCGTTATCAATATTGCCACCCGTCAGCACCATGCCGACGCGTTTGCCGGCCAGTGACTCTTTCATATTCATTGCCGCCGCCAGCGTCGCCGCTCCGCCACCTTCTGCAAGCTGGTGAATGGTCTGTGCATAACAGCGAATGGCTGCACAAATTTCCTCTTCACTGACCAGTACGAAGTCGTCAAGATCCCTCATCATATCTAACGTGTAGCGAACGGGTACGCGAGTAGCGAGGCCGTCCGCAATGGTTTTTGCGGCTACCATCGGTTTGTACTTTTTGCTATGCCAGGCGTGGTGAAATGCAGGCGCGTTTTCTGCCTGAACAGCGATGACTTTGGTCGACGGGGATAGGGCTTTGAATACCGTCGTGGTCCCTGCCGCGAGGCTGCCACCACCGACCGGCACAAAGACATAGTCCAGTGGGTCGTCGCCCGCTTGCTCAATCATTTCCAGTGCGACCGTCGCCTGGCCCGCGACAAGCTCAACCCTTTTGGCAGGATGCACTGACACGGCACCCTGGTCCCATGCATGACGGACGGACGCGTCCCAGGCAGCGTCAAAGTCGTGACCCTTGACAACGACTTCGCCGCCCAGCGCTTTAACGGCGGTGTTCTTGTCGGGGCTGTTACCCTCGGGTACGAAAACGGTGCAACGTGCGCCGTACATTGCACAGGCTTCCGCCAGTGCGCTCCCAAAATTGCCGCGGGTTGCCGTAACGAGCCCGAGGCTGCGTGTTTTTTCATCCATAGATGAGAGCAGGTTGATGGCTCCCCGGATCTTGAACGCGCCCATCGCCTGGCTGTTTTCCAGTTTGATAAAGGCAGTCATACCAAGTCGCCCGGACAATACCGGGTTTTCGAGCAGCGGCGTCGCTGCCAGGTAGGGCTTGATCACGGCTTGCGCATTCTTCGCATCTTCAACCGTCATAGCCAGGGGCGGGCTGTCTGATTCGGAACCCCAGTCCGTGCTGTCTGCGGGCATATGTTTTGCGAGTGTCATATCGGTAACTCCGGTCGTTCTCTAGTTTTCCAGCCAGTCCATGCGGCTACGCAGGTCGGCACCTACTTTTTCAATTTGATGATCGAGATCTTCCTGCATCATGCGTTTGTACTCGGGCTGGCCTGCGTTGTTTTCATCGATCCACTGCTTCGCAAACGTGCCATCCTGAATTTCAGTCAGGATGTCCTTCATTTGCGCACGAACGTGATCGTCAACCACGCGTGGGCCTCGAGTCAGATCACCGTATGCAGCTGTTTCGCTGATAAATTCGTGCATTTTCCGCATGCCACCTTCGTGCAGCAGGTCCACGATTAGCTTTAACTCATGCATACACTCGTAATATGCGACTTCCGGTTGATAACCAGCGTTAACCAGCGTCTCAAAGCCGGCGACCACCAGTTCAGTCGCGCCACCGCACAATACGGCCTGCTCGCCGAACAAATCTGTTTCAGTTTCCTCCTTGAAGGTGGTTTCGATCACGCCGGCGCGGGCGCCACCGATACCATGAGCGTAGGCGAGGGCAAGCTGCAATGCGGAACCGCTGACATCCTGTTCTATGGCGACGAGGCATGGCACTCCGTGGCCTTCCTGGTATTGGCGTCGAACCAGGTCACCAGGGCCTTTCGGCGCAATCAGGGCAACGTCAAGATCGGCTCGTGGTTCAATTTGCTTGAAGTGGATATTAAATCCATGCGCAAACAGCAACATTGCCCCTTGATCCAGCGACGATTCAAGTGCGGTATAAAGTGGACCCTGGACGAGATCCGGCGTCAGGAACATAACGATAGCGGATCCTTTTGCGGCCTTGGCGGGTTCGGCAACTGCCAGGCCATCGGCTTCCGCTTTGCTCCAGCTGGCGCCGTCTTTGCGCAGTCCTACAATCACGTCGAGTCCGCTGTCTTTGAGGTTCAGGGCGTGCGCCCGGCCCTGGCTACCGTAGCCAAGTACAGCAATTCGCTTGCCCTCAAGCACTGAAGTATCAACGTCTGATTCTGAATACATTTGCATTTATCTGTTTCCCAAGTGTCGGTATGAATTAAGAGGCACAAAAAAACCCGCTATTCGTTTGGAATGCGGGTTTTTGATTCGTTTGGTTTATCCAGTCGCTACCCGCTTTTTCTCCTGCTAAGAAGCACAAGAAGGACTAGCACATTCACAGCGCCAGTCGTAAGCAGATCGTTTTTAAGAGTGGTTGCCATGCCCGCGGATCATGTTGCAAGCATTGCGTGATGTCAACTGCTGAAATATCAGTTACTTGTGATATCAATAATTGGCTCGGGCAGCCGTTTGGCAGTGCCCCTCGCGAGTGCCGGTTTGAGACATGTGCAAGGCAATAACAGCCCTGAAATCTGCGGTCCCTGATAATCAGTAATTAGATTAAGAATAATCCTTAATCCTTTGTTTTAAAATTAAATATTGACAACTACTTTTCCGAGGGCACGGCGATCGGCGAGTGTTCGAATG
>Ga0316192_10004335_pt1 | contig 10323 bp, 8 predicted proteins | sample MerIslwburrow_MG_FD_204931 | JGI IMG/M metagenome (GOLD analysis project Ga0316192, IMG submission 204931) | Coastal sediment microbial communities from Maine, United States - Merrow Island worm burrow | ecosystem: Environmental > Aquatic > Marine > Coastal > Sediment | place: USA: Maine...
CTATCGGGCAGATTCCGGTTCACAAATAGCGTAAACGTCGGCGGGTCGGTGGCCCCCTGGGTGGCATAGAGCACCCTCGCCCCTCCCGGTGCAGCGTGGGCCAACTGCGCCGCCCGGATGACATCGTTGACCTTCCGGGTGGGAATCCGGGTCTGGTAGGCCCCGATCGCCTCCCCCAACGAGGGCAACAACCGGTTGACGCCCTTGCCCGACAATGCCGAAATGCGATGGGCCGTTCCGCCGGGCAGGAAGCTCAGCTTGCGCTCCAACTGCTCGGACAGATCCTCCCGCTGGGCGGTGGTGACATTCTCGATCTTGTTCAACACCACCACGATGGGACAACCGGCGGCGTCGACCCGCTCGGCCAGCCTTTGGTCCTGGCTGGTCACGCCCTCGGTGGCGTCGATAACCAGCAACGCCACATCGGCGGTATCCACCGACTTCAGCGCCCGGACCACCGAGTAGTACTCGGTGTCCTCCTTGATCTTGCTGCGGCGCCGCATACCAGCGGTGTCAAGGAACCTGATCGGCCCCTGGTCGGTGTCGATCACGGTGTCGATGGTGTCGCGGGTGGTGCCCGGCATGTCGTGTACCACCGAACGCTCCTCACCGATCAACCGGTTGAACAACGTCGATTTGCCGACGTTGGGACGACCAACGATGGCAATGCTGTAAATCTTGGGATCGTCGCTGTCGGCGTGGTCAGGACCATCACCTGATTCAGGGTCCTCGGAGGGGAATTCGTCAATCATGGCATCGAGCAGGTCGCCGACCCCCCGGCCGTGCATAGAGCTCACGGGATAGGGATCACCAAGACCGAGCGACACGAGGTCCCACACCGTTCCCAGCATGCGATCGTCGTCGATCTTGTTGGCCACCAGCAGCAATGGCGGGTCGATACCACGGAGGATGCGGGCCATCTGTTCATCCTCGTCGGTGATACCAATGGTGGCGTCAACCACGAACAGCACCACGTCGGCATTTTCAAGGGCCGACTCGGCCTGGCGTGAGACCTTGTTTTCCAGTTCGTCGCCCTTGACCAGCCAACCGCCGGTGTCGACCACGGTGAAGGGCCTGCCCTGCCAGTCGGCGTCGACCTCCTTGCGATCGCGGGTGACGCCCGGCTTCTCCTCCACGATGGCTTCGCGGCGGCCGACAATGCGGTTGAGCAGCGTCGATTTGCCGACGTTTGGCCGTCCGACAATCACTACTTGAGGCACGGAGATCATGACATCACCAACTCGTTGGTCAGGGCGTCGCGCAGTGCGGTCCCACTGGTGGGCACCACCTCGACCGGATGGGGCAGGTCGTCGACCGAGGTGCCGTCGAGGAACATCCCACCCGACAGGCAGACATCGGGTAGCAGGTAGCGGTGTCCGGCCGGCTCATCGGCCAGTACCCGGGCAATGTCGGCCCCCACGAGCAGTCCGGTCACAGCGATGTTGCCGCCGAAGAACTGATTGTCGACCACCACCAGTCTGGGAACCACGCGGCCAGCGATGGCGCCATTGGAAGCCTTGTCCGCTCCCCCACCGGCGGCGTGGTCGGCCAACAGCGGCTGCAGCACCCGGGCTCCGTACTCGCTGGTGACGATTGCCACCGGGGCTCGTCGACTGGGCCGAAGCACCACGTTCTGGGGTCCGACGGGCTGAGCGCCGCTGAGCTGGGTCTCAGCACGCTGCGGACCACTGGATTGGCAGCCGGGGAGCTGGGCGTCGACCGGTTCAGAAACAGCGACCTGAACGGCTGTGCCGCTGGAATCGGCCCGGGGTGCCCGGTAGCCGGCAGCGGGAGCGCCGTCGACCCAGGAGAAAAACCCGGCATTGGGAGTGCGCTCTTCGTCGGCGTTTCCCGTCAACTCCAACTGGAACTGACGAGCCATGCCGATGCCGTCTTCATGCATCGGGAACCCTTCGTAGGTCTCGGGCGCCGGGAAGGCTTCGTCGGCTAGGAGATAGTACTCATCAGCGGCGAATACCAGACGATGGCCGAGCAGCTCAAGGAAGGTCTGCTGCCAGTCCGCCACCAAATCCACCACCGCTTTCGCCTCGGCCTGGCTGTGGGGACGCATGTCGGCCTCGTCGGAATGATCGCTCACTCCCAAGGGCACGATGGCCACCGACGCCAGCTCCGGATACTCATCGAGCACCCCGCACAGAGTCTGCTCCAGCACCTCACCGTCGTTGATCCCCGGGCAGACCACCACCTGGCCATGGACCTCGATCCCGTGGTCGAGCAGCGCCCGCAGCCAGCGCAGGCTCATTCCTCCCCGGCGGTTCCGCAACATGTCGGACCGAACCTCGGGATCGGTGGCATGGATGCTCACGTACAGCGGTGAAAGGCCCTCATCGATCACCCGTTCCAGATCGGCTTCGGTGAAGCGGGTCAGGGTGGTGAAGTTGCCGTAGAGGAACGACAGACGATAGTCATCGTCTTTCAGGGACAGGCTCTTGCGCATGCCCTTGGGGAGTTGGTAAATGAAGCAGAACGAACAGTGGTTGTCGCAGGTACGGACCTGATCGAACAGCGCTGCCTGGACTTCGACACCCAACGGGGCACCGTCGGCCTTGGCCACATCCAGGGTGCGGGTCAGCCCTCCCCGGTCGATCTCAAGGACCACCGTGGGCTCATCCACCAGCAGCTGGTACTGGATGACGTCGCGCGGTTGCTCGCCGTTGATCGACACCAACGTGTCGCCAACCGCCACACCTGCCCGGTCGGCTGGAGAACCAGCCCGGACCGCAACCACCTGAGGAAAACCCATTACCCCAGGCTACGGGTGTGGCGAGCAGGGCCCGCCACCTGGAGTTCACGTGTGGCGATCGGGGCCCGCCACCTGGAGTTCGCCCTGCGGGCGAGTGTCCCGTGGGTGTGGGGGTGGCGGGGGCTTGATGGCGTGGGGCGCACGTCCCGCGGGTGGAGAGGTGCTGGGGGGCGTACGGGGGATCGTGGATGGAAATAGCCTGGATGGGTGAACGCCGACCGCCCCGCTTCCACCGACCTTGCTGACATCAACCAGGCATCTGCCGATACCCGACAAGACGACGCCGCCACGCCGCGTTCGGATACTGGTGGAGTCGACAAGGTGCTGCTTTGCGCTCCTCGGGGGTTCTGTGCCGGGGTGGAGATGGCGATTAAGGCGTTGTCGTGGATGGTGCGGGCCTTCGAGCCCCCCGTCTACTGCTACCACGAGATCGTCCACAACAAACTGGTGGTTGAACGATTCGTCGCCCGGGGCGTGATCTTCGTCGACGACATCGAGGAGGTCCCCGAGGGCAGCCCCATCATGTTGTCGGCCCACGGGTCCGCTCCTGCGGTGGTTGCCGCCGCCGAGGCCCGGGGCAGCTATGTGGTCGATGCGGTGTGTCCCCTGGTCACCAAGGTTCACCACGAGGTCAAGGTCCGGGCGGGCAAGGGCTACCAGATCGTCTATATCGGACACGAAGGCCACGAGGAGGCGGTGGGAACGATGGCCGTGGCCCCCGAAGCCATCCATCGGGTCGAAACCGTCGACGATGTCAAGGCGCTACCCGATTTCGACCAACCAACGGCCCTGCTGGCCCAAACCACCCTCAGCCACCGTGAGTGGGCCAGCGTGGCCGAGGCGGCGAAAGGCCGTTACCCCGACCTGTTCACCCCCGGTCGCAGTGATCTGTGCTTCGCCACCACCAATCGCCAATCGGCCCTGATGGCCGTGGCCGATCGCTGTGACGCGTTCGTGGTGATTGGTTCGGCCAACAGCTCCAATACCAACGCCTTGGCCGAGTTGGCCACCGAGGCCGGCAGCGCCCGGGTCTTTCGGGTCAACGGCCCGGAGGAACTACCCGATGACCTGTCCGGTGTCGTTGGAGTCACGGCCGGAGCGTCGGCCCCCGAGGACATCGTCACCGCCGTCATCGAGCTACTTTCACCAAAGAGTGGGGTCGAAGAAGTTCGTATCACCGAGGAGGACGAGTACTTCCCCCCGCCCCGCAATCTCCGCCAACTGTTGGCCACGCTTGATCTGACCGCCACGCTCGGCCTCGGCGGCCCCGTCGCCGACCATGCCGCCCTCAACGACCGCCACATCGGCGCATCAGAGGTCCTGGCCTCGCTGTAGCGCCCACGGGTCCTGGCCTCGGCAGCGGGACCGCCCGACCAGCCAGCGGGCCGGAGTCCAGCCAGCGGGCCGGGGTCCAGCCAGCCGGTCAGTTAGAACGGGGATCAGACGCCGGCGCGGATCTGGGCCTCGTCGAACAGTTCCTGCAACTGCTCGGCGAGGGAATCACTGACCGCTCGGATCTCGGAGCGTTTCACCCTGGCGCCTTCGGGGCGGGACGATGGATAGATCGGCCGACCGATCACCATGGTGACCTTGCGGGGCTTGGGCAGGTAACGGCCCTTGGGCAGCGCCCGCTGTGATCCCCCTACCCCGACGGGCACGATCGGCACCCCGGTGCGACACGCCATGAAAGCCGCTCCCTCCTTCAACGGTTGGATCAATGGACCCTCCTGACGGGTTCCCTCAGGGAACACCGCCAAGGGCTCACCGTTGTCGAGCACCCACTCGGCCAGGCGCAACGCCGTGCGATCGGTGGCCGAGCGTTCAACCGGGAAACCGCCCATGGCCCGCAGGAACCAGCCGAAACCGGGGATGTTGAAGTACGTCTCGGCTCCCATGTAGCGAAGCACGCGCGGTCCGGCCAACGACACCATCGGGGTGTCGAGGATCGATCGGTGACCACCAGGAGCAAGAATGAAGCCGCCGACGGGTGGAAGGTTCTCCCGACCAACGACCTCAAGACGGAAATACAGCCTGGCAGCCAAGCGCAGCAGGGTGCGGATGGCGCGGTAGGTGAGCCGGGCCAGGCCCTCAAGGGCCAACGACTCAGGCTGTTCTAGCGATGTTGTCGTCACCGTCTACCGAGTTCATCGATCACGGCCGCGACCGCCTGATCGATGGTCATGTTGGTCGTGTCGACAACAAAGGCATCGGTGGCTTGTCGCAACGGATCGTGGCGACGCTGGGAGTCGAGGGTGTCTCGCCTCGACAGGTCCAGGGCCACCGCCGCTTCGTCGGCCGTGGCCTCATCCTTCGCTCGACGAGCGGCCCGGGCCTCGTTCGATGCGGTGAGATACACCTTCAGTCGAGCATTGGGGAACACCGCGGTCCCGATGTCGCGCCCATCCAGAACTCCACCGCCCCGCTTACGGGCCCATTCCCGCTGACGGGCGACAAGTTCAACCCTGACCTGCTGGTTGGCCGACACCGCCGACACCGCACCTGAAACTTCTGGACCTCGGATGGCCGTGGTCACGTCCTCCCCGTCAACCACGACCCTCCCGTCGACTGCCAGATCGATGGCGATCTCCTGGGCCACGGCCGCCACAAGCTCTTCGTCGGTCGGGTCGATCCCACGGGACAGCACCACGTGGGTGACCGATCGGTACATGGCGCCGGTGTCGAGAAAGTCGAGGTCGAGGGCATCGGCCAAGCGGCGACCAACGGTCGACTTGCCCGATCCACCCGGTCCGTCAATGGCGATCACCGTGAGGGCTGCGTCGGATTGCAGCATCAAATCATGATCGAATTCAGTCAAGGGTCCGCACCGTTGGACGGTAACCACGTGCCATGAGGCCTCCCATGAATCGTTCGGAACGAGCTTCGTCGACGACCAACACCATGATGCCCTGTCGCCCCTCGCCAGAGTGGCTGATCTCAAGATCAAAGATATTCACATCAAGCTCTGCCGCCAGCGTAGCGATCGCGGCGATCTCTCCCGGTCGATCGGGGATGGGTACGGCCAGTTCCACAAGGTTGTCGGCCGGTCCAAATCCAATCGGGAGGTTGATCCGAGCCGAGCGGGCCTGGTTCAACACCCTCAACACACCGTTGCGGTCCTGGTTGGTGACGAGATCGCGGATCACGCTCAGTTCCCGGATGAGTCCATCAAGGCCTTTGACGATGGCATGGCTGTTGGCAGCACAGATATCAGGCCAGATTGAGGGTCGACCGGCGGAGATACGGGTCATGTCCCGGAACCCACCAGCTGCCAGGCGCAGCAGGGACCGGTGCTCAACCGAGGCCTCGTCCGCCATGTTCATGAGCGTTGCCGCCGCCAGGTGGGGAACGTGGCTGACCAGGGCCACCATCTCATCATGCACCCCTGGCGGTAGGGCCAGGGTTTCAGCCCCAAGGGATCTAACCATGGCCCGAACGACGGAGAAGGCGTCTTCTTCGGTGTTCTCCTGCGGGGTCAGTACCCACATCGCTCCGTTGAACAGGTCGGGGGTGGCCCCTGCCAGCCCGTCCTGCTCCGATCCAGCCATCGGGTGACCCCCGACAAAGCGGGGGTGGTTCACCGCTTCACAGATACCCAACTTGGTCGAGCCCACGTCAGTGACCGCCCCGCTGGTCCGCTCCAGGGCCTCAGAGGCCAACTCGGCCACCGAGCCGACCGGGGCGGCGATGATCACCACATCGCTGAGATCATCGAAACCCATCTCGTCGACGGCCCCGAGGTGCACCGCCTCGGCCATGACCTCGGGGTCGAGATCGACCCCGGAAACGTGCCAGCCATGTTTCCGTAGCGCGATGCCAACGGAGCCACCGATCAGTCCAGTACCGACAACGGTGGCCCGAAGGCCTGCGCCGGAGACGGTCACTACCGGTCCCCGTCGCCGGGTTCGACCAGGTCGGGGCGCAAGACGGTCGCTTCACGCAGGAACACGTGACGGAGGTCGCTGCGAGGCCGATCAGTCTCGGTATGGAGTAGGAGGCGGATGCAGCGATCGGGTCCGACCTCACTGGCCATCTCCTGGGCGCACAACAACGGCACGTCGACCAGACCTAGGGTTCGGGCCGCCGCCGCGGGCGGCAGGGAGCGCACATCCTCGGTTGCGGTGAAGAAGATACTGATGACATCGTCGGCGTCGATCTCGTTGCGCTCAAAGAGCACGTTCAACAAGTCGATCGTTCGTTGTCGGATTTCGTTCGGGTCGTCAGTGTCGACCGTCGTCGCTCCTCTAAGAGCACGCACTGCCATGGCGCCGAATAGTATCCGGGCCGATGTTGGGTTGGCCTACTGAGCAGGTGTTCCGTGTTCCGTTCCTGTGTCCCCGCCCGGCTCCAGGTCGCCGGTTTCGGCGGGATCGGCCCCCGGCTGCGGGCCGCCGGCTGGGCGGGGTGGGCTGTCAACCACCGCCACCGCACGTTGCAGCGCAAGCAGTTCCGAGGTCCCGAGGGGTCGCCATTGTCCAGGCCCGAGGCGGGGATCCGAGAGCGGCCCGATCCGGGTGCGCACCAACCTGACGACCTCGTGACCCACCGCTTCCAACATTCGTCGCACCTGACGGTTCCGGCCCTCATGGATCGTGATCCGGACCATCCCCGGAGCGGTGACCGACGCCTTGGCCGGTGCCGTCATCCCGTCGTCGAGTTCGATACCGTCGCGCAACGACCGCAAAGCGGCCCGACTGGGCCGACCCCTGACATGGGCCAGGTATTCCTTCTCAACCCCGAACGACGGGTGGGTTAGACGGTGGGCCAGGTGACCATCGTTGGTCAGAAGGAGCAGACCCTCGGTGTCGAGATCGAGGCGGCCAACAGGAAAAACCCGAGGTTCGTCGGGCACCAACTCGATAACCGTCGGTCGGCCGTGAGTGTCCTTGGCCGTTGTCACCACCCCACGACGTTTGTTCAACAGATAGGTGACGGCATCAACATGGACGGAGTAGACGGTTCCGTCGACGGCGATCTCGTCACCGGTGTTGGCCCTCGCCCCCAAAATGGCCGTGACCCCATTGATGGTCACCCGCTCGTCTGCGATCAGGTTCTCGCAGACCCGGCGCGATCCGAGCCCAGCCCGGGCTAGCGCTTTTTGGAGCCGCTCGCCTTCCGCAATCGGCCCATCCTCGTTCGCTGCCACCGTTCCGACGGTAGCGGGGCGGCCGACACGATCCGGGCTTTGACCTTCTGCCAACCCTTCAGCACCACGGCCGAGGCGGCCTGCACCGCCCCCATCCCTTTGGCCAGACCGCCCTCGGCACTCGGGTTCGGCGGAGCCGACTGGTCGCTCGATGCCCCGACTGTACGTTTGCGCCCTGCCGCTTTGGTCCTCTTGGACGCGGCCGACGACCTGCTGTTGCGCTTGCCAACCGCAGCCTTTGCTCTTTTTGACGCCGACGACAACTTGTTGGTGCGCTTGCGAACCCCCGCCTTCGCCCTTGTTGGCGCGGCGGACGACTTGCGGTTGTCCCACCGCCCACCGCCCCTCGGAGCTCGGGCAGACTTCGGCTCGGGGCGCGCCTGAGCCTCACCTCCTGGTGAGTCTCGAGCGGCGGCCAAGGACCTTGACCAATGGCGACTTCAGTGATCGCCAACCGGTTCCGGCGGTTCAGCCTTGCCCGGTTCGGGAGCCACGTCGGCCTCGTCATCGGCCTCGCCAGGATCGTCGTCGGACACTCCAGCGGGAGTGTCAGCAGAACCTTCGGACCCATGACTGTCGTCGCCATCGTTTACCGGCTCCGCCGACTCCACTGGCGCCGGTGACACTGCGTCGCCCACCTCAACGGGAGCCGCCTCGGCGCCGTCGCCAGCCTGGTCGGCGGCAATGCCAGACTCGGCATCGGCCGTGATCTCGAAATCACCTGCCGAGTCATGCTCAACAGCAGCCTCCGGCTCGGACTCGGCGGATTCCGGCTCGGCTTCAACCTCGTGATCAGACGACTCGACCTCAACCGGATCAGGCTCAGCTCCATCAGAGTCGGACCCCTCAACAGCGCCCTCCCCCTCAGCGCCCTCCTCGACAGCGCCCTCCCCCTCAGCGCCCTCCTCGACAGCGCCCTCCCCCTCAGCGCCCTCCTCGACAGCGCCCTCCTCCTCATCAACGACGGTCCCTTCGGAAGCAGCCGCTCCAGCGGTGCCTTCCTCATCGGTCGTCGTCTCGGGAGGTGGGCTGTCCGGGTCGACCCGCAGGGTCTGCTCCAGGGCCTCGACCACGTCGGCCGACGGTACGAAGTCGCCGAGAGCGGGCAGGTCGCTGACGGCGTTCAGGCCGAGTCGTTCCAGAAAGTACTGGGTGGTACCGAACAGCACCGCTTGGCCCGCTCCGAGGTCCCGCCCCACCTCCTCCACGTAGCCGCGCTGGACCAGGGTCCGCAGCACCGCGTCAACGTTCACCCCTCGGATGGCACTGACCTGTGCCCTCGACACCGGCTGCTTGTAGGCGACGATCGACAGGGTCTCCAGCGCTGCGGTCGACAGCCTCGTCGACTGGCCGCTCATGGCAAAGCGTTCCACGTAGGGAGCGAGGTCGGGGTGGGTTTGGAAGCGCCAGCCTCCGGCCACCTCAACCAACTGGAAGCCACGGTTGTCAATGTCATAGGACAGAGCCAACTCCCGACACAGCTGATCGGCGGTATCTACCGACAGCTCGATGATCTGAGCCAGCAACTGGACCGGCACCGGGTCGGAGGACACCAGCACAATGGCCTCGATCGCCCGCCTGGGCTCGGTCATCGGCGAGGTCGAAAACAGATCCTCATCGTTCATGTGCAACTACCTTCGATCTCGTCGCCCTTCATCACCCCAACCGGGGCCCGGTGCAAACAGATGGCAGGCCCATACACCGGGCCTGGACTTGGACCTTCGTTTAGCCCTCGTAGAGGTCAGCGCCCGACAATGCCAGCTCGCGGTCGGCCATGGTCCCGATCCATTCGACCGTCAGCTCACCGAAACACTCCACCTGGTCGAGCTCCACATAACCCTGCTTGAACAGTTCAAGCACGGCCAGGAAGCGAACCACGACCTCCACCCGCTCATAAAGCCCGCGGGTGAGCGTCCGGAACGAGGTGGGACCGGCGCCCGGCAACGTGTTCAGCAGTTCGCCGATGGCGTCGGTCACATTTGCCCTGATCGGAGTCACGTGGGCCAGCGACAATTCGGGTTTGGGCCTGGCCGTCACCACCCGCAGGAACGCCGAACGCAGCCGGGCGGCGGTGATCCCAGCCAGCGGATCGGGGCTGAGGCCGAGGAACTGATCCTCAAGGCCGACCTGTCGGGGGGTCGACAGATCGGCCACCGCCACCATGTTCTCCAGTACGCGGGCCGCATCCTTGAACGTCTTGCATTCAAGCAGTCGGGCCAGGAGCAGGTCGCGCTCTTCCCACAGGCCGAGTTCCTCGTCGAGATCGATGCCGTCGTCCATGGGGAGCAATCGTCGACACTTCAGCTCGACCAGGGTGGCGGCGATCAACAGGAACTCGGTCGCCACCTCCAGGTCGCAGGAGTCGAGCCGGTCAAGCTCCCCGAGATAGGCATCGACGATTTCCGACAGCCGTACC
>Ga0316192_10004338_pt1 | contig 10319 bp, 8 predicted proteins | sample MerIslwburrow_MG_FD_204931 | JGI IMG/M metagenome (GOLD analysis project Ga0316192, IMG submission 204931) | Coastal sediment microbial communities from Maine, United States - Merrow Island worm burrow | ecosystem: Environmental > Aquatic > Marine > Coastal > Sediment | place: USA: Maine...
CACTCTCAAAGCTCCCTCTCCATCGAGGAGCGCGGCCCCAGGCATCAACCCGGAAGGGTCGATGCCGCACAGACCCATGATGGTGGGCAGAAGATCGATATGTTGGACGGGTGTCGACACACGTTGTCCGGCACCGGCTGCGCCGGGGAGCCGGATGACCAACGGAACCGACAGGACCTCGTCGTAGAGATCGAGCCCGTGCGTCCAGCTCCCATGCTCGCCGAACGCCTCGCCGTGGTCCGACGTGAAGATGACCACCGTGTTTTCGAGCTCACCGAGGGTGTCGAGCTTGTCGAGCAGTCGACCGAAGCTGGCATCGTTGGCGGCGACCTCGGCGTCGTAGAGATCGCGAAGATCCCGGCCGAGCTCGACCGTCGGCTCCACCGTTCCGAGGACCAGACCGCGCACCGTCTCCACCTGGCCGATCGAGGGGTCCTCGACCGCGGATGCGAAGGTTTCGAGATAGGGCGATGGTGGAGCGTAAGGGGCGTGCGGGTCAATGGTGTGGACGTAGAGGAAGAAAGGTCCATCGCCTGGAGTTCGCGCGTCGAGCCACCGGGAGATCCTTTCATGAATGACCTCGGACCTGCCTCTGGCGTGTTCGATGAACTCGAAGTGGTCGAATCCTCGGGCAAATCCGAACGGTCGCCCGACATACGCGTTGGCCACGACCGCGCCGGTCTGGTACCCGGCGGCCTGAAGCCGTTCGGGGAGGGTCGGCAGCCCATCCGGCAGTCGATCGTCGGGCCCGTTGACGCCGTGCGCCCGCGGCCAGAGCCCGGTGAAGACGGAGGCCACCGCGGCCTTGGTCCACGACGATTGAGCAGCCATGTCGGTGAAGGTGATTCCCTGTGCGGCCATGGCGTCCAGTCTCGGAGAGAGAGGACGGTCGCAGCCGTAGATCCCGAGACGATCGGCGCGCAGGGCGTCGACGAGATAGATGATCACGTTGGGTTTCGCCGTTTTCCGCGGCCGGGGATGGGCCGACTCCGGCCGGTTTCCCACCGACTGCGGCCCCTGCTGAGGCGACAGGATCTGCGGACGAACGAGCCTGAGGCCTCGTGGCGCACCGCCACTCCTTTTGGAACGGGTCGTCAATCGAAGACGGCTCAGCCCCTCACGATCGCCGAGTGGGAGGGTGTGACCTCCGCCGGAGCAGTCCCACGATCTGGTTTCGGGTTCGGTTTCGAACTCACCGAGGATCGAGACCTCGAGGACGGACGGGACCGCCCCTTGCGAACGGCAGTCCTCGATCTGCAACAGGCTGCCGGGTGCGAGCTCGACAAAGTGGTCGGCCAGGGATCCGGCCGGCATCTCGACCACACCGTCGTTGCTGCGCATTGCGGTCTCGTCCACCCCGTCGAGCGCCATTTCCGACCAGGCAACCGCGATTTTGCGTTCGTCTGTCGAGCCTGCGATGACGGCGGACGGGGTGTCGACACGGCCGTAGAGCACCACCAGTCGATTGCGTCCGAAGATCTGGGCGGTTGCCGGGAGCACGATGGAGTATGTCTTCGATGGGGGCTGCAGCTCCAACTCATCGCCGAGGCTGTGACCGTTGAGCTCGAAGCTCAGGGTCTGAGGAGGTGCGCCCGGGAATTGAAACGGACGACATCGGAAATCCAGCCTGAGGTCCCGCCGCCATCCGAGGTGGAAGTCGACCTCCGACGACGCGCCGCGGCTCCACACAAAGGTCTCACCGCTCGCCCTGTTGCGCTCATCGTAGTACCACCCGGCGGCCAGGTGGGAACGGGCATCGACGGTTCCGACATCCATGTGTGCGGGCTCGAGAGCCACCAGTGCGGAGGACCATTCGGATGCGAGATCGACATCCACCGCGGTGGCCGGCTCCCGGCCGCAACTCGACGAGAGGCCCGCAATCAAAAGCAGAGCCAACAGCCACCGTCGAGACGGCCGACCGTTCATGCGTCGGCGGCGACCTCAGGCTCCACCAGATCCTCGGGATCGGGGAGATCCTCGGCCCTCTCGAGACCGAAATGGAGGAGAAACTCCTTGGTCGTCCGGTAGAGAAACGGTTTTCCCACCACCTTTTTGCGACCGGCCAACCGGATCAGTCGCCGGTCGAGCAGCGTTCGGGCCACCGCCGAAGAGTTGGTGCCTCGGATGAAGTTGATCTCCGGGAGCGTCACCGGCTGCCGGTGAGCCACGATGGCCAGGACCTCGAGGGCGGCCTGGGAAAGCTTTTGCCGGCTCGCGATCCCGTGGAAGGTCCGAAGATAGTGGTCGAACTGGGGGGGGGTCACGCACCGCCACCCACCCGCCGATCGTTCGAGTCGGACGCCGCGCTCGGCCTCCTCCCACGAGGCGGCGAGTCCGGAGATGGCCTCCTCGATCGCGCCCTCCCCTATCTCTCGATCGGTGGCCAGGGAGATGGCGTCGGCGGTGACCGGACCCCGGGCGGTGAGCAGCACCGCTTCGATCAGCGCCTGGAGGGAATCATCAATCATCGGCACCCTCGCGTTCGGTTCTGTTCAACGATCCTTCGTCGAGCTGACGGGTCCCACGGCGGAGATAGATCTCCGAAAACGGCACACTCTGCTCGGCGCGGGCGGCGCCGAGGCGGACCAGTTCGAGGGCGGCCACGATGAGGACGACAACTTCTTCGGGATCGGGACGCCGGTTGAGGTGGCGAGTGAGCGGGAGAATATCGTCCTCGGCGATCCGTTGATAGATCTCTCTCATCTTGTCCTGTACGTTGTAGCGAAGCGGGAGGACTTCGATGGGAGGCGGATGCGCCGCCGCGAACCGTTGCATGACCTGGAGGTAGGTTTCCGCCAAGAGTTGCAGGTCGACCTCCTCCCAGTCGAGGTCGAGCTCTTCATCACCGAAGTCGGCGATGACGCCCGCCGGCCAGATGCACCGGCGGACGAGGTCCTTGTCGTGCAGGATCGAGGCCAACTCACGGACCCGCCGATATGCCAGAAGACGCTCAATGAGCTCTTCCCTGGGATCCCCTTCTTCGGTCTCGGTCCGAGGGAGCAGCATTTTCGACTTGAGTTGCAGCAGCCACGCCGCCATCCAGAGAAATTCGCCTGCCACCTCGAGGTCGAGGTCCTGCATGGCGCGGATGAGTGCGTGGTATTGGTCGCAGATGCTGAGGATCGGAATGTCGTAGATCGACACCTCGTTTTTGCGAATGAGGTGCAACAAGAGATCGAGAGGCCCACAGAAGAAAGGCAACTCTACGGATGGCCCCAAGGGGACGAGCTCGACGAGATCGGGATTCACTTCCACGACCGGGAGTATAACCGGCCCTGTCACGTAGCGGTTCCGGGGCATTGTCAAAAAGTCAGTATTGTTAGTATATATCTCTTTTCTTGTGAGGGCGGTTCTACGCTGCAATGGGCCTGGCAGCTCGTGTTAAGCTCGCTCCGCCCACAGGAAAGACCAGGAGGAGATGCAATTGGAACTTTGGGACGGCCAGATGAACCTCTACGACGACAACCCGCAGCGCGAGGTCGGGGGTGGGCGGAAGATCGTCGTTTTCGACCTCGAGACGCAGCGCTCCTTCGACGAGGTCGGTGGGCGCAGCCAGATGCATCGGTTGGGCGTGTCGGTGGGTGTCGCCTACCGCTACGACACCGATGAGTTTCTGGTCTACACCGAGGACCGAATCTCCGAGCTGATCGAGCTCCTGCTCGGCGCCGATCTCGTTGTCGGATACAACATCAAGGGCTTCGACTACGAGGTCTTGCGCGGCTACTCCGATGAGAACCTTCAGGGGCTCCCGACTTTCGACATCATGTACGATCTCGAGGATCGCCTCGGGTTCCGGCCGAAGCTCGAGAGTGTCGCGGTCCCCAGCCTCGGCGGTGGGAAGTCCGCCGACGGGCTCCAGGCGCTCGAGTGGTGGCGGCAGGGCGAGGTCGACAAGATCATCGAGTACTGTACCGAAGACGTCAAAGTGACCCGCGATCTCTATGATTTCGGCAAGCGAAACCGATGCGTGCTGGTTTCCCGGTTCGGCGGAAAGCCGCGTCAAGTCGCGGTGGAGTGGTAGTCGGGCCATATTTTCACCGTAAAGGCGCGAAGGACACATCGCAGTTTCACCGCAAAGATCGCCAAGAACGCGAAGAACATCGCAAAGACCATCAGGTTTAAGAGCCATCGCACCATCGCCCGGAGAAACCGCAGACAGCTCATGGATTGTCCGGGCTAAAAGTCTCTGAAGGTGGGGTGAACCTCGCCCAAAGTCGAGTCGTTCGTCAGATGTAGGGTGGGCTCGACATACTTTCAGTCTCATTCCAGAATGAAAGAACTACCACGAAGTCCGACAAAACCGAAGTCATTCTTCATCGACGTTCACCATGCGATGGTCTTTGCGTCCTTGGCGCCGTTTCGGTTGAGTGAACCGCCGTCGCGACCGTCGGGTCAGGCGTCCCGATCCTGGGCCGTTCCTCCGGCGATTCGGTGGATCAATCCGGCAAGATGCTCGGGTTCCAGACCCTGCTTGGTGAGGTAGGCGTCGGCCCCGGCTTCGAGGCCGGCCAACCGATCGGCCGGCAGATCCCGGGTCGAGACGACAACCACCGGCAGATCCGAGAACAGATCGCTGGAGCGCACTCGACGAGTGAGTTCAATGCCGCTCAGTCCCGGGAGTTCGACCCCGGTGACCACGCAGTCGAAGGGTTCGAGCTCGATGAGGCGGAGGGCCTCCTCCGCCGACTCCACCGGGGTGACGATGAATCCGGCGTCCTCGAGCAGCCGACGCATCATTTCGCGGGTGGCATCGTTGTCGTCGGTCAAGAGCACCTGCAGGGCCGTTTGCCCGATCTCGTTCGGGCTGTGCCGTTGGCCGCTCTCGCCGAGATCGAGTGGACCCAGCCGCTGGAGTGAGAGCACCGCCACCGGACGCCCGGTGGACAGGAGCGCCACCCCCGTCACCGTCGAGGGAGCGCCGGCGACCCCGGGAAGGGTTCGAACGAAAACCTCCTCCTCCCCGAGAATGGCGTCGACCACGATGGCGGTCGCGGATCCTGCGATGGTGGTTTCCACCAGGATGGCATGAGCTGATTCCCGACCTCCGAAAAGCGAAGCGAGGAAAACGGCGCCGATGGTCGATTGTCCCTGGCGAACAAAGGTCCTGCCCTCGTCGGTGAAGACCATCTCGGGGCGGAGTCGACTGAATGAACGAACCGCTGAAGCAGGAAAGGCCAGGACGTGCTCTCCGACCTGGACCACCAGCACCCGCTCGCCGCGCCGTGCGACGGGGACCTCCACCGTGACCCTGGTTCCCTCGCCCAGGGCCGAGCGGATCCAGATGTCGCCGCCGATGGCGCGGAACGAGGCTGCCACGGCATCCAGCCCGATACCGCGGCCGGAAACGTCGGTGGCGAGGTTCCGGGTCGTGAAACCCGGCAATTGCAGGAGTTGATAGGAATCGTCGGCGGAGAGCTTGGCGGCCGCTGAGGGATTGATGAGGCCTCGCTCCACAGCGACCTTCACGATCGCATCCGGATCGATTCCGCATCCATCGTCCCAGACAATGAGTTGCACCCGATCGCCGTCGGCCTCGGCGCCAAAGTGGATTCGGCCCTCGGGCCGTTTGCCCGATCGAGCCCGAGTCTGCGCGTCCTCGACGCCATGATCAACGGCGTTGTGCGCGAGGTGGAGGGCCGCCTCTCGAACGGCCTCGAGAATCCGACGATCGAGTTGTACGCCGCCCCCCGAGGTTGTGACTCTGACCTCCTTGCCCAGGGAGCCGGCGAGCTCTCGGGTGTGACGTGCGAGGGTGCGAAGGAATGGTCGAAGCGGCTGAACCTGAAGCCGGAGTGCCGAGTCGAGTTGCTCTTCGCTGAGCCGGTGCAGGGTCTTGGTGGTCGCTTCGATCTCAAGTGCTGCGCGCCGAAGGGAAGCACCGAGTTCGGCGAGGACGAGCTCGGGCGACGCTTGGGCATGGCCTCTCTCGGCCATCGAAGCGAGCTCGAAGAGTCGCTGGACGGGAGCGCCGCCGGCTCTGGCGGTGATCCTCATTCGCGCGCTCCTCTCCGCGAGGCCATCAACGATCTCCGTCGCCACCCTGAGCTCACCCGACCCACCACGGATGGCCCGCTCGCCGGTGGGCGGGACCTCCGGGCTCGCGACTGTCTGATCGGTCGCGGGGGTGGCCGACGGGTCGTGCAGATCATCGACGATTTCCGCCACACCCTCAACGATGGTGCGGGCGTCATCGATGCCGGTGACCCCCTCCCCCACCATGCAGTCCTCGGCCTGATGACAGAGATCCGCAAGCTCGGACAGGCCCATCAGCCGGGCCGCCCCCTTGAGCGCGTGGAGCTCTCTCCGCACCTGAACAGCCGCGTCCGGGTCCTCCGGGGCAGCACCGAGGAGGATCGCGAGTCGATCGAGGCGCGATCCGGCCTCGTCGAGAAAGAGCGGGAGCAGATCATCGACGTCGTTGCGCATCAGAGTCCGCAATCCGTAGTGGAGGCGGAGGTGAGGATCCTCCGGTGGCCTAGCCCGTACTTCTCACCAGCTGTTCGGCTGCGGCCAACGATGCACTGCCCCCAGGCGTGTTTTCTCAGTTCGGGGTGCTCAACGTACCGCAAAGTACGCCTCCGCGCCCCGAGCTGAGAAAATACTCCTGGCCACAGCACCTCGTCGCCCTCGCGGCGAAACCTGGTGAGAAGTACGGGCTAGCCCGATCCGCGACAGAAACCCGGCCAAGAGCGCGGGCTCAGATACTGGTCCAGCTGCGCACATTGACGTCGACTCCGAGGATGCCGATCATGGCGCCGGACCGGTTCCGAACCGCGGCGGCGATGGTGAAACACCGATCATCGGTGAGCAGAGAAACGTAGGGCGGCGTGACCGCGGTTCGTTGATCGCGGCTGACGGCCTGGAACCACGGTCGGTCGGCATAGGCCTGACCGGGCGAAACCGTCACCTTGAGCCGGTGGTCGTCGACCACCGCGCGGTTGACTTCGAAGGCCACCATGGACCCGGACGTGTCGACGAGGTAGGCGAGTTCGATGTACGGGAAGTTCCGCACCACGTCGGCCAGGACACCCTCGACCACTTCGAGGTTGGCGGTGGAATCTCTCAGCCGATCGCTCCAACCGAGGACCTGATTCTTGAGGGAGTGACCCGAGTCGGTTCGGAAACTCTGAGTGAGAAGCTGGATCGACAAGGCCAGACCGCTGAGGCGCTCGGCCGAGCTCGTGAACTGCTGAAAACTGTCCGCGGTGCGCTGGATGACCTCGCTGATCTCCCTCAGGGTCAGAACGACTTGATTCGAGGCTGTCCGCTGCTCGTCGGTTGCCAGAGAGATCTCCCGAGCCGCACCTGCGGTGTCGGCAAGGGCCGAACGCAGCTGTTCAATCGCATCCTGGGTTGACCGACTCTGTTCGAGGACCTGGACGGCGGACTTGGATCCTTCCTCGGTCGCCACCACCACCGATCGGATCGACTCGGAGAAACCATCCAGGAGCTGACGTACCGACTCAACCGATTCGCGAGACCGTTCGGCAAGCCGGCGGACCTCCTCCGCCACCACCCCGAAGCGGTCACCGTGCTCCCCGGCCGCCGAGGCCTCGATGGCTGCGTTGAGGGCGAGGATGTGGGTCTCCTGGGCAATCTCGGTGATCAGATCCAACACGCGGTAGATCTCCCGCGAGCGTTTCCCGAGGATGTCGGCCCGGTCGGCGATGGCCTCGATGCCGTGGCGCAGCTCCCCGACGCCCTGAACGGCCCCTTCGAGAGAATGGGCGCCCTCGTTTCCCGCATCCTGTGCCTTGGCGACGAACTCGGCCTGGCCGCTGGCGTTGGTGGCGATCTGACCGGCGGTCCGTGCCAGCTCTTCCGTGGTCGCCGTGATCTCGACAACGGCGGCCGCCTGTTGAGAGGCACCCTCGACGAGCTCGGCCGAGGTCGCGTGAACGGTTCCGGCGGACGTGGCGACCTCAACCGACGAGGCTTGAATCTGTTGAACAAGGGCTGAGATCGCCTGTGCGGCAGCCTGCACCGCTTCGCTCATCACCTCGGGCAGTTGGTCGACAGCGCCGAGAAATTCGACGAGATCGCCGTGGCGCATTTCCTCGAGGGACTTTTCGAGAATCGTGCACTGCTGGGCATGGCGCTGTTCGAGTTCGCGGTGGGCGCGCTCGAGCCGGACACGGGGTAGCGAAACGAGGACCAAATGCGACGCCAGCGCAGCAATACCGAGAACCATCCAGGCGTCGATATACCACTCCTCCTTGTCCCCGTCGGAGGTGATCTCGAGCATGACGCCGCCGACGAGGATCACCACCGTGAGGATCGCCATTCCCAACCACTGTCGGAGAATCGAAGTACGCCTCTCAGCCTGCATGGTGCTGCTCCCTTCTCAGTCGGTGCTCGCCGGGACGAAGAGCTGTTCCGGGTCCAGAATGACGACCGTTCGACCATCCATCGTAATTCTCCCCGTGACCCACCCGGGATCGTCGGTCGATCGCTGCCGTTGACGGCCGACGCTGATGACGCCGAACGCCTCGTCGATGGCCAGACCGATCGCCGAACCCCCACTTCGAGTTCGGACGATCACCGTCAGTTCGTGGCCCCCGCCCGGGCACCCGTCCGGATCGAGGATGGCGTGGAGATCGACGACCGCGACCGGTTCGCCGCCGACTTGGGCCAGCCCCAACAATCGGAGGGCCGAGCTGGGAAGTGGGTAGACCTTGGGCGCCTTGGTGACCAGCTTCGCCGCCTCTACCGGAATGGCGCATCGGTGCCCGCCACTGCGCACCAGAAGGAAGTGGTCTTCGTTGTCGGGATGGCCTGAATCACTGCGCATGCCCGCTCAGCATAGCACCGGAGTGTCGATCAGACCGCCAGGTTCGACGGGTTCTCGTTCATGACGGCCCCGGTCTTGATCTCCCCTTCCGACCAGTTCATCTCCGAACCGCGGAGGCTGTGGGGAATCAGGAAGATCCCCATCATCACGATCCAACCCACCACGACCGCCGCCCAGAGCCTTCGTCCCTTGAGTGCGAGGATCGTCGCGGGAAGCCAGGCGATGAAGGCGACCAGCGTCTTGTTGTCGGTGAGATCGGAACCGTTGGGCCATCCGGTCCAGTAGGCGCCGAAGGCAAACTTCTGAACCACGGGGCCGAGAAAAAGCCCACCGATCATGAGCAGTCCCATGGCCACCAGAACTGTTCGTCGGGGCTCGTGGGTTGAAGGCCTCAGAACTTCGAGCAGGGCTCGTGTCGATACCAACATGCTGCCGAACATGGCCAGGATGTGCGGAATCAGCACCCAGGCGGGGACATCGGAGCGGAACCGCGCCACCACCGGTTCATCCTGGGGGACGACCAACTGCCCGCCATCCACGTCCAGCTGAAACCGGTACTCAACCTTTCCCGCAGGAGGTTGATGCGGTACCGACGCAGAGAGGCGGCCATCCTCACCGCGACTCAGGGTCACCGAAGTCCATGGGTCATTGGTGGGATAGCGACGCCATTCGAGGACACCACGTCGAATCTCGGGGGGCGGAGTGATGCTGACCTCGAGGCCTCCCGGACCGCCGTGCGAACGCGGCAGGCGGAACTGAACCTCTTCCCCAGCCGTCGACACGGTCCGGCCTCGCTTGGGATAGCTCGGGCCGGTCATGCGCTGGAACACGGCGAGGATCACGGTCAGGACAAAGGCGACGATCCAGAGGGCGATGGATATTTTTCGTGTGCTCACCGCTGAGATTCTACGACAAAAAACCCGAGCCCGCCCCCGAAGGGAGCGGGCTCGATGAAACAAGCTCTGAAAAGACTACTTCAGAACGGCTCTGACCATCTCCTCGATGACGCCCGGCTCGACCTCTTCGAGCTCGTAGCGGACGTTGGCGATGGGCTTGTTGACGGTGATGATGCGTTTGAGGTCGATGGGCGTCCCTTCGACCACGACGTCGGCCGGGGTGGCGTTGATGGTCTCCTGCAGATCCGAGACCTGCTGATCGCCATAGCCCATGGCGGGCAGAATGGCTCCGGCGTTGGGGAATTTCTCGTAGGTTGCCTTGATCGTGCCGACGGCGTAGGGCTTGGCATCGACGATCTCGGACGCGCCGGACTGCTTGGCTGCGAACCAGCCCGCTCCGTAGGTCATGCCGCCGTGGGTGAGGGTCGGGCCGTCCTCGACCACCAGCGCTCGCTTCCCGGCGATGAGCTCGGGCTCGTCGACGGTGATCACTGATCGGCACTTAATGACGGTAGCCCCCGGATTCGCCATCCGACAGGTCTCGATGACCTGCTCGACCTTCACCGGATCGGCGGTGTCCACCTTGTTGACGATGAGAAGGTGTGAGATGCGAAGATTGGTCTCGCCCGGGT
>Ga0316192_10004341_pt1 | contig 10316 bp, 11 predicted proteins | sample MerIslwburrow_MG_FD_204931 | JGI IMG/M metagenome (GOLD analysis project Ga0316192, IMG submission 204931) | Coastal sediment microbial communities from Maine, United States - Merrow Island worm burrow | ecosystem: Environmental > Aquatic > Marine > Coastal > Sediment | place: USA: Maine...
CTATCTGGTAGATCGACATGCAGTGAAATCTGTGCTGCCTCACTAGAGTTGAGTGTGAATGTTTTTGTTGATAACTGCATAGCCACATGATTTTCTTCAGCTTTACCAACTGAAAAACGCGCGTCCCCCCATAGCATTTGAATCAATGGTGATGTGTTTAGATTTTTGAGAAAGATGGCGCTATTGGCTTTCATGTATATTTTATGGCCGAATAGATGTAAGGCATCATTGAGGAGAATCTCAACGCGACTATTGTTTGATGTGACAACATAGTCCCCTTGCTTGATTATATTTCCTTCGTGTAATTTTTTCTGCTCACCATTACGGACAATCCAGACATCTCCGGCTTTGTTGCCGGCATATGCTTTCTTTTGTGAATTGGTTTCAGAAGTGATCATCGAAATGTCTATATTACCATCGGTGGTAATGGTGGCCTGTTGGCCTGCAGTGAGTTCAGATTCGCTGTGGTTACCACTGATGGCGGCAAGGTGGAGCTTACCTTCATAAAGTTCAACTGCTGTAGATTGGGCATTCGAGGGGACTGTCGTCAAAAATTCAGTTCCTCTAACACCAAGTGTCGCTGTAGATGTACGGACATCAAAGGATGCGTTCTCTGTTCTAAGCTTTGTGATGTAAAAATGGGCCTGTCCCAATAGAAGTCGAATGGATGAATTGAAAATATTGCGTTCGGGAGAGCTGTATTTTTCGACATAGAGATGCGTATTGGGCCCGATGGCAATACGGCTTCCATCTTCCATTAGCAGAGTGAGTTTTGAAGACTCTTTGGTAGTGATGTGATCAAGGCGTGAGATCTGATCACTTAGAGATAGTTGAAACTCTTTGTTCTTCCTCTGTAACCATGCCTCGCCATCAATATGCTCTACTTTTCCCGAAATATAATGTTGGTCGGTACGTTGTTGAAAGCTAACAGCTGTGAAAGCCAAAATGGCCAATAATGTTACTGTGAGTAATCCTGCTAAAATATCCTTCATTCAATTTTCTCCTGTGCAGATGGCAAGATAGAATAGTCCGATGGATTTAAAAGCGCATAAATTTCACGGTTCTCAGCCAAGCTTGGTTATTGCGCATCTGCTTTATGCGCATTCTTTTGATATAAAATTAAAATCTTGAAGACGTTGGTAAGTGATTACCACTTAATATTGAGTAGTTCGATCTCGTAAATGATCGTTTCATTCGGTTCGATGATGCCCTGTTCACCACGATTACTATAGGCCATGTAAGGTGGCAGGTAGACGATCCACTTGTCGCCCTCACTCATCAACGGAATAATCTTCTTCCAGCCGGGAATGGTGTGTTTTACCAGTACCTCTTCAGGTTTTCCATTTTCATAACTGTCGCTGAAGATGGTGCCATCAAGATGTTTGCCGCGCTGGTGGACAATAACAACGTCAGTAATTTTAGGAGATTTGCCACTGCCTTTGGTGATGACCTCATACTGGAGACCGTTATCCAGCGTTATAACGCTCTCTCTTTTGCTGTTTTGTTCCATGAAGGCTTTGCCTTTGGCAAGGTGTTCTGCGGCAGGACCTGTCGGTTCATTGGAGCCTCCACATCCTGTGAGACTAAACATCGCAAGTAGTCCAACCATGAAAAGATATGTAGTCAGTTTCGCAGAATGTCTCATGCTATGCCCCAATAATGATATTAGCAGATAATGATGTAATAAACCCTATTGTCAACAGGTTTATTATTTTCACACTATGCTGGATGAAAGGTTGTAAGTCGATAGTGCTTGGGCAGGATAGGCAGATGCTTCCCGGAGGGAGATTCCGATGAAATTTTTATGCACTGTTTTTTCTGTTTTTTTCGCTTTGTTTGCACCTCGTTTGGCCTTTGCTGGTGAGAATGGCGCGGATGCCATGTTCGGAACTATTAACGGTTATCTGGCCACGGTTCTCTTTTACGATGTGATGCCAGGCGAGGGAAACATGCCGTTTATCGTGGCATGGCTGATCATCGGCGCAGTCTATCTTACATTCAGATTCGGCTTTATTAACCTTAGAATGATGGGTCATGCTTTTCAGATTCTACGAGGCAAATACCATGCTTCGGATGCTAAAGGCGAAGTGACACCGTTTCAGGCACTGACCACAGCACTCTCTGCAACAGTAGGGCTTGGAAATATTGCTGGTGTCGCTATTGCGATCATTATTGGCGGCCCTGGAGCCATCATCTGGATGATCATTGCTGGCTTCTTTGGAATGACCTCCAAGTTTACTGAAGTGACTCTTGGCCAGATGTATCGCGAGTTTCGCTCTGATGGACGAATCATGGGTGGCGCTATGGAGTACCTATCTAGGGGGTTTGCTGAAAAAGGCATGGCCGGAACAGGTCGAGTATTGGCGATTCTGTTTGCCATCCTCTGTATTGGCGGCTCACTCGGTGCAGGTAATGCATTTCAGGTGTCGCAGGCACTCGGTGCAGTTCAGCAGGAGATAGGTTTTGCCGATGATCTACGCTGGGTCTTTGGTGTCTGTATGGCGGTGGCCGTTGGTGTGGTGATTATTGGTGGCATTCGGCGTATTGCCCATGCCGCTGAGGCGATTGTGCCGACCATGGTGATTATCTATCTCTCGGCCTGCATATGGATCATCCTCTCTAATATCACCTTGATTCCTGAAGCATTTTCGGTGATTTGGAGTGGGGCTTTTTCACTTGAGGCTGGTTTTGGCGCTCTGATCGGTGTGATTGTACAGGGCTTTAAGCGTGCTGCTTTTTCCAGTGAGGCGGGTATTGGATCTGCAGCGATTGCACATTCGGCGGCATCAGTAAAATATCCTGTGCGCCAGGGATTCGTGGCGCTGTATGAACCTTTTATTGATACGATTGTAATCTGTACCATGACAGCTCTGGTGATTGTCATTACCGGTGTTTATAGCGCACCTGAGCATGCTGCGCTGGTTGAGGCTAGGCAGGGCGCTGCTCTGACTGCTGCTGCGTTTGGCTCAGTGATTTCATGGTTTCCTATGGTTCTCTCTGTCTCGGTGGTTTTGTTTGCCTACAGTACGATGATCTCCTGGTCCTATTACGGAGAGCGTTGCTGGACATATGTGTTTGGCGAGAAGTTTTCGATGGTTTATCGCGTTATATTTTTGGTGTTTATTGTCCTTGCATCATTTGTCAGTGCCGGGAATATTTTGGACTTCAGTGACCTGCTGATATTGGCAATGGCATTTCCTAACTTTATTGCACTCTATCTTTTGCAGGGGAAGGTTTCTGACGCATTGAAAGAGTATTTGGGTAAGTTGCGTAGTGGTGAATTTGATAAAGAGTTGGGCCGCTGAGACGCTTGCCGGAAAATTAATTTGGATAGGTAAGGGGATTGACCAGCGATGGCATTAATCATAACTGACGACTGCATCAATTGTGCGGTTTGTGAGCCTGAATGCCCCAATGAGGCAATTTTTGAGGGCGAGGAGATCTATGAGATTGATCCAGGTCGTTGTACCGAGTGTGTCGGCCACTTTGATGAGCCTCAATGCCAGTTGGTCTGTCCGGTTGATTGCATTCCTCTTGATCCCGATAGGCCTGAATCCAAAGAGGTGTTAATGTTGAAGTACAAATCCTTGACCGGGCAGGGGGCTTAAATGGTCAATCAACGTCGAGGACGACTGTTTGTGGTTTCGGGGCCATCAGGTAGTGGTAAGTCGAGTCTCTGTGCGGCGCTGTTAAAGCAGTCTCCTGAATTGCAATTGAGCATCTCCTGCACCACTAGATCCCCTAGGCCGGGCGAAGAGGATGGTGTTCAATACCATTTCCTCAGTCGAGAGCTGTTTGAGACTGAGGTTGAGTCAGGTGCCTTTCTCGAATGGGCCAATGTACACGGGAATCTCTACGGCACACGTCGAAGCGACGTCGAGTCGGCACTGGCAAGCGGCAAGGATATTCTGCTTGAGATCGACTGGCAGGGTGCCGCGCAGGTGGCAAAGAAGATCAAGGATGCCTACCGTATCTTTATTCTTCCTCCCTCTATTGAAGAGCTCAGAGTACGGTTGACTTCTCGCGGGCAGGATAGTGATGAGATCGTTCAACGTCGTGTTGCGGCTGCCGAAAGTGAAATAGCCCATGCTCATGAAGCACATTCTCAGATTGTGAATGATGATTTTGATCAAGCATTGGAAAAGCTTTGCGGGCTCTACGTTAACAATCGTTCGTGACATTTAATTTTGGCTTGATATTCTCGCCAAGAACAATCGGAGGTTCTATACATGGCACGCGTAACAATTGAAGACTGCATTCGTTACTACCCAAATCGTTTTGAGATGGTTCTACTGGCATCGAAACGTGCACGGCAGTTGCTCAATGGCATGCCTCCACTGATTGAGAATGATGAAGGTCACAAGCATGCCGTTCAGGCTCTGAAAGAGATGGGCGATGGACATATCAGTTGGGATGCTCTGTTTGAAATGGATGAGCGCGAGCGTTTGCGCCTGGAAGCTGCCACGTTTGAAGATGAGGTTGAGTAACTCTCCCTTCGTTCTTTTTGGCCTGTTATTCAGTTAATCTTTTATGGGCCGTATTTTTGAGATCACAGAAAAGGTGCAGCAGTATGCACCGAAAGCAGATGTTGAGCTGATTAACAGAGCCTATGTCTTTGCGGCACAGGCACATAAGGATCAACGTAGAACATCGGGTGATCTCTATATCACTCACCCTTTGGCCGTAGCCAATATTCTTGCCAGTTTGCGACTGGATGTGAGCACGATCGTGACAGCATTGCTCCACGATACCGTTGAAGACACCCACATCACGCTTGATGATATTCGTGGTCGTTTCGGCGATGAAGTGGCCCGGCTGGTCGATGGCGTGACCAAGATTGGCCAGATCCAGTTTCGCTCCTTCGAACATAAACAGGCTGAAAATTTCCGTAAAATGATTCTGGCCACAGCTCAGGATCTGCGTGTTCTGTTGGTTAAACTTGCAGATCGTCTGCACAACATGCGCACACTCGGTTTTATGCGCGAGGAGAAGCGAAAGCATATCTCCGAAGAGACCATGCAGCTCTATGCGCCACTCGCTCATAGACTCGGTATCCACTGGATTAAACAGGAGATGGAGGATATCTGCTTCTCCTATCTTGAGCCTGATGCCTATCAACTTGTGTTGGATCAGATGAAAGAGAAACTCGACTTTCTGCATGAGACACGTAGTAGACTCGAGGATGTGTTACAGGAAGCTCTGGATCGGCAGGGCATTCAGGCCAAGGTCTATGGCCGAATGAAACACCTCTACAGTATTCACGATAAAATGCAGCGGAAGCATGTCGATTTTACCGAGATATATGATCTGATTGCTTTCAGAATTATTGTCGATGATGCACCGGCCTGTTATCACACGCTCGGTGTTATCCATAGCCTCTATCGCCCCGTTCCCGGTCGTTTCAAGGATTATATCGCGCTTCCCAAGCCAAACGGTTATCAGTCTCTACACTCTTCGGTGATCGGGCCTGATAACCATCGTATTGAGATGCAGATTCGTACTGAGGCGATGCATAGCTATGCCGAGGATGGTATCGCGGCACACTGGATGTATAAGGATGGTTCGGCCAAGGATGACGAGCGTAAACATTTCCAGTGGCTGAAACAGCTGACCGAACTGCTGCAGGAGACCGAGAACCCCGGCGAGTTTATGGAGTCGGCACGTCTCGATCTGTTCGTTCAAGAGGTCTACGTATTCAGCCGAGACGGGGATATCTATCCCCTGCCTCGTGGTGCCATGCCGCTCGACTTTGCCTACGCTGTGCACACCGATGTAGGACATCACTGTATGGGTGTGCGAATCAACGGTGAGATTGCGGATTTTCAGACTCGAGTCAGAAATGGTGATCAGATCGAAGTGTTGACCAACCCTGATCAGACACCGAGCCGCCAGTGGTTACACTATGTGAAGACACCTAAGGCAAGGCAGGCGATTCGCCAGTGGTTCAGACGCCAGGAGCGTGATGCGAGCCTTAGGATCGGTGAGAAGATTCTGCGTGAATCGTTTGGCCGCAAAGATCTGCCGAAATCGACTCTTGATGAGTTAAACTGCCTCTCTATGGATGATCTAAAAGAGAAGCTGGGTCGCGGTGACCTGCCGCTTGATGCGCTGTTTAATGTGATTGATCAGGATAATACCAAGCCTCTATCTCTGAAAGGTATGAGCCACACCTTGATGCGGGCAGCAGCCTGCTGTCATCCCATTCCGGGCGATCCGGTTTTCGGTTACTTTGAGACAGGTAAGGGCATGATTATTCACCATCGCAACTGCCAGCATATCCCTGATATCGGCGGCAATCAGTGGGTTGAGGTGAATTGGAAACCTAAGAAGGAGCATCTCTATGCGACAGGTGTTGAGGTTAAGAGTCATAACCGACGCGGTATGCTGGCCAATGTCTCAACAGTGATATCCGATGCACAGGCCAATATTGAAGATCTGAAGATTGAGCAACGCGGCGGCTCGATGAGTCATTTGAAAATTCTTGTTGAGGTCGAGGATCGAAAGCATCTGGCCTCGGTGCTACGAAAAATCAAAGGTGTGGAAGGGGTTATCAGTGTAACCCGACGTAATCAGGTTGGGCTTGGCAGGAAGACAGATGAGCGTGGTATTGGTGCTACGATTAAGGGAATGGTCTCTTTTGGTAAACGAAGTCTCTTTAAAAAATCATCCGATCAGGAATAGGAGAACAGATAGATGAGCGATATTCAGGTGATTCATAGCGACGATGCGCCCAAAGCGGTAGGCCCTTACAGTCAGGCCATGATCCATGGAGGCGTGCTCTACACCTCTGGTCAGATTGGTCTTATTCCTGAAAAAGGTGAGCTGGTGGGCGATAGTGTTGAATCGCAGGCAAAGCAGGTTATGCGAAACCTCTCAGCTGTTCTCAATGCGGCGGGAGCATCGACCACCGATATCATCAAAGCCAACATCTATCTTATCAACATGGTCGATTTCCCCAAAGTGAACGCCATCTACGCCGCGTGGCTGGGTGAACACCGTCCGGCTCGTGCCACCGTAGCTGTGGCTCAATTGCCACTAGGTGCAAAAATCGAGATTGATCTAATCGCCAGCATCTCCTGAACGTCTGCTTTCGGCATTCATATTTGATGATTGCCGAATTAAAAATTAAGAGGTGATGCGGAATCCAGGTGTTACAGGGTCAACGGTGGTTGGTTCGACATGGGTATCACTGACAATCGCTGAAGAGGGGCCATGCTTTAGCCACCTAAGCATGCTATTGAGTTGAGCATCATCGCCGCTGATGAGTGTTTCAACACTTCCATCCTCACAGTTGTGCACCCAGCCATTGATGCCGAGGCGATTGGCCTCTGCTTGCGTGTAGTAGCGAAAGCCTACGCCCTGAACCCGACCCTCAATGCGAACGCGATAGGTCTTCATCGTGCTGACTAAAGCTGATCCGGAATAAGAATGGTGTCTTCTGCCTTGGCAGAGGTCTCTGGATAGTCTGTGGAGTAGTGTAGCCCACGTGACTCCCTACGCATCTGGGCGGAGCGGACGGTGAGGTCTGCGACCAGTGCGAGATTACGAAGCTCGATCAGGTCGCGACTGATCGGATATTTCCAGTAGTAGCTGGCGATCTCTTCACGAATGACATCAAGTCTTCGCTTGGCACTGCGCAGTCGTTCGTTGGAGCGCACGATGCCGACATAGTTGGACATCGTGGCGCGAATCTCATCCCAGTTCTGCTTGATCTGGATACGCTCTTTCTCAGGGATAATTCCGGAATCATCCCAGACCGGCAGACTCATCTCCTGGCTTCGATTGCCTTGCTCAACAATGGCATCCGTGCAGTACTCGGCCATCACCAGACACTCCAGCAGAGAGTTGCTGGCGAGCCTGTTGGCACCATGTAGGCCAGTGCAGGCGGACTCGCCAATGACGTAGAGTGAGTCGATACTTGTTCTGCCTACCGAGTCGGCCTTAACACCACCACAGATATAGTGTGCTGCCGGAACTACAGGAACAGGCTCATTGCGCAGGTCGAAGCCAAGTTTCATCAGGCGTTCATGAATATTGGGGAAGTGATTGGTGATCATTTCAGCACCCAGATGCCTTGCATCTAGGAACATACAATCCTGACCCATCTTCTTCATTTGGTGGTCGATGGCGCGGGCTACGATATCACGCGGAGCCATCTCACCGCGCTCGTCATAGTCGAATACGAAACGGGTTCCCTTGTGATCAATGAGATGTGCACCCTCTCCACGCAGTGCTTCAGTCAGCAGCATGGTGGGGGCAGAGGCGTGAAAAAGGCATGTCGGATGAAACTGCATGAATTCGAGATTCATAACCGCACAGCCGGCACGCCAGGCCATGGCAATGCCATCGCCGGTGGCAGGGTGCGGGTTGGAGGTGAACATATAGACCTTACCACTTCCGCCTGTCGCGAGAATAGTGTGCGAGGCGGAGATGGTGATGATGGAGCCATCAGGATTGAGCAGGTAGGCACCGAGGCAGTGGTTGTGTCCGTCATGACGTCCGAGCCTGCGCGAGGTGATCAGATCGATGGCAGTATGCTTGCGCAGGCAGGTGATGTTTTCATGCTTCTGCACATGGGCGAGGAGGGTCTCACCAATGACGCGCCCTGTCTCATCCTTGGCATGAGCAACACGGCGCTGGGTGTGACCACCCTCCTGGGTGAGATGTAGCCCCTTCTCATCCTTGTCAAAAGGAGTGCCTAGTTCAATCAGCCTGTTGATCATGCGGGTGCCGGCGGAGACGATCTCCGTGACGACCGATTCATGACAGAGGCCGCCTCCGGCCTTGATCGTGTCGGAGATATGTGACTCGACCGAATCGGCCGCATCACTGACTCCGGCAATACCACCCTGTGCATGATAGGTGTTGGATTCCGAGAAATCCCCCTTGTTGACGATAGCGACTTTGCCGTGTTCGGCCAGCCGTTTGGCGGCCAGTAGGCCTGCTGCGCCGCTGCCGATAATGAGGTAATCAAAATGCTGGATGGGATGTTGAGGCATATATGCGGAGTTTACGCTTGCTGATACTTTTTTGTATAGTCTCTGCCTATGAAGCAATCAGGAACAGTTCTGCAGTTGGATGGTGAGATGGCCTTGATCACAGGTGAGCGAGCCTCAACCTGTGGATCCTGTGCCGGGAAAAGCTCCTGTAGCACGCTTGGCGCATGGAATCAGCGAACGCTGGAACTCCTGGTCTATAACGATATTGGTGCCAAGGTAGGAGATGAGGTGATGATTGAGGTGCCGGACAGCCTGGTACTGAAGAGTGCCTATCGGCTCTATGGCCTACCCATGCTTCTTTTCTTTGCGGCAGGTGTACTGGCATATGTTATGTCGCAACATTTCGGTATCGGTCAACCCGATCTCTGGGCTGCGCTTTCAGGGCTGGGAGCTGTGCTTGGTTATTATCTTTCCGGCGCATTTAATACGAGGGGAGAAGAGGGTCTGGATGCACATATCGTGCAGATTCAGACCCCGTTATCTAATTTTGTGGAGATCGACTGCCCGAAACGTTGATCAGTCATCATCCTTTTTTCTGGAGTCTTCCAGTTTTAGTCTTTCAGCTTCCCAATAGTGGCGCATCTCTTCTCGTGAGATGGTTTCACTGCTGTCCTGATCAAAGGCTTTGAAACTGTCTTCATGGCGATGCAAGAATTCATCCTTAGAGATGACATTGTCCTTGTTGAAGTCCTTGCGGGTGAAATGACTATCAGTCTTTCTAATCCACTGCTTTTCGGTAATGTGCTCGGGTTTCTTTTTAACCAGATGCATGCGTAGCTCTTCTTTAGAGATGAGCGCATCACCATTGGCATCAATATGGTTAAACTGAGCAGTGTACGGATATAAAAACTCTTCCTTGGTGATCGTCCCATCGCTGTTACGATCCTTAGCCTTGAAACGCTTTTCCGGATCAGGCTTCCATTTCATTACATCGATCGCGTAAGCAGGGGTCGAAAAAACCATACAACCGGCAACCACAGGCAAGAGCCATTTTTTCATCTGTTCCTCCAGATTATTTAAGTAGTCGAAGTGCTATAAAACTGAGGGCAGCACCTTACATTGATTGAAAATTGGCCGCCACTATATAATTAAATCATGAAACATTGATTAAAGAGGCGTGTCACTTAATCGTTCGATGAGAATCCAGCGGGGCGGATGTTTGTGATCTGGAAGCAGGTTCTGAATCGAGATCCTGAATTCCATCATATTTAGACTCTCTGCCCACGTTTTGACAGCAATATACTCATCCATGCCACCACTATGACCGGTATAGGCAAGCAGTGAGATAAGCCCATGTTTATCCAGCAGTCTGCAACC
>Ga0316192_10004344_pt1 | contig 10311 bp, 10 predicted proteins | sample MerIslwburrow_MG_FD_204931 | JGI IMG/M metagenome (GOLD analysis project Ga0316192, IMG submission 204931) | Coastal sediment microbial communities from Maine, United States - Merrow Island worm burrow | ecosystem: Environmental > Aquatic > Marine > Coastal > Sediment | place: USA: Maine...
CAGATAAAATAGTCCGGTGGCTCCACCTTCGAGGATGGCAATCACAAGCGCAACAGCCGATTTCTTTCCCAGGGATCCTTTCAGATTCCTGTAGTCCCGTCGCGTCAGGAACCATGCTCCGTTCCAAAACACTCCAAAAGAGAACCATATGAGCCCGAACTGTGCCATGCTCAGGTGGTTCAATACCGACTTGGAGAAGACAAAGGATGCTGCCAGGGCCAATGAGGCACCAAGTGCAAACAGGATTCCGGTTGATTGATTGCTTTTCATTTACTACTTTCAGCTCATCAAAGTCGGAACAAAATAGTGAAATCCCACGACTTTGAAGAAATACAGGCTGCATGAGAACACCGGATGTGGATACCCTTCTTAATGATCCCCTGTACAGGAAGATCCTGGATTTGGATTTCAGTGAAATGACCCCTTTTGTTCTAAACAACATCAGGGCCAGAGAGACGGTGGCAGTGCTTTATATGGTCCTGAATCTGGCCACACTTGGATTTATTATAATATACGTAGTCTGGGGACTCACCTGGGATCATTTCGACGGGGGAAGGGTATTCTGGCAAATTGTGGCCGGAGTATTGGGCGGAAGCATCCTGATTATCCCTCCTCACGAGATCCTGCACGGCCTGGCATACCGCTTGCTGGGGGCCCGAAAAATCCGTTTTGGGGTAGATTTTCAACAATTCATTTTCTTCGTCACCGCCGACCGCTTTCCCATATCCAGGAATGAGCTCCGTTTCCTGGCAATGACTCCTTTTGTAGTCATCAATGCAGTAGTGATAAGCCTTACCGCAACTCTGTTTACAGAATGGGCCCTCTTCTCAGCTATACTCCTGTTGAGTCACAACATCATGTGTATAGGCGACTTTGCTCTCACCAGCTTTGCCAATAAATGCACAGGGGAACTATATACCTACGACGAAATCGATAATAAGAAGACTTACTTCTATGAGAAAAGCGGAGATCCTAGGTAGACACCTTCTCCATCATCTGTTTGGCCTTCATGGCTTTCTTTTTGCTTACTTCGAAGTAATTAGGATCAATTTCATAAGCTTTCATGTAGCTTTCGAAAGCCTCAATATACTGCTTGGTTGCCAAGAAGTAATCCCCTTTGGAATCATAGGGATTAGCCTGAGTTGGAGCAAGCCTGATATAGTTGTCAAAAGCTTCTTCGGCCTTTTCAAATTCCTCCTGATACATATAGGAGTACCCCAGGTAGTTGTACGCAGAGGCATAATCTGGAACCTCTTCTATGGCTTGAAGAATTGATTCTACGGCTCCTTCCAGATCCTTCATGTACTGATATTGCATCAAATAGAGAAGTTTATGCACATGTGGATCCTTAGGGAAGAGTTCGATCGCCATTCTCAGGTTCTCCACCACCTTCTCATCCTGTCCGTCTATCAAGTACTTCAAGGAGGCCTTGATCCGCTCTTCCCCCTCGTTCAGCTCCACATCGGATTGAAATGCGTCTTCAGCTACATCCTTCGATTTCTTGCTGGTCATGAAATACATCCAGTAGTGGGCCATGAAAAAATTGGGATCCTCCTTAATGGCATACTGGAAATTATTCCAGGCCAGTTCCAATTTGATCTGGTCATAAGCAATTAATCCAGTCTCATATAATTCGAGAGCCAGTTCAGAATCTGTGGTCACAGGCATACGCACTGCAGATTCATCATTGGTACATGAAGAAAGTATAAGAATGGAAATAGCAACTACCGGGGTTAATACCCTTACCCTCATCATCAGTATAGTTTTCCAATCTTACGTCCAATACAAACATAAGGTATTTCCAGACTATTATCAAATTCTGTTGATAAAGATAGTCGAGACGGCTACGAATGGCAGTTCACTGTATGTCAACGGCATTCGCATGAAAAAGGGGCCCGAAGGCCCCTGATAAAACATGCTTTTTACAGTGTAAAGCTATTGTTTGTACTCTTCCAGTATGTTCTCCACATCGTCCGGGGCCACTCTTCCATAGGTTTTTTCACCTACCTGGACCACCGGTGCCAATCCACAGGCACCTACGCATCTGAGACAACTAAGGGAGAACAAGCCATCTTCACTGGTTTCTCCCACCTCTATCTGCAGATGTTTCTTAAATTCGCTCAGGACTGTCTCGGCACCCCGAACGTAACAGGCTGTGCCAGTACATATGGAAATGGGGAACTTCCCCTTGGGAATCATAGTGAAAAAGGAATAGAAGGTAACGACCCCGTACACTTTTGCAGCAGGAATCTCCATCTTCTCAGCAATGACCTCCTGTACTTCGGCTGGAAGGTATCCAAAAGTCGCCTGACTTTTATGCAGAACATTGATCAGTTCATTTTCCAGGTTGCCAAAAGAATCACAAATGGCATGGATCTTATCCACCTGGTCCTGTCTGAGTTCTATCTTAACGCTTGACATATCACTTTCTTATTTAGCTGTTTATACCTGGAATATCTTCTTTTTCCTATCGAAATAATGCGTATGAAGCAATTCATGCGCCTTTTCACTCAAGGGCTCACCCAGGAACTCCCTGTAAAGCTTTTGGATGTATGGATTCTCATGGGATTTCCGGAGAACCTTGCCCTCATCTTCAGCGTAGATCGCTTTGGTCCTGGCCTTCAGGATCGAAGCATCTCCATGGTGCAGGGGTTGTCCCCCACCCCCTATGCATCCACCCGGACAGGCCATGATTTCGATGGCATGGTATTGAGATTTTCCTGCCTTCACATCATCCAAAAGTTTTCGTGCATTGCCCAATCCGTGAGCAATCCCAATATTGATCCCAATCCCATTAAAATCAACTGTGGCAGAGCGAATCCCCTCCATACCCCTGAGCTGTTCAAAGTCGACCGACTCCAAAGATTTCCCTGTATGCAGTTCGTAAGCAGTACGGGTGGCAGCTTCAATCACTCCCCCAGTGGCCCCAAAAATAACACCAGCACCGGTCGATTCTCCCAGGGGTGCATCAAAATCGGTCTCTTCCAGTTTATTCAGGTCCAGGTTGGCCTGCTTGATGAGATGTGCCAGCTCCCTGGTAGAGATGCTATAATCCACATCGGGATTACCATCTACTGAGAATTCTTCGCGCTGACATTCATATTTCTTGGCCAGGCAGGGCATGATGGATACCACCACCATGTCTTTCCGGTCCACCTCGATCTTCTCGGCAAAGTAGGATTTGGCGATGGATCCAAACATCTGTTGTGGCGAACGGGCCGTAGAGGGCACATCCTTTAAATCGGGATAGTTGTATTCAAAGAAATTTACCCAGCCCGGGCAGCAGGAAGTCAGTATGGGCAACTTCAGGTCCTTATCCCCTGCCAGATGTTTGGTGAGGCGTCCCAACAATTCGGTCCCCTCCTCCATGATGGTCAAATCTGCTGCAAAGTCGGTGTCAAATATATAATCAAATCCAAGCTGACGCAGAGCTGTTACCATTTGTCCGGTGACCCGGGTGCCAGCTTCCATACCAAATTCCTCCCCCAGGGCAGCACGCACGGCAGGTGCAGTCTGCACCACTACGGTTTTGGTGGGATCATTCAACGCAGCAATCACTTTGCCCGTATGATCCACTTCGGTCAAAGCTCCGGTTGGGCAAACCGCCACACACTGACCACAATAGGTACAGGGTGAATGCTCCAGATCCATCTCAAAAGCAGGGGCCACAACGGCCTGAAATCCTCGGTTTACGGCATGTAGAGCACCTACAGTCTGGAAATCGTTACACATGGTCTCGCACCTGCGGCACATGATGCACTTATCCAGTTCCCTGATAATCGAAGGCGAGGTATCGAGCCGATAGGTAGACATCTCGGCATATTCCTGTCCGGGAATCTCCCGAATGCCCAGTTTGACAGCCATGTCCTGCAGATCGCACATCCCCGACTTAGCACAGGATAAGCAATCCTTGGGATGGTCCGAGAGGATCAGCTCCATAACTGTCCTGCGTGCATTGATCACCCTCATGCTGTTTGTCTTTACATGCATTCCATCGAATACATTGGTGGAACATGAAGGTGCCAGATTCCTCCGGCCGTCAACCTCTACGGAACATATTCTGCAGCCGCCCGGTTTGTTTTCAATATTCAGATCTTTCAGATCCATGTAGCAAAGAACCGGGATATCGATATCCAGTTCCTTGGCGGCTTTGTAGATAGTGGTTCCAGCAGGAACCTCCACCTGTCTTCCATCTATGCTAAGTTTTACCTGACTCATATCTAGTAATATTATTTTAAGATCACTGCTTCGAATTTGCATTTGTCCATACAGGCACCACATTTGATACAGGTATCGGGATTGATCAGATGCGGCTCCTTGCGTTCACCAGCTATGGCTCCCACCGGACAGGCCCTTGCACAGGCTGTACAGCCAATGCAATTCTCCTCAACGATGAAGTACTCCAGAAGATCGGTACACACTCCCGACGGGCACTTTTTATCATGCACGTGAGAGACATATTCATCATTAAAATTGTCCATGGTGGAAAGCACCGGATTGGGTGAACTTTGTCCCAGCCCGCACAGGGAAGTATCTTTGATGACCTCTCCCAGGTTTCGCAGGCGAAGAAGATCACTCTCCTCTCCCTTTCCTTCACAGATCCTTTCCAGCAATTCGTGCAGCCTTTTGTTTCCTATGCGACATGGAGAACACTTCCCACAGGACTCTTCCACCGTAAAATCGAGGTAAAACCTGGCTATGGAAACCATGCAGTCGTCCTCGTCCATAACAATCATCCCACCCGATCCCATCATGGATCCGTTGGCCACCAGGTTCTCGTAGTCGATAGGTGTATCAAGGTGCTTCTCGGTAAGGCATCCCCCCGAGGGTCCGCCGGTTTGCACTGCTTTAAATTTCTTGCCATCCTTGATCCCACCACCGATCTCAAAGATCACCTCACGAAGAGTGGTTCCCATGGGTACTTCGATCAGTCCCACGTTATTTATCTTACCGGCCAGGGCAAATACCTTTGTTCCCCTGGAAGTCTCTGTTCCAATACTGCTGAACCAATCCGCTCCTTTCAGGATAATTACCGGCACATTGGCCAGGGTTTCCACGTTATTCACATTGGTGGGTTTCCCCATGTACCCGCTTTCTGCCGGAAATGGAGGTTTCAGCGTAGGTTCGCCTCTCTCTCCTTCCATGGAATGGATCAAAGCGGTCTCTTCACCACAAACAAAAGCTCCGGCTCCGTATTTCAGATCGATGTCGAAATTGAAACCCGATCCCAGGATATCTTTCCCCAGCAAACCATAGTTCCTGGCCTGGCCAATGGCGATCTTCAAGCGCTCAATGGCCAATGGATATTCGGCACGGATATAGATGTACCCCATATCGGCTCCAATGCAATGACCCACGATGGCCATGGCTTCCAATACAGAATGAGGATCGCCTTCAAGGATAGAACGGTCCATAAATGCACCCGGGTCCCCTTCATCTGCATTACAGACCACATATTTCTGGTCAGATTTATTTTTACGGGCAAAGTCCCATTTCAGTCCTGCAGGAAAACCTGCACCACCTCGTCCCCTGAGGCCCGAAGCCTTCATTAGCTCAATGGTCTCCTCCGGAGTCTGATTGGCCAGCACCTCTCCCAGGGCCTGATATCCATCCCTGGCAAGGTATTCATCAATGAGCTCGGGATCGATTACCCCGCAGTTTCTCAGGGCTATCCTGAGTTGCTTTTTATTGAGTCCCTTTCTCTTGGAATCTTTATAGAGCAAACGCTCAACGCTTTTGCCTTTTACCACATGTTCCTCTACAATGACTTCTGCGTCCTCAGGTTTCACCTGTGTGTAGAATATATTGTCTGGCATTACCTTGACGATGGGCCCTTTATCACAAAACCCGAAGCAGCCAGTCATAATCACCTGTACCGTCTCATCAAGACCCTGCTTTGAAAGCTCCTTTTTCAATTTCTCTGCAAGGATGTCGCTCTCCTGGGACTTGCAACTGGTACCGCCACAAACAAGCAAATGCATGCTGTATTTTGACATTTCTATTCCTCCTTTTATTCCTTATTATCAATAATTTCGTAGTTCACCGGTATGATTCCATCCACCAGTTCACCGTCCTTAATGTACTTTTCGATGATTTCGTCCGCCTTATCGTGGGTCACTCCTCCGAATACCACCGCTTCTTCGCCGGGAAGAGTCACTTCAATGGTGGGTTCCGCATAACAGTATCCCATACAGCCGGTCTGGGTGACCAGCGCATCCACTCCCCTTTTCTCCAGGGCACTCATCATAAATTCCATGGTTTCCTTTGCTCCTGAAGCAATGCCACAGGTGGCCATGGCTACTTTTACTTGCACCAGGTTCTCTGCCAGTTCTCCCTTTTCCCGGGTTTGCAATCCTGATTGTTTTTCATCGCGAATCCTCTTAAGGTCTGTCAGCGATTTAATCTTTTCCATAATCTCAAAAATGTTATTTCGAATCAGTCTTATTAGGTGTCCCGTTTGTTGCAGGAATAAGTATTGTTATTCGTTTCACAATGCCAATGAAAAAAATACCACCTTCTGTGATGCAAAGATACAATATTTCATTTCAAGCCATACTATCCACTCTCTTTTACTAATAAGTTATTTCAATTCTAAATAATTTGCGGAGATTCATTATCTTAAAACATGACTGAGAAGAAGCGTTGCTCCTGGAGCCTTTCCGACCCGATATATGTGGATTATCATGACCTGGAATGGGGGGTCCCTGTTCGTGAGGACCAAAAACAGTTCGAATTCCTTGTGCTGGAATCTGCCCAGGCCGGGCTCAGCTGGCTAACCATTCTGAAACGCAGAGAGGGTTATCGAAGAGTTTATGAAGGATTTGATATCGAAAAGGTGGCCCGCTTTGATGAAGCACGAATTACCACCATGCTTCAGGATCCGGGTATCATCAGAAACCGTAAAAAGATTGAATCCTCCATCAACAATGCTCAACGCTTCCTGGAAATACAGAATCAATTTGGAAGTTTCTGTAACTATATCTGGGGATTTGTAGACGGGAAACCCCTGGTCAATCACTTCAAAGAGATGACTGAAATTCCGGCAACCACCTCCCTGTCAGATACTCTTGCAAAGGACATGAAACAGTGGGGATTCCGTTTCCTGGGCTCTACCACTCTCTATGCACATTTGCAGGCCACAGGGCTGGTGAACGATCATATACTAGACTGTTTCAGGCACAAAGAGTGCATGGAATAGTCAATTCTCCATAGCTAACCATATTACTTGACTTGTAAGAGAATATTTGATATCTTTATGATATCATATTAATATCATCTTTCAAATCATATATTATGGAAAAAGAAAAAACATATTCAGCAGCATCTGGATACCTGATGCTTTTGATTCTTCTTATCATTCTTCTGGGAACAATATTTAGTTTTCTGTTAGGAATGGTGATACTCGGAATTATCCTGATTCCCCTGTTCATTTTAACGGCCATAGGATTCAACGTGGTAAATCCAAATGAATCAAGTGTATTGATCCTCTTTGGGGCGTACAAAGGAACCATTAGAAAGAATGGGTTTTTCTGGGTGAATCCTTTTTTCGTCCGGAAAAAAATATCCTTAAGAGCCAGAAACTTCGATAGTGAAACCATTAAAGTAAATGACAGTGTTGGAAATCCTATAAAGATCGGATGTGTACTGGTATGGAAGGTAGAGGAAACCTATAAGGCAGCTTTCGAGGTGGATGACTATGTGCATTTTGTTTTCGTGCAAAGTGAAACAGCCTTGAGGAAGCTGGCAGGTTTGTATCCTTATGACAATTTTGAAGATCACGATGCCCAGATTACCCTCAGGGGTGGCGGTGCAGAGGTTAACCATGAGCTTGAAGAAGAAATCCGGGAACGCCTCGAGATCGCAGGTATCAAAGTAATTGAAGCAAGAATCAATTTCCTTGCATATTCTGAGGAAATCGCCGGAGCCATGTTAAGGAGGCAGCAGGCTACCGCAGTGGTTGCAGCCAGATTCAAGATCGTAGAAGGCGCCGTCTCAATGGTTCAGATGGCGCTTGATCAATTGTCAGAGAAACAGATCGTTGATTTTGATGAGGAGAAGAAAGCTGCGATGATCAGTAACCTTATGGTTGTGCTGTGCGGGGATAAGGATCCCAGTCCCGTAATTAACACAGGCACCTTACACCAGTAAAATGTCCAATAGAAAGGCATTTATCCTGCGGGTGGATCCTGCCAAAATGGAAGCGCTAGAGAAATGGGCTGCTGATGAATTTCGCAGTACCAATGGCCAGATAGAGTGGATCCTTGATCAGGCCTTGCGAAAATCAGGAAGGTGGAAATCGAAAAAATCTACTTGAAAAGCTCATCATCCCTGATAAGCATCAGGATGGCTGAGTGGGGGATAATCACATAGCGCTCCTTGTTGAACTCGATCTCAAAACCACTTTTTTGAAGGTATACTGCCAGGTCGCCCTCCTTGGGTTGGAGAGGTACATATTTTACCTCATCTTTTCTCTCCTTCCAGGGTTCATCCATATCCTGGATGGCCGGAATGGGATAGCCGGGGCCTACCTTTAACACGTAGCCACTATGAATCTGCTCCTTCTCATGGACACCGGGGGGAAGATAGAGGCCAGACTTTGTTCTGTCCTGTTGGTTCTTGGGTTTAATGAGAACCCTGTCCCCCACAACAATAAATTTGTTTAAGTCTTTTTCTTCAATCTGCAAATTCATTCAGTCCCCCTTGCTAAAAATCCAAATTCTCTTTCAAAACCTGCATGCCGCTCCTGCTAACAGGCACTTTGTTTCCGTCCTTCAGGATAAGTATGAAATTACTTTTCTCGTAAGGTTCTATCCTTTCTATGCAGGTGACATTGGCTATGTATGAGCGATGTACCCGCACAAACTGTTGAGAATCGAGGTGCTCCTCAAAATACTTCATGGTCTGCTGCTTCAAGAATCTCCCCTCGTTCGTATAGATCATCACGTAGTCATCCTGAGCTTCCAGGTAATTTATATCGCTGGTGGAGATTACATGGATCTTGCCTGATTTCTTAATCACTACCCTATGCAATTTCTCGTCACTCTGTGCCAGGTGTTGCCGGATCTTCTCAATGCTGCTTTCCTCCCCGCCTTCCTCGGATTTAGACTCCATGCGGCTCATCAATTTGGAGATTGCCCCCCTGAAACGATCTTTGGAGAAGGGCTTTAGCAGGTAGTCCACCGCATTTCGCTCAAAGGCACGTATGGCAAACTGGTCGTACGCGGTAGTGAAGATTACTTCGGGTTGGTGTTCCAAGACTTCCAGCATCTCAAAGCCGGTCAATTTAGGCATCTGCACATCCAGAAAAATGGCATCGGGTTTAAGCTCATTGATGGCCTTAAGTCCGTCAAAGCCATTGTCATATTCCCCGATGATCTCCAGCTCGGAGTGTGCTCCTAAATAGGTACGCAAAAGGTCTCTTGCAGGCCTTTCATCTTCAACAATCATGATCCTTATCTGACTCATCGTTATATAAATATACGTGGAAATAGAATATTAACCGTAAAAACCCCGTCTTTCCCCTCCCATTTTACTGATCCCTTATCCTTATATCCCAACTGGATACGTTGTCGCACATTCTGAAGCCCTACCCCGGTTCCTTTCATGGAGGGAACCAGGGGATCGTAATCATTGCTAATTACAGTTTTCATAAACTCACGATCGGGGGTACATGTAAAGCGAATGGTAACAGGATCTACACTCTCATACACACTGTGACGGATGGCATTCTCAAATAGAGGCTGGAAAATCATGGTGGGAACCGGGAACTTCTCACACTCCTCATTTATTTCAATAGAATATAGTAGTTTCTCCCCGAACCTGACTTTTTCAATTGCCAGATAGTCTTTCATCCGACCCAATTCTTCTTTCAGGGACACAAACTCATTTTCGCGGTGCTTGAGTGAATATCTGAGAAAATCGGATAGCCTGATAATCATATCCCTTGCTTCGTCAGGATTGGACATAGTCAATGATGCAATCGAATTCAGAGAATTAAATAAAAAATGAGGGTTGATCTGGGATTTAAGCATGTTTAGCTCTGCTTCCCTTACCAGGCTCTTTAAACGTTCTTCCTGTTTTGCACGCTCCTGAAGCTTTTGGCTATTGGTAACCAGGTAGTAGACCAGCACCAATACCAGGTAAACCAAGGCACCCAGCATGGCCCTCCAGGCTATGGTGCCATTCAGAAACTCCAGGTAGTTCTCCTGGCTGCTGAACGAAGCATTCAGAATGCCTACAGTTAGCAACACCCAAACCCCCAAAACTAGGAGTCCTGCAACCACATGGGCCATTATGGAGTAGAATGGGGAG
>Ga0316192_10004348_pt1 | contig 10308 bp, 10 predicted proteins | sample MerIslwburrow_MG_FD_204931 | JGI IMG/M metagenome (GOLD analysis project Ga0316192, IMG submission 204931) | Coastal sediment microbial communities from Maine, United States - Merrow Island worm burrow | ecosystem: Environmental > Aquatic > Marine > Coastal > Sediment | place: USA: Maine...
CATTGGGGATTTGGCCAAGTTGCCATTCTTTGTTGTCATTCTGTAATACATAAACGATGTCACCACTAGTGACTACTTGTTCGGCCAGTGTTGGTGGCTTGCCAATGTGATTGGTGTCGAGATAAGGTGCGGCCCAGGATAGGCCTTGCCAGGGCAGAGTGATTATTTCGCCATTGGCCAGCAACGCTTGGCTGGTTTGCGCTTCGCTGTGCAGTATTAGGGCTGGTTTCAGGTCGCCGACGGTAGGTAGTGCCTTGAGGCGTTTAAGCACGATTTTGCTATCAGTTTCAGGGTTGATTGCTATGTGTTCGACGGGGCCACGAAAGCCATGGCGGTATTCATAGTTGAGCAGGTTTTGGCGCAGAGCATTTTGTGCCGCAAGCTGCAGCTTTGGATCGATGGTGACAAATACTTTATAGCCGTTGGTATAAGCCTCTTCGCCATGCAGGTCATACATGTAGCTGCGTACCATTTCTCCGATGTAGGGTGCGTCAAGGTCAATGTTTTGTTTGTTGAGTTTGGCGCTGACCTGTTCTGCCTTGGCGTTATCGTGTTCGGCCTGACTGATTTTGCCGAGAGTGAGCATGCGTTTTAATACATAGTTGCGACGAATTAGGGCGCGTTCGGCGTTGGCGATAGGGTTGTAGGCGGATGGTGCCTTGGGCAGGCCGGCCAGCATGGCGTATTGAGCCAGACTCAGCTCTTGTAGTGGCTTGCCGTAGTAAATTTTTGCGGCACTACCGATGCCGTAGGAACGATTACCCAAATATATTTTGTTTAGATAAAGCTCGAGAATCTGTTCTTTACTGAGTTCATGTTCAATTTTGAATGACAGAAAGATTTCATTGATCTTGCGCAGGTAGGTTTTTTCGCGGCTGAGAAAAAAGTTGCGTGCTACCTGCATGGTGATGGTGCTGCCGCCCTGGGCTTTTTCACCGGTGGTAATAAGTTTGGCAACTGCGCGGAGTATGCCTTGGTAATCAACCCCGGGGTGTTCAAAAAATCTATCATCTTCGGAGGCGAGGATGGCGTTGATCATGGTTGCTGGTATTTCTTCGTAGCGAAGCGGGTCGCGTTTTTTGCTGCCGTACTCGGCGATTAACTGATTGTCCTGGCTGTAAACCTGAAGCGGCACCTGAAAACGAATATCTTTTAAGGCGTCAACGGAAGGTAGTTGCGGCGCAAGATAGAAGTAGGTGGCTGTGACAGCGATAACGCCAGTCAGCGAAAGTGTTAAAGCTAAAAAAGCGCTACGGCGAGCTAGTTTGTGAATAAACTTCATGGTTGTCGCTTTAAAGAGATTTTATATATGTGAATTTGATAGCAATTTTACAGATGTCGGACTAAGGTTTGTCTTGCTTCTTCCGATGTATACTACATGAAGATATCTGGCATTTTTAGGGAAATCCTAGAAATAAGGGATAAATGTAAAGTATGGTATTAAATGCCCGATAAAAAGCTAAAGGCATAATGCTACATATTAATGGAATAAATTAGAGAACTCTAAATTGGACCTCTTTAAACGAAAATCTGCATCCTTGTTAGGGCTGGATATAAGTGCGACGGCAGTCAAACTGCTGGAGTTCAGCGAGAGTGGTGGCCGTTACAAGGTTGATAGTTACTCCGTTGTCCCTTTGCCGCCACACGCCGTGGTGGAAAAAAGTATTGCTGATGTTGAGTCGGTTGGTGCTGCAATCAATCGTGCCGTCAAGCGTGCCGGTACCAGGACAAAGCTTGCGGCTGTTGCTGTGGCAGGTTCCGCTGTAATTACTAAAGTGATTAATATGCCGGAAAATCTCAGTGAAGATGAGATGGAAGGGCAAATTGAGCTAGAGGCGGATCAGTACATTCCTTATCCCTTGGATGAGGTCAATATGGATTTTCAGATATTAGGGGCTTCTGATGCCAGTGAAGGCGATGCCTCTGACACGGTTGAAGTATTGCTGGCGGCGTCGCGCAGTGAAAATGTCGATATCCGGGTGGCGGCCTGTGAACTGGGTGGCCTGACGGCCAAGGTGGTTGATGTCGAGGCCTACGCTATGGAGGCGGCCTATAAGCTGATTGCGCCGCAGCTAGCTGATGCTGGTGATGGTCTGACTGTGGCGATACTTGATGTCGGTGCCACTATGACAACTTTGAATGTGATCCATGATTTTAAAATGATTTATACCCGCGAACAGGTGTTTGGTGGTAAGCAGTTGACTGAAGAAATTCAACGCCGTTATGGTCTTTCTTATGAAGAGGCGGGGCTGGCAAAAAAACAGGGTGGTTTACCTGACAATTATGTGCCTGAGGTATTGCAGCCATTTAAGGATGCAATGACCCAACAGGTCAGTCGTTCGCTACAGTTTTTCTTTTCATCCAGTCAGTACAACAGTGTCGATCATGTGGTTTTGGCTGGTGGCTGTGCATCAATCCCCGGGATTGACGAGTTGATTGAGGACAAACTGGGTGTCCCCACTACGGTGGCTAATCCATTTGCCAACATGTCTCTTTCTTCCAAGATTAAAGCACAACAGCTAGGTGCTGATGCTCCCGCACTGATGATTGCATGCGGATTGGCATTAAGGAGTTTTGACTAATGACTCGCATCAATTTATTGCCCTGGAGAGAGGCATTACGTAATGAGCGCAAGCGTCAGTTTACCTCTATTCTTGTTGGTGCTGCTTTTTTGATGCTAGCCATTATTGGTTACGTCTATGTCCATATTAGCGGCAATATCGATGATCAAAATTTACGTAATAGTTTTCTGGAAACCGAGATAGCCAAGGTTGATGAGAGAATCAAAGAGATTAAGGAGCTGGAGACAAAGAAGACGCAGCTGCTTAACAGGATGGATGTTATTCAAAAACTGCAAACCCGCCGGCCGATGGTGGTGCATATGCTCGATAAGTTGGTGCTGGCCTTGCCAGACGGTTTGTTTCTAACAAAGTTTGAGCAGGCTGGAGCGGAGTTATCGATTGAGGGGCTGGCGCAGTCTAATGCCCGTGTTTCAGCATTTATGCGTAACCTGGATGAGTCTGAGTGGTTTGATAGCCCCAAACTTGAAGTGATTCAGGTGCAGGAGAAAAATGGCAGTCGGTCAAGCAAGTTTACATTAAAGGTCAAGCAGTTAACGCCCGAAGAAATTGAAGCCAAGAAGGCGGAAGAAAGCAAATGAACCTGAAAAATATCGATTTTGAACAGTTTAAGGGCTTGGATCCCAGCGACCCGGGTTCCTGGCCAGTCCTGGTTAAAGCGGTAGCTGTTCTTGCTATTTGTCTGGCGGTGTTGGCAGCGGGGTATTGGTTTGTCACCCAGCATCAGCTGGAAGAGCTAAAGCAGGCAATACAGAAAGAGGCTGAATTGAAGGATGCCTTTAAGGTTAAGCAGCTAAAGGCGATTAATCTTGATGGCTACAAGCAGCAAATGGCCGATATGGAGCGCTCATTTGGGGCGATGTTGCGGCAGTTGCCGAGCAAGACCGAGGTGGCCGAGTTGCTGGTTGATGTGTCGCAGGCGGGCTTGGGTAATGGTTTGGAGTTTGAACTTTTCAAGCCGCAGGCTGAGAAACCGGCCGAGTTTTATTTTGAGCTGCCCATCGATATCAAGGTGACCGGGCGATATCATGATTTTGGTGCGTTTGTCAGTGATGTTGCTGCTTTACCCCGGATTGTGACCCTGCACGATATAAAGATTTCAGCTAAGGGTGATGAGTTGACGATGTCGACGACGGCTAAGACCTATCGCTATCTGGAGGATGGGCAATGAGCATGAGATGGCGGCAGAAGTCAGTAAGTTTCGCCATGAGCGTAGTTATGGCCTCGTTGCTGGTGGGTTGTAGCGGTGGTGATAATGCCGATCTCCAGGCCTATATCAATGAAGTGAAAGCCAGCAGCAAGGGTCGTATAAAGCCCTTGCCGGAATTTGTTCCCGTTGAGAATTTTGTTTATTCGGTCAATGATTTTGGTGATCCTTTTATGTCATGGGAGACCAAGGCTGTTCTTGCCGCAAAAGATAGAAAACAGTCGGATAGTAACGGTGGCATACAGCCAGATTTGGGGCGTCGGCGTGAATCGTTGGAGGCCTTTCCGCTGGATACTCTGCGCATGGTGGGAACAATGACCAAGGCTGGCAAGAGTTCGGCGTTGGTTAGTTCTCCCGATGGGCTGGTTTCGAGAATAGTGGTAGGTAATTACCTGGGTCAGAATTATGGTCAGGTGACGGCGGTAAGTCAGGACAAAATAGAATTGATTGAGGTTGTGCCGGATGGTCTGGGGGCCTGGATTCAGCGACCGGCCTCTTTGGCTGTAGCGGAGTGATCCCTAGGGAAGCATGACAATGAGACGAATCGGGAATATGGGTGAGCAGGCGATGATGAAGCGAGATTTTTGGAGCCATAAGATGATGCAACGATTTACGTTAATGGCCATGCTGCTGTTAGGTTTGTCTGTAGCGCAGGTCAATGCCGAAGAGGCGGTGGTTGAAAACTCGCTAGAGGCTGTTGATGTTTCAAGCCTGCCGGGTAACCGGGTGCAGATTAAATTTTCCATGTCCAGCCCAGCAGCAGAGCCGCTGAGCTTTACTATTGATAATCCAGCCCGTATCGCGATGGACTTTGCGGCAACGAGCAATAATCTTGCTCAGCGTACCACTCAGGTCGGCGTGGGTGCTGCGCGCAGCATTAGTGCTGTTGAGGCCCGCGGTAGAACTCGAGTGGTTTTGAATTTGCTGCGTTTGGTGCCATATGAAACACGCGTTGAAGGCAATAACGTTTATGTGATTCTGGATAGTACCGGAGCGGCTATGTCGGTGGCGTCACCGCCGGTTGATAAGGATCCAACCGTCTTTACCAGTCGTGAGATTTCTGCCAGTCACAGTATTAAGAGTGTCGATTTTCGCCGCGGCGAAGAGGGTGAGGCCCGTATCATGGTGACTTTGTCGGATGCCGGTACTAGTGTCAATATCCAGGAACAGGGTGGCAAGCTGGCGCTGGATTTTATTGATAGCAGTATTGCCAAAGAATTGGAACAACGCCTTGATGTGGTCGACTTTGCCACGCCGGTAACTATGATCGATACCTTTCGCCAGGGTGGCAATGTTCGTGTCGTCATTAGTGCCAAGGATAAGTTTGATCATATGGCTTATCAGTCCGGTGATCTGTTGACGGTTGAGATCAAAAAATCTGTTGAGCCAACCCTGGAAGATCTGCGCCGTCAGGGTGATGAGGGCGGTTTTGTTGGTGAACGTTTGTCGCTGAACTTTCAGAATATCGAGGTGCGTGCGGTTTTGCAGTTGATTGCGGATTTTACCGAAATGAATCTGGTCACCAGCGATACGGTTGCGGGCAGTGTAACGTTGCGATTGCAGAATGTGCCCTGGGATCAGGCGCTGGATATTATCCTTAAGACCAAAGGCTTGGGCGTAAGAAAGACCGGCAATCTGTTGTTTATAGCGCCATCACAGGAGATTGCAGATCGCGAGAAATCTGAGCTGGAAGCCTCGCAGCAGATTAAAGAGCTGGAGCCGCTCTATTCAGAGATGCTGCAGATCAATTATGCCAAGGCGGATGAGATCGCCGCGATGTTGAAGGGCGAGAAAAATTCGCTGTTATCAGCACGTGGCAATGTCACGATTGATCCGCGCACCAATACCCTGCTGATTCAGGACACGGCGGCGTCTTTGGAAGAGATTCATCGTTTGATCTCCAGGCTGGATATTGCGGTGCGTCAGGTGTTGATTGAGGCTCGCCTTGTGATTGCCAATAGCAGTTATAATAAGGATATAGGCTCCCGTTTTGGTGTCTCTAGGGACACGCTGGGTGCAAATACCACCGGCAGCGGCAGTCAGTTTAGTGGCTCGTTGGGAGCGACAGACGAGCTGATTAATAATGACACCCTGACAGCGCCAGGCCGCTTGAATGTTAATCTGCCGGCAACGCCTGAGACGGGTTCGGCTGCTGCATTTGCCATGAGCTTTGTGAAGCTCCCTTTTGGAACTAATGTCGACCTTGAATTGTCAGCGATGGTGGCAGAGGGGCAGGGTGAGGTGGTGTCATCACCACGCCTGATTACTGCCAACCAGAAAGAGGCCTATATCGAGCAGGGTGTCGAGATTGCCTACCAGGAAAGTACAGAAGGCGGAGCAGCAACAACCTCTTTCAAAAAAGCAGTGTTGAGTCTGACAGTGACGCCACAGATTACACCTGATGACCGCGTTATTATGGATTTACAGATTAAGAAGGATAGCGTTGGTGATATCTATGACGGAGTTCCGAGCATCAATACCCGCGAAATCCAAACTCAGGTGCTGGTAGAAAATGGTGAGACCGTGGTTTTGGGTGGTGTCTATGAAGAGGCGACTAATGATAGCACCAGCAAAGTACCGTTCTTAGGTGATTTGCCCCTGATCGGTGCTCTGTTCCGCTCAACAACCAAGCGTGATTCCAAAGAAGAGCTGCTGGTATTCATTACACCGAAGATCATCAAAGAAGGCCTGTCTATCAATTAATGGTGGTACTGTAAGGGGCCATGAGTTTTCTCATGGCCCCTTTTTTTATGGCTGAAGCTAACGGTTACCTATTGTTTTTTGGTAAATTCTCCTTCGCGACTGCAGAATCAACGGCGATAACTCATGACACACCCATCTACAAAACCAAAAAAGATCTTTATTGTTGGTCCTATGGGGGCAGGTAAGACGACGATTGGCAAACAGCTGGCAAAGTTTCTAGGTTGGGATTTTGTTGATAGCGATCATGAAATTATTGCCCGTACGGGTGTCAAAATCCCCATAATATTTGATGTTGAGGGTGAGGAAGGATTTAGAAAGCGTGAAAAAGATGTGATTGATGAGCTGACTCAGCGACAAGACCTGGTTCTGGCAACAGGTGGTGGTGCGGTGCTGGATGCTGATAATCGCAATCTATTGCGGCAGCGAGGGGTGGTAGTGTATTTGTGTGCTAGCCCCGAGCAGTTATATAAGCGTACTGGGCGTGATCGCAATCGCCCCTTGCTGCAGACGGATGATCCACTGGAAAAGATAAAGCAGCTGTTGGCCCTGCGTGACCCCTTATATCGGGATGTGGCCGATATTGTTATGGAAACCGGCGAAGAAAGTGTCCGCTCCGTGGTAAAAAAGTTAATGGAGCACCTAAAGCGACTGGGCATAGTTGAAATTGATTAAAAATATATTGAGAGCAGGCAGATGATTACCCTTGATGTTGCCCTGGGCGACAGAAGTTACCCTATATATATTGGCAGTAATCTACTCGGTCAGGCAGTGCTGATACAACAACACCTGGCTGGAAAAGAAGTATTGGTTGTCAGTAACGAAACAGTGGCACCCCTATATATGCAGCAGCTTATGGCTTCATTAGAGGGTTATAGGGCTGAGTCTGTCATCTTGCCGGATGGCGAAAAATATAAAACCTTAGAGCAGCTGAATAATGTCTTTACGGCCCTGCTTGAGAAACGCATGAGTCGGCAGGCGACCATTGTTGCCCTGGGTGGTGGCGTAATTGGTGACATGGCTGGTTTTGCGGCCGCCTGTTATCAGCGTGGCATCCCCTTTGTTCAAGTTCCGACCACATTGTTGGCGCAGGTGGATTCATCTGTAGGTGGGAAGACAGCCGTAAATCATCCGGCCGGCAAAAATATGATTGGCGCCTTTTATCAGCCAAAGTGTGTGATTGCAGATACTGCTGTGCTCAGCACCCTGGATGATCGCCAGCTGAGTGCCGGGATTGCCGAGATTATTAAATATGGTCTGATTCGGGACGCAGAGTTTCTGCTTTGGCTGGAAGAAAATATGCAAGCACTGGTTGCCCGTAATACAGATGCTCTGATCTATGCGATTGAGCGTTCGTGCATAAATAAGGCCGAGCTGGTGGCCGCCGATGAACATGAGCATGGCCAGCGAGCCTTGTTGAATCTGGGCCATACCTTTGGTCATGCTATCGAAACCGCCATGGGCTATGGCGAGTGGTTGCATGGCGAAGCAGTGGCGGTGGGCATGTATATGGCGGCAGACCTGTCGGCTCGGCTTGGTTGGCTAACAACGGCCGATGTAGCGCGAGTAGAAAAACTTTTAGTCCGCGCCAACCTGCCGGTGAAAGGCCCACAAATCAGCATTGAAAAAATGAAAGACTTGATGGCCGTGGACAAGAAGGTGCAGGATGGTCGAGTTCGACTGGTCTTGTTAAAGTCCATCGGCAAGGCAGTGGTAACGGATGATTTCGATGCTGTGTTGCTGGATCAGACGCTGCAACAGTGTCAGGCCTGATAGGCAATAGAGAAAAGAGGCAAGGATGGTAGATAGCGATAGTCATTTGGCCAACTATGCTGCGCAGCCGCAGGATTCGCGTGGCCGAGTGTTTGCAGAGCCCGGGCCACAATTCAGGAGTGAATATCAACGCGATAGAGATCGCATTGTTCACTCAGCGGCGTTCCGTCGCCTGGAATATAAAACTCAGGTATTTGTCAATCACGAAGGCGATATGTTTCGTACCCGACTGACGCACTCAATAGAGGTGGCGCAGATTGGCCGCTCCATTGCCCGGGCATTGCAGCTAAATGAAGATCTGACCGAGGCCATTGCCCTGGCGCATGACCTTGGCCATACGCCGTTTGGCCATGCCGGCCAGGATGTTTTGAATCAGTGCATGCGCGACTATGGCGGCTTTGAGCATAATCTGCAGTCGCTGCGTGTTGTCGACGAACTGGAAGAAAAATACGCAGATTTCAACGGCCTGAATCTCAGCTTTGAAACCCGAGAAGGTATTTTAAAACATTGCAATCTGGATAAGGCGCGGCAGTTGGATGAGCTGGGTCAGCGCTTTCTGCAAAAATCTCAGCCAGGTCTGGAAGCACAGCTGGCCAATCTGGCTGATGAGATTGCCTACAATAATCATGATGTTGATGATGGCCTGCGTGCCGGCCTGATCAGCGTTGAGCAGTTGTGTGATATTGGTTTGTTCCGGGATCAATATGATGTGGTTAAAGCAAGTTATCCCGATCTTAATGGTAGACGTTTGGTGCATGAGATTATTCGCCGCATGATTAATGAGCAGGTCGCCGATCTGATTAATAATACTCGACTGAACCTGGCCAGGCATAAACCTGATTCGATTAGTGCTGTTCGTGCCCTGGTTGAGCCGATAGTCTGTTTTAGTGCAGAAATGCGCGAACAGAATTTGCAGCTAAAGCAGTTCTTGCGCAAACAGTTGTATCAGCACTATCGGGTTCAACGCATGAGCAACAAGGCCGGACGGGTAATCAGCAATCTGTTTACGGCGTTCATGGCAGAGGTAAAGATGTTGCCGCCAGAGCAATCAGAAAAATGCAGGCTCCTGGAGTCAAACCAGGGTGAAGAGGGCCGCGCCCGCGCTGTTGCAGATTATGTTGCCGGGATGACGGATCGTTACGCCATTGTTGAGCATGATCGAATTTTTGATCCATCGGCGTTAACCTGAGAAATCCCTGATGCGAATCTATATGCAGTTACCGGCAGCAGAGGGCAAACCACCGCGTTTCTATCACCTGTTCCTGCAGCCTGATCTAATTGACGGCTGGAGCCTGGTAAAAGAGTCGGGCTTTCAGGGCAGCAGTGGTCGTCTCAAGCGTGAACACTATCCTGATTATGAAAATGCTGAAAATGCGCTGATAAAAAGTCGCGATGCACAGATCAAGCGTGGCTATCAGATTGTTTTTATGGAAGCTCAGCGTAATATCAAGGCTTGATTAATTGCTTTTGTTTTGGCTTTAGTTTTGCCACAATGCTCGGATTGAAATCAGTCTCCCCCTATGGCAGAAAATCAGCACATCATACCAAAATTAAGCGAACGCTTTTCCGGCCTGTTTGGCGTTGAAGATCCGTCGCTGGAATTGTCGCTGGATAGCGATCCAAAGACTATCTATATCGAAGAATCACGCAAGCTAAACCTAAACAAATTGTTGCATCTAGCACCTTACAGCGAGGTGTTGTTGTTGCTGGGTGAGCCAGCGGTGGGGCGCACCTCATTGCTAAAGGCCTTTGTTGAGCGTGCGGCAACAACCTGGCGAATCAGTTTTGTCACCGCTACGGCTGTGATGGATGGCGTGTCATTTCTGCGTCAGGTTGGGCAGGGTTTTGATCACGACTTGAGTGATTATGAATCCACAGCGGATTTATTGTGGGAGCTTGATCGCTACCTGCAAGCGCTTGGGCGCAGTGGCCGACGAGCCATTATCATTGTCGATGACGCCCACCTGCTGACAGATGACGTGATCTTGCTGGCAGAAAAAATCCTCCGTGATGAGCGCACCGATAACAGCATTAGTTTGATTATGAGTA
>Ga0316192_10004351_pt1 | contig 10305 bp, 9 predicted proteins | sample MerIslwburrow_MG_FD_204931 | JGI IMG/M metagenome (GOLD analysis project Ga0316192, IMG submission 204931) | Coastal sediment microbial communities from Maine, United States - Merrow Island worm burrow | ecosystem: Environmental > Aquatic > Marine > Coastal > Sediment | place: USA: Maine...
CTGTGAGCAAGAGCAAGATGAAACTCACCAGTGAACACAAGGAGGTAAATGCCCGACCGCGCCAGTTTCTGTTACCCATTTATATTACTCTCCTTTCAGATCGAGGGACATGTTATTTTATGGTGACAACCGGGCAAGGGGCATTTAAAATCACATATTGCGCAGTTGAGCCGAGTAAGAGCTTTCCAACCTTAGATCTTTTCCTGACGCCTATAATAATTTCATCACTTTTTTCTAGCTCTGCCATCTGAACTAAATTTTGACCAGTGGAATTCGAGCTAACCAAAACGCGGGTCTGATAGTTGGTGATATCTCCATTAAGCTGATTTTGTATTTCCCGTTTCAGATCTTCTTCAGCCACTTGAATTACATTATAATCCAGTGGAAGATTCCGGGTTACCGATCTGGCTACCTCAATTTTGGCGCCAAAAGCCTTAGCGTGCTTTTGGGCCAGTTTCAAAGCATCCTTCGCCGCATATGATCCGTCATAACCTACCAAAATATTCATTTTGTCCCCCTATTTGCAAAATTTAAAAATCTGAGACTTTGCGATCACCTATGGATTTTTTTGATCCATTTAAGAATTGAACGACTATACATCTTTTTCCCACTGATGATCACTATGTACTTTTCTATTATCTAATTTCTTTCTATTGCCTTTTTCAGAGTTAATTTATTTTTTCCTTCACATCTCTCATAACAAACCTGGTCCATGAGCTTCTTTACTAAATGAAGACCTATCCCACCGATTTTACAACCCTCAATATCGCATGGGAGTTCGATCTCTTTAGTTTCAAGAGGATTAAAAGGGATACCGTCGTCTTCAACACAGAGAGTCAATGTGCCATTCTCTCGCATTAATTGAATCTTTACCAGATGTTCCAAATGGTCCCTGAAACCATACGAAATAATGTTGGTAAACAGCTCGTCCAAGGCTAGGTTTAACTCCACTATACATTTCTTCGAAAGCCTAAGTGACTTTCCAAATTTTTCCACTTTCTGGCACAATGTATCCAATTCAGACTTGTCGCTTTTAAGGCTAAATGACAACATTTTTGTTTCCATGGGTGCACTCCTTTTTAGGATTTGCACATACTTTCCCCAAACTATGGTTAAGCATGAAACGTGCCACAACTATCACCAGTAATATTTAATATAATTTTAGATAGTTCGCCAAACCGGTAATTCTTATGGATTTAATATACCGGAAGAAATTTAGAAAAATTTCGAATTTTTTTAGAACATTCCGAAGATGTTTGAGCTGAATAAGAGGAAACAAATTTAGTTGAATGGGATAAATTTTTCCATATTGGGCTTAGTATAAAAACAACTGTATTTCTTTAATTTGATATCACCCCGAGTCCTAACTGAATCTGTTATTTAATGTTTGAAATCGGAGACTGTGTATGAGTTCATGATTTTCGAATTCCAGATAATCGGCCAAATTCTGCTCTGAGTAGTTAAGTAATCTTTTGATTACCGTTAGCGAATCTGAGGGTTTTTTTGCAAATTCCTGCGCCATTTCAAGGGTGCTATTTTCGAGCAAATGAAGTGGGACGACCTTATTTACGGCACCAAGCTTCAGGGCATCATGCGCCGTAATCTCTTTTTCGGAAAGCAGTAATTCAAATGCCTTGCAATATGTTTCCTTTGAGTTTAATCCAAGCGATATCGTCCGTCGATCCTGGATGCAGAGAAGTAATCACATTCCTGGTTTAAAGCTTTTTTCTTTTTCAATTTAGACCTTCCAAATCATATGAGATCAGCCGTTCAGCAATATTGAAAGCAAAGTACTTCCATTAAAATTAATATATTATTTCAAGTACATATTTTCGCAAAGAGCGTGCGACAATATTTATTCATACAGAGATTTAGAAAAATTGCGAAATACAATTTCTAAAAATCCCTAATTCCTAATATGTCCATCGGGCAAGCGCAGCCTTCAAGGGATTTAAATATTCTGCCGATGCTGGTCAGCTTCAGGCCATTTTTGGTGGGCATATATTCTGAGGTAAAACCGTTCGTATCAAAAGAGCTTTATTTGCTTAACAAATCCAGTTGCGAAACAGTCAGAGCCGGAATCGCAACTGGAATCGTTGGGCGTCAGGCCACTAGCTTTCGGGCCATCTCCTCGGCCTGGGCCATAATGTGCGGTCTGTTTTTTACTTCGCCGGGCTCCTCGACACCTGTTCCGCGGACCAGACAGGTAATCGTCTACTTTCCAGCCATCATGGCCGCTATATCGTCTTGAACGGTGTCGATGGGCTTGATATCGAATTTCTCCGCCAGCAGATCGGTCGGCAATGTGTACGGCACCCTCATAACCCACCACACCGGTGGTAAAAAGCCGGTCCAGGTAGGTGTTGTCCTTTTTCAAAGGCACCAGGCAGTTGGTGGTCAACAGGATCGGCCCATTGAACGACTCAAATTCTTTGTTCTGATGCCACCAGGAACCACCGTAATTGCCCACAAAATGGTCGTACTTCTTAAAGGCCGGATAGTAATTGGCCGGCAGCATCTCGCCGTGGGTGTAAACATCCACGCCGGTATCTTCGGTCTGCTTGAGCAGTTCTTCCATGTCCTTTAAATCGTGGCCGGTGATTAATATTCCCGGATTGTTGCCAACGCCGATGTTCACTTCGGTGATTTCCGGGTTGCCGTAGGCCGTGGTATGGGCCTGGTCCAGCAGGGCCATAGTGTTGACCGCTGTTTCCCCGGCTTTCATTACCAGATCACCCATCTCATCAACCGTCAGCTCCTTTGTAGTGGAAGCCAGTGCTTCCATCATGAAATCATTGATTTCATCTTTTTGAGATCCCAGGATGGCGGCGTGGTCCGCATACGCGGCGATTCCTTTCAATCCGATCGTCAACAGCTCCCGCAATGAGCGCACATCCTCGTTTTCAGTGGCTAAAACCCCCACAGACTTGGCCTTTTCAGCAAAGGCAGATGGATCGGCTATAACCCAGGTAGCCGCTTCGGGCAGCGCTTGATCATAATCACTGCCGTTTTTCTCCTTGTAAGCGGACAGGAACTTGGTCTTGAGATGGTCCCGTCGCTGGAGGCCCTCCTGTATCATGGCTGTAAAGCGTGCATCGTCCCAGTTGGCATTGGTGATGGTGGCAAACAGTCCCTGGGTGATGAAATCATCATTTGTGCGGTCCGCAGTACCCAGCTCCTTGAGCTTTTCACCGTAAACCGAGATCCCCTTGAGCACGAAGATCAAAAGGTCTTGAAGATTGGCAGTCTCCTCCGGCTTGCCGCAAACCCCTTGTACGGTGCAACCGGTGTTTTTGGCGGTTTCCTGACATTGAAAACAGAACATGATAATCCTCCTTTTTGGGTTACAACTATTTTTAATATAACTCAAATTTAAATTTTATCAGCCGATCCTCGGCACCCACTTGCCGGTTTTTATTTTATAGTTTCGATATTCTTCATGGAATCGATCCTCCAGAAGCTTCTCCTCATAGGTTCCAATGTAATCGTAAAAAAAGAAAATTAATACCACCAGCCCGAGAGAAAAAAGCGAGGCAGTCGATACCGCTAGTCCGAGGTAGAACATAATGCTCCCTAAATATAAGGGATGTCTCACATATTGGAAGGCGCCGGTGGATACCACACCCGTTGATCCCTGCTCATGTTTGACGACAACATGACCGGATCTGATAAGATAAACCGCCGCCACAATTAATAGCCCAAGGATCACCAGGCGAATATAAAGTGAGATATCGTCGGACAGAAATGTCGATATTTTTAAAAGAAACGAATCCGCCACCCAGATGAGAAAAAATAAAATAAGCAATATTAACTGACCGCTATCTCCAAAAGGATGTTCACCGTTTTTTTCCTTCATATTGACTCCATTTCACGCGTGCAGCTTCTCAATGTTTACCGCGCTCACCTTGAATTCCGGAATTTTGGCCAGGGGATCAACCGCCTCGGCGCTGGTTAATACATTGGGCGGGTTTTCACCAAAGTGAATGGGCAGAAACAAGGTGCCGGGTTCCACCGCCCGGCTGATGTTTGCCGGAGCCTCCATCCGGCCCCGGCGCGAGGAGAGCACCAGCACATCGCCCTCTTGGACAGCCAATGCCTCGGCGTCTTGAGGATTGACGGTGACATAACCTGTTTTCTGCTCGACATCCAGATGCGGCGAAATTCGAGTCATGGTACCGGTGTGGAAATGGGCAAACATGCGGCCGGTGGTCAGAAAATAAGGGTATTGGTCATCGGGCATTTCCGCCGGGTCCTGGTAATCGACAGCATGAAATTTTCCCTTACCCCTGGCAAATTGCTCTTTATGCAAATAGGGCGTTCCCGGATGAGCGCTGTCCGGGCAGGGCCACTGCAGGCCGTCCAATCCCAGTCGCTCATATGTCATGCCGGCATAGCTTTTGGGTGTCAGGGATGCCATCTCGTTGAATATTTCTTCCGGGTTTTCGTAATTCATCTCGTAACCCATGGCAGTTGACAGCCGGCTGATGATTTTCCAGTCGGCCAGGGTGTTTCCAATGGGGTCAATCGCCTGGTGAATCCGCATACAGCGGCGTTCCGTATTGGTCACCGTACCTTCTTTTTCAGCCACGGATGCAGCGGATAGGACCACGTCAGCCACCTGGGCGGTTTCCGATAAGAACAGCTCCTGAACCACCAGAAAGTCTAGCTCTTTGAGGGCATGACTCAGGTGGTTCCAATCCGGATCGCTCAGTTTGGGATTTTCCCCGATCACATACAAGCCTTTTAGTTTGCCCTCCAGCATGGCCGGGATCATGTCCGTTATGGTCAAGCCGGGACATTCTGAAAGCGGTTTGCCCCATGCCGCAGAGAATTTTTCACGTACTTTAGGGTCGGCCACCGGTTGATAACCCGTCATCACGTTGGGCAACCCTCCCATGTCACAGGCGCCTTGAACATTGTTCTGCCCCCTTAAGGGATTCACACCACCGCCGCGAACGCCCACATTGCCGCACAGCATGGCCAGATTACAGCAGGACTTGACGTTGTCGACCCCGGTGGTGTGCTGGGTGATGCCCATGGCGTACAGCAGGCTGGCGGGCGGATGGGTAGCGTAAAGCTCAGCCATACGTTCCAGGTGTTTGGGGTCAACCCCGGTAATGTCTTGGACCTTGTCGGGGGTATAGGCATTGACGGTCTTTTCCAGGGCCTCGTAGTCTTCGGTGCGCTGGGCGATGTAGTCTTTGACGTGCCAACCGTTTTTAATAATGATGTGCATCATGCCGTTTAACAGGGCCACATCACTGCCCAGGCGCTGGTTGACGGCCACATCCGCAAAACGGGTAAGCTGAATGTTGCGCGGATCCGCCACGATAAGGTTGGCCCCCCTTTCCTTGGCTCTGAAGATACGCCGGGCGATCAGCGGGTGGCAGGCCGTGGTGTTGGAACCGATGACGAATATGCAGCCGGACGCTTCGATCTCTGCAATGGAATTCGTCATGGCACCACTGCCAAAGGCGGCGGCCAGACCGGCCACCGTGGAAGAGTGTCAGAGACGGGCGCAGTGGTCGACGTTGTTGGTGCCGATGACGGCCCGCGCAAATTTTTGGGCCAGATAATTTTCTTCATTGGTGATCTTGGCCGACACCAGTATGCCGACGGCATCGGGTCCGTATTTTTCAATAATCTCGCGAAAACGATCGGCTGCAAGTTGAATGGCTTCCTCCCAGTCGGCCTTGATGAATCTGCCAAACGCTTTGATAAGCGGCTGTTTCAGCCGTAGGAAGCTGTTGACATGTTCGTGCAGATTCCAGCCTTTGATGCACAGCTTGCCCTCATTGACCGGATGGGTCTTCATCGGCAGGGTGCTGACGATTTTTCCGTCGATCACTTCAAAAAGAACACCGCAGCCGGTTCCGCAGTAGGAACAGATCGAGGGCACTAATTTACACTGCATAGCTAACTCCTTTTAGCGCTTAGTTCGCTTCGCTCGCAATTGAAACAACGCAAGGATCCGTCTCAGGGAGTTGGATCGGTTTCGGCTCCAGGGTGACTTTATCACCCAAGATGCTGAACGGTGATTGATCGGCACTGGATCCGGTTCCATAATCAAAAACATTAACGACGATTTCATTGACTTTGCGATACAGCAGCCGCAGGGGGATATCCACCGGGCAGGCATCCTCACACAGACCGCAGTCGATGCAGCGGCCGGCCATGTGCACAGCCCGGACCAGATGAAAGATGGGCACCTCTGGCGGTAAAGCGCCGGTTCCGACAAGCTCTTTGTGCTCCAGGCTGCACTCCTGGCAGAAACAGACCGGGCAGATATTCCGGCAGCCGTAACATTTGATGCATTTTTGAAATTCGTACATCCATCTGGACAACCGCTCGGGTTGATCACATCTCTCAATGTCTTGGGGGCGGTGGGTGTTGTCCACTCCCACCTGTTGTTTGTAGATCCCAGGAGTTTCGGGTTCTATATAGGAGCAATCCCCGTGCTCCTTGAGGTTTGAGGGACAACAGTTGACATTGACCGTTTTGACGTTGTCCGGATTGAGTTGATTCCAAATATATAAAACATTCAAGGCCCGCTGGTTGCAGTCACGGGCCAGCATACCGATTTTAATATCAGGCTTTGCGGCGCTGATGTGGGTGGCGATTTTTTCCAAAGAATAGCGGGAGGAACCGATGATCAGGTCATCCACCTCCTCTATTTTTTCTTTGACAAAGCAGTGCGGCAAGGGATGGCCCATAACCATTTTATAGCCTAGAAAAACATCTATAATACCGTCTTGGAGCCATTGTTTAATTTTTTCTATCATTAGTATCTCCTAAACCCGGATAAGCCGTAAAAGTTTGAAGTGAACTTTCGGATTTTTAAGTAGATTGAGTTGATTGGTTGATTGAGTTCATTCAGTTACTCAGCCAGTCAACTCATTCAACCAGTCAAACTAATCAACTACGTTGGGTAAAAAGGCTTCCTTAATAAACTGAGAATTCGATTCAAATGCCATGGCTGCCGCGGCATAAGCAAGCAAGGGATTCGGCCCCAGCATTCTGATTTTTTCCGTAAAATCGGTGATCACCCTTACGAATTTCTGCGCTTCGGCCGAAGATATCCATTCCAGATGCAGGCGGCCTTCAAGACCCATAAATGCCAGCAGTTCCTGTAGAAATGTGATCCGTTTAATGGTCATGTGATTACCGTACAGGTAATGGCAGTCGCCGATATGTCACCCGCCCACCAAAACGCCGTCGGCGCCGTCCTGCAGCGTCCTTAAAATATGATGGGGCGATACGGTGGCCGAACACATCACGCGAATCGCGCGCACGTTGGGGGGATACTGCAGACGGCTGACACCAGCCAGATCCGCCGCCCCGTAAGCGCACCAGTTACATATGAAAGCTAGAATCTTCGGTTCAAATTGTTCTTGTCTCACGGTTGCTCCTTTTGTATGAAGGTTTGGCCCGTTTTCCCGTTAGGCCGGTTTTGCCGGTTGAGTGTGGCATTCTTCCGATTTAACATGCCCACGGGCTCAACGGGCTCAACCGGCCCAACCGATTACGCAGCCATCGCACTTTTAATCTGTGCATAAATCTGCTTGTTGCTAAAGCCTGATATAACCGCAGCCTCCGACGGGCATGTCGCCGCACAGGCGCCACACCCCTTGCACAAGGCTTCATTTACTTCGGCAACTTTCTTTTCAGCATTGAAGGTGATGGCCGCATAGGGACAGACATTAATGCACCCCAGGCATCCGGAGCACAGTTCGGGCTCGATGTGAGCAACAATGCCGCCGACCATGATATTTTCCCGGGCCAGTATCGTCAGCGCTTTGGCAGCCGCGGCCTGGGCCTGGGCGATGCTCTCTTCGATCGGTTTCGGATAGTGGCCCATCCCGCAAATAAAAACGCCCTCGGTTGCGGACTCCACGGGCCTGAGCTTTTGATGCGCTTCCATCAGCCAACCGTCGGCATCAACGGGGACTTTGAATAACCGGGAAAGGCCGAGATCCTCATGAGGCACAATGGCCGAGGCCAGACAAAGAATATCCGCATTGACGCTTAGCTTGCGGCCCAGGATGGGATCTTTAAATCCTACGGTCACGTGGTTTCCGTTTGCGGTGACCTCCGGCTTCTCTGCAGAGTCGTAACGAAAAAAAAGAATCCCCCGGTTTCTTGCTTCTTTATAGAGATCTTCTCTTTTTCCGTAAGTCCTGATGTCGCGGTATAGTATATAAACATTGGTCTCCGGGTTGCGCTTTTTCAGTTCCAGCGCACTTTGGATCGAATGGGTGCAGCACACTTTTGAACAGAAAGGATGCGCCTCGTTTCTGGAACCGACGCACTGTATGAAAACCACTTCACCGGCCCTTTTTATGCGTAGATCATCCTTTCTGAACAGTTCATCCATTTCCAGGTGGGTGACAACGGCCGTATGTTCGCCGTACAGGTATTCTTGCGGTTTATACTCTTTGGCGCCGGTGGCCATAATGGTCACCCCGTGGTTCACCGTTTCCTGCAAGTTCCCGTTTGAAAGGATGGTTTCAAAGTTGCCGACAAAACCGTCAACTTCATTGATAGATGTTCCCAGGTGAACGGTGATGCCGGATTCAGCTTCCACCTGCCTGATCAAATTCGTTACAAAACCCGCGATATCTTCTCCCTGATACGTTTTATTGAGGCTGTGGGCATTGCCTCCCAGAACTTCCGATTTTTCCACCAGATGCACCGGATATCCCTGGCGGGCCAGGGCCAAAGCGGCCGTCAGGCCGGCAACCCCGCCGCCCACTACCAGCGCGGATCGGTTTACCGGCAGATCGGTCTCCCCCAGAGAGCCGGCCAGAAAGACCTTGGCCACGGCCATGCGTACAAGATCGTGAGCTTTTGCGGTGGCCGCATCCGGATCATTAGAGTGAACCCATGAATCCTGGTTGCGGATGTTGGCCATTTCAAACAGGTACTTGTTCAAACCGGCATTCATCAGCGTTTCCTGGAACAAGGCCTCATGGGTTCTCGGCGTACAGGCAGCCACGACCACCCGGTTCAGGTCCTTTTCCCGGATGACCTCCGTCATTTTTTCCTGGGTGTCCTGGGAGCAAGTAAACAGGTTTTCTTCCACATACACGACCCCCGGCAGGATCCGGGCATATTCAACGACTTCCGGCACCCGGACGATTCCGCCGATATTGATGCCGCAATTACATACAAACACCCCAATGCGGGGTGCTTCACGGCTCACATCCCGTTGGGCCGGTATATTCACCTGTTTTGTTTGGGTGTTGCGGGCCGCAGCCAGGTTTTCGGTGGCCGCGCAGGCCGCGGCACTGGCCTCCATCACCGACTGGGGAATGTCCTTGGGTCCGGTAAAAACCCCACAGGCATAGATTCCCGGCACCGAGGTGGCCACCGGATGAAAGCTATCGGTTCGGGTGAAATGATATTTGTCCAGCTCAATGCCCAACGTATTAGAAAGTTGGACGGCATCCCGGCTGACTTTAAGTCCGGTTGAAAGGACCACCATATCAAAGATTTCTGCTCGCTGCTGACCATCATCGGCCACATAGCGCAACAGAAGCTCTTCAGTTCCCGGTATTGGCTCGACTGTGTGAATTCGGGCAGGTATAAAACGCACGCCGCAATTCCTGGCATTTTCGTAATAGCGGTCAAAATCCTTTCCCTGAGTTCGGATGTCCATATAGAAAACCGCACAGTCCAGCGGCGTGTTGCTGTGATCTTTTGCCATCACCGTCTGTTTTACGGCATACATGCAGCAGACCGAGGAACAATACCCGTTGTCACAGCGGTTGATATCCCTCGAGCCCACACATTGCAGCCAGGCGATCTTTTGTGGTGGTTTCCCCATCGGGTTTTTGCCACGCATACTGGAAGGGCGCATTAAATGGCCGGCATAGGGACCGGTCGCAGAAAGAATGCGCTCAAATTCCATAGAGGTCACCACATCCGGCAGGTTGGTGTACGAATAGTTTTCTATGCCAACCGGATCAAAGGTTTTAAATCCCGGCGCCATAATGACCGAGCCAACTTTTAACGTGATCGTCTTTTTGGTGTCGTTAAAATTAATGGCTCCTGAAGGGCAGTACTTTTCACAAGCACCGCATTTTCCTTTTTGCAAATAGATGCAGTTTTCAGCATCAATGGCGTATTTTAGGGGCACCGCCTGGGAATAAGGAACGTAGATCGCCTTGCGCTTGATCAATTTTTCATCATAATCGTCGTCCACCTTTTTGGGGCATTTTTGGGCGCACAGGCCACAGGCAATGCATTTTTCCACATCCACGTAACGCGGATGCTGTAAAATAGTAACTGCAAAATTACCTTCCG
>Ga0316192_10004352_pt1 | contig 10305 bp, 10 predicted proteins | sample MerIslwburrow_MG_FD_204931 | JGI IMG/M metagenome (GOLD analysis project Ga0316192, IMG submission 204931) | Coastal sediment microbial communities from Maine, United States - Merrow Island worm burrow | ecosystem: Environmental > Aquatic > Marine > Coastal > Sediment | place: USA: Maine...
AACCGATACCGCACTGGCGCTTGTGGTGTATTCGAACCCGGTGAATGGGGGTCAGGTTCTGGTGTAGGTGGACCAGTTCCCTCCGACGAGTCCGACCCATTTGGAGGCTTGTCGGGCCCCGATGCCGATCGATTCGGCCAACAGGGCGGGCGGGATCTCGGTGGCGAGTTGGGTGACGGCGGCAGCTCGTGCGGCGCGCGGGTTGATGCCGATTCGTCGGAGCCGGTTGGCGATCGTCGTCGGGTGGACCGGCCGGTCGGGCCGGGTCGACGGGAACAGCCAAGGGGTTTCGAGGTGATCAGCTGCGCCTTGTTGGCGACGAATCGGCAACTGTCGAGCAAGAGCGGCGAAGGGTTCGGTCAGGTCGATCTGGTGACGGTCGAAGGTGATGGTGATCTCACCGTTGCCGGCTTCGGTGAGTTGATCGACGTGGAGCCCGGCGATGCGAGTCAGGGGCTGGGCGTAGAGGACCACAAGGGCGCCGGCGACGCGATCGTCGGCGCTGATTGTGTCGTCGCTGACGAGCCGGCGGGCGAGGTCCCAGCGTTGTTGGTGATCAACCGGCGTCGTCGGTTCCCTGCTCCCGCCGGCGCTGGGGAGGTCGAGTCCTGCCCGGAGGTGCTTGTTGTTGGTGGCCCAGTTGAGGAACGAGATCACCTGAGCACGAGTCGCTCGGGGGTCGTCGAACCAGCGGTCGATATCGGTCTGGGTGCAGGTCCCAAGCGTGCGGCCATCGTCGTTGAGCTTGTTGATGAACCGGCTGATGGTGCGGGTCTGTTGGCGGAGGTTCTGTGCGGAGTGCACGGTCGGTTTGCCTTGCTCGGCGCGCAGTCGCAGGGCTGGCAGTGCCCGCCAGCGCAACCACGACTGCACGACGCGACGATCGGTGGGGCCGGTGATGGTGTCGGCGATCTCGGTGACGGCGTCTGCGATGTGTTCGACGCGTCGCTGGTCGGGGTCGAGCGCGCCGGTGGCGATGAGCAGCCCGCGGAGTCGTTCGATGCTGCGACCGCCACGGCGGTCGAGCTCGTCGTGGCTGAGCTCGACGTCGCCGGTGACGAGTCGGGCGAGGAGCTGGCCGCCGGGGCTTGTTGCGAGCCATTGGCGTGTCGAGGCGACACTTTGGGCGTTTCGCAGGGCGTCGCAGATCTCGACGACCCACCGGTCGGGGTTCTGAGCGGCGAGGGCATCAAGGTCAGCGGCGAGCACGCAGGCGTGACAGCGCAGGGTGCCGTCGTCGCCGGTGACGAGATCCGAGCGGACGTCACAGGTCGAGCAGCGGTGCTGGGTCCATCGGTGACACTGCCCGCAGAGCCCGTCGATGGCGTCACGGGTCTGGCGGCCGCAGCTGGTGCAGTTGCTGGTTCGTGCAGCGATGCTCTCCGCGACGCATTCCCGACAGTTGGTGGTGTTGGCCCGCTTCGTTCGACGGCCGCACGCCGGACACTGGTGCCCGGTTCCGGGCCGGGGTTTGGGCCGGTCCGCGATCGGGATATCGGCGCCGCGGGCTCGGAGTTCGTCGCTGAGACGGATCGTGTCGTGCCGCCGCCGGCACGCGTCCTCAAGCGTTGGTTCGCGCCGCACGTTCCTCAGCAGCCACTTTCGTTGCTGGTGGGTGACAGCAGTCGCCTCGACGGCAGCGGCGACATCGGCGCGGTCGATCCCGTCGAGAGCCCCGACCGCGTCGACGATCTCATCGATCGTCTTGGTGCGCTTGTCCGCTTGGCGCTCCAAGCTCAAACACCCGACGCACACGCCAGAGCCATCACGATCGCGGGTGGCGACCAGGCCGGTGTTGCCGCAACGGCCGCATTCGCTGATGCGGCTCTTGTTGGCGCAGGTTCCACACAGCATCTGGCCCTTGGTGCGCAGCGTCGGCATATTGCGACCACAGTCCTGGCAATCCACATAGGAGATGCAGAGCGCGACACCGGCGTCGGTTAGAGCGTCGACGAGGCGGCCAACGCTGTGGTGGGCATGAGTCGGCCCGGTCCTGAACACGTCGGGATGCCCGGCGAGATGCCGGTCGATACGGCGCAACGTCCGAGCATGATGAGCGATCTCGGCGACCACAGCCGCGATGACCGTGCGAGCGGCCGTCGGGTCAGCGGCCCCGACCGCGGCGATGATCCGGTCTCGGGCTTGGGCGTCTCGGCAGGCAGTGCGGGCTGCGGTTTGGCAGGTCGGACACCAGGCGACACCGTCGGGGTCGACTCCTGCGATTCGGCGTTGCCGGCCGCAGTGCCCACAGGTTCCCTGGCGCCGGCAGGCGGCACAGTTCGAGCACAACCTCCCGCCCATGTCGGGGTCGCTGCCCCGGAACGTGACCTCGCTGCGGCCACAGTCCGTACAAACCGGATCGGTCACGGCTCGGTGATGTCGGCTCGTCGTGGCCGCCGCCCCTTCAACCCCGCAACAGCGTCGCCGGTGCCCGTCGCCTTGGCTTCGACAGTCTCGATGACCGGTTCGATCAGGTCATTCGGAGTGCACTCCAAGATGTCGCACAGCGCCATCAACGTCGGCAACGACAACCGCTCCGGAACCCCGCTCACCAACCTATACACCTGCGTCGCCGACAACGAGATCCCCCGCTCAGCCAACAACGGCGCTAGGTCGGTGGTCGCGAACATGCCCCGGTTGGCCATCAACACCCGCAGATGCCACCGATACCCCAGCTGCTCGTTCTTTGTCATCGGATCAAGCCTCCCGTTCGAATGCTGGGGCCAAAGCCCGGCGCAACACATCGTTGCGGAACTGCGACCCCACAGCGGTGTAGATCGCAGTCGTCGACCCCCACGCGTGGCCGACCTGCTGTTGCACAAACAGATGGTCCCAGCCGTCTTCAAGGAGATGGGTCACATAGGCGTGACGCAGACAATGCGGACCCCGCAACTCATCGGGCAGCCCACACCCCTGCCGGTAGGTGCGAAACCGGGCGTTGATCGACGACGGACTGATCCGGCCACCTCGCTCGGTTGGCCACAACTCCACTCCCGCATCCAAATACGCCGGCCGGATGTCGCTCACCCACTCCGCAACAACCTCGGTCGCCCACTCCATCGTGGACAAAACGCTTCGCCGCTTCGGCGGGCTGCCCTTCTGGGCCTTGCCGTAGCGGACCGACAACACCCCGAAGTCGCCGAACCCAGGGGCGTGCGCGTTGCGGGCGAAGTCGATGACATCCAACATGGCGGCCTCTCGGCGACGAAGCCCCCACGCGTACATCGTCTTGAACAACACCGCGTCGCGATACGCCGCCAGCCAGCCCTTGCGGCCATTCGCCTCCGCTGCCACCACCCGGTCATCGCAATAGTCGAAGAACTGCTGCAACTCGGCCCGAGAGAATGGACGATTCTGAGGCTGACCCTCGAACTCGGCCCGGTGCACCGTCGTGTTCCACTCGTGGAACACCTGGGTTGGGTGCGTCCCGAACCGGTCCTCACAGACCTGCACCCATTCGTAGCGGCCATCGCAGATGTAATCCAAGAACAAAGCGACACCGGCCTGCTCGCCCCGGATCGTCGCGTGAGCCAAACCACGAGAGCTCATCGACGAGGTCCACTCCTCGACATCGGCCGGGCGCCACGACCACGGGAACTCGTTCGTGAACCCAGCGAAACGGCGCACCGTGTACTCCCGCTTCTCGACCGTCACCGGCGACAACGACCGAGACCGCTGCTGAGTCCCCCAACCCTCCAACATCGCATCGAACACCGCATCGGCCGGCGACAGAAACTCGACCCCAGCCGGCAGCACCGCCGACGCCACTCCCGGCGCCCCTCGGCCCTCCAACCGACCTCCATTCGTCATGCACGAATCATGCATCAGATGCAAGGTGCTAGGGTGGATCCCAGGTCACAAGCCGAATCCTGGGCCCCGAACTCAGCAACACCGAGAATCGCGAAACCCCAGACCCCAGCAGGCACACCGGACTCCCAACCCTCCCAATCATGCATCAGATGCAATATCGGAGGGTTCGGCGCCAACGTCCTAGCCCTCGCAATCGAAGCGCTCGAGGCCGGCTACCCCACCGGCGAATGGGCCACCTACAAACAATGGACCGACCACGGCGCCCAAGTCCGCAAGGGCGAACGCTCCGCCCACGTCATCAAATGGGTCACCCGCAACACCCAGCCCGACGACCAACCCACCGGCGGCGGCGATTCTCGCGAAGTCCGTCAACTGCTGCCACGTACCGCTTGACCAGAAGCGCCCACGAGTCGCCGTGTCGGTCCGGGCGGGGTGGCCGCATCACCGACACCACCTCCCCAACGAAAGCGTCGCTCAACCGGTCGATGCTGTCACCAGCGGCCAAGCCCAAACCTTTCGCTACCTCGACCATCCGAGTGACTGTCTTGCGGTCACTACGAACCATCGCTGCGATCTTTCGTAGACCATGACCCAACAGCCACAACCTGAGTACTTCACGGACCTCGAACACAGGAACCTCCCGAAATACCAACACGCACCGCCTTTCGGGTCGAACAACGCGATGGCGGCAATCAGAGCGTCAACGACACCGGCCCCGGTGGACCCTCACAAGTGGTCCCATCTAACTGGCGCAGCACTGGTCCCATCCAGGTGGCGCAAACCCCCCAAACTGGTCCCATCCAACTGGCGGGCGACATGGGCAACCGGACATCGCCACCACTCCGCGTAGACGAGTCGTAGCTCTCGATGGTGCCAACCCGCTCGTATGTGCCTCTGATACCGAACGGGCTGCATGGAGCGTGACAGCAGGGATCGCTCGGCCTACGTCATGGGCTGGTCAGTGGTCCCAGGAGGCTGCGAGCTGGTCGGCGACCGCGATCGTGTTGTCGGTCATGGCGGGTCCACCGTGGCCGTCTCGTTCCGAGATGAACAACTCGGTGCCGGGGATGGCTTCGGAGAGGGCAACCGGAAAATCCATTGGCGAACTGATGTCGAGCCGACCGTGAGACAGGTATGTCGGGATGCCTGCCAGTTTCGGGGCGTTGCGGATGAGGTGGTCATCGTCGAGGAACGAGGCGTTCGCCCAGTAGTGGGTGACGAGTCGGGAGTAGCAGAGCCGGAACTCGGGGTCTTCGTTGACCAGGCCCTCTGAGTAGCCCTGTGCGAGGGACATGTGGGTGTCTTCCCAGCCACACCAGGCCAACGCCGCAGGTTCGTGGATCTTGGGGTCAGGGTCCATCAGCAGCTCGTTGATCACCGCAGCCAGGTTGCCGTCCCTCCGGTCCGCGGGCAAGTGGTTCACGAAGGCTTGCCAGCGTTCCGGGAACACTCGGCCCATGGTGCGGGTCGCCCACTCGACGTCGACGCTGTTGGTGCTGCACACGATGGACAGAACCAATTCGGTGACCGATGTTGGATGAGCTTCGGCGTAGGCCAGCCCAAGCGTCGAGCCCCAGGATCCGCCCCAGACGAGCCACCGATCGATGCCGAGGCTGGTCCGAAGTGCTTCGATGTCGTCGATCAAGTGTTGAGTTGTGTTCGTCGACAAGTCGACTTCGGGTTTGCCGGCATGGGGCGTGCTCTGGCCACAGTTCCGTTGGTCGAACTGGACGATCCGATACCGGGAAGGGTCGAACATCTTCTCGAAGTTCTTGTTCAGGCCGGTTCCAGGACCGCCGTGCAACAACACCGCCGGCTTGCCATCAGGGTTGCCTGAAACCATCCATCGGATGAGATGGCCGTCACCTGCTGCCAGGGTGCCCTCGTCCAGCGGAACGGTTGGTTCGTACCTCACTGGCGCGACGATAGCGCCGAGCCACGCGACCGGTCTGCTTCCCGCCCATAGCCAGCACTGCGGGACGGCAACTATCCGTATTCGCAACGGCTGGCCAGAACGCTCAGGGCGTGCCGTTATGGTTGGACACGTGCGGAGCATGGAGCGGCGAAGCGGCGTCGATCGAGCTGAGTGGGCAGTCGAGCCGCCGCTTGCTCGTGGGCAGGTCGGTCGTTCGGTGATCTTCGCGGCGGCGTTGGTCGTGGTTGCTTGCGGGTGCGGTAGTTCCGCGGATGGGCCGACCGGGGTGCTCACAGACTCGGGAGCTGCTGGCGGCGCTGGCAGGGGCATCGCCGATGGCGATGACCCAGCACTGTCTGAGGGGTTCGTCGTGGAGCTCACCGACTACGACGGCCCGATCGAGGTGAGTTGTGGCTCGGTGACATTCGATGGCCGAAGTATCGCCCTGGACGACTATCCGATCTTCACCGACGACCTCGCGACGTACGTCCCCGCGAACTTCCGCGAGGAGTTCGAGCTGGAGCGCCAGGAAGGCCAACTCGACATCGTCTTCCACGAGATCGAGCGTGACGACTCGAGGATCCACCTACTCGGGCCGGTCCCGGGTGACGCCGATGGATCGGGTCGGTACTTCAAGGAGATCGCATTCGACCTCGTCGACGGTGAGTGGAGACTGGACCGGTGGGGTGGGTGCCGACCGATGGTGGACATCGATGGGTTCGGGATCAGCGAGCTGCGCCTCGATCCGTCAAACGAACCCACGTCGTCGACGCAGACCTTGGCGTTGCTGGTCACTGAAAGGGCGTGTGCGAGTGGCCGACTTCCAGAGGGCCGCGCTGTGGCGCCGATCGTGTTCGAATCGCCCGGCGCGGTTGACGTTCTCGTGCTCGTGGAAGAGTCGCGCGGCGACGTGGACTGTCCGGGGAACCCGTCGTTCCCCCTGGAGGTCGAGCTCGATGTGCCGCTTGGCGACCGCACCATTCACAACATCGCCTTCGAACCTCCCGTCGCGCTCACCTGGCCGATCCCCCAGCGTTCCGCCGAGCTGTCGCTCGTCGTGGCCGGCGACCCGCCGAGCAGCGGGACGGCCAACGCCTTCGCGTGGACCGGATCACATGCCGGCACGATCCTGCTGGAACCGAACGCATGGAACGACTTCGCGGGCTGGGTCCAGAGCTGGTCACCCGCCAACGAGCCCAGAACGATCTCAGGGTTCGTCGCCTCCTGCGGCGCTGGCGGCTGCGAAGAGGAATGCGAAGGCGACGCGTGCATCGCGTCCAATCAGATTCTGGGCGAAGTCTGCTCAGCCGACTACATCGTCACCGAGGGCTTCGACAGCACCATCACCATCACCTACGCCGACCAGACCTGCACGATCAACCAGACACTGACCGCGATCGAGTAGCTCGCCGTGTGCCGCCGCAGCAGTCGAACACGTTCGACGCCGCGCCATCGCCAACCCGGCCGCCGCACACCGAGCGCTCGCGAGGTGCCGATCACGAACCGCTGCGCGCAGAAGTTGAGTTCGCCGGGTGGCGGCTCGGACCGCTCGCCAGCTTTCGAGGCGCGTGGGAGTCACCGGAGTTTCGAGAAGCTGCGGAGGAGTTGGCAGGCGCATTCCGCGACGCCTCTGACGCATCGATGAATCACGTCGCCCTCCTCGAACGCGTATCCAGCGGCACGGATGGCCATCGTCCGACGGACGAAGAGATGCGGGCACTGGACTTGGCGATCACTTTTGCGACGATCCACCAGAACCCGTACTGGACGGTCGAGAGCCAGTACGACTCGTGGCGCGTCGCCACGACCGATAACGCCGCGATCTGGGTCCAGCCTATTGATATCCAAGAGGGCAGGATCGCCCTCGGGCGCGGTGGCCGAGTCAGCATCCTCTCGGGTGGTCACCGGCTTCATGACGAAGACTTCACCATCCAGCCGCCGCTCGAACTCCATATGCCTACGAGGGTTTCCCTCGATGCCAGGCTCCTCGAAGCTCTCCACAGCACCCTTCTCGACCCTCCAGCCGGAAAGGAGCAGGACGTCGAGGCGCTAGCCGTGGCAATTCGATGGCTCACGAAGTCCTGGCAGAACTCGCCGAGCATCACCTGGGAAGACAGGCTCGTGTCCCTGAAGGTGGCTACCGAAGCACTGACGGGCGAGGATAAGAGCCATCTCTCAGCGGCTGCCCTCGTGGAGCTCTTCCGGAGCGCCCACCTTCAACCAGGAGATGCCATCGGCGCCGAAGACCTCCTTTGACAGCCCAACGAACCAATGCTCACGCGAAGCTGGGTAGACCACGGCACGCCAAAGAGCGCCAACGTCACCCAACTCGAGCATTGGGCAAGCGCCTTGGCAGACGAGCGCAACGCCATCGTCCACGGAGAGACCTCGCACCAGCCAACGTACGAGGTCCCTGACTCGCCCTACAGCGGGACCTTCGTGGAGATCGGAGATCGTGTGGTGAGGGAAGCGATCGTGGTACAGCTGGGAAACTTCGGGTTCCCTGAGGCCTGACGGTCCCCACTCGCCAGAGCCGGCCTGGCCACCCTACGACGCCAGGGTGACACGATTGACAGCTCGGACGGCGCCACCAGCACATAGGGATCGCGAGACCGGGCTCCTCGTCACCAGAGTCTGCCAACAACTGCCGTGCATCGAGCAGATGCTTCAGATCTGGCTGCCCCCAACGCCGCGAGTTCGATCACGGAGCGTGCACAAGGGCGCAGATCGAATGCGTCCGGCCGAGCTGCAGCACACGAGCCGAGACTCCTCCTGCTGTTACCTCTCCGTTACCTCGATCGCCGAGAACGACAAAGCCCCGACCTCAGCAACGCTGTGACCAGGGCTTTTGTAGTGGCGGGGGCAGGATTTGAACCTGCGACCTTCGGGTTATGAGGCCGCTGAGACTCCGACACGAATGCCCTGATCAGCCACGTCTTACCTGTTCAGAGGCCATCTTGTGTCCCCCACTGTTCCCCGCTCCTACCCCCTGTTTGCCGATGTCCCGGTAGATGGCTGGTAGATCGAAACCAGCGGAGTCGCCGCCACGCTCCGTGATGTTCGTCGGAACGGTGGCGGTGACTCTCGTGCCGGCCCTGCGACTCACCCAGCGGGGAGGCGTTCGCCGACCCGGCGTCGGCCCGCGATCAGACAGTTCGGCCGAGAAACGCGGCCAGGCGGTCGGCGGCGGACGATGCTGCCGGCGCGGTCTGCTCGGGTCCGTATGGGGCGGGTTCCTCCCCACGCGGGGCGTGCTCCATATGGGCGACCGCCACATCCCACAGGGATTCGACCATGCCGGCGTCCAGGTCGGTGTCCTGTCCGGTCGCCTTGGCGAGGTCCCACGCGTGTTGGAATGTGTCCAGAGCCGCCAGCTCCATCAGGTGCTCGCCGGGGAAGGTGCCGAACGGCAGGGAGACCACCTTCTGCATCGCGCCGGCACGATCGAGCTCGGCGAGGGCATCAGCGGCTGCCCGATCGAAGGCTGTCGCCTGCTCGGCCGGAGCCACCTCGACGCCGGCGAAGTTGAACGGCTTGTCGAGCAGGGCGTCGGTGACCATGTGTTGGGTGAAGACGGTGTGATCGATCAGCTGGGCGACCGTGAACGATGCGCAAGGAGTAGGGGAAGTGGTCTGGTCGGGGGTCACTGACGCCAGTACTCCCCGGAAGATAGCGATGGTGTCTTCGTAGGTCTGGGTGCTCATGGAGAAGTCCTTTCGTGTGTCTGGAGTCGGCGTCAGGCGTCGACGAAGAGCCGGATGGTTTCGGCGCGGACACCGTCGTACTCTTCCGCGGCCCTTGCCTCGGGCGTGCCGAGCGCGGCCTCGAGCGACTCCAGGTCCGGTGCCTCGATCAGCACGGCAACGGTGTTGCCGTTGCCGGCGGGGTCGCGAAAGGCGGTGGCCGTCATGCCGCGTGCCTCGAAGAACTCCGTGCGCTTCGGCGAGTTGAACCAATGCTTGACCTCTTCGACGTCGTGGATGGCGATGACCTTCATGATGTTCCCCTTTGGTGAAGTCGTTCCGGGTGCTTCCCGGTGACCGCATCATGGGCCTCGGTGACCGACGACACATCGGGGCTGCCCTCATTCTCGGCGCGCACCACCCTCATTTTCGGGGCCCGACTCAGTCGGCGCTCTCAGCGGCCGAGCGGGCGGCGAAGGCGACGACCCCCGTGCGTCCTTCGACCCCGAGCTTCCCGGCCAGGTTCCCGATATGGCGTTCGACCGTCTTGGGGGAGATGTGGAGGAGCTCGGCGATGCTGCGGGTCGAACGGGCGTCGGCCAGCAACTCGAGCACATCGGCCTCGCGGGCGGAGACCCCCAGCGCCCTCCACTTGGGCGGGACACGCTCGTCGCTGCGCCGCCGGCGTGGGGCCGCTGCACCTATCTTCACCAGCAGGGTTCGGCACGACGTCGCGCGGCGGTCGTCGCCTTGCGTGTCGAAGTAGGTGTAACCGTCGCGCAGCCACGCAACCGGTTCACCCCAGCCGTCGGCGTGGGCCGTCTCGGCCATCAGGCGGCGGGCGTTGTGCTGGAACCACGCGACCGGTTGGACTCGCTCGGCGAGGGCCAGATGGCG
>Ga0316192_10004353_pt1 | contig 10302 bp, 9 predicted proteins | sample MerIslwburrow_MG_FD_204931 | JGI IMG/M metagenome (GOLD analysis project Ga0316192, IMG submission 204931) | Coastal sediment microbial communities from Maine, United States - Merrow Island worm burrow | ecosystem: Environmental > Aquatic > Marine > Coastal > Sediment | place: USA: Maine...
TATGAAAGGATAATTTCCAGACGTCCGGGACAGAAAGCTATTATAGCAAGCGGCTTTTCCGAGACCAATCGTGTCAAGAAAGCTCAACGTCTTGGGGCTGGGAGATATGTGAAAAAACCGTACACCCTAGAAAAAATCGGATTAGCCGTTAAAGCTGAGTTGAAAGAATTGCCGAGGGCGGCATAGATATTTTGTCCCCCGGACCCATCTAGTAAGTGCTTAACACTGATTTTAAATTTATTCGGATAGCCTTTAGCTGTAACCCAGCAATATGCCGCCTTGATATACAATAAAGGCCATTATCCATGCGACTGTTGTGCTGTAAGCAATGCTGAAAGACATCCATTTATAGGAACCGGTCTCGCGTCTGATGGCAGCTATGGAGGCCAGACATGGCAAATACAGCAAGACAAAGACCATCATCGACAAGGCGGACAGCGGCGTCATACCGGATGCACGCAGTGCGTTTGTCAGCGCGTCCGATGCATCTTTGTCTCCGACAGCATGAAGCACCCCCAGGGTGCTGACCACAATCTCTTTGGCCACAAACCCGGTCAGCAGGGCCACACCGCCGCGCCAGTCAATGCCCAATGGTGCAAACAATGGTGCGGATATTTTCCCGATACGGCCGATGTACGACTTTTCGGCATGTTCGGCTTGCCGGGCTTTTTCCACGGCAAAGAGTGCGGCTTCCTTCTCCTTTTCTATCCGGGGCTTGGCGGATTCAGCGGCAGTGTCCAATTGAGCCGTGTATGATGTAATTACACTATTCATTTTAGAATCGTAATCAACCGAGTACGATACATTCCTGGGAAAAGCGGATAGCGCCCATATGATGATTGACCCGATGAGAATCACCTTGCCCATTTTTTTCAGGAATAACTTGCTGCGGTCCCACATGTGGATGAGCAGGCTTTTTAACATCGGAAACCGGTAAGGCGGCAGTTCCATAACAAAGGGCGCATCAACACCCCTGAGCAGGGTGGAACGAAACAGTCGGCCGGTGATAATTGAAAGGGTGATTCCTAAAAGATAAATCGCGAAAATGACCGTTCCGGCCCTGGTACCAAAGAAGGCACCGGTCAGGATAATATATACCGGTAATTTGGCTGAACAGGACATAAAAGGGGTAATCAGAATAGTGAGAATGCGGTCCTTCTCACTTTCAAGAGTGCGAGCAGCCATAATTGCCGGGACATTGCAACCGAATCCCATGAGCATGGGAATAAAGGATTTTCCGTGAAGTCCAATCAGGTGCATGATTTTGTCCATCAGAAAGGCGGATCGCGACATATAGCCCGTATCCTCAAAGAGGGCGATACAGAAAAAAAGGATCAGAATGTTCGGCAGAAAAACAATAACACTTCCCACTCCGGCAATGATCCCGTCCACAAGGAGCGCTTTGAAGAGATTGTCCGGCAACAGCCCGGCCAGGGTTGCCGAAAGCCAGCCGACTCCGGCATCGATCCAATCCATCGGATAGGTCCCCAAGGTGAAGGTCAGCTGAAACATGGCCCAGATAAAAAACAAAAATATTGGGAAGCCGATAAAGCGATTGGTCAGCACCAGGTCGATATTGCGCGATACATCAACGCGCTGTTTGGTTGAGGTGGTTTGGATTTCCTTAACTATTCCGGCGATAAACCCATAGCGTTCATCGGTCATGACGATCTGGGGGTCGTCATCGAAGCGTTGCTCAAGGTGCTTGCGCAGTGCCTGGCTGGTCTGCAGGATTTCAAGGCCGATTTTATCGGCACTTTGTAAAATACGCTCCTTTATAATTTTGTCATCTTCCAGGAGCTTAATCGAGGTCCAGCGAGTATTATAGGGCGTTGTGCCATCGGTTTTTTCTTCAATAAATTGCTGGAGCCGGGTGATGGCGCTTTCGATATCCTTGCTGTATTTAACATTGCGCCTTTTAGGGGTTTTTGTATCGGTTTCCGCCAGCTTAACGGCCTGTTTCAACAAGGCCTCAATTCCTTCGTTTTTATTACCGACGGTAAATACTACAGGGACGTCGAGTAGCTGGGAAAGCTTATCAGCGTCGATCTTCATTCCACGGGTTCGGGCAACGTCTGCCATGTTCAGGGCGAACAAGACCTTACAATCAAGCTCACGCAGCTGGGTTGCCAGATAAAGACTGCGCTCCAGATTGGAGGCATCGATGATGTCAACGACCACATCCGGCCGTTCGTCCAAAACGTAATTTCGAGCAACGATTTCTTCGATGGAAAAAGGGGTCAGGCTATAGGTCCCGGGCAGATCGATGATTTTAAGATCATAACCGTATTTATGAACGCGTCCCTCTTTTTTAGCGACGGTTACCCCTGGCCAGTTGCCCACCTTCTGACGGGTGCCGGTAATATTATTAAATGTGGTGGTTTTACCTGAATTCGGGTTGCCTGCAAGGGCAATGGTGAGGTTTTTGGGATGCATGCGAAAAGGCCTATCTGACGTTATCCACCTCAACCTTGGCAGCCTCGGCCACTCTCAGAGAAACATGATATCCTTTGACGATCAATTCCAGGGGATCTCTTAGCGGGGCATATTTTTCGATGTAGACCTCGGCGCCCTTGAGGATGCCCATTTCCAGTATCCTGCGTCTTAACATTCCGTTCCCGCCGACGTGAACTACCGTGGCGGACTGTCCTTCTTTCATCTCACTTAACCACATGTATGATCTTTCCTTTCAGGAAATTGGCTATCGAGGGTGGCTTCTCAAAATACAGCCCAAGAATAATGCTGTTGTGGGACGTTGTCAATCTAGCGAAACCCCTTAGAACAACGGATGATTGAAATCCATAGTTGCATGATTGCGGAAAAAATATTATGAAGCGGTTTAACATTTTGCGATGAATGCTTAAACCGATAATATAAAGGGGGAAAAATGGGAATAAAAGAAGAATTGGAAGAAAAGGAAGAGGGCTGCGATTCAACGGAAACCTACGTGGAATTGGCCAAAGAGGTGGTAGAAAAACTATCCGATAAGGAATGGGCTGCGCGTCTGATAGACGAAGGTGCCGACTGGGCGGAATATGCCGATGATTTTATGCTGCTGGCGGGCGCTAGCTCTGAGGCATTGGACGACAAAGCCAAAGCCAAGGCTTTTCTGACCCAGGGCAAGGATTATTGTACCAATATCCAGGAGTTTATGAATCTTGCCAAAGCCGCTAATGACATGGGTGACTCGGAGACTGCCAAGGAATTATGTTTGGCGGCCCAGGGTAAATGCATTAAGATAAAAGATTTTCTGGATCTCAGCAAAAACGTCCTCGAGATGCTGTCGGACGCGGAACTTGCCAAAGAAATTTCCGACAAAGCATTGGAAAAATGCAACACCGTCGCGGATTACAATGATTATGCCAAAAGCATCCAGCAGGTATTTGACGATTCAGCGCGGGCCAAAGAGGTGTATAGCTCAGCGCTTGAAAGTTGCAAGAAGGCTGACGATTATGCGCTGTTGGCCAAAGGTGCTGTAGAGAATCTTTCCGACACGGCACTGGCCGAGGCTATTTTCGCCAAAGCACAAGCGTCACTCGATTCGGGCCCAGAACTGATGAAGCTGGCTGAGTCCGCGTTTGAGAATCTAGAGGATAAAGAATATGGACGGGCACTTTACCAAAAGGCTCGGGAAAAGATGGAAAGCGGTGATGAGTTGATGAAGCTGGCCGGGTCTATCGCGGCTAAGATCGATGATAAAGACCTGATCCTGGACGTTTACAAGAGCGCGCAAGCCAAATTCAGCGCTTATAACGAGTTTGTCAACCTGGCCAAAGCGGTTTTAAAGGATACGGGGGATCGCGGGTTCGCCGGCGAACTCTATCGCAAAGCAGTCGGGACAAATCCGGATTGCAGCCAGCTGACGGCAGTTGCTGCCGCTCTGGTGGACGACATCGAAGATAAAAATGCGGCCCTGGATGTGTTGAAACAGGCGGAGATCGCTGTGAAAACACCCGGCGATTTTAAAAAGACTGCGGATGCCGTCCTCAAATATGCCGACGATGAAAAATGGCTGTCCGACACCAAGCTTCAACTTGAAAAAAGAGAGGCCCACAAAGACCTTTATGCCGAATTTGTCAAACGGGAACAGGAGTGCATTATCAGCACAACCATGGGTCGTCTGGCACACGATGTGATGGAGCAAACCGGCGACATCCCGTATACCAGAAAGCTTTACACAAAGGCGGAAAGGTTATGTACCTATTTTCCGGAATATATGGATCTATCCCGACGGATTCATGATGACCTGCAGGACGCAGACTGGATTCGTAAGATTTATGAAAGCATGCTGAGCAAGTGCGATGATTACCACAAATACAACGACCTTGTGGACGGCATATTAGCCACCCTGAAAGATGAAGATTGGGCGCGCAAAATATATTCCGACCTGGAAACACGGTGTGTCAAAGAGACCGACTTTGGTAAACTTGCCACGATCGTGAATGAGAAATTCGGTGACAAGGAGTGGGTGCAACAACTGCTTGCTTCTGCTGAAGATAAGGCCAGCGACCTTTCCGGCCATATTTTTGTGGCCGGTTCGGTACTGACCCTCTTATCCGACAGCGATCGGGCCAAATCCATTTACACCAGGGCCGATGCCGGCTGCAGTGATCGCGACGACTACCATAAGCTCATTACGTCCGTTTGGAGCCAGACCCATGACACGGAACTGCTCAGACAAATGCACCGCAGCGCGGAGGATAAACTGAATACGACCCATGACCTCGTTTATTTAGCCGAAAGCATTTTAAATAATTTTTCCGATAGGGGATGGGCAACCCAGGTTTACAGCAAGGCTGAACAAGCGATGGATATCCAGGCTTATGGGTATGAACTGGCCAAAAGTCTTGCCGATAAGCTTGGGGACCGGAAGTGGGCCAGCCGGATAAGGCAGCTATAGTGATTGGTACTTTAGGCCCTAAGCCCGGATAAACCGGAAATAACAAAATACAAGCACCAAATTACAATATCCAAATCTCAAAGAAGATCAAACGCCAATTGTTTGGGATTTGGAATTTGTGTATTGTAATTTAAATTATTGATATTAATTCAAATTTAGTATTTACTGCAACTTAGGTTAGGTCCTTAATGGCTGAACTATTGCGGTTTAAGGAGTACGACGTTTATGTTAAACAAAAAAAAGATTGCCATTCTCGGAGCAGGGAATATGGGAGATGCGCTGGTCAGTGGTCTGATCGGTTCCGAATCATCCGCGCCAAAAAATATTATCTGCACCGATGTGAGACAAGGTAAGCTTGATGAAATCAAATCAAAATACAAAGTTCGCACCACCAGCGACAATCTCAAGGCGGTAGGTGAAGCCGACATTATTATTTATGCGGTTAAGCCACAGATCCTGGCGACGGTTTTAATCGAAACCGCACCCAAACTGGATATGTCCAAACTTGTGATCTCCATAGCTGCCGGTGTCCCACTGGCTGCCATGGAAACGTGTATTCAGAAAGATTTACGGCTCATCCGGGTGATGCCCAACATTGCAGCCGCAGTGAAAGAGGCCGCGACTGCCATCGCCGCCGGTGCCCATGCCACCCAAGAGGATATTAACCTGGCCATTGAGATTTTCAGCTCCATTGGTAAATGCATTTTTCTGAAAGAGAATGAATTGATGGATGCTACCACCGGATTAAGCGGCAGCGGGCCGGCCTATATATTTTTAATCGTGGATGCTTTGGCTGATGCCGGCGTTAAGGTGGGGCTCTCGCGGCGGGATTCCTTGTTTCTGGCATCCCAGACGGTGTTGGGTGCTGCAAAATTGTTAATCGAGACCCAGGAACATCCCGGCCAGCTGAAAGATAAGGTGACCTCTCCCGGGGGTACGGCGATAGCAGGACTGGCGACCCTTGAAAGTGGTGGTCTGCGCACCACCTTGATCAATGCTGTCGAGGCCGCCACGAATCGATCCAAAGAACTGGGCGCTATGATGATAAAAAACTTTACCGCAGCCAACTCGCATAAAAGTGATTAATATCGTATCCGGAAAAAAATCGACTCTTTCTGGATCAGCTGGAGTTGACTTTCACGTTACCCTGCGAAAGATGGCCCCATATTTGCAATTCATCTGAATAAATGCTAGAATTCCAGATCAGTTTGGGTCACATATCGTTCGAGGAATGGAAGAATCAACAGATGAAAATAAAAAATATTGTGCTTTTTGCCCTGGTTTTAAACGCGTTATCGATTGGGTTGTTACATAAGGCCGCATTTTCCAAAGGAATTGAATGGCAATCTTATGCCGACGGGATGGCCCGCGGAAAATTTGAAAAAAAGAAAGTCTTTCTCCATTTTTATGCCGAATGGTGTGCTGCTTGCAAGACGATGGAGGACAATACCTTCAAGGATCCCGCCGTGATTGCTTCTCTGAACAAAGATTTCATCCCCATCAAGGTGGATGTCGACAGAGATAAGCAAACATCAGCCTTGTACCGAGTCAAATTGCTTCCCGATACATGGTTCATCGCTGAAAATGCCGGCATCATCGGGCATCAACCCGGCTATATTTCACTTGAGCAATTAAGAAAAATTTTGAAGTCCCTCCTGGATGACAATGCCGGACAGTGAAGATGACTGGTAAAAGTTCAACCAGACACGAAGGCACAAAAAAATATAGAATTAATTTAACTGGTAACCTTCGTGGCTTAGGCCCTTAATGGCATTTTTCTGACACCATGTTGTGAGAAAATTGAGGTTTCAGGTGTCGGGTGTCAGGGAAAGGAGATTCTATATACTGACACCTGACACCCGACACCTGAAACCTATAAAAATAATCAGCGTGTTTGCTGCCCTTAATGGGTCACTTTTTCTGAGCATCGTCTCGCAAAAAGCTTAGACCCTTAGTGGCTGAAATATTAAATAGATAAAAAAAGATGTGATATCAGATAGGCAATTTACAGCCGGAATGAAACCTCAGTCGCAATTTAAACATGACGGTACCCTGGGGATCGATATTGACGAATTAAAAGAGATCATCAGCAATGATCCGTCACCTGGACCTCCCGCTGACCGGCGCTATAGGCCGGCCTGTGTTTTTCTCCTTATGTTTTGTCTTGAAGAACCTTATATTCTGGCTATTCAGAAAGCGGACAGCGAAGGTTACCCCTGGCGCAATCAGGTCGCCTTGCCGGGCGGCCATCTTGATGCTGAAGACGCCAGCCCGCTTGAGGGTGCCTTCCGCGAGTTGGAAGAAGAAATGAGCATCAGCCGGGACCAGGTTGAATTTCTCGGTTCCATGGGACATTTTCAAACCATCAACAACAGAGATATCGAAGTGTTCACCGGGTTGTGGCGGGCAGCAGAGCCGGTGCGACACGATCCGGCAGAAATTTCAAGAATCCTTAAAATCCCCATGCGAGTTCTTGTCCAGACCCACAACACCAAAAAATTTCATGGTCGCATACCTGATATCGATGAGCTAAGATACCCCTTTGAAGATGTCGTCATTTGGGGGGCCACCGCCCGTATCCTCCATCATTTCATTGAGCTTTTACTTGAGGTAATGTTGCCTGATTAAACGGATTATGGCGGATATCATGACTCCTGCGCTCAATACGACGAGGACAACGGGTACCCAGACGTAGTCCTGGTACTGCTTAATTTCGCGGGTCACCGAGATACCCACCAATCCGAACAGGAGCACAAACACCATGGAGGTAATGGTAAGGCCATATACCATCTTGGACTGATACCAGTGATTGGCGGCTTTCCTGAATACGGGGATCTTGTTGGATGGCATAATAAATTATAGGTTGAGCGGTTCAGAGTTCAACGTTCCGGGTTAAAGGTCCCATTTATGTCCTTTGTCCTTAACCTTGAACGTTGAACCCTGAACCTGTGAACGGTTTCCTTAAATCTTATGCCGACCAGAGAAAAAAATCAAGTTATGAAACCTATAAATGCAAAGCAGGCGATAGATTGGTTTACCAAAAGGCCGGGATGTTTTTTGGCCGGTCTGGCCGTAATGATTTTCCTGTGGGGTTGTGCGGTGACACCAACGAAAAAACTTACGATTCAAGATACGGATCAGTCTTTTGAAGAAGGTATGATTATTTCTTCGAAGCTTGGAAAGCCGGTAACGTTTAAAGAACTTTTAGCCGATTTGAACAGCTGTCGAATTGTTTATATCGGGGAAAAACATACCAATGTCTCACACCACCGAATCCAGTTGGAAGTCATACAGGCCCTCTTTAAAAAACATTCAAACCTGGCCGTGGGCATGGAAATGTTTGATCATACCTATCAGGATGTACTTGATTTGTGGTCGGCCGGTGAATTGGATCAAAAGGATTTCTTAAAAAAATCCCACTGGTATGCCAATTGGCGCTTTGACTTTTCCCTGTACCGTGAAATTTTGGAATTTATCAAAGAAAATCGCATTCGTCTGGTGGCATTGAACATTCCCAACCATATTCCCCCCAAGATTCGCGAAGGAGGTATCGAAAATTTAAGAGAAGACGAAAAAGAACACCTCCCGCAGCAAATAGACACCTCCAAGACGGCTCACCGTGACTACCTTCAAAATGTTTTTGATGGCCATAAACACCATCTCAGGGGCGAGGTTGAATTTGAAAATTTCTATACCGCCCAGTCCGTGTGGGAGGACGCCATGGCGGAGATGATTTCCCAACATCTAAAAAATGATGTTATGGTCGTGCTGGCCGGAAACGGTCATATTCAATTTAAATACGGTATACCGGATCGGGCCTATAACCGAACCGGCACCTCCTTCCGAACCATTTATACGGCACCGGCGGGCGATGTGGTTAAATTGGCTATCGCTGACTATATCTGGGTGACGCCCTAGACTGATGACAGAAGGCTGATGGCAGATGACGGATGACGGAAGACAGAAAGCAGATGACAGAGGCTGGTGAATGCGGAAGTTGGAATGCGAAATGCGGAAAGAAAGGTCATGGTGCATAGGGCTTGGGGCAAAGAGAAGCAGAAGTTGGGAAGCGGGGAAGCAGGAAAAGAGGGGGACCGAAAAGCTCAAAGCGATAGGACGATGGTTGTCTTAGAATTGAGGCTGAGGCCAAGAAATCCGTTGCCTCAAACCTCCAACGGCTTTCCTAACCATAGGTTCCTTAAAACATGTTGTCAGGCAAAACCCGATAAGGGCCTATATATCTTATGGAGGTACAGATGAATAACGATTCCAAAGTCTGGTTAAACGGAAACCTGATCCCCTGGTCGGAGGCCACCGCACCGCTTCTGTCCCATGGCTTTTCACGGGGCTCGGCTTTTTTTGAAGTATTTGGGATTCATGTGGGACCTGAAGGGCCGATGGCATTCAGGATGAATCAGCACCTCAAGCGCCTCATGGGAAGTGCCGAGTTGTTGGAGATGGAGTTGGCCTATTCTACTGAAGAGATCGTTGCGGCGGTAAAAACCACGGTCGCTGCCAACAACCTCGGGCGCGGATTGATCAAAATGCTGGCCTACTGGGGTGAAGAGGCGATTATTAATCTGGTATTGGACTCCAAACTGGACCTGGCTGTCTTTGCTATTCCGCAAAGTGATGATTTGAAATTAGACCGGGCCAGCTCGATATCCGCCTGCGTGTCAAAGTGGCGCAAGATCCACCCGGCAACCGTGCCCGTGGCCGCCAAGGCATGCTCCAATTATTTGAACGGTTACCTGGTGCGTAAAGATGCGAACAATCGCGGTTTTGATATTGGCATAGCACTGGATACGGATGGATTTCTGGCCGAAGGGTCCATCGAGTCGGTGTTTATCGTCAAAGACGGCATTCTTAAAACCCCCCCCCTGGGAAGGATTCTGTCGAGTATCACACGAATGTCCATTCTTGAAGCGGTTGCCAGTATCGGAATCCCCGCCCGGGAAGGACCCATCAGCGCTGAGGAATTATCTGAAGCCGATGAAATCTTCACCTGCCATACGGGAATAAAAGTCGAACCGATCGCCCGTTTGGAGGATCGGGAATTTGAAACGCCCGGCCCGGTAACCGGCCAGGTGATGCAATTGATGAATGATATTATTGAGTTTAAAGATGAGCGTTTCATGGATTGGTTCCAACCATTGACCTGAGGCAGTTATACAAAAGGGTCGCAATTCTTGAAGAAGTATCTCACCGCAGAGATCGCTGAGTACGCAGAGATTATTGGAATTTTTTTTCTCGGCGTTCTCTGCGATCTCCGCGGTGAACTCCTATGTTTCTTTTTTGATTGGACCGGCTGCTTTTCAGGCCAGCGGCGGCGCTGAAACCCGACCCCTCAATATTTCAGCTCCTTGAAACAAAAAAGCCGATAAAGACCCTATTTGCAAGTC
>Ga0316192_10004356_pt1 | contig 10298 bp, 7 predicted proteins | sample MerIslwburrow_MG_FD_204931 | JGI IMG/M metagenome (GOLD analysis project Ga0316192, IMG submission 204931) | Coastal sediment microbial communities from Maine, United States - Merrow Island worm burrow | ecosystem: Environmental > Aquatic > Marine > Coastal > Sediment | place: USA: Maine...
CCTGGCCGATCGCGTTGGCCGCCGGAAGATCTTTCGGGCCGGCCTCGTGGTGTTCGGGGTGGCATCGGTCGCGGCGGCCGCAGCCCCGTCGATCTGGGTCCTGATCGCCGCCCGCTTCGGCCAGGCGGTGGGTGGCGCGCTGGTGACCCCGGCCGCGCTGCCGATGGTGTTGCCGGAGTTCCCCACGGATCGCCACGCCACCGCCGTGGCGATCTGGACCGGCGCGGGGCCCCTGGCCTCGATCATCGCCCCATCCCTGTCGGCCTTCCTGCTCGGGGTCACCATCGATCAACCGATCGACATGGCTTCCTGGCGGCTGCTGTTTCTCATCTCCGCGGTGGTCGCGTTCGGGGCCTACGTCGCCAGCTTCGGTCCCCTCCAGGAATCGAAGTCGTTGGGAACCTCGGGTCCTCTCGACTGGCTCGGGGTGGTGTTCGGCACCGGGGCGATCGGGCTGTTGGTGTTCGCCACGTCACAGGGGAGCGAATGGGGGTGGACCCGGCCGGCGATCGTTGCCTCGCTCGCCGCCTCCCCGGTGCTTCTCGCCTTGTTCATCGAACGATCTCGGCGCCATCCCGAACCCCTGCTCGATATCGGGGTCTTTCTCCGCAAATCCGTGTGGTCAGCCAATGTGGCCAGCGCGTTCCTCAACGTGGTCGGTTTGGCTGCGTGGTTGGTCTGGCCTCTGTACATGACCCGGATCTGGGATCTGTCGACCACCTCGATCGGGCTGGCGCTCACCACGGGGCCGGTCGGCGCCGGGTTGGGTACGACGATGGCCGGCCGGCTCGTCGAGCGCTACGGCCACAAGCGCGCCGCGTCGGTTGGGTCGCTGTTCCCACTGGCGGCGATGGTCTGGGGCTTCGCCTTTCTCGGACCGGAGCCCCGGGTCGTGGTCGGCATCGTGCCGGCGATGATCCTCTTCGGCTTTGGGTGGGGTGTCACGTTCCCCACCCTCAACAGTGGGGTGTTGGCCTCGGCTCCCGCCGAGCTCGGGGCCGAGGTCAACGCCGCGTTCAACACCGTGCGCAACGTGGCTGCTGCGCTGGGTATTGCCATCTCCATCGCCATCCTCGGCGCAGCGGACCGGCCCGATGCCCTGGAGGCCTTCGAGCGGGTGTTCTTGTTGTTTGTGGCCGCCACGTTGTTGTGCTCGCTGGCCACATTCTTGCTCTACGACCCGACCGCCGAGTAGGAGCCATCTCCGGGGAGACGTGGGGAACCGCCAGGGTCAGGCCTGGAGATCGGCTTCGATGTCGAGGGTGATGTCGAGCTCGTTACCCATGATGTAGACGCCGGGGGTGTCGGGCGATTCCATGAGCCAGCCCATCTCGAACTGGTCACGGGTAATTCGGGTCGTGGCATCGAAGCTCATCTTGCGGAGATCGCCCAGCGGGCTGGTCGCGGCCCCCAAGAAGCTGGTGGCCAACGACACCGATCGGGTCACCCCTTTGATCGTGAGGTCACCAACGATTGTCCAGCGGCCGTCCTCGCTGGCCACGACCTCGGTGCTGGCAAAGGTGATGGTCTGATGATGCTCCACGTCGAGAAACCGTTCACCCCGCAGGGCGTCGTCCGCGGCGTTGTTGCCGGTGGAGAGGCTCGCTGCTTGGATCGCTACCTCCACCGTGGATTTGGCGGGCACCTCGTCGATGATGATGGAACCACTCAAATCGGTGAACCGCCCACGCATCCGGGTCAGGAGATGGCGGATAGCGAAGGCGGCACTCGTATGGCCCGGATCGATCTCCCAATGGCCGGCCGCAGGGACGATTCGTCCTTCGACCATTCTGGTCAGTGCCCCGGTTGTCGGTGATGTGGCCATGATGAAGAAGCCTCCTCTGGTTGCAGAACCGTGTGTTGCTCGACGGTTGGCGGCTCATAGTGCCAGATTGGCCAGTGCTCAGAACAGTTGTATGGCCTGTGGCCGCGACTGGCGTGATGTACTGGGGCGGCTCCCGATACACTGAGCAGCGGCGGGAGACCAAGAATCCGATAGTTCGGTCACCAGGAGGACACTTGAAGCCTGGTAGACGGCGCGGATCGGAGCGGCCCGACAAGAGGATGCGGAACGGGTGGTGCAAAGAAGGCGGGCGGCCCCGAATATCCCAGCGATGAGCAGCGGTCGCTCCAGTCGGCGATCCTCCGGTTCTGTCGCCGCTCTGGTGGTGTTATTCATCTTCACGATCGGTACGGCGGCCCTCGCCGTGCGTTCACTGACCGGGGGCATTGATGAGACTCCCAATGGTGCAGCTCTCGATCAGGCCCAGGATGCCCCCAATGAGGATGACCCCACCCAGGGCGGCGAGTTCGACCGTGCCACTGCTCGCCGGGAGGTTGCTCTTGCTGAGATTCGTGCCGGCGAGCAGACGCCCGACCCTGATCCGAGCCCCGAGATCGAACCCGGCACGAATATCATCCATGTCGACGACAAAGCCGAGGTGCGGGGTGAAGGTACCGTCGATCAGCCATTTCTGACACTTGGTGAGGCGCTGGAGCTCGCGCAGCCCGGCGACGTGGTGCTCATCGGTCGCGGCGTCTACCGGGAACGGGTTCGGTCGGTCCGGGCCGGTACGCCAGACCGGCCAATCCGGATCATCGGCGAGGACGGCGCTCGCCTGGAGAGCGATGGACGCGACCATCTTGTCCGCATCACTCATGACCACATATGGCTGGAGAACCTGAAACTGAGCGATGCGAAGACCTTGATCTGGATAGAGAACGCCACCGGGGTCCGCGTGCTGCGCAACACCTTGACCGACGCGGGAGGCGAGTGCATACGGTTGAAGTACTTCGCCCGGCGTAACGAGATCGCGTACAACGACATCGGCAAGTGTGGACGCACCGGATTCGACCTCTCGGCTGGGTCCAAGAACGGCGAAGCGGTGTATATCGGAACGGCGCCCGAACAGCTGGAGAGCACCAACCCCTCACTGGATCCGGACCGATCGGACCGCAACTGGGTTCATCACAACACCATCAGTGCCCGCGCCGAATGTGTTGACGTCAAGGAGTCCGCTACGGCCAATCGGGTTGAGGACAATGTGTGTTTGGGCGGCGATGACCCCAAAGGCGCCGGATTCTCCTCCCGGGGCCGAGGCACGATCTTTGTGCGCAATACCTCCAGTGATCACGCGGGGTCCGGTATCCAGCTGGCCGGCGACGACCACGAGATCGATGCGGCGGAATCGGTGGTCGTCGACAATGCGATGAGCGGAAACGGGGCCTTTGGTCTTCGGGTGCTGAACCCGAGCCAGACCCTGTTGTGCGCCAATGTCTTTGACGACAATGATGATGGCGACATGTCGGAATTGGCCCGCGGGGCTGGTGACCCGTGTCCGGAGAGCTGAGTAGCCATGGCTGCTGACCGACGCGATCCGCGCGGTGACCCCGTAAGTCTCGGCACCGACGCCGTGGCGTTCATCACCGAGATGGAGGTGGAGCTCGGTCGAGCCAACGCGGTGACTCGCTCGTTGGCCGAGGTCCTCAGCCGTGCCGCGATCGACGCCGACTTCTACTCCGATGATCGGGTGCGGCTCGATGAGCTGTTGGCTGCCGTGGGCATCGTGGCCGAACCGGTCGTGGGAGACCCGTTCCTCAACCCTAATGACCTCGTCCGGTTCAGCCGACGAGCAAGTGTGAAAGACACCGAAGCTCCGGCGACCGCCCCGGCATCTGACGGCACCAGCCCCGGGGCCGACCTACGGTCGAACATCGCCAACGGGGCCCGCAGCGCGTTGTCTCGCGAAGATGAGCTGCTCGAGGGCCTCGTCGCTCATCTCTCCGGTGCCGATACCGCAGCTGAGACCGACCCTGTGCCATCCGACGCACCCGAAGATCCGGACGAACAGCCTCAGGCCAAAAAGCCTCAGGCCAAAGAGCTGTCGAGGCGGTCATCGGTTCCGCTTCCGGTCCGGTCCTCCAGATATCGGGACAGGTCACGCACGAGCGGTGAACGGTCCTCCCGGCCTGGGGTTCCGCCGCCGCCGTCACCACCAAGTGGTCGGCCCGTGTCCGGCGCCGCTCCGCATCCTGATTGGACGCCGCGCCCCGAACCGGCCGCCGCGCTGAACCCGCCTGTCGCCGAAGCGTCGGAGAATCGAGTCGGGCCGACGCCCGAACCGACCGCTGCGAGCAGCTCAAACCCGCTTCCTCTGCGACGAGCGGCCAAGGCTGCGTCCGAGGCATCGACCGTGACGACCGGTCCCGCACGACGGTTGGCCCCGGTCCCGGACCGGCGCTTCGATGTGGCAGAGCTTCGGCGCTACGTGCTGGCCTTTCACGATCGGCTGGCCGGTACCGCCGATCTTCGGTCACCGAAGGTGGGGTATCCGATTCCCGGATCGCGCGACCGCATCGATGTCCTGTTTCGAGCCAGAAGCACCCATGATTATGTCATCTGCCAGCTGGCGTCCGGGAGTGGGACAGTCGAAGATGTCGCCACGATCCTTCGACGCCTCGATGCCGTCGAACGCCTGGCTCACGTGAAGGGGATTGGCCTTCGGGGCATCCTCATCTCGCAGTATTCGGACCCGAAGATCGACCGAGAGCTGCGGGAGCAGGCCAGGGGCCTGGACTATCGGGTCGACCGCCTGAGTATCGAAGACGCGACCCGCTGAGCTATCGGTCCGGATGGGGCCTTTCAGCTTCGGAGATCCTGATGTGGCCGCACCGATTCAGGTGTCGGTTGGGTCTGTCGTCTCGCCGATGTTGATGTCGCGGGACCGCAGCCGTGCTCGAATCCGGTCGACCGTTTCGTTGCGGTCGGTGGCGGCGGGCACTCGGTCGGGCTGGGGACTCGCCATCGGCGTCGGTCGACGATTGGGTCGACGGCGTTCAAGCGAACCCTGCCAAGGCTGGTCTTGGTCCGAGACGGCGGGAAAGGGCCGATCGGCATCGCCGGCCGGTTGGTCGTCAGGTGACAGTCCCACGGTCTGACCCTCGTCGGCCAGGCCCGACAACGCTTCTTTGAGGCCGGTAGCGCGGCTCGGCATGACCGATGCGGCGCTGGTGGGCTCGGTCGCGGCCGGGATGGAGGAGACTCCCGATTGATCGAGAGCGCGCTCAGCACTGGGTTCGATGCTCTGGTCGATGACCTGAGAATTGGCTGAAGCGGGATCATCACCATTCTGGTCATGGTTGGCGTCGCCTGGGTCGGTGTCGGCCTCCGCGGTGGCAGCCCCTGTGTTCGAGGAGGTGTCCGTGTCCGAGGAGGTGCGCGTCTCACCGGTCGACTCGTGGCGGTCTTCGCCCTCGGTGCCTTCTGGCGACTCGCCGGCCTCGGAATCTTCGGCCGTTGGTGACCCGGCCCGCGCGGTACCGGTTGCTGTCTCGAGCGTGGAGCGCCGACTGGCTAGCGCTGAGGCGGCGGCGCCGCGATCACCCCGCTTCCGTCCGGCCCGTTTCATTCCTGCACGGCGTCGGGCCATCGCTCCGGTGGTGGGGTCCTCGCGGGCCGAGGGCGGCGCGAACTCCGCATCGACTTCTTGGACCTCGGGTTCCAGGTCATCACCGAAGGCGGCGTCGACATTTTCGTGCTGTTCTTCATCGGCTTCGAGCTGGTCATCGGTGCCGGTCGAGAACGCTTGCTCCAAGAGCGCATGTTCGGGTATGCGGAGCTTGGCGATGATGCCGTCGGTGGCCGACTCGAGAAGCATCACGCGGAAATCGTTCCGGGCGGCGACCTGACCGGCGACGACAAACCCGAAGGTTGTCGGAGCGGTCTCGAACAGACCGGCCTGGGCGCCCAGCCGGCTATTGGCTGAGAGCCGTTCTTCGCCGGTCATGCCGGGTCCCTCATCGACCACCGAGAGGATGTAGCCGTCGCTGGTGTGGCGACCGAGCACCACGACCGGAGTGTCGGCACTCGAATAGCGCACGGCGTTGTCGATCAGCTCGCCGAGGATGTGCTGGAGGTCCGCGACCGCATCGCTGGCCACCACGACCGCCTCGACCGAATGGGCGTCCACGCGGTCGGCGTCGTCGAGATGGGCGATCGAGCGGGCGATGACTGTGGCGACGCTCTCGTCACGGCCTGGGCTCTCGATTTCTATGTCACCGGCCAGGGTCAGCACGGTGTCGGCGGTCCGCATCGAGCGGAGGGCAAGGCGCTCGATCGTGGCGACGGAGTCTGCCGAGAGATTGGCATGGTCCGTGTCGTGCAAGAGCCCCAGCTGGCGGCTGGCCAGTGACCGTTGACGCTCACCGACATTGACGAGCACCGCCTGGAGATGGCTGCGACCCTCTTCGGCGGTCACGGCGGCATGCCGGACCGCGGCTTGGGTCGAAGTGAGTGAAGCGGCCAGACCCGAGTAGACGGGATCTTCGCTCCCGACCTCGGCGGAGAGCGGATCGTCGGCCGATCCTGACTCACGCAGCGCGCCGTACCCGGACCCGGAGGGATCGAGGCCCGACATGGCGGCCTGCAAGTCGTTCAGCGGGTCGAGTAGGACCCGATCCGCCCATCGTGACATCTGAAAGGCGAGGGCGAGAGCTACCACCGCCCCCGCGGCCAGGGCGAGCGCCACCGTCACCGGACCGGTGGTTGCTACATCGCCTCCAGTGAGGCCCAGTAGGATCGCTACGAGTACCGCGAGCGGCACTATGGCCACGGCCAGCACCCTCGGTAAAACACTCGAAGGTAGCCGTCTTGTGTCATTGTCGGGCACCGCCACTCCACACTCTCGACATCTTCCGCCTGGTCGCTCCGAGGAGTCAACCGTTCCCGTCAATGCTAGGTAGGCCGGCGTTGGACGCGACGCCACGGCGCGATCATTTGTGGTGTTCCCCGCCAAAGTTCCGCGCGGAACGCGAGAACCGCCACCGATCGTGGTCGGCACTGGAACCATCGCGATGGTGGTCGGAACTCTGGGAGTGCGCGGATACGAACGATCCTGTGCTTGGCTGGGACGTCATTTCCCGCTCTTGTCGTCTGGCGCACTGACCTTGGGCAGCCCGGGGCTGTGCCGCGGCCTCGCTCAGGACAGATGAGACACCCGGACACTCTGGCTTCCCATCCGCTGTGCCTCTATCAGCCGTTCTCGTCGAGCACCTTCGGGAGCAGTTTCAGCGAGGCGGAGTTCATACAGAAGCGGTCACCGCTGGGCTGGGGCCCATCGGGAAAGACATGGCCGAGATGGGCGCCGCACGACGCGCACATGACCTCGGTCCGGGTCATGCCCAGGCTCGAGTCGGTCTCGGTCACCACCTGTTCCTCGGCGATGGGTGCCGAGAAGCTGGGCCATCCCGTTCCGGAGTCGTATTTGGTTTCGCTCGTGAACAGGTCGGCATCGCACACCACACAGCTATAGGTGCCTGGCACCTTGCTATCCCAGTACTCGCCGCTGAATGCTCGTTCGGTGCCCTTCTGTTGGGTCACGTGATGCTGCTCGGGCGAGAGTTGGGCGCGGCGCGCCTCGAGATCGACTTCGGCGTCGCTCGCCGGCTTCGTGTCCGCTGCGATCTTGTCGGCCATGGTGGCCTCCTTTGCTAGGTGAAGGGCGTGGCTAGGTGAAGGGGGTGGCCCCGTCCAGGCCGTTCCTGGGGGAGATCGAAGGGGTCCCAGTGAGCTGCATATGCGGTACTCGGATGGTCAGCGCCCCGCAAAAATAAAGCGTCCGAAGTCCGCCAGATATTCCGTTCCGGGTATCTCGAGCCCAGATCCTCGCCCGAATATTCGGGCGGGGATACTTGCCCGAACAGTTGTTCGGAACTACTATGATGTCATTCCCCGCGGCGGCTGATCTGGCCAGTGATCTGGCCAGTGATCTGGCCAGTGATCTTGTCCCGTGTCAGATCAGTGACCAGGGGGAGTGATCCAGTGATCCAGTGAGCCAGTGACCAGCGAGCCAGTGATGAGCCAACGGGAACGGGGTCTGGAATCGGGGTCGTTTGGAACCGGTCCGAGACTGAATGTCAGACCCCCTCTTTAAGGTCTCGGCTGAGACGTGCGAGATACCGCGCCGTCCATTGCAGGACAAGAGATCGGTGAGCCGACGGTGGGAGCCCTCGGTAAAGCGTGATCGGTGAATCAGGCCCCGTACCGCGGGCAAGACGAGGAGAAGGATCCAGATGGATCGAGACAAAGCACTCGACATGGCGTTGAGCCAGATCGAAAAGCAGTTTGGCCACGGCGCGGTGATGCGCATGGGCGAGAAGAGCTCGCTGGTCATCGACACGATTCCCACCGGTGCCCTCTCGCTCGATATCGCCCTGGGCGTCGGAGGTCTGCCGCGGGGGAGGATCACCGAGATCTATGGCCCGGAGTCCTCGGGGAAGAGCACCCTCGCCACCCATGTGGTGGCCGAGGCCCAGCGCAACGGTGGCGTGTGCGCCTACATCGATGCCGAGCACGCCATGGATCCCATCTACGCCGCCGCCATCGGGGTCGATGTGGACGAGTTGCTCATCTCCCAACCCGATACGGGCGAGCAGGCCCTCGAGATCTGCGACATGCTCATTCGCTCGGGAGCGATCGATGTGGTGGTGGTCGACTCGGTGGCGGCGTTGACCCCACGCGCGGAGATCGAAGGGGAGATGGGTGACACCCATGTGGGCCTTCAGGCGCGGCTCATGTCCCAGGCGTTGCGGAAGCTGACCGCCAACATGAACAAGTCCAACACCATCTGCATCTTCATTAACCAGCTGCGGGAAAAGATCGGGGTCATGTTCGGCTCGCCTGAGACCACCCCCGGCGGGCGAGCCCTGAAGTTCTATTCGTCGGTGAGGTTGGATATCCGCCGTATCGAGTCGATCAAGGACGGGGTGGAGGTGGTCGGAAACCGGACCCGGGTCAAGGTCGTGAAGAACAAGGTGGCACCGCCGTTCCGCCAGGCCGAGTTCGACATCATGTATTCCAAGGGCATCAGTCGTGAGGGTTCCCTGCTCGATGTAGGGGTCGACCAGGAGATCATCAGGAAGTCTGGGGCTTGGTACACCTATGAGGGTGAGCAGCTGGGGCAGGGCCGGGAGAACGCCAAGTCGTTCCTCACCAAAAATCCGGAGATCATGGTCGAGATCTCCGAGCGGGTTCTGCGGGCTGTTGGCCTGAGCGACGAGGTGGAGGCCGAGGTCGAGGACGATCCCGACTCACTCCCCATCACCCTCAAGGACTGAGCCTGCGCCGGCCGCGGAGGGCTCGGGGCGAAATAGTTCTCAAGTCGCGGATCATTCCCACCGATGAAGGGATGCGAGCACGGCATCCCTTCCCTTGTGACGTTGTTCGCACCTACCACCACTGACCCACCCGCTGCGCCCGAGCCCCCCTGGACGCAGCGGGTGTGTCGCGTGCGGCCACGGTTGGGGTGGGAGGTAGGGTTGGCGGGGTGACCAAGCGCTATCTCATCCGGACGTTCGGATGTCAGATGAACGAGCATGATTCGGAACGAATCGCCGGATCGCTTGAGGCCGATGGCATGGTCGCGGCGACCGATCTCGACGACGCCGATGTCGTGGTGCTCAACACCTGCTGCATCAGGGAGAACGCCGACAATCGGCTCTATGGCACGCTCGGCCACCTCAAGTCGGTCAAAGACGCCCGCCCCGACCTGCAAATCGTGGTCGGAGGTTGCCTGGCCCAGAAAGATCGGGAGCTGATTCAGACCCGAGCCGGTCATGTGGATGTCGTGTTTGGCACCCACAACGTGCACCGGGCCGGCGATCTGATCCGCGCCTCGTCGCTGACGGGGGACCCGGTGATCGAAGTCCTCGACGCGATCGCGGCCGAAGATGCCGACGTGTTTCCCTCGGCGTTACCGGCCCGTCGGGCGTCGGACTATGCGGGGTGGGTCACCATCCAGATCGGATGCGACAACAGCTGCGCGTTCTGTGTCGTGCCCTCGGTACGCGGTCCCGAGATCAGCCGACCATTCACAGACCTGCTGAGCGAGGTGCACCAACTCGCGGCGGCGGGCGTCACCGAGGTGACCTTGCTCGGCCAAAACGTCAATTCCTATGGCCGGGACCTGACCACGAGGATCCGCCGTGAACCATCGGGTCCGCTCGATGCCGAGCAGGCGGGGGAGCGCTGGGCCCGCGATCACGCTCGGCGACCGCGGACCCTGTTCGCCGACCTGCTGCGTGATGTCGGCGCGGTTCCGGGCATCCGACGGGTCCGCTACACCAGCCCCCATCCCAAGGATTTTCGGGTCGATACCGTGTCGGCCATGGCTGAGACCGGCGCGGTCTGTGAACATCTGCATCTGCCATTGCAGTCGGGTAGCGATGCCGTGCTGGCCGCCATGCATCGGGGCTATACCGCGTCGCGCTATCTGGAGCGGGTGAGCGAGGCCCGCCAGGTC
>Ga0316192_10004358_pt1 | contig 10295 bp, 10 predicted proteins | sample MerIslwburrow_MG_FD_204931 | JGI IMG/M metagenome (GOLD analysis project Ga0316192, IMG submission 204931) | Coastal sediment microbial communities from Maine, United States - Merrow Island worm burrow | ecosystem: Environmental > Aquatic > Marine > Coastal > Sediment | place: USA: Maine...
TCCAGCCAGATTTGTGGCAGAAAAAATGCACTGGAAGGTAGCATGGCTGAGCTGGAACCAGAAAAAATTTGATCAGGCAGATTCCGCCCTGCAAGCCATTATACAGAACTATCCTCACTCTCCGCAGGCAAAAAAGGCGGCGGTGCTACATGCACGTTATCTTATCGATAGAAGCAGGTTTCAGGCAGCACGGGCGACATTGCTCAGGTATTTTGGCCTGGGTTCGGAAATCTCTGATCTGGAAGAGACAGAAGGGTTTGCCTGGCTGGCCATCATCGAAGATGCTGATGGCAACCACAAACTGGCCTTCAGAAACATGGTTGATGCCTATGCTCGTCACCCGGCAGTGATTGAAGGGAACTCATTTCTTTATGCTACATACATCCGCCTGTTATCCCTGTTTGAAGATCGTCAGGTTCAATTTGTTCATATTCTGCGTTTCTTAAAAAAATATGCCGCTACATCCGAGGCCTTGGCAATACGCCTGTTACAAGCGGATATTCTGGTTGAGCGAGGAAACATCCAGGATGCAGATACAATTTACGGTATTTTAGCAAGCCATCATATGGAATCTGCTGTCGGTAAACGGGCCTATATGCGCCAGTTAATGCAGCGGAATAAAAATGTCAGCAATACTAGACAGTTGAAGAAGGCGCTAGATAAACTCTCACAGATCGTGGCACACAACCAGCTTTCTGAAACTGAAACCGAGGCAAAGCTATATGAGGCGCGTATTCTGATGAAGTTGGGCGCGAATGACCCTGCATATCTATCTAAGGCTACTGCTTCTTATGCCATTGCGGCATCCTCGGAATTTCCGTCCAAATTTGCTGATGCTGCGCGCAATGAGGGAAAAGAACTCCTGCGCAGGCATATCCGGAATATGCTCGAACAGAAAGAGTGGCTTCAAGCTGTTGTGCTGTGGAAGCGTTATCCACAAATCAGGCCTGCAAAGACTAGGAAACTGGCCTTTGGCATTGCGCAAGCCTATATCCGTTTAATGGATTTTGTGCATGCTGAGGAGATGCTGGATCATTTATATGCTGAGGCGGGAAATTCTGTCTGGTCCCATCGCATTATGCTGGAAAAAGCCCGCATCTGGGCTGACCGTAACGCCCAGGATGGCGTGATTAAAATCATGCAATGGCTGGCCAAACATGAGAAGACTCTTTATCGCCAGGATTTGCTGCTGATCGTGGCTAGAATACAGAATGCCCAGAGTGAGGCCTCAGCAGCAAGCCAGACACTGGCGAATATCAATCCGCATGATTTAACGCCGGAATTACGCGAAACATACTGGTTCACCAAAGCCGACATCAATCTGAACTTGAAACGCTGGCATACAGCTGCCGAAGCATGGAAACAACTGGCGGATGCAAACGAAGGCGATAAAAAATGGCAACATGCCCGGAGGCAAATCGATGCCTTGATTCAGAGTAAGGATTACATAGGTGCGGAAACGGTTTTGCTGCAAATGCCAGAATCGGAACAGCAAGCGGCATGGCATTATGCAATGGCGCTATGTGCGTTAAATACCGGGCGCTGGAACAAGGCCAGAGAACATCTCATCCTGTTAACTGCGCCTGATTCCGACCAGGACTATCAGTTAAGGGCACGCCTGCTTCTGGCCCAGGAACAGGCGGAGCAAGCGAAGAGGAAACATCAATGAAGCAGATATACCTGTTGGGGTTTTCAGAGGCAACTGCATCAGAGTTGTGTGTTCAGCTTGGTCGGGTAGCAGCGGAGCTTCCTGTTGAAACTCTGGAACAGTTTCAGGCTGAGCATTTGCAGGCGGATTCAGAGACGCTGTGTTTCCTGATGGACTCACATCTTGCCAATTTACAGGCTAAACAGATTTTTCAGCATGCACCGATGGCCACCCTTGTTGTTCTGGCAGAGCAGATGAATGCTGATCGTGCCTCACAGTTAATGAGCGCCGGTGCCACGGACTATCGGGCTATGCCATGCCCGGATGAAATTTTGGGTATTTATATCCGTAAGGCTGAGCATCAGGCAGGCCTTTCCTCACAGGCCAACAAGCAGCGCAAGGGCACTAATATCTTTGTCACTCAGGATGTTGAAACCAGGCGCTTGCTGGATCATGTGGCTCTGGTCGCACCCAGTCGCGCCTCCATTCTTGTGCTTGGCGAATCAGGAACGGGTAAGGAGCGTCTTTCCCAGTATGTTCACCAGTGTTCAAATCGGCATGACAGCGCCTTTGTTGCTGTCAACTGTGCTGCCATTCCCGAAGGTATGATTGAAGCAGAGTTGTTTGGTCATGAAAAAGGTGCATTTACCGGTGCAACCGGTTCACGACCGGGCAAGTTCGAGCTTGCACATGGCGGCACGCTGCTGCTGGATGAAATTACTGAAATGCCGATGCATATGCAGGCAAAATTATTGCGCGTAATTCAGGAAGGCGAGGTTGACCGGCTCGGTGGACACAGTCCCATCAAGGTTGATGTGCGCATTATTGCGACCAGCAACAGGAATGTCACAGAAGCTATAACCAATGGTGAATTTCGTCAGGATTTATACTACCGCTTGAATGTGGTGACTGTATTTCTTCCTCCCCTGCGTAATCGCCCTGATGATATCGGGCCGCTGGCTGAGCATTTTCTCAAACGGTTCAGTGAAATGTATGGGAGACCAGCACCGGGCATCAGTAATGCCTGTCTGCAATATTTACAACAATACAACTGGCCTGGCAATGCACGTGAAATTGAGAATTGCATGCACCGCGCTTTCCTTACCTGTACGGAGGATCAGCTACAGGTTGAGCATCTGCATCTCGACAATGCATTGGAACCAAATCATACCGGCGGCAGCGAAATCAAAGCTGGCATCAGTATACATGATATGGAACAGGCCCTGATCAAACAAACTGTCCAACATGTGAAGGGTAATCGTACGGAAGCTGCGAAATTACTCGGCATCAGTATCCGCACATTGAGAAACAAGCTGCGAGAAATGGACTCTGGCATGCAAGTTGCTGAGGGAATAGAGGCATCTGCCTAACAGTATAAGCAACATATTAATTGCATTAAGAGAGGCGCACCATGAGTGGTTTATTTAGCAGCGGATTTGTCAAACTTGAAACTGCATTGGTTGCACGCGAGAAGCTTCAGGCCACCCATGCGTCCAATATTGCAAATGCCGACACCCCCAACTATCAGGCGAACACAAGTACTTTTTCCGACATGTTCGCGGTTGAGCAAGCCAAGCGAAATCAGCTTGAGCATGGCCAATTTTTTGAATCGAACAATAATGCTCTACAGAGTTCCCGTCTTGATTCGGCAGGCTCTCCCTCTCGCCTGGATGGAAACACAGTAGACACACAAACAGAAATGGCCCGAATGGCTGAAAACCAGCTGATGCATGAACTTACAATGCGTATGATAAAAGGCAAAATCAGTGGCCTGGCCAATGCCATCAAGGAAGGCAGGTAATGGCTGATTCACTTGTTAACTCCCTGCATATTAGTGCTGCAGGCATGTCTGCGCAGAGAACGCGCATGGATATTGTGGCTGAGAATATTGCCAATGCTGAATCCACCCGTACTGAAAATGGGGGTCCATATCAACGCCGTCAGGTTATTTTCGAAAGCATTTCACCGCAAAGCAACTTTAATAAAGTATTTTCTTCATCGCTGCAAAGCCAGCAGTCCCAAACAGTGAAAGTTGCGGATGTGGTTAAGGATCAAAAACCACCTCAGGCATTGTATAATCCTTCTCATCCCGATGCGGATAGTCAGGGCATGGTTAAGTTCCCCAATGTAAATGCTGTTGAAGAGATGGTGGACCTGAACTCTGCATCAAGGGCTTTTGAATCCAATGTCACAGTGATGCAGGCATCCAAGCGGATGTTCCTGAAAACACTAGAACTGTTGAGGTAATGACTGTTGAAATCAGGCGTAATCATATACCAGTGCAACCGTTAATAATAAGTAAATCAAGAGGTTAAAAATGAATATTAATTCAGTAGGCAACATCAAAGCGCAAATGCCATCACTACAGCCTGCGGCCAAAAAGCCAGATAATTTTGCCACATTGATGCAGCAGTATGTGCAACAGGCAAATCAGGAAACCAAGGCCGCAAATGAGGCAGGTGTGGATCTCGCCATGGGCAAAAGTAACAATGTTTCTGAAACCCTGCTGGCCATGCAAAAAGCAGACCTCTCTTTTCAGTTGATGGTGGGTGTGCGAAATAAGCTGGTGGATGCATACCGTGAAGTCATGCGCATGCAGGTTTAGCAAAACATAATGATTTATTATGGTCTTTGTGGACGATCAGCTGTCAATACGCTCAGGCCAGAACAGCATGAAATGGAGACTCAAATGTTTTCACCGCAAAAGATACAACAAGAAAAGTACCCACTGAGGAATTGAACCATGGCCAATGAACTTGCTCCTTCACAAACACAGCCCCTTGCCGCTAATCCATCGGCATCTTCTTCGAATAATGCACAGGCATTACAGGCAGGTGTTTCCAATATTCAGGGCTTACTATTAAAAAACCGCCGTCTGCTGTTGCTTATTGCCAGCGTTCTGATGCTGGCAGGTTTTATCAGTCTTCTTTTCTGGTCAGCAGATGCTCCGTATAGACCTTTATTTTCGAATATAGATGAAAAAGAAGCCGCTTCAATCATTGAGCTGCTTCAGAAAGAGAAAGTGCCTTACCGCCTTGAAGGGGGAGGAACAGTGCTGGTCCCATCGGATCAGGTGTATGCACTGAGGCTGAAACTGGCCGGGCAGGATAAGCTGCCGGGCAACAAGGCAGGTTATGAGTTATTTGATAACAGCAACCAACTCGGCATCAGCGACTTTGTCCAAAATGTTAATCTTCAGCGGGCGCTGCAAGGTGAGCTGGCTCGAACGATTGAAATTTTGCCTCAGGTATCCGCTGCCAGAGTTCATCTTGTTCTGCCTAAAGAATCAGCCTTTATTAATCGCAAGAGAGATGCATCAGCATCAGTAATGCTGCAATTATCTGGCTCAAGCCGAATCTCCAAGCAGTCCATACTGGCTATTCAGAATCTGATTGCTGCCGGCGTACCGGAACTTGAGCGGGAAGCTGTCACTGTGGTTGATTCAGCTGGCAACCTACTGACTACAAAAGGCGAGTCCGGTTCAACAAGTGCTGTGCAGACACATCAGGAATATCAGGTGAATTTTGAAAGAAGAATGGAAGAACGCCTGACCAGAATGCTGGAGCAAATTGTAGGCGCCGGACAGGCTGTTGTCAGAGTTACCGCAGAGATCAATCGCGAACATGTGGAACAAAATAATCAGCGATTTAATCCTGATGAATCCGTGTTGCGTAGCGAGCGCGTCAGCGATGAGAGCAGAACAGCATCTGAGGGCGGCAGAGCTATGGGTGTTCCTGGTGTTGCCTCCAATAGCCCTGACAATAGCGGCAATGCGCAGGTCGGCATACAGCAGCCGCTGGAAGAGGCAGGGCGCAAGGAATATATCAGAAGTTTTGAAATAAGCTCGACCAATGAAAAACGCATTATTCCCTTCGGGGCTCTGGAAAAATTATCAGTCGCAGTTCTGGTTGGAGGCACGGTCAGTACAGAAAATGATATATCCACCTTTACTCCCAGAGGTCAGGAAGAATTGAAATCCATACGCGGACTGGTTGAGCGGACGATGGGCTTTAACGAAGATCGCGGAGATTCTCTGGAAGTGCAGAGTTTGTCACTGGTGAATATCTCCAGCACCGTAGATACAGCAGCAATGCAGGATGTGGAAACGAAAGCATTTTATATGGAATTGGCCCGCTATGGTGTTGCCGCACTCGCACTGCTGCTACTGGCCTGGTTTGTTCTGCGCCCATTGGGTAAGCGGTTCATCTCTCAGGAATCACAGACTGCGACAGCGAATACCGGGCTGAATACCGGGCAGTCGATGGCTGTGTCGAACCACCCGGGCAATGCAGTTGAGGCAGCCTTGGGTGCCATGCAGATGCAAGCCATTGAATCGGGCGATTTAGAACAACAGGCCCTGCAAGGTGCCGCAAGGGAGATGATTAGCCAGGATGCTAAAACAGCAGCTCGTATCATCCAGCAATGGACACAGCAGGCATGAATAAGAACATGAATAAGAACAAAAAGCCTCTGACAGGACTCGACAGGGCCGCCATTCTTTTGCTTGCTGTAGGCCCTGAGGTGGCTGCAAAGATTTTGGGGCAGTTGGATGACCAGGGATTAGTGGAACTTGCCAAGCGCATGCCGAAAATCAAAGAAGTTGAACCGGGAATGATTCAAAATATTTATACAGAATTTATTCAAATGCATCGTGCAGGGGATGCATTTGTTCCATCTTCTGCAACTGAGGTTCATGAGCTGTTAAAAGATGTGGTAGAGCCTGACAGGCTGCAGAGGATTATGGATAGCCTTGAGGATGGCGGTCCCATTCGAGTGCCGGTATGGGATAAGCTTGCAGTCATGAAACCAGCAACCATTTACAATCTGATCCAGGATGAAAACCCTCAAACTACGGCGGTGATACTTGGACGTCTTGACCCTGAACAGGCCAGCGCAGTGATTGAGCTGCTACCACAGGAAAAACAGATGTCAGTAGTTGTGCGCATGGCCAGAATTGAAAGCATAAAGAGTGATGTAACCAAGGATATCGAAGCCTCCCTGGAGGAGCAGGTCAATCGACAACAGGGTGGCGGGTCCGGCCTTGCCATGAACGGCATGGTTCAGGTTGTGGAAATTCTGAAAGCACTGGACAGCAAAAGTTCCAAATACATTCTCGATCATCTTAAAGAGCACGATGAGGGCCTGTATGACCAGGTGGACAGCCAGCTACTTGTATTTGAAGACTTTACCGATCTCAGTGGTAAGGACATTCAAGCTGTACTGAAAACCGTTCAGTCGGAGGATTTGATGCGTGCCCTTAAGGGATCTTCCGATGAACTGCGTGAGCATTTCTTCGGCAATATGTCCAAACGCGCTGCTGATATTATGCGTGAGGACATTGAAGTGATGGGCGGACTGAAACTTTCAGATGTAGAGAAGAGCCAGCGCGCCATACTGGAAGTGGCCAGAACACTTGATAGCGAGGGTGTTATCAGCCTCGGGACTCAGGAAGAAATGGTTTATTAGGCCCTTATATGCTTAATCACTCACTTGACCCTCTGGATTTGAAGCTGGTTTCCAAAACACAGGAGAAAGCACCTTTTCCATATGGAGACTTTTCTCCTCAGCAACCGGGAAGAGCGCCCAAAAAAGCATCTCAACTCTCCGGTGCAAGCAGGCTTAATCAGCTTGAAGCAATGCTGGCGGAAAAACACTCATTTGATGCAAATCTGGAGCGCGAATCCTATGACAAGGCTTATTTGTCGGGAGAAAAGGCAGGCTTGGCCCTGGGTCAAAAACGTGCTGAGCAGATCCTGGAAAAGATGCAACGACTGCAGGAGCAAACGCAGCAACAGCTTGATGAGATTAGAAACACTATGGGTGAGGCAGTAATCGACATCAGCGGCATGCTTGCTGAATGGCTGGTTGGAGAGATTACTGCTGATGACCGGGCGCGTTTGCTGAGCATGGCGGAAAAGGCAGCGCGGAGTTTTCCTGAAACAGATAAGATGATTATGGTTGTACATCAGGATGATTTTTCCCAGTTTGAAAAACTGCTCTCCGAGTCTGATTTCAAGCCCCATTTATTGACTGATTTGTCAGTCAAGCCGGGCTGTATACGCATTGCCAGCGAAGCACAGGATATTCTAATTGATCCGCATGCATCTATTGCGGAGGCCTTGGTACAACTGAAGAAAGATCTCCTGTCTGGAGACAGCATTGTCAGCATCAGCTGAATTACCAGTATGCAATAAAGATTCCAGGCAACATGCCCTGTCAAAGCTTGAGAGCAAGTCAGCATTTCCGGCCAGAGGTCTGGTGCAGAAGGTCATGGGACCGATGCTCGAAGCCAGTGGCATTAAGGCGGAAGTAGGCAGGGCTTGTTATGTACATACTGCTGAGAATACACGTCTGGAAGCTGAAATTGTCGGTTTTCGCGATGACCGCAGCCTGATTATGCCAGCGGGCTCCACACGAGGCATTGCACCTGGCAGTGTGGTGGAACCTTTGTCCACACCTCCTTCTATTCCCGTCTCTGAGGCATTGCTTGGGCGAGTGCTGGATTCACGAGGCCAGCCTCTGGATGGTCGGCCATTACCGCATATCAAGACAACCTTCCCCATCCATCGCAGGCCGCCAAACCCTATGCTTCGTCATATTATTGACGCCCCGATGCAGCTTGGTGTGCGTGTCATTGATACCTGTATGACCATGGGCTGGGGTCAGCGTATGGGTTTGTTCGCCGGCGCAGGTGTCGGCAAAAGTACTTTGCTGGCCATGCTCGCCAAAGATTCGGATGCAGATATCATTGTCATTGCCTTAGTCGGGGAGCGTGGTCGGGAACTGCGAGAGTTTCTCGACAATGCACTGGGCCCGGAGGCATTGTCGAAATGCGTTGTTGTCGTTGAAACATCGGATGCCCCTCCTCTGCTGCGGGTGCGTGCCGCCCTGGCAGCAACAACGATTGCCGAGGCATTCAGGGATCAGGGTAAGCGTGTTCTGTTGCTGGCAGACAGCCTTACCCGTTTTCTGCAGGCACAGAGGGAAATTGGATTAATGCTGGGAGAGCCCCCAACCAGCAAAGGCTATACCCCTTCCTGCTTTTCCATGCTGGCCGAATTGCTGGAAAGAGCTGGCCCTGGCACCGGTAAAGGGAGCATCAGTGCTTTATATACTGTGCTTGTAGAAGGGGATGATCTATCTGACCCTGTTGCTGATGCAGCCATAGCAATGCTCGATGGTCATATTTTACTGGATAGAAAGCTGGCTGAGAAAGGGCTGTTTCCAGCCATCAACATACTGGGAAGCGTCAGCCGCCTTGCCAATAAATTGACTGAAGCCCCTGTACAGAATGCGGCACGCTCCTTGCGTGAAGATTTAGCATTGTTCGAACGCATGGAGGATATGGTAAACATGGGCGCATATGAAAAGGGCAGCAATCCGACTCTCGACAAGGTAATCAAGCGCCTGCCAGAGATCGAACAGTTCCGGCGCCAGGATGTGGGTGTCTCTGATTCTCTGCAGGCCTCGCAAGATGCTCTGGTGGAGTTGATGAACTCATGAGCAGGACACTGCAGCCACAAAAAGTTTTGTCACAGCTTGAGGATCACAAGCGTGATGGATTGGCACTCAGGCTGGCAGCTCTGAACAACAGACGTGACATGCTTAACCGGGAGGTTGAGGCAGTAGATATGCAGTTAGCAGATATCAAACAACAGCGCGAACTGTTAAATCAGGATACGACGACAGCATTGCAATTCTCCACCTTAGAGGCAGTGCGCCGGGAGGAGCAAGGACGGAAAAAAACCTTGCTGGCGGAACTGGAAGCTATACCTGCTGAGGAACAATCGATAAGGGCAGACATCTTTGTCTGTGCGAACAAATCAAAGGCCTACACCAAACTGATGGAAAATGAAGAAAAACTGCAGCAGAAACATGTTTCGCATGTTGAACAACAATCTGTTGATGACCTGATGGCGCATCGCCGCACACGTAAGGAGTAAATATGAAACGCTACAATATATTAATTTTTCTCGTTATCCTGAGTCTTTTTTCACTGTTTAATGTCAGTAAGGCATTGTGGCCGAACACAGGGTCTTATTCGGCAGCTATCAGTGAGATATCCTCAACGCCTGTAGCGCAGGCGGCAGAGGTCGCTGGAGCCCCTTCTCCAACCAGTCAACCTAAAGCCGAACAGGAAACATCTGTCATCATCCCTACTGCTGAAGCATCTGTGTTTTCCGGTTCAATAGCGGGCACTGTCAGTCAAGAAGAAGCAGAAGTACTACTTAATCTGCGCGCCATCAAGAAGAATCTTGATTTGCGCTCCAAAGCTCTCGATGAACGCCAGGGTTCGATTGAAAAAGCGGAAGAAGGTATGGCAGCACGGATCAAGGAGCTGGAGAGTCTGGTCGCCAAGATGCAGGATCAGCTGCAGCAGGAACAGAGCTTTAAAAGCAAGAAAATCAAAAAACTGGCGGCAGTTTATTCGAGTATGAAACCGGAAAAAGCGGCGCCGGTTTTAACCAGAATGGATATTGGTACAGTCGTTAAGATGTTTGCCCGTATGGATGACAAGAAGGTAGGCAAGATCCTGTCATTTTTACCGCCTGAAAAAGCAGTTAGCATTACTCAGGCTTTGACGCGGCAGTCAGATAATCTTTAATCCGGTAAAAAGCCGTGCTTCATGAAATTGTAGGTTAATCCA
>Ga0316192_10004359_pt1 | contig 10292 bp, 13 predicted proteins | sample MerIslwburrow_MG_FD_204931 | JGI IMG/M metagenome (GOLD analysis project Ga0316192, IMG submission 204931) | Coastal sediment microbial communities from Maine, United States - Merrow Island worm burrow | ecosystem: Environmental > Aquatic > Marine > Coastal > Sediment | place: USA: Maine...
CACTGGCCGGTCCAGTGAACATGACTCAGATGTTCAATAGTTCAGACAATTTCAACAAGAGCGTTGATGCTTGGGATGTCAGTGCTGTAACCAATATGAGTGAAATGTTCCAAGACGCATTCGATTTTAATCAGGATTTTCTGACATGGGATACCAGTGCTGTAACTGATATGAGTTATATGTTTAATGCTAGTTTCGGTACGTCATGGGGAGTGTTCAACGGGGATATTTCCAATTTCGATACATCTAGCGTTATAACCATGAGGAGAATGCTTGCCAACTGCAACGAATTCAATCAGGACATAGGCGGTTGGGATGTTTCAGAGGTTACAGATTTCGAATTATTTATGTCGAACTGCTACATCTTTAACCAGAACCTCAACTTATGGAACGTAAGCAAGGCGGTTGATATGCGCTCAATGTTTGCAAATTGCTTTGCGTTCAATGGAAACGTTACGACATGGACTCCCATTGCTGCAACGGACATGGACGATCTTTTCAATGGATGCAGCAACTTCAATCAGGACATAAGCGGTTGGGATATTACCGGAACAACTACTCTTGATCGAATATTGTCGGGAGCAATCTCTTTCTCAACTACAAATTACGATCTACTGCTTAATGCATGGTCATTGTTAACGGTTGTTGCCGGTCAGTCTCAGACATTCACTCCTGCCTATACTATTGCTACTTCGCAAGCAGCAAGAGACATATTAACAACTGCTCCGAATAACTGGACAATTTCAGATGGTGGTGGAGTCTAATGGCTACAACTCCCCTCAACATTAATAACCTTCACGAGTTTGGGGTGCAGAATCTACCCTGTACATCAACCGTTGCTGATGAAGATGTAGATCCATTGCTCGATGAGAATGAAGTTGGACAGCAGTTATGTGAAGAGGACGATAAAGGTGTATTCCTCGGTAGTCCGGAAGACCTTTCAGACTTGGTATCTTGGCAGGATCATTCTGATGCAACTTCATTATTCAAGGATGCAGCAAGCAATACTTACGTTACAAATGTAACTACGCCTGGCGATTTAATCTATGGAGCTTACAATAAAGTCTCGGTAGGAAACGTTCTTACATACAATCAAACCGGTGGCAATAATACGATGCATTATGCATCTGAAGTTAAAAACGGATTAACCGCATCTGGATGTCAACTCGATTTTGGTCTGACAGATTTTCTGCAAGGAGTGAATAATCCTCTTGGTCAATTGAGAGGAACATTGACACAACAAGATCAAATCACGGTTGTCTATGTTGCGCGTTCAGTAAATGCAAATAGACTTAATGCGGTGCTTAGCATCACTTCAAACGATTTTTTCCCCGCTTCTAATACTCCGTGTTTCAACGTGTACTTAGATACAAGAACATCACGATATGGTGCTTCAATTATGGACAATTCCGGCACTGAAGTATATTCAGTGCTGCCATCAAATCCGGCTACAGGATGGGTGGTTGGTGTAGCTACAAAGAATGGTTCGGCAATAAGGTCACGAATTAATGGGGTTTGGGGAACAACCGTGAATGCTGTAGGTAATGGAATCGTTAATATTACCGGAGAATGGTATTGGAATAGATACAAAGGAGGATACCAAGGTTTTCACGGCAATGCCGGAATCCAACTAATTTATGATAGAGTTTTAACTGAATCCGAACTAATCGCGCTAGAAAGACTTCTGGCCGGAGAATGGGGAATCACCTTTTAAGGAATAATTATGGCAAAAGTAACTTCATATGCAGGTGTCACTACTCCCAATGATGCGGGTGTCCTTTACATTGCGATTGACACTGATGCAAATGGTGTCTTTGAGTCGAGGAAAATAACCTTACAGGTTTTAAGAGATACCCTTTACACGACCAGTTCCAAGATATTCAAGGAATCAAAAGGCACTGACATTGCTTCAGCTACAATTCTGCCCATGGGAATTGATGGTAACTATTTTGATGTCACCGGAATCGTTGCGATAACCGGTATCAGCGCAGTGAGTGTTGGAGTAAGTGTAACTCTTCACTTTGATTCTGCACTCGTGCTCACAAATCACGCGACCAATCTCATCCTGCCAGGTGGAGCGAATATCACGACTGCTGCCGGCGATCATGCTGAATTCAGAGAATACGATGTTGGGTTATGGCGTTGCGTCAATTATCAGAGAGCAGCACTTGCGCCTGGCTCAACGAGTGAGGTTGTCGCAAGATATATCGATGCTGCACCGCAAGCACTGTCCGGAGCAGGAGCAGTTGACATTGTTTCACCAGTAACGAATTTCACTTCCGTTGGAGCGACTGATGCACTTACCTTGGTGGATTCAACTTTGGTTGGTCAGGTAAAAGTCATTAACCATGAGGTTGATGCGGGTGGATACGTTCTTACTCCAACGACCTTATCAGGTGGTACGACCATTACTGTCACGGACGTAGGAGTAAGTATTACGCTGATGTGGACTGCTTCTGGTTGGCGTTTGGTTGGTCAGAGTGGAGTAGCGACAATTGCCTAGAATTAATGCAACAAAGGTATCGACTCTGCTATTCAATGGGAAGGCAAGTGATTTTGGTGGATTTTCCAAATTGCTTTCAGATCATCGTGATTTGCTCAATCATCAAGTCGTTCTTGTCTCAAGTGGAGTTCTTGCTGCCGGTAAATACAAAGTCCGGTTCGTTCCGGATGATGATGCAGCACTTGAAGCAACGGTTGATACGACCAAATTGCTTGACATGACATCAGCTAATTCTGCAATGGCTGTCTTTACAGGCGTGATTAGAGGAATACATCTTGAAGTTGATACTGGATTTACGACAGGAGAAACGATAAGTGCGGTTATTTCATCATATACGACAGGTCTTTAGGAGAAAATTTATGGGTGGTAGAAAATTAGGTGGATTCTCTCATACTGATGCATTGGCAAGCGTTCCAGACGAGGCACAGATTTGGTTCGATCATCCAGATTTCCAAGCACCGCAGCATGCACCGATAAGCATACTTCAGCATCTTTATGGAGAAGTAGAGGTTAGAAATGGCGATGGTGCATTAAGCTTGACTTCCTACTCTACACAGCATTCAGACAATGGATGGAATACTGTCACTCTTGCTGATGGTTTGTTTATAGGGCATCTTAAGCATTTTAATTTGATAGGTCAGATAGGAACTACCACATTAACACCAGATAACCTTTTCAATGGAACATCACTTAATTTTGAGGGAGTAGGTGATTATGCTCTACTTCAGTGGAATGGAAGCAATTGGGTCGTTATCCAAAAGGGATCATATGTTAACAGTGATATAGGACCATCAATTACATGAAACAATTATGGAATAAGCTTGGCACAGCAGGTAAAAGAGCAGCATCCGTTACTGCGATTATTGCTATGAGTACGACTATTTCAGGACTTACTTATGCAACCTATTCACATTTTCAGACGGATTTAGAAGCAGAAACAGCACGGATGGAGATTATTGAAAAGCATGCAGCGGATAAAGTGTCTGATCGAGTGGCGAGAAATAATGACCGCATCGATCGGTTAGAGAGGGAAAATGCAAGATACGAGAAAGACAATCTCGATCCCAAACTTCCGCAAGTAGAACGAGACTTCAATAATCGCCAAATCGAAAAGAACGATGAAAAGATCAGGTGCATTAGAGAATTCAAATGTTAGGAGAATATTATGGGTGGTAGAAAATTAGGCGGATTCTCGCATACAGAAAGTTTGATCAATAATATAATTGGAGGATAATGAAAACAATAATCTTACAAAGAATCAGGCAGCAAGCAAAAGCAACATTTGGCACTTTAACCATTAATGGTGACATTGTTGCAACGCTTGAGGATCAGATCCGTTCCACAAAGATTCATGGCGAGACTGCAATCCCTGCCGGAACATATCAACTTGAGCTAAGGAATGAAGGCGGAAAAACAAAAAAATACGCCAGGCGTTTCCCTGACATGCATCAAGGAATGATCTGGCTGAGATATGTTCCGGATTTCACTTATGTTTATATTCATATCGGTAATTTTGTTGATGATACTGAAGGGTGTATTCTGGTTGGTGAGCGCGCGAGAACAAGGAGTTTACAGTCTAGTACCAAGGCATATCTGAGAATTTATCCGAAAATTGCTAGAATGATAAAGGAAGAAGGCTGCCAAATTATAATCAAGGATGATTTTAATGATGGAGTTCAGAAAGATGTCTGAAAGTTTGGAAAGGTGGCATTTGAAGAAAGAAATATCTTTCGGTAATTTGCTTACCAGTATTATTGGAATAACAGCAATTGTTGTTTGGATATTTGCGCTTCAGAATCGTGTCTCTATCACTGAAACGAGACTTGATGCAATCGTTGCGACTGATAAACATATCACTCAGGAAATTATAAGCATGGGCAATTCTGTCATGACAAAGGCGATGGGAGAATCGCTAATGTCGGAATTAAAAACTATTGGGCAGCGTCAGTATGATCATCTAATAGATCACAATACTATAGATCACAATACTTCACCGGAGGATTGAAATGTTATTTCAAGGAATATTAAAAGCAGTATTAGGTCCGATCATGGATGGTGTATTGCGCTTAATTCCAGATAAGGGTGAAAGGGCAAGAGCAAAAGAAATGTTTGAGGGTCAGATGCTCGATGCAATGACTTCTCTTGTTCAGGGTCAACTGGACATTAATAAGCAGGAGGCGCAACACACAAGTATATTCGTTGCCGGATGGAGGCCGTTTATAGGTTGGGTCTGTGGCACTGCTCTCGTATGGAATTTCATCATTCAACCTCTGCTTTTGTGGATTGCTTGGATGCTTCCTGAACTTGGCATTGACATGTCTACTGCTCCGAAACTGGATAGTGGCGAACTAATGACAGTTCTCCTTGGCATGCTTGGATTGGGTGGACTTAGAACCTACGAAAAGCGTCTTGGTGTAGAACGTAACGGCATGAAGAAGAAGGATTAATCATGGTAGCAAGAACACGCAATTGGAATAACGACAGGATCAACAAGTACCTTGATGATGCTGAAATGGACAAAAGATTACAAGCAACCAGAACGGACGATGAGGATAATACAACTGAACCAATTGATCCGGTTGACCCTGGTGATGGTGAAGTCACTCAACCAGATATTACTCAGCCTGACGATACTACTGCCGAAGATACGACTTCTCCATTCGATACCCAAGGTGGTGTTGATGGAACTGTTAAAGGTACAGTTGATGTCGGTTCAGGAACAGTTCCAGAAGCAGGAGAAGGGCCAGGCGCGTTTAAAACATCCAATACAGGAAATGATCCAAGGCCGAGTACATGGGACGTTACTCGTGAACAAACCGTAAAGGGTCAGCTTGAGGACAACTATGATCGTGGTAGTCCGTTTATGGAGAAAGCGGGACTTGAAGCTGAACGTAAACATTTAGCCGGTGGTGGTCAGAATTCACTCATGGCTAAAAAGGCCGGCCAATCAGCAGCAATGGATGTGGCCTTTAAGGTTTCCTTTGCTGATGCTGCAACTTATGCACGATCCGCAGAATTCAATGCTGCAATGAAAAACCAGTTTGGATTGGCAGAGCAGAGATTCATTCAGAATTCATTGCTCTCTGAACAGAATTACAAGCAGTCGGTTGAATTGCAGACTCAAATGATTGCCGGTCAGCTTGAAGGCATTCGGCAGGAGTATCTTGGCAAGGGCATGTTAATGGACAAGGAGTTCGATCAGTTCTTCTCCAAAGCAACATACGAAGCACAGCTTAAAGAGTTTGCTGAGCAGAGTGGATACCAAAGGCAGGTATCTATTCAGGGCATGATTTCAAATGGTGCATTCCTTACCAATGGGTTTCAGTCCGTTATGGAATATGCGAATCGTGAAGGCTTTACTCCAGAACAATCAGCAGCAGCAGTCAGATCAGGCATGCAGTTTTTAAGAGAGGGGTTCGACATCAATGAAGCATTTTGGGCATCCGTAGGTGCAGGACCGGATAGTGGCGGAACATTCCCTGAACAACCATTTGGTGATTCATATGAATGGTGGAATTTCAGCGAGTATGCCGATGGAGGAGTAGGAGCAACGTAAGATGATTCGGAAAGGCCGTTTGGAAGAGATAGACCAGATTATTGAAGTAGGTACAAGATTATTACAGAGGTCAAATAACAAAGATGTTCCAGTTTGCAGACTATCGGTATTCAACGTTATCAGGGAGTTTATTCGAAGACCTGATAAGGCTTTACTTGTTGCCGATCATGATGGGGATTTTACTGGTCTACTCATGGTCGCAGCAGAAGCATACTGGTGGGATGATCAAAGAAAAGGCCGAAGATACGTCACAGATTGGTGCTTCTATTCCGAACATTATGGTGACGGAGTAAAGATGCTTAATATCGCAACAGCATGGGCATGGAAGTTACCACGAGTAGTTGAAGTTAATATTGCGAGAAACTTCACAAATGCAGAACGTGCAGCAGACGGTATGTTTGCCATTGCAGGATTTACCCGAGCAGGAGCAATGTACACTGCTAAGAAACCAAAGGAGATTTCAAGTGAGTAAGTTATGGAAAGGTGTAAAAAAGACCTTTAAGAAAGTAACCAAGTTCGTTAAGAAGAACTGGAAATATATCGCCATTGCCGTAGCTATTTACTTCACAGCAGGTATGGCCTTAGCAGCAATGCCAAGTACCGCAGCGTTCAGTGCAGCAATGCCAGGCTTTGGGGTCGGAGGCATGTTCTCGAATGCAGCGGTAGCGATGGGTGCTACCGGTGCTGCCGGTTCGGGAATTGCCGGAACAGTGGCAGCTAATGCAGCCGGAACAGCATTAATCGGTGGCGCAACATTGGCCGGACCTGCTTCTGCGATTGCTGCACCTGGCTCAGTTGTAGGAACAACGGCAGGAGCAGTAACAACGGCAGGACTTGGCGCAGCACCAGTAGCAAGTACAGTAGCAGCCGGAGCAGCAACAACTGGATCAACAACCGCAGCAACCGTAGGAGCAATGTCAGGACTCGAAAAAGTTGCTTTGGCCTCAACAGTATTTTCAGGGGCTAGTGGCCTTTTGTCAGACAGCGAAGATGATATTCGCAGAAAGGATCATAATCGAAATTATGGTCAGTCCTTTGGTGTGGGTCGTAATGGTCAAGGTCCAACTTGGGAAGGTGCAGCATCCGATGCATTTGCCGGTAAATTTGGTACGGCAGAAGGTGTAGGCAACGCTCCACCAGAAGAGGGTGAAGCGGAAGGTGGTTCACCATTTTATGCAGATAGCACACAAAATGGTTCTGAACCATTCTCTGATATGTCTTACGGTGAAGAAGCAGCACAGCAATCACAGCAAGCAGTTACCAGTGGTTATAAGAATAAAAACTATAAACCCGCAGCAGTTTAAAGGAGAAAGTCATGCAAGAAGAATTCTTAGACCCAAATGCAGCACCACCACTGGAGCAGCAACCAGTAGCCGAAGCCCCTGTACAGAGCATGGAGGACATTAGAGGTGAAGGTATGGGTAAGGTGATGCCTAACCCTTTGGAAGAGCCAAATGAAGCAGCCTCGCCCGAGGAACAGGCAGAATACAAGGAAGTCTTCAAGCGTGTTATGGGAATGGTGCATGACACTAAGGAAAATGGCGGGAAAAAAGCAATTGCCGATGGGATTATTAAGACTCTCAGCAATACAGAAATACCGGCACATAAAGTAATTGGTCAGACTGCCGGTAATCTTATGCGATTATTCCATGAATTATCGAAGCGAAATAATAAAGAGTGGAGTGGTGACGTTTTACGGGAAGTAGGAATGGATTTGGTCACTGAATTAATTGATGTTGCAGAAATTACCGGTGCTCAAAAGAACATTCCTGACCAAGAAGGTCAAGAAGGTGAAGACTTTTATCAGCAAGCGGTATTGGAAGGCGGAAAAGTCTTTGGCAAGTACATGCTTGATACCGGTCAAGCTGATGTTGAAGGTGAGCAAAAAGCTTACAAAGAGCAAATGGAGCGTGAAGCCACGAGTGGAGCACTCGATGATTGGAATATGCAGGAAATGAACCCTGAACAATTGGAGGCCGGTATAGCACAGCAGAGAGGATTCGCGTAATGGGTAAGCTAAATTGGGCAGCAGGATTAGAAAATACCAGTCAAGGCTTAGACCGCCTTGGTCTAGCAATGGAAAAAACCGATGAACTGGAATATCGGAATATCCGTGATGCTAATCTCAGACGATTCCAGTTAGAGGATCAGATGCACGATGATGTGCGAGAGAGCAAGAAGTGGCAGCGCGAGGATGATCGGAATGCTGTAACTGATGCTCGTGCTGATGAGGATAAAGGGATTGTGCCTGAAACTGATCGTGGTAAAAAGATACTCGAAAGAGAAGAAGAGAAGAGAGCACAAAAACAAAAAGACGATCTCGAAAGAATTGCTGCAAATATCAAAGGCAGATATGCCTCAAAAGTAAAGCCAGGCCAAACTCGTGCAGAATACATTCAAGAAAAAATGAAGGAAATGTACGACAAATATGCCGAGCAGCAGGGAATTGATCTGACGCAACCGGCAACTGGTGACGAAGAGGGAAACAATGTTGTTTCTAGAATGATGCCGGCAGCAGATCGAGACTTGTGGATTTTAAGGTGGGGTGCTGATTATGATGCATTCAGTTCTGCCGGTGGCGATAAAGTACCATTTGCAGAGGAAGATGAAGATGCTCCACAAGATGATGATCAAGATGCGGTAGTCAACTGGAGCGATTTGTAATATGGATGTAAGGATGCCGGATGGAGTTATCCTACGGGGTATTCCAGACGGAACAACTAAAGAGGCAATACTGGCAAAGTATAATTCCTCGAAAATGCCTGAAGTGGCGGAGACTCCCGTACCGGCAGCAGAAGTTGGTGATCCTTTCCAAGAAACGGATCAACCTGCTCTATCAACAGAAGATGAAATACAAGAACTGCGCGCCACATCTAACCCAACTCAGGAACAGTCGGATCGGTATGACGAACTTGTTGGTCAAGGAAAGCCAGATATACCGCCACCAGAACCACGGGTAGCCACTCCGGAAGTTGCCGGTGAATACACTGCCGAGGATGCGAGAAAGGAATGGGCAGCTACTCCGAATAATGCAGTTCCGAATAATCAGGTAGGCACTCCCAAAGAGGACATACCATTCTTTGCCGGTGATCCCAACAATTACAAACCAGAAGAAGAATCTCCGTTTGAATTGCCGGAAGTTGGAACAAAAGCAACTGCACCTGGCGAATCAATCACCAATAAGGACGGATCTCAATCTTCAGAGGTCACAAAAACATTCGGTGTCAACATCGAGGGTGAGGATAAGTTCATATTGCTTCCTACCGTTGTTCTGAATGAGGATGATGTTCTTGAGCAAGTGTCAGACGATGAAGCATTAAGACTCTGGAACGAAGGGAAGAACGATGAAGTAGGAAAATTCGACACTGAAGATGAAGCTAATCAGTTTGCCGGAAAGCGTAGTGAAGCCGGTGGCCGGTTCAGTGGAATGGATCAGGAAACACCACCAACTGATTTGAGTGACTTTGGAGTTACCGATGAGCAATTGAATGCTCCGGCCAAAACACCATTTGAAGAACCACCAGAAGAAGTAGCAGGACCACCAAGCCATGAAGAACTTGCTGCACTTGGATTTGTGCGCAATAAAATGGACAGTGGTTATGAGCCTGGTTGGTGGTCTGGAACGGCCAGAGCAACACGAGGTACAGCAGCAGCAGCAGGATCGGGATTCTATAAGCTTGCTGCCGATGCACTGGATAATGTCAATACGCTATACAACATGGCAGCAAAGGACGATAGCGAGATACTGACCGGCGCGCGTGATTGGCTCAATGAAGAGGGATCAAAAGCACAAATAGACTCCATTTATAACAGAATGATTGCTGATTACAGCACTCCGGAAAATGCATGGTTAAAGATTGCGTCCGAAGGTATCAGGGCTATTCCAGATATGGCAGCAGTGATAGCAACTACTGCCCTTACCAGAAACCCAAATGCCGGTTATGCAGTCATGGGAGCGCAAGTATTCAGTGACACATATGGCCGGTCACGTTATCAGGATGAAAAGAGTATTGAGCACTCGTTCTATGATGCCAGTGCAGCAACGGCGTATGAGCTTGGTGGCGAGAGAGCATTTTCAGTATTAGAGCCAATCGCACAAGGTTTGCGTGGCGGAAAGCAGTTATTAATGACCTCATTCAATGAGGGAATGTCTGAAATAGCAACCGAAGGTCTGACTATCGCAGATGAACTTACTCGTGGTGGAAAACCGTTTGAAGGTGTTGGCCGGACATT
>Ga0316192_10004360_pt1 | contig 10291 bp, 7 predicted proteins | sample MerIslwburrow_MG_FD_204931 | JGI IMG/M metagenome (GOLD analysis project Ga0316192, IMG submission 204931) | Coastal sediment microbial communities from Maine, United States - Merrow Island worm burrow | ecosystem: Environmental > Aquatic > Marine > Coastal > Sediment | place: USA: Maine...
TCTTCAGGCATAAAAAAAGCCCGCTGAATAGCGGGCTTGGTAGACGGATCAATGTAGGGTGGACGATAAATGCTCCTGCTAAATCGTCATTCCCCACATCCCTGTGGGTCAGATAAGCGCAGCTTAATCCACCGGATGCGTTGATCTATCTAAGATTCAGCCATCTCCTGCCACGGGCTTGATAGCTGACCGTGTCACTGGCAGATCCACTATCACCACTACAACTTAAGGTGAACGTAGCCGGGCCATTAAGTGTAATAGTCTGCGAGCCACTGGTAGCTTTTAAACCCGACCAGTTATCGAAAGCCATACAACTGCTGGCATCTGCCGATGACCAGCTCAGTGTTACGCTGCCACCACGAGCAACGCTTGACGGACTCGCGGTCAGGTTGACGGTCGGTTGAGCAACCGCTGGCGGTTCAACAGCAGGCGGTGGTGTGCCACCGCCATCGCTGACGACTGTGGTTTGCGCATTGGCGATCTCTTCATGCTTCAGGCTTTGCGCATCGTACATTGCCTTGAAAGTCTGTACCTGTTCGAGCTGAACATCACGATAAAGATCCTGCAAAAAACCGTGCGCAATGGTTTGATAATTTAAAGATACACTGACATTGAGATCGCCTGGAAATTTATTAACATCAATCTGATACTGATAGGTTACTTCATCGCTACCCAGATTGAAGTCAGTATCATCAACCGCAAGACCATGGACCTCAACATCGCTCGATACATTTAATTTGTCAAAACCTTTTGGTGTCAGGCGATTGTCTTTCAGATACTGTGCTCCGCGAAGCAAGGTATAGGTTATAATCCCATCAGAATCACCCATAATGGCCTCATAAACCTGTACCTGACCCGCACTATTAATCACATTGTAATGCGGTTCAAATGCTGTCTGATCTACAGCGTCATCCACGCCTGCAATGGAACCATCATCGGCTATTGGGCCCGATTCAAACACAACATTATTGTTACTGTCAGTCACTTTGAAATGAAGCCACATGCGGCGTGAGGGATAAGAGGTGGGTGCCTTGTGGCCTGAATTGTTCTCCACTCTGACACGCGCTTCCAGTTGACCATTGTTTACCGAAGCAGACACGATTTCGACAGTCGCGGCGCTCTGCAGCATGTCGCGGGCACGATTAATGCCTAAGTCCAGGTTGGAACTGTTGACATCCAGTGCTGCGGCATTGTCTCTGAGCAGGGTCAACATCACCGTGTTGGCCCCCACCAGGTGATGCTTGGCAAACCCTTCTTTGGTTCCCAGCCACATGGGACGATTGGAGACTTTTGCTGTCGTTTTTGGCATATGACAATCCTGACAACTCATCGTGTCACAGGCCAGGACCGACTCCACGTGGCAGGCCGAACAGTCCACCGTGTCCAGATGTTTCTTGTGAAACTTTTTGGCCTGCTGGCTGACTTTTTCGCTCGCGGCATCCCCTTTCCCGGGTTTTTCGAGCACGTTCTGGTGGCAGCCGGCATTGGAACAGCTGACCTTGAAAACACCGGATTCCTGCATGGAAGGGTACGTGTTACCGTCACCGTGCACCTCCTCTTCGGTGTGGCAGTCCATGCAGGTCATCTTCGTGCTTAAACATACCATGTTCCGCATTCTGGCGACCGTGACAACCCAGGCAGGTCGCCTCCGTATGTATACATCTATTGATGGCCCTGGTATTTGACCCAGCTCAATAAAAAATCGTTTACTGGCGGGCTTGCCTTCTGCGCTTTCGGCAAGAATTATCGGTGGGTGTCGCGGTCAACCGGGCGCTCTTTCCCAGGTCACCGCAGTGCTGATATTATCTGAGGTATCGGACCCGGTTGCCGAGATACACGAAAACGTACTGCCCATTTGTGTCCGGGTCGATGGGCAGCAATTGCTGAATCGCTAACGACTGGCTTGCAATGTCCAGCAGAAGGTAGGAAACACTTATGAAATATTCGATGATCGTTGCCTCGGTTTTGGGGCTCTTGTATGGAGCCGGGGTTTGCGCTGCGGATGAGCCGGCCGAGGCACAGACCGAAGCGCCCCAGAGCACCGGGAATATTGAGATAAAGACCGATGAGGAAAAGGTCAACTACAGTCTTGGCTTCGAGCTCGGTAAGGACCTCAAGGGTCAGCAGCTGGAACTGCTGCCCGATGCGTTGCTGAAAGGGGCAGAGGATGGTGTTTCCGGCAGCAAACCGCTGGTGAGACCCACCCAACGGGCCGCCGCTCTGAAGCAGATCAAGGAAATGCGGGCCAAGAACAATCTCGAACAATCCCAGGCCTTTCTCACCCGCATAGCAGAAAAGGAGGGGGTGGTAACCCTGCCCAGCGGCCTCCTGTATAGGGAGGTTCAGGCAGGTGAAGGCAAGAGTCCGGGGGCCAACGACAGTGTGGTGGTGAACTACCGCGGCAACCTCATCGATGGGAGCGAGTTCGACAGCTCCTACGAACGCGGCAAGCCCACAACCTTGCAGATGAAAAAGGTCATCAAGGGCTGGCGCGAGGCACTGCTGTTGATGAAAGAAGGGGCGAAGTGGGAGCTGTTCATTCCGCCGGAGCTGGCCTATGGCAAACGCGGCCGATCTAAGACCATTCCGCCAAACAGCGCTTTGGTCTTCGAGGTGGAGTTGATATCGGTCAAATAGGGCCCGGAGCCCACAGCTTTCCTGCCGCGGGGCGCGGCCCTCAAGGCTACTCTTGGCTAGCCGGCGGGGACTGGCGGAAGTATTCCTGCCTGGGGCCGGCCCCCGGGTACGCCGGGCCTTTGCCGTGGCCGTCCCTTCCCCTGCCGTAGCCCCTCTTCTGGCCGCGCTCGCCGTATCCGGGACCAGGTCCCGCGCCCTGGAAGTCCGGCCGGCCGGTGCCCCGGCCGTAAGCTGGCGGCCGCCCGCCGTAGCCCGGATCACCGGGACCGTAGCCGGCGCCACCTCCAGGGTGACCGATTCCATAGCCTGATCCACGAGGACCATAGCCGCCCCCCTCGTAGCCGGGATAACCCTTACCATAACCCGGTTCATCTGGGCCGTAGCCAGGATAACCCATGCCGTAGCCTGGTCCACCTGGACCGTAGCCCGGACCGCCTCCCCCGTAGCCGGGGTAACCGACGCCATAGCCGGGGCCACCGGGACCGTAACCCGGGCCAGCGCCATAGCCAGGGTCGCCGCCGTCGGGGCCCACCGCCGCGAGCGGCGGCGCGAAAGCCAGGGCGGCAATTGCTATCAACACAAATCTACGCATCTGAGTCCTCCTCGTTGTTCCTTGCGTGGTAAAAAACATTCTGGTGGATTGCGCTTCGCTTAACCAACCTACCATTTTTTCTCTGTACGTGGGGTGGATGAGGCTCCGGGCACAGCGGCCCGACCCTGCGCAGAGATTTGCATCTCCGTAATCCACCGAGCGCAGGCGCAACCGCTCGCTTTTTGGTGGATTGCGCTTCGCTTATCCACCCTACGGATACCACATAGCACGTTGGGTGGATGAGTCGCGCGTTACGATTTCCTTTGTTCCTGCACGGTGGTTGGTGCGCGCCGTTATCCACCAGGCGCCAAAAAAAACGGCGGGGCACCTTTCGGTGACCCGCCGTTCTTTCGCACGCCTTATCGTGCGTTTTCAGTTAACGACTACGGGGTCTGAGTCCCGGGCAGCGTGTACGACTCGGTTTCGGAGACATAGTCGTCCAGCCACCAGATACGCCGTGCCATAGCATCGGACTCTATGACCTCTTCACCGCTCTCGTCGAAGACCCACTGGGCCCAGACGCTGTACAGCTTGGAGCCGTCCGGATTACCTTCCATGTTGGCCTCACTGGAGCGAGTATCGCCGCCGGTGTTCATGTTGTCGAACTCGTTGCAGAAGCCCGAATCGATGATCACGTCGGAGACATCGAGCACGTCATGGGGATCGGACGGGTAGCACACAGTCGCATCGGCAGTGCCCGTATCCGTCTCGGTCCACACCACGTAGTCGTCACCGAAGCTCTCGGCACGGCCATAGAAGAGGTCAAGCGGTTCCGCCTCACCCACTTCCACGGTGGTGTTATCACCGGTCTCGAACACCATGAAGTAACGGGACGGATTCCGCAGGTCGGTATCCTGCACCGCGGAGGTATCGTCGCAACTCCACCCGGACTCGATCGGAGTACCCGTGTCATCCACAAATACCAGACCATCCAGGCAGGTGTCCGTGATACTCGCCGGGGTCGGCGCGTAACGCGGATCCAGGGTGGTGATACGCATGGACTTGTGCTGGGTGATGTTACGGGCGTGTTCCGCGGCCCCTGCTGCGAACTCGTAGCAGGCCTTGGGTTCCACCACATCGCCAGTACCGGTCTCGCTGGAGCGGTAGGACTCGCAGGTCACGGTGCCGTCGCCATTGAAGGTGGTCACACCGTCGCCAGACAAGCCACTACTCGGGGTCGTGACCCAGGTCGCGCCACCGTCGAAGGAGCGCCGTACATACAGTTCGTAACGGTCGCTGCCCTTGGCATTGAGACGCCAGTTGGGTGACCAGGCGTAGAGGAACATGACCATATCACCGTCGATGAAGCCCCTGTGGCCCTTGGAGATATCCAGCGGGTTGTACCAGGACTGATCCAGCAGGTTGACGAAGTCGTCCGTACGGTCGTCGGTGTCACAGTCAACAGCATCTGTGAGATCAGTAGCTACCACCGTGTAGTCGGACGGGCACTGATGCCATTCGATCACGCGTTGCTTGTTGCCTTCGCCCTGAACCACACCCTGCAGGATCGGGTTGGTATCGCCGATGCCGTAAGTGGATGAAGTGAAGTCCACGGTCGGGCAATCAACCACGCCGCCGGTGTCATCGTCGAGACAGACATCCGGCACCACACCCGAGAGGTTGGTGGCAGGATCGGCACAAACACCGCCCGGATAGTAGGGGTTGGTATCGGGTTCGATCAGGAAGCTCTCGCACACCATGTTCTCGAAGGCGTAGGGGTTGATATCCATGCCAACAGGCAGCTCAGCGGCAGCCGTAACAACGTCGCAGATGCAATCACCCGTGTCGATACAGGAGGGTCCAGGCGGGCTGCCCCACAGGAGCTTGAAGATTTCCAGATCGTCGTAGTTGACAACCTCATCACCATTGAAATCGGCGTCGAGGCCTTGACCAGTGCTGCCCCAGGCTAGCTTGAACAGATCCAGATCATCGTAATTAACGTTCAAGTTATTGTCGAGATCCGCATCGCACATGTTGCCGTAGAGATCCCCGTCAGTATCATACTGATCGGGATTGGCTACGAGTGTACAGTTGTCCTCGCAATCGAGCACTCCGTCACCGTCGGTGTCGGTGTCACCAGGATCCACCACATAGTCGTCCGGAAGGACCATACGACGCAGCATGGTGTCGGCCGGGCCACCCTGACGCATGATGCCCTGTTTCCAGGACGGGATTGCCACCAGGCTATTTTCGCCGGCGGCCACCGCCTTGGCGATGGGCTGTATCAGCAGGCTGGCGCGACGGGCGATCTCGGTGTTGAGGATCTGGAAGTCATACGGATCATAGAGACTCCCGCCATTCTCACCCATTACCGCGGTATCCATCAGGCCAAAGAGCTCGCCGGTCTCCCAGTAGACCTCACCCTGATTCAGCAAGTCGCCCTGGTACACCAGGTTCTCGACCAGGCTGTTCGGCTGATCGATACCCGCGGAGGTATCCGGGGTTCCCATGTCGAAGCTGAAGTACCACTGGTTCTTGCCGATCTCCTCGGTGCAGGGCAACTCATCACCTTCGCTGCAGAGTTGTGCAAGACCGTCACCGTTGTCATCAGGGGTGAAGAAGAAGGCGCCCAGTCCCTTGGATTCCTCGGTCGCGAACACGACCCAGGCGCTCTTGTCGTCGGTGGTCAGGTCATAACCCTGCAGCCCCAGGCGCGGCCGGGTCGCGGCGGTGTTGGCCCGGTTGGGCAGGTCCGCCACCCCGTCGCCATCGGCATCGGCGACACAGATCTCGCTCTCGGTGACGCCACCCGGGTTGTTGGGGTTGCCGGTGAGGATGGTGACCGTGTCGGCGCACTGATCCTTGATACCGAAGGGCTCTGCCAGCACGAAGTCGCAGTAGAGGTCGTCGGTAATGACACCTTCAACCGGGGCGTTGCACTTGGCGTTGTTGGTCGTACGCATGGGTACTGCCATGGGCACGAACACCTGGGGCCTGCCGGTCAGGGTCAGGTCATGATCCAGGACATTGATCGGCACCGTGGTGTTATCGACCGTTTCGACGATATCGAAGTACTCATAGTTGATGAAGGAATACCAGACGTCGGTCTGACTGTGGGCAACCGCGCCGCTCCAGCCCTCACCCGGGCCTAAGCCCTGGCCGGGACGCAGCCCTTCGGGGTCTTCCTGCCAGGTGATCACGAAGCCGGCGTCCTTGACGGCCTTGACTTCGATACGGTTGGGATCGCGCCGCCCGGAGGTCAGACGCTCGGCCTTGGTCCAGACCATGTGCGATTGTTCCGCCGCGTCGGCGGTTCTGGGGTCGTCGCCCGGCAGCAGTATGCCGCGGGCCGTCCAGACACAACCGAAGGGCACCACGCCGGCCTGGGGATAGCCCTCGTCGGCGAAGTCTACGGAGCCCTGATTACCAGCCACACCAAAGGCGTCAAGCAGATAGAGATCGTCTACACCCGTCAAATCATCCACACCGTTGATAGGAGCGGTGAAGTCCGGCAGGGCCGGCACGCCCAGGTCGGTATCGCCGGCCTGTATGAAGGCGGTAACGGCAGCCAGACGCTCGAGGTCAGGCTGAGTGTCGGTCGACATCTGGTAGGCCGGTTGCCCACCCGAGCAGTAACGGCTGGGCCAGGCCACGAGGGTCTTGTTGCCGGTGGTGGCGTGGAACACGTTGTAGGTACCACCGGGGTATTCGGTCAGGTCAACCGGCAGGCCTTCGCACTCTGTGACGGGTTCGCCGGTATCGTCGTCGATCACCGATATGGCCGGGCCGGTGAAGACCTCGCCATTATTGTCGGTGTACTCGGCAGCCACGGTGCAAGGCGGCAGAACCTCCAATTCGAATGCGAACTTGCCGTCATCCTCGGCCTCGATGGTGCCGACCAGATGTCCGTTTACACCGTTGAGAATGGAGACCTCGGCGCTGTCCGCCGCGTTCTCACCCTTACCAACAAGCTTGCCGCCACTGCCATCAGCTTCCCACACGGCTTCGTAGACAATCGGTCCGAGTTCGACCGGGGTCTCTTCCGACCATTCGTTCTCGTGGCAGCTGTAGCAGGATGGCGCGCCAGTGACGCCCTGCAGGGCCACGCCGTGGCATTCGGTGCATCCACTACTGTACGGCGTGTCATAACCCGCCGCGTGGAAGGCACTGTCACCGTCGTCCGTCAACTCGATATTGTGACCTTGGGGCAGACCACCACCGCCACCGCCACCGCTGGGATTGTGGTCCGTATCGAGGTTGAAGGAGCTCAGGTCCGCGGACTCGGACAGGTTGGTCTGTTTGAAGGTCACCCCGTCGTCCAGGCTCACCGCCGCGTAGGTGTCGAACCACCTGTGCGCGAATGCAGTGCCGTCGACACCGAACGCGGGGCCGTAGATAAAGACGTTGACCAGCGGCTTGGCCACCGGCAATTCTTCGACCAGATTGCCGTCGATATTGTTGTAGGTGATCAGCCCGGTGCCGTCGCCTGCGGGTTCACCGCTGGCGGCCTGGGCCGGCACGTAGAACTTCATCATGTCGGTGAAGGCGTGCTCGGCCTCGGACAGCGCGTTGTTCACGATTTCCTGGTCGAAGGTCGGCACATTGATGGTGCGCGACATGCTCTTGTTGTTAATCTCGCCATCATCGGCGAGCGCCGGACCGCTGGTCAGGCCGGCGAGTAGTAGGGACGACGCCAACATAGTTGACATCATGGTGGTTAGTTTCATCTCTGGATCTCCTCTGTTCATTAAACTAATTTGGTTTAATAATTCTCCCCGTTTAAATAGAAACGCAGACTTCCTCTCTGCGCTACCGCTTTCAGTTTTGTCCTTATAACCTTATTTTAGAAACTATACAGATCTTTGATCCTCTAACATTGATCCAGATCAGTATTTACATGCTTTCTTTTGCGATTGTTCAATGAAGCACTCTCAGGGCTTGACGATGAATACCGACACCACTGTCATGTCTTTAAGTCAGTCGCCCTGACATAGAGGGCAGCATCTCTTTCAGAGAAGCAACGACGCTACCATTAAAAGCTTAACGTATTGCGAACCTTATACAAGGGAACTGAAAATCATGCTGGAAGAAATTGACCGGTTTGGTGAGATGCTGCAGTGGGTAGCGATGGAACGATAACTATACAGATGTCTATAACACAGGCCGGCGATGGAACGATAACTATACAGATGTCTATAACACAGGCCGGCGATGGAACGATAACTATACAGATGTCTATAACACAGGCCGGCGCTGGACAGAATGAACATGCAACGAGGGACCGTTTTTTGGTCTTGGTTCAGGAAAAGGGAATATCCGGGGACAGCTACCATACTTCAAGCGACCAACTGTCACAGAAGCACTCGGCTACTCAGCCGAGTCAAGCCGACTGCCCCCGGAACTGCTAGAAACGACTGCTAGAAATCAAGGACCTTATCGGCGGACAGGAAAATCTTCGCGATAGCCTCAGGCCCGACGATCTCTGCCCCGGGAATAAGGTCGTCAGCTGTCAGATCGATTTCGCGGGCGCAGGCCGGGCATACCGCAATCCTTCCACCCTCCTCCTGGAACATAGCAACAAAATCCTCGAGAGTCGGGAGCCGGGGGGCATTAGGATCGGAAGCTTGTCTGCCAAACACCAGATCCTGCGGCATGCGTGCATCCGCAAGCTTACGCCACCCAGGGTAAGAAACAGCGTAACGTCAACGTCACAGTCTTTATTGGATTGCAACAAAAAGGCCAGTCTCACCGCTGTAATCGCCCCCTGCAAATCTTCGATATGACGTTTCAAGTGGACAACGATGTCTTGGCTTTGGTTGTGATGGCCCTTGCCTTTGCAGCTCGATTCATCATCCCCCCATTTATCAGACATCGTCATAGGACTGAACACCAGTGTCATGCCGATTGTTGCATAAATTCGCGGTCCTGGGAGTCAAGCGACGAGAGCCTTGAGCAGCCCGAGGGAGTGCAACAGCCCGTTTTCCAGCTTTTCGTTGCTATTCATGGACAGGATCAGTTTGCCGGCAGGACGAATAATGCGTCCCGCGCGTTGGATGAGGGTCTTGCGAAATGTTTCGATTTCGCGGAAACATCAAAGATACTGACGCCCTATGTATAAAAAAATCAGAGGTGCTTTTACATTAATACTCGGAATTGTAACTGTTGGCTTATTTCAGCCCGCGAATCTTGCCGGGCGTTGCCACGTGATTATTTCCCAAACTGCTTGGCTTTGGCCTTCTGCCTGTCACGCTCGGCATCCGGGCCACGGTACTGCTCCTGGTCACGATCCTGCTGAAGCGCTCTGTCAGAGCCGTGCTCCCCGGCCATCCCCTGACCGCGGGAACTATCGCCCTGCATCGAGCGATGCTGTGCACCCTCACCCATACCACCACCGCCACCGGGACCTTTGCCGGCCAAAGCGGCACCGCTGGACAAAACTGCGGCAAGCAGTGCTGTCACAACAACTGTTTTCGCTTTCATAAGCAAAGCCTCCCTATATCGAGTGTTCAGTACAAGGCTTCAGTCTGAATAATGCTCAGGGTCACGCCACTGCCGGTGCTGTCGAAGGTGATAACGACTTCCACGTCGCCATCGAGCATGGCGGCGTAATCCAGAAGACCGTCATCGATCATGCTTTCCATTGCGGTGACTGAGTTGGTGGTGATGGTCGTGGTGGTGACATCAGTCATACCCACGGCAATATCATCGGTAGTCATCGTGGCATGCGGCGTGTCCATCAACAGCGTGTCGATCATTTCATAGACTTCGTCATCGACCATGCCTTCGGCGGCGTGGTGTGCGAACACCGGGAAGGCGGCCATCGCTGTCGAAACCAGTGCGGCTGTCAGTAATTTTTTCATGGTAATCACTCCTTAATTAAGTTGAGAAACAGGCATTTCGACTTGCCGACCCACGCTGAGTGTTTACCGGTCAAACAAGCCGCCACGTTAATCTCTATTGCCTATTTAAGATAATAGGGGATGAATATTTCTGCCGTATTTCACTGTGCAGAAAAAGTGTTACAGAGTGTTTCGAGGTGCAGGCTAAGCTGCCAGACAGGTCTCTTTAAACCTGGAACAATAGTGATGTATGTCAATGCAGGCGATGGTAGAGCCCTCTATT
>Ga0316192_10004365_pt1 | contig 10279 bp, 11 predicted proteins | sample MerIslwburrow_MG_FD_204931 | JGI IMG/M metagenome (GOLD analysis project Ga0316192, IMG submission 204931) | Coastal sediment microbial communities from Maine, United States - Merrow Island worm burrow | ecosystem: Environmental > Aquatic > Marine > Coastal > Sediment | place: USA: Maine...
AGAAACTTCAGTGCCGCTTTACGGTCTCGGCGCTTCGTCGCGAAGACCTCAAGCACCTCGCCTTCGTGATCTACCGCACGCCAGAGATAATGCGTCTCGCCATTGATCCTGACAAACACCTCATCCAGATGCCAACGCCATTGCGAAGACGACCGACGATGAAGGCGTCGTTTCCTGATCTCGTTCGCGAACATCGGACCGAAACGGTTCCACCAGAACCGTATCGTCTCGTGACAGATGTCGATGCCCCGCTCGAACAGAATATCCTCGACCTGTCGCAGGGAAAGCGGATAGCAGATGTACATCATCACCGTGAGGCGGATCACCTCGAGCGAGCTGTTGAAATAGCGGAAGGGATTTCGCATCGCCGGAGGCTAGAAAACCTCGCCAGATGGCTCAAGCCGATTTGCTCTGACAATGCCCACGCCAGAGATAATGCGTCCCTCCATTGATCGTGACGAACACCTCGTCCAGATGCCAGCGCCATTGCGAAAACGACCGATGATGAAGGCGTCGCATCCTAATCGCGGCCGCAAACATCGGGCCGAACCGGTTCCACCAGTACCGAACCGTCTCGTGGCAGATGTCGATGCCCCGCTCGAACAGAATATCCTCAACCTGTCGCAGCGACAGCGGATAGCGGATATACATCATCACCACGAGGCGGATCACCTCGGGCGAGCTGTTGAAATAACGGAAAGGATTGCGCATTGCCGGAGGCTAAGGATGTCCCCTGCCCGCCTCAAATCAATTTACTCTGACAATGCCGTACAGGGACCCGCCATAGAACAATACTTGTCAAATTCCGGCGTACCACTCATAGCCGCGGTCCTCCCAATAGCCACCTTTTCCGCCGCCGATGCGCGCAAAGCTACTCACCGCCTCGATGGTGTGGACGTATTTGGGCTGCTTGTAGCCGAGCTGCCGCTCGATTCTGACGCGGATCGGTGCGCCGTTGGACACGGGAAGCACTTGGTCGTTCAGGCCATAGGCGAGGATCGTCTGAGGATGACGCGCATCCACAAGATCGCAGCTCTCATAGTAGTAGGTCGGCCCAGACGATCCGCTGCCCATGTTGTCATAGCAGTGAAACACGAGATAGCGGGCCGCAGATCTTAGTTTGACCTCATCGAGCACCACCCACAGAGGCGTCCCCGTCCATTTGGCGATGCAACTCCAGCCCTCGACGCAGTCGTGCCGGGTAATCTGTGCGCGCGATGGCATGTTGCGCAACTCGTCTAGCGAGTAGCTTTTCGGCGTCTCGACGAGCCCCTTAATGGCAAGTCGGTAATCGGCGAAACCGTTGGTTTTCAGCGCCAAATAGTCCGGGGATTGCGGATCGATCGACCCATTAGGCTTTTGGGCTTGGCGAATCTCAGTTTCCGCGTATTCGCGTGCCAGAGCATCGCCGATCAGGAGGCGCTGGACGTGATAGGTCAAGTCGTTCGCCGTTAGGAGGATGTCGCGGACAGTGCCGCCGCGCTTGCCGAGAAAGTTGAATACGTCGCAGCCGCCAAGCACCAACGAGGACGCGCCGGCAGCGCCAGCACAGAGAAGTTGTCGGCGGGAGAGGATGGTCTTGCTCATGACGCGGACCTGCTCTTCGACTCGGGGTCGGTGCGATACCAGCCCGTGATCATGGAACGTAGCTCGTTAATGGGACCGGCGGCGAACACCATCGCAATGTGCACGAGAAAAAAGAGGACAAGCAGTGTCATCGTTATGAAGTGGATCGTGCGCGCCGTCTGTCGTCCTCCAAAGAGGTCCAGGAGCCAAGGCCACGCCGCGTCCATGCCGGGACTCATTGTGAGTCCTGTCAAGACGATGAGAGGGAAGAGCACAAAAAACACGATGCTGTAGCTCAGCTTCTGCAGCACATTGTATTGTCGCGTGTGATGGAAGCGAAGGCGCGCATGATCGGCGACGTCTTGCGGAAGATGGGCAAGATCGCGACCCGTCAGCCTAAGATCGCGACTAAGATGACCATTCATGAGGCTTGCGAGGAACCAGACGAACAGCGTGCCGACGAGTACCCAAGCAAAGAAAAAGTGCACCACACGGCCCGTGGCCAGATCGCGGTAGGACGGAATCGTCAGCGCGGCGGGAAAGCCACGAACCTGGGGATCCTCGGTCGTGCCGCTGAGTCCAAACACGCCGGTCGTGTTGAACTCAAGGCCCAGGATAGATGTGCGACCACGCGGACCGTCGGGCGTGTTGACCGCCGTCATAGTCAGAACGGAATTGTCGAAGCCGAAGCCACTCTGCTGGCCGATGTAAAGGGTCGGCCGCGCATTGAAGATTTGCAGGCCTGATAGCAGCAGAAAGAACAAGGAGATGGCCCAGATCCAATGCGTCACCCGTGTCCAGACCGACTGGCGGTAAACCAGCGGCCCGTTGGACTTAGATTGGCGATGCCCTTCAGACGAAGCCATAGCGCCCTCTTCAATGGGTTCGGCGACTGTAGCAGCAACTTTTGCCTTGGAGTCCCTTAAGCGCTTGCTCAATGGTTCCACAGAGGTCGGCTTCATAGTCGAGCGGTTCGGCCTCAACTGTCGGCTGCGCGACTCCTCGGTTCAATGCAGTGCCCTAAATAGTTAGATGTCAGCTAAGCGAGATGTTGGTCCTCCTCCCATGGCCCCCTCCCCGCCAAGACATAGAGATGCACCGCCACACATTCTTGCGCAATCGCTGGAATGCGGGCAACAACTGAAGGAAAGTCTCAGCCTCGACAGAAAGAATAGAAGAATCAAGAAACACGGGCAAAAGTTCCGCTGCGACTACTACAGACGGCATTGTCAGACAAACCTGAGCGGCCCTGCGAAGGTGCTTGTCTGAGGGGGTCAGGCCGCCAGTTGGCGCCACTCGGCCAGGGCGGCACAACGGTTCTGTCTGAAGATATCGCGGCGGTTGAGGTGGCGGTCGTGGTTGAAGTGGTTGTGGATTGATGCGTGGGCGGCGGCGAATTCCTGTAGGGTCCTTATGACCCTGAACCTCTGCATCGCTCGCTCTCGTCTTCGGAACGGCTGGTGTGAATTCTCAGCTCGATTGTTGAGCCACCGACCACACTCCTGATCGGCAGCATTGCCGATGACTTTCATCGCCGCGCCGTAGGAGCGAAGCCTGTCGGTCACGATCGAACCTGGCCGGCCATAACGTTTCATCATCCTCTTGAGAAACTTCAGTGCAGCTATGCGATCCCGGCGCTTCGTCGCGAAGACCTCAAGCACCTCGCCTTCGTGATCAACCGCACGCCAGAGATCATGCGTCTCTCCATTGATCCTGACGAACACCTCGTCCAAGTGCCAACGCCATTGAGAAAATGACCGACGATGAATGCGTCGTTTTCTGGTTTCGTTGGCGAACATCGGACCGAAGCGATTCCACCAGAACCGTATCGTCTCGTGACAGATGTCGATGCCCCGCTCGAAGAGCAGATCTTCGACCTGTCGCAGCGACAGTGGATAGCGGATATACATCATCACCACGAGGCGGATCACCTCAGGCGAGCTGTTGAAATAACAGAAGGGATTGCGCATCGCCGGAGGCTAAGTATTCTCACCAGGAGGCTCAAGCCAGTTTGCTCTGACAATGCCCGCCGAATGGGACGCTTGGTATGTGTTTGGAATCGACGATGTCATCAAGGACATCGTCGCCTGAGCTTGAGGAGGCTCTGTGGTGGAATCTTACTCAGTCGATTTAGCTGCGCAGCAAATCGTACGCTGGCTGATGGACGAAGAACGACGCCACAGGTTCGATCTTCTCGTCAGGACGGCTCGTTCGTTTCAACATCGCGACCTCGGTCCAGGCGACGACTCAAGGCTTGGAGACGTCGAACGAGAGGACCTCAGCGAGAAGGCCGAGGTCGGGACTATGGAAGTCGTGCCGCGCCACAAACCAAGCCTGTGGACGCTGCGTGTTCGCGTCGTGGACGAGATCGGACCGACTCTGCCGGTCGATGAGCCGGTCCCGTCAGGCGAGGAAGAGATCGATCTTCTAGCCTTCTATGAGGAGTTCATCGCGAACGATCGCGGCCTTGCCGAGGTCAGCGCTGAGGTAGAAGGCCCCGCAGCGAAGGGAAGCTTGACTCGCGTGCTCGAAGCGATGCGCGAAGACCGCCACCAGAGATAACATGGGGACGGAAAGCAGCTAAAGCCGGTTGACCTCAAAGTCTTCCAGCGAATGGCCGAGTTGGGACAAGCCCTCTTCCAAGTAATCACCGAGCAGCGGCGTGCCAATCAGATAGCGCGCCACATGCACTTCGTCCAAACCCTCGGCTTCCCGACGGGCTTCTGCGAAGGAGGAGAAGTCGCCACGACCCAGCCAAGTGAGCGCCAATAGATCAAGCTGCTCATCAACGTTGAGCCCTTCAAATGCAGACTGCAGCTCCTGGACGACCGGGTTGTCGGCTTCCTCCTCTAGCACGTCGATTTGGCGGTCGTCTGTCGGGTTGGATCCGGATTCAGGATCCGACGGAGCGACCTGCTCGTCGAACTCGCGCGCCTTGACGATGATGAAGAACACCCTCTCCGGGGAGATAGATAGCTCCAGCGGACTACCATCCGGCTTCGTGTCTGCCATTGAGAAACACTCCTCTCTATCATGGCCAGTAGCGACGCCACGCCGGCCAAATGCGGCCTTGATTTAGCTCAAAGAGGCCATTCCCGAGCATTGTCAGAGTAAATTGGCTTGAGCCACCTGGCGAGGTTTTTTAGGGCGTTGTCAGAGCAACATTCTAAATACTTGGAGCGGCCATCGAACCGCTCAGATAGACCCGGAAAAATGCAGGAAAATCAATGACCGCAAAATCCGGTTCTGACGTTTTGGCAAAGTAACCGAATTTGCTCTGACAATGCCCTCTCGGCATCCCGGATCATGCGAACCTGCGCTCTGGCGCACTCCGGTGAAATCCTGTGAACTGGAGTTGCGGCAGCGGACTGCAACCGACTTGCAGCCGTCGCTGTGCGCTGAGAAGGACCGCGACGTATGCTCACCTATACCCTTTACTACTGGCCGGTACCGTTTCGCGGCCAGTTTGTCCGCTCCGTCCTCGCCCATGTTCATGCCTCGTGGGAAGAGGCCGGAATCGAGGCCATACGCACGCTCATGCAGACAGCGCCAGCCGGGCAACTTATCCCGCATATGGGCCCCCCCGTACTTACAGATCGTGCAGCCGATCTCTCGCTGGCCCAGACGCCCGCGATCTTAGCCTATCTCGGCAGAAAGCATGACCTGACCCCCAATGATCCTCTGCACGACGCGCTAACCACTAAGATCATAGCCGACGCCAATGACGTGCTCTGCGAAATCACCCTCAACAACGGAGCGCAGATGTGGACCCAAGAGAGCTGGAATGACTACCGCCCTCGCCTCGGTCGCTGGATGGAGATTTTTGAAGAAACGGGGCGCCGTCACGGACTGACGGCCGATGCAGGTTATTTCTTCGGGACCGAAAGGCCCGGCCTTGCCGATCTCACGGCTCACATCCTCTGGGGTACGATGACAGCCAAGCTACCGTCCCTTCGGCCCATGCTTGATGCGACTGCCCCTGCTATCGCAGGCCTTTCCGACCGTATCGGCGCATTACCCGAACAAATAGATCTCTGCGCCCGAAGCGACGCGGAGTACGGGAATGACTGGTGTGGCGGCCAGATCGAAGCGTCCCTCCGAGCTGTGCTCTTGCCTGCTTTGTGCCGATAGCGGTCATGTCTATTGATTCCTTTCCTGCCTTCCGGGGGCGACAGAAAGCATCCTTCCAGCAACTCTTCGAAGGTTCCGACTTCAGCAGCTCGTGAACAGCACAAAGCGAATTTTCTGCTTCTGAAGAACTTGCCGCGGCCTCCACCAGCGCCTCTGCCCGATGGGCTGCTAGTCCTGACTTCGTCGGTGCTTTAAGAAGTGCTCCGAAAGCGTCATGAGAAGGAGTGGATGATGAGTACAGTACTAGTGACAGGCGCGAATCGGGGTATCGGGCTTGAACTCTGTCGACAATTTGCGAGACGCGGAGACGAAGTCATTGCGACCTGCCGTAAGGCTTCGCCGGAGCTACGGGAGTCAGGCGCCGAAATCCACGAGGGCATCGAGGTGACCGATGACGACTCAGTTCACGCTCTCGCACGCGAATTGGCGGGCCGACGCATTGACATCCTCGTGAACTGCGCCGGGATCTTGACCCGCGAGGGTCTGGACGACCTCGACATCGATCGGATCCGCCGGCAATTCGAGGTCAACGCCATCTCACCGCTACGGGTCACGGCGGCGCTGGAGGGTTGTCTGGGCCGAGGGTCCAAGGTTGCCATCATCACGAGCCGCATGGGCTCGATTGAGGACAACACCTCCGGCGGGTACTACGGGTACCGCATGTCGAAGGCGGCCGTTAACATTGTGGGGCGAAGCCTGGCGCACGACCTGGCAGATCGCGATGTCTCGGTGTTTCTGATCCATCCTGGTATGGTGGCGACCGAGATGACCGGGCATCGGGGAATACCGCCCGAGGAGGCGGCGGCCAATCTGGTAGCCCGCATCGACGCTCTGGGCCCGGAGGACTCGGGCACCTTCTGGCACGCGAAAGGTGATCATCTTCCCTGGTAGACGCGCCGTCGGCTTCGAATCGGCAGAGCAGACTCTTTGAGTTATGCGGGCCCGTACTATGCTTGCGCTGAGGGAGAATGTCCGCTCTACCTGTGTGTACCGAAAACCTAAATCCTGACGTAGTGGTGATGAAGTCCGCCAAGGATCGCTTGTGACCTAGCGGTTCCGATCCGCTGAACGAGCTGAGAGGCCGGCGCATCTTTGTCCAGCGACCAGTGTGTTCTGAAGTCGTTGTAATAGCGGGCATAGGATCGCAGAATTCGGCGCAGATGCGCTTCACCCAAGACGATGAGGTGATCTACGCACTCGCGCCGGATGGATCCGATCAGCCGTTCGGCAAAGCCGTTCTGCCAAGGCGAGGCTGGTGCCGTAGGCTTGTCCCGGATGCCCATAGCGCCCAATCGGCGTGTGACGATGGTGCCGTAGATCCGATCCCGGTCGCGAATTAGGTATTGCGGGGCATCGTCCCAAGGAAATGCCTCCGCTATTTGACGCGCAATCCATTCTGCTGTCGGATTTGTCGTGACGTTGATCCAGACGAGGTCCCTGCGGTCTAGCCGAACGATGACGAAGGCATAGAGCATGTTGAAGCCAATGGTCGGGACAACGAACAAGTCCATGGCGGCAATGTCCGGCGCGTGGTTACGCAGAAAGGTGCGCCACCCCTGGCTTGGCGGCCGCCGTCGCTTGCCATGTACTTGGCAACGCTCGACTGTGCGATCTCAAACCCGAGCTTGAGCAGTTCTCCGTGGATGCGTGGCGCTCCCCAGAGCGGGTTCTCAATGCTCATCCGCCGGATCAACGCACGAAGGTCAGATTCGATTTGGGGTCGCCCTCCCCGTGAGCGCGACTTCCACCGCCAGTAGCAGCGAAAGCCGGCCCGATGCCAACGCACCAGCGTCTCGGGTTGGATGATCGTGAGAACCTGCAGGGTCGACGGAAACCATCGATACAGCTGGATCAAGAACCAGCGATCGTTGTTCGTGAGCTGGATCCGGCCCTGCACCTTACGCCGCAAAACGATCAACTGATGCCGAAGTGCCGCGTTCTCTGCTTCAAGCCGGCTCTTCGACTTGAATGGCGAGGCCAAGACGGCCAGGACGAAGCAGAGCAAGGCAAGCATTGTGCTCTGACGTTAGGCGATTCCTTCAGCTAAACAAATGCGGATGAGGTTCTCGGTACACACAGGCCATCGAACCGCTCAGATCGACCCGGAAAAATGCAGGAAAATCAATGGCCCCGAAATCCGGTTCTGACGTTTTGGCAAAGTAACCGAATTTACTCTGACAATGCCGGCTTGAGCCTCCTGGCGAGGATCCGTAGCCTCCGGCGATGCGAATCCAGGCCGGATGACTTTTCGGAAAGGACAGGTTTTCGGTACACACAGCAGGCTGTGTATCCGCCGAAGTTCAGGCCCCGAGTTCCCAGCGGCATTCATAGACGTAGTCCACTTGGGGATTCACCAGGGACCACCCTATGAGGGAACCATAAGGATGGTCAATTTTGTACCGCACATTCATTACCGTAGGGGGCGAACTTCTGTCGACCGGGTAGCTCACTAAGCTGTAATTTTTGTACGGCTGATCCAGCGGAAATAAGATCCAGACAGATATCAGGTCGGTTTTTAGACTCGTCACGAACTGTGCTTTTGCAGCCTGCGGAACCTCCAGAAGCAACTCAACCTCAATCGAGACGGATTCTTCTGGAGGGACCTGCGATAAATCAAACTCAAACTCATAGAGCGTTCGTTTTTCACCCCGCAAATCGATTGGTTGGGCGAGACGGCGAACGACACGCGGAACTTCGTCATTCGATTTGCGAATCTTTACTTCCTTGACCCGACTGGGGAAGGCAAACGTTATGCGCCCATCACCAGAATATGATTCGCGCAGCTTCAAAGTAATGCGATCTCGGACGTAAGCAAGCGTGTGACTATTAGCTAAATTTCTTTCAGAAGGCTCCCAGCGCAGATCGTAGATGCGGCTGTGAGTGAGCACTTCCACTCCTTCGTAGTTCAATTCTGCCGGCTCTGTGATTTCCTCTATTTCCTCGCTAACCCAATTTGACGTCGGATTCGACTTAACCAAGGTCAGGATCTGGCGGATGTCTGGATCACCGCTAGCGATTGCATCAATGATGGTCGCCTGCATCTGGGCTCGCTGGTAGAGGCTGTAGACCTGAAATGGCGCATAAAAAAACAGCAAGAAAGCGATCGCCGCATAGAGAAAACTCGGCCAATCACGCCAATCGAAAAGAGTGGTCCATACGCGCCGGCGACTCGATTTGCGAAGTCGGCGAGATAAGCGTGTTGTTCGGGATGGCGTATCGGACTGAGCGCCTACTGAGCCATGTTCCGTACTACTTTGATTAGGTATCGGTACCCACGGCGGTGATTCGGGCACTTCGGAGGCGTCAAACACCTCTTGCTGACGGCAGACCTTGCGGCCTACCTCATAGCCATGCTGGGCAAGAGCATTAACCTCTTGGTTTGAGAATCGATCAAGATCTGTTCGAATTGATTTTAGTTCCGTTTGAATCACCGGCGGTAAAGCTGTGGGATCCTCTGACAGGTTTACGATCTCGGTGATGGGAAGAAACACGAAGCCCTTCTTATGGCCAAAAATCTCCCGCTCTAGCTGCCAGACACGGTCCCAAAGGATATCGGAGGCACGTATGGATTGACCAATCAATCCGAGTGCTGCCTCAGTCAGCATCTGGAAAGGCTTTCCAGCATCACTCACCAAGATTGTTTCCAATCGCGCGTCCTGATGTTTGAGCCAGGAGAATGCCCGTAAGCCCATGTTGTCGTAGACGCCTCCGTCGGTGAAGAACTCTGTGGGAAACTCACCGTCGGGGACACCCAAGTCAGCTGCCGTGATTTCTACTGGCGGGAAAAAACCGGGAAAAGCAGACGACGCCGCGACTATTCGTGGAATGCTCGCCATCCTCCCAGGAATGTGTTCAAACTTCTGACGACCATGATCTTCTCTGTGCGCCATGAACAAACCGTTTCGGTTAAACACAGAGAGAACACCGGTAGTCACGTTCGTCGCCAGCATGTGCAACATCGGCTGCTCGGGAAGTTCGTATAGGCAGCGATCACCATAAAGGTGGGCTTCATAATAACGCTCAAGAATCGCGTTCGGTGTAGCCTCACGCTGTGTGAATAGATGAAGCCTAGCTAGGAACCGCAAAGGGATTTGCATCGGAAGGCGGCGGACGATGCGGTTGCGCACATCGAACTGTACGAACTTGATGATCTCTGACGCTGCTTCAGCGAATCTTTTATCGTCTCCGGTGTATCGATCCCAATTCAACACCAAGTGTGCAGCTAGAATGCTTCCGCCTGAAACCGATGCAATATGGGAAACTTTATGAAGCTTGCCGGCGTCTCTTAAGAAGCGAATGACGCCAAGATGATAAAGCGTGGCCCGAAAACCACCACCTGACAGTGCGAGCCCTAGCCCGGGTATGTTTTCGGTACTCGCGTCATTCTCACGTCTGCTTGCCAAAAGTGAAACCTCATAAAAGATTGTATCATTTGAGCTTTAGCGGATTGGCCCAACATTGATCTGGGTCAGTCGGCCGCGAGGGGGGATGGCAAAAGATCCCCGATTGGGCCCTTACCGGGGTCACGAGTTGACCACGAAACGCTGCCCGAGAGACACTCGGAACTGGCACGCCTAGATTT
>Ga0316192_10004366_pt1 | contig 10278 bp, 8 predicted proteins | sample MerIslwburrow_MG_FD_204931 | JGI IMG/M metagenome (GOLD analysis project Ga0316192, IMG submission 204931) | Coastal sediment microbial communities from Maine, United States - Merrow Island worm burrow | ecosystem: Environmental > Aquatic > Marine > Coastal > Sediment | place: USA: Maine...
AAAGGGCACTGATTCCTTGATGCCCTTTGTGGTCAATGTGTTGATAATTTCAGGTGCAGTGCCTGCACCGGCCAGCATCAGTCCTTATGACGGTAAATCAGTCCGGGTTCAACCAGTACTTCATTTTCACTGAGACGGTCCAGTGGGAATCCGTCGTCTTCGTAACGAGCAATGCGGTCGAATACATAGGGTTGGTCCTGGACTTCAATGGATTCAAAAATCGGCTTGCCCAGGTAGTTGCCGATAGCATGACAACGATAGCTCACGTTTTGCCCCCCTTTGATATGGCATCAAGTATGTGAAGTTCTCATGTTGGATAACGGCGTTACGTCGCAAGCCTTTAATTGTTGCGCAGCGGGGAATTCTCATGGCTTCAAACTCCTGTACAATAGCCCGCTATGTCAGGAAACAGCATCGGAAAACTCTTTACAGTCACCAGCTTCGGTGAAAGTCACGGACCCGCCATCGGCTGTATCGTGGATGGCTGCCCACCGGGCATGGCCTTGTCAGAGTCCGATCTGCAGCACGATCTGGATCGCCGCAAACCGGGCAAATCCCGCCATACCACCCAGCGCCGCGAGTCCGATGAAGTGCAGATTCTCTCGGGGGTGTTCGAAGGCAGGACCACCGGCACACCCATCGGCCTGATCATCCACAATACCGACCAGCGTTCCAGGGATTACTCCAAAATCATGGATCGCTTCCGGCCCGGGCATGCAGACTATACCTACCAGCAGAAATTCGGCTTGCGGGATTACCGCGGTGGCGGCCGTTCCTCGGCCCGCGAGACGGCGATGCGGGTAGCCGCCGGTGGTATTGCCAAGCAATATCTGAAGCAGGAACTGGGTGTCGAAATCCGCGGTTACCTGTCACAGCTGGGGCCTATCGAGCTGGCGCTGAAGGATTGGTCCAGTGTGGAGGATAACCCGTTCTTTTGTCCTGACCCGGAGCGGGTGCCGGAGCTTGAAAATTACATGGACGCATTGCGCAAGGACGGCAATTCGATCGGTGCGCGTGTGAACGTGGTAGCCAGCGGCATGCCCATCGGTTTGGGCGAACCCGTATTCGACCGCCTGGATGCGGATATTGCCCATGCCATGGTGAGTATCAACGCGGTGAAGGGCGTTGAGATCGGCGCCGGTTTCGACAGCGTTGTCCAGAAGGGTACCGAACACCGCGATGAGATAACGCCGCAGGGATTTCTGAGCAACCATGCCGGTGGCGTACTGGGCGGGATTTCCTCCGGGCAGGATATTCTGGTCAGCATTGCGCTCAAACCAACCTCCAGTCTGCGTTTGCCGGGGCAGTCGGTCAACCTGGACGGTGATCCCGTTGAAGTGGTCACCACCGGACGCCACGATCCCTGTGTCGGCATCCGTGCAACCCCGATTGCCGAAGCCATGCTGGCGATTGTGCTGATGGATCATTACCTGCGGCACAGGGCGCAGAATGCGGATGTGGAGTCGGGAACGCCAGTGATTCCAGCCAGCACAGACTGAGAAACTGCCACGGAATAACACGGAAGTCTGGCCGGCCTGGATTTCTCATAAGCTTAACCGCGAAGGACACGAAATTAATCAGTGCGCAAGTTAGGCGACATGAGCTTGCGGGACCGTCGGCCGCAGGGAAGCGGCCGTCGAGCGTACAGGGACGTATTAACAGCGTGCCCCGCAAGCTCATGTCGCCTAACTTGCGCAAGTCTTATCAAATCTAATTCCTTCGTGTCCTTCGTGACCTTCGTGGCAATTAGATTGGACGTCTACTGACTGTCATGTACTGGCGCCTGTCCGGGTTCTATTTCTTTTATTTCGCCGCGCTCGGCGCGCTGATTCCATATTGGGGACTGTACCTCAAGTCGCTGGGCTTCGGGGTGGTGGAGATCGGCGAACTGGTGGCCATTATCATGGCGACCAAGATTATCGCGCCCAACATCTGGGGCTGGATTGCCGATCATACCGGCCGGCGCATGCGGATTGTGCGTATTGCCTGCCTGCTCGCAACGCTTAGCTTTGCCGGTGTCTTTATCGGGCACGGCTACTGGCTGCTGGTGCTGGTGATGTCGCTGTTCAGCTTTTTCTGGAATGCCGCACTGCCTCAGTTCGAGGCCACCACCCTTAACCACCTGGGTACCGAGACCCATCGCTACAGCAGTATCCGTTTATGGGGGTCGATCGGATTCATTGTCGCGGTTGCCGGGTTGGGCGGCATTTTTGAACGAACCGGAACCGGGATGTTGCCCACCGTACTGCTTGCCCTGTTTGCCGGGATCTGGATTGCCAGCCTGCTGGTGCCGGAGCGCAGTACGCCTCACCCACAGGTCGATAATGAACCGTTGCGAAAAGTGTTGACGCAGCCTGCCGTGGTTTCATTGTTACTGGTCTGCTTTCTGGTACAGGCCAGCCATGGCCCTTATTACACCTTTTACAGTCTTTACCTGGCTGCGCACGATTACAGCGAAAGCGCCATAGGGCAATTGTGGGCTCTGGGGGTGGTGGCGGAAATCGGTGTTTTTCTGAAGATGCATGGCTGGCTGCCACGATTCGGGGCACGCCGCCTGCTGCTGGTTGCCACGCTGTTGACAACCTTGCGCTGGATACTGATCGCCTTGTTTGTCGATCAGTTATGGATCATGATCTTCGCACAGACACTGCACGCTGCCAGTTTCGGTGTCTATCATGCGGTAGCGATTCATCTTACCCATCAACTGTTCACGGGTCGCCACCAGGGCCGTGGTCAGGCGCTGTACAGCAGTCTGAGTTTCGGAGCAGGCGGTGCTGCGGGCAGCCTGATTGCCGGTTACCTGTGGGAGGGTGCCGGCGCCCAGTGGATGTATGTGGCGGCAGCCGTAACGGCTGCGCTGGCAGGACTGATTGCATGGCGCGGCATTGAGCGCGATGTAAAGATGTGAACGATGCCTGGGGCCTGTGATGAGAATTTCGAGTTAGAGTAAACATGCGCAGCTTGATATGGCTTCTGGCAATCCTTCCGGCGTTTGTAGGGGCCTACGATACCCGCCTGTCCGGCTTTGTCGGTGCCGAGCTGCGTGGATTCGTCAATGATTCGCAGTTCGAAGATCAGTTTGACGGTCTGCAGCCTTCAGCGATTATTCAGCCCGAGTGGACGGTTCTTCCTGAGGAAGGGGATGACCAGATCAGTTTTATCCCTTTTGCCAGGCTCGACAGCCGTGACAGCCGGCGCACCCATTTTGACATTCGCGAAGCCTACTGGCTGCACGTCGATGCCGAGTACGAGTTGCTGGTGGGGGTCAACCGGGTTTTCTGGGGCGTGGCTGAATCCCGTCACCTGGTCGATATCATCAACCAGACCGACTTTGTCGAAGATATTGACGGCGAGGACAAGCTGGGGCAGCCGATGATCGATCTCGCTACCCATCAGGACTGGGGCTCGCTCGAGCTGTTCGTGATGCCCTGGTTCAGGGAGCGGACCTTTGCGGGCAAAGACGGGCGTCTGCGTTTCCCGTTGGTGACGGATGGCGCCCCGGACTACGATGCGAGCAATGACCAGAACCATGTTGATGTTGCGCTACGGTATTCCCACTATGTCGGTGACTGGGACTTCGGCGTTTATTATTTCAACGGCACCGGACGGGAGCCGAGGTTTCTCGTCAACGATAACGGCACACGGCTGGTACCTTTCTACGACCTGATTGAACAGGTCGGGACGGATATTCAGTTTACCCATGAAGGCTGGTTGTGGAAATTTGAAGGACTCTGGCGTTCGCAGAACAATGACCATTTCTGGGCCACGGTGGGGGGATTCGAATATACGCTCTACCAGATCGTCGAGTCGAACGCCGATCTCGGCCTGTTGCTTGAATACTCCTGGGACGGCCGCGATGATGATCCGGCCGAGGCTCCCCCCATCCTGTTCGATGATGACTTTTTCATGGGGACGCGCCTGACGCTGAATGATGTACAGAATTCCGAGCTGCTGGCGGGGTTTGTTATCGATCGCGATACGTACGCCTCGCAGCTGTCGATTGAAGCTGAACGCAGGCTGGACAATCACTGGAAGCTGGAACTGGAAAGCCGCTGGTTTCTCAATTCAGGCAACGATGTGTCGGTGGCATTCAAGAAGGACAGCAATGTGACATTGCGGCTGGCGCGTCATTTCTAGCGAGACCAAGTCTCAGACTGACGAGACGTGAAGATCCGTTTAATCTCTCTTCAAGAGCTTAACTGCTAGCACATTTCTTCTCCGATTCTTGACCGCGCAGTGGGGTGAGGTGCTCGCAAAGACGCAGAGATGCGAAGGATTTTCTTGGCGGGCTTTGCGACTTTGCGAGAGATATGATTGAAATTTGACTCATTTGTAAAGATGTTGGTTACTCAAAGATTCCTAGTGCTGCAACGCACGGTTTGAGTCTGCTTACAGTCCGAACTGCTGTGCCGCGTAAGGTGCTTTGGCACGGATGTGGTCGCGCAGGAGCTCAGGGAAGTCCGCTACAACCGAGTCGCGGATCGCCGGCAGTTCCAGCAGCTGCCGGGCCCAGGCAGCGGTCCTGGGGAGATGTTCGGCAGGATAGAGCTGGTCGTCGAGTGTGAGGATCTCGGCCCGCATGAACAGCGGTGCCCAGGCAAAATCGACCAGTGAAAGTGTGTCACCGTTGAAGTAGGGCGGCCGATCCAGCGTGGCTTCCAGCCACTTCAGTTTCGACTTGAGTTCGTCCCTGTTGCTGTCGAAAGTTTGCTGGTCTTCAGCGTGCATCTGTGCGGACAGATCCAGCAGGCAGGCTGTGCCAAATTCTATCCAGCTGCGATTCAGCGCGCGCAGCAGCGGGTCGTCCGGCAGCAGGCTTCCGCTTGTGATTTCGTCCAGAAATTCGTTAATGACGGCGGATTCGAAAATCACGTTCTGCTCATCGACTTTGAGTAGCGGCACCTTGCCGAAGGGCGAAACAGCCTTGAACCAGTGCGGCGGATCGGACAGGTCGATGTGGGTCAGCTTGAACGCTGTCCGCTTATGACGCAGCGTGGCGACTGCGCGCTGCACAAAGGGGCATATTTTAAAACTGACGAGTTCCAGTTCCATGCTTGCAGATTAATGGCGCCGGCGGTACACGACATTGATGTCGGTCAAGGGAATCCTGTTGTTGTTGACAGGGCTGTGTGGCAGTTTACACATAATCGCCCCTGGAGCTTAATAAAAAGTATGATTTTGTGTATGGTGTGGTTTTCGCGGGTGAGCAGGGCATGGTGGAACTGCTGTCCAAATAATAAAGGTGAATAAGGTGAATCAAGTGCCGTCGTTGAACCTGATCGTGCGCGCCCTGCTGGGTGCCGGTTTTCTAGCCGTTTCGGCCTGTACAACGCTGGGCCCTGATTTCGAAACGCCCGAGGCGGATGTGCTGGAAACCTGGGACGAACAGGCCCAGAGCCTGTCCGTGACTCAGGAGCCAGAGAAGTGGTGGGCGAGCTTTAATGACCCGGTTCTCGATCAACTGGTCGAGACAGCCTACCAACAGAATCTGCCGCTGCAGATCTCCGGATTGCGTATCCTGGAAGCAAGGGCTCAGTTGGGCATCGCCATCGGTCAGCAATACCCGCAGGATCAGCAGGTGAATGGCGCCCTGACCCGGATCGGTTTGAGCGACAATACAGCGAATTTTGATTCATCCTTTGCCGATGATAAATATACCCAGGGTGATATAGGCTTTGACGCTGCCTGGGAACTGGATTTCTGGGGCCGTTTCCGCCGCGGTGTCGAATCCGCCAGTGCCAACCTGGGCGCATCGATTGCCGATTACGATAATGCGCTGGTGGTGCTGACCGCAGAAGTTGCGCGGGTCTATGTCACACTGCGAACCTTGGAAGAACGCCTGGCGATCTCACTCGATAACACCAAGACCCAGCGGCGCAGTTACAAAATTGCCAGGGTTCGTTTCGAGAACGGCGCGGTCAGTGAACTGGATCCTTCCCAGGCCCTGAGTCTGTTGAAATCGACCGAGTCAACCGTGCCGCTGCTCGAAAGCCAGATTCGTCAGGCCAAATATGCGCTCAGCATTCTGTTGGGTATGCCGCCGAACGATCTGCAGGATATCCTGCACGGCGAAGGGAAAATCCCGCAACCGCCGGCGGAGATAAGTGTCGGTGTGCCCGCCGATCTGTTACGGCGGCGTCCCGATATTCGCCTCGCCGAACTGCAGGCGGCCTCGCAAAGCGCGCGGATTGGTGTCGCCAGAACGGATCTTTATCCGAGGTTCGCGCTGGTTGGTTCGATCGGTCTGTTAAACGCCGACACCGGCTCAAATGACAACAGTGACCTGTTTGAATCCGACAGCATTGGTTATAACTTTGGTCCTCAGGCCTCATGGAATATTTTCAACTACGGGCGCTTGAAAAACCAGGTTCGGGTGCAGGATGCACGGCTGGAAGAGTTGCTGGTGAATTACCAGAACACGGTGCTGCAGGCCGCCCAGGAAGTCGAAGACGGTATCAGCGGCTATCTCGGCTCACGTGACCAGGAGAAGTACTTGGCGGACAGCGTCAATGCGGCGCAGCGTTCCGTAAATCTGGCGCTGGTTCAGTATCGCGAAGGTGCGGTTGATTACCAGCGTGTGCTGGATACCCAGCAGACACTGCTGGCAGTACAGGACAGGCATACAACGGTACGCGGTGATGTCGTTCGTTCGCTGGTTGCCACCTACAAGGCGCTGGGTGGTGGCTGGGAGATCCGTGCCGGAAGCACTTTTGTCTCTGAACCACGTCAGGAAAAGATGAAAGAGCGAACCGATTGGGGGCGTCTGCTGGATGCCGAAACTGTACCGGAAGAATTACCGGAACCACCGCCCACCGGTAAGGCACAGCCGCTGCTGAACTCACCTGATTGGTAATTAGTAACTCCTGATCCTGATTAACTCAGTGTCGCTTCGTAGCCCGCTTCCTTAACCGCAGCAATCAACGCCTGCGTTGAGGCATGGCCTGTAACCGCCGCGCCGCCCGGTTCCAGTGTCACCTGGATTACTTCGTCGACACCCTCGACCGCAGCCAGTGCTTTTTCAACAGCGGCCACACAGTGCATGCAGGTCATGCCGTTGACGGTAAGCTGAATCGTATCACTCATGATTTACTCCACAGGTTTGAAAAGTCGTAGACGGTTGGCATTGCTGACCACGGTAACAGAAGACAGGGCCATGGCCACGCTCGCAAATACCGGGCTCAACAGCCAGCCGCTCAAGGGATAGAACATGCCGGCAGCCAGCGGGATGCCGGTGGTATTATAAATAAAGGCGCCGAACAGGTTCTGCCTGATGTTACGCAGTGTCACTTTCGACAGCGATATGGCGGTGGCTACGCTGGCCAGTGAATTGCTGGCCAGGGTGACATCGGCGCTTTCTATTGCGACATCGGTGCCGCTGCCGATGGCAAACCCCACCTGGGCCTGTGCCAGGGCGGGTGCGTCATTGATGCCGTCACCCACCATGCCCACGGTAAACCCTTGTTGCTGCAGTTCCCTGATAACATCCGCTTTGTGTTCAGGTAATACGCGGCTGTGTACAGACTTGATATTCAGTTCCTGTGCCACAGCCTGCGCGGTCTGCGCATGATCACCCGTGCACATCACCACATCGATGCCCTGAGCGCGAAGTTTTCTGAGGGCCGCCGGGGTATCTTTCCTGACCGGGTCACGCAGCCCGAGTACCGCGAGAGCCTGAGTCTGGTCGGCAAGCCATACCGGTGTCATCGCGTGCTGTGCCATACGCCGGGCATGTTCCTGGAGGGCGCCATCTATACCGACATGATGGGATTCGATCCATTCCTGGCGGCCGATGTAGAGCATCCTGTTTTCAACGGATCCACGTACACCCTGGCCGGACTCGGCGTGGAATGATTGCACGGGTATGATTTGCAATGCCCGCTCGGTCGCCGATGCCACAATGGCGTGTGCCAGGGGGTGTTCAGAGGCGTGTTCCAGGCTGGCTGCCCACTGCAAAACACGGTCTTCATTGACTGATTCAATACAATGAAACTCGGTAATGCGCGGCTGTCCCTCAGTCAGGGTGCCGGTTTTATCGACAAGCAGATGGCTGATGCCCGCCGCCGACTGCAGCGCGTCACCGTTGCGGATCAGGATACCCAGCTGCGCCGCGCGTCCCATACCCACCATAATGGCGATCGGTGTCGCCAGTCCCAGCGCGCAAGGGCAGGCAATGACCAGTACAGCGATGGCTGTGGTCAAGGCAAATGGCAGTTGCGGTTCGGGGCCAAAATAGAGCCAGCTTAAAAAGGTAAGGGTGGCGATCAGCAGAACAACGGGCACAAAAACAGCAGCGATTTGATCGACCAGTTTGCCGATCGGTGGTTTGCTCATCTGTGCCTGTTTAACAGACTCAATGATGCTGGCCAGTGTGGTATCGTCACCGACACGATCAACACGAACCCTGAGCAGGCCGGACCGGTTAAGGGTGCCGCCGGTGACGCTATCATTGGTGTATCTGGCAACCGGCAGCGATTCGCCGGTGATCATGGACTCGTCCACACTGGATGTTCCGTCGATGACGGTTCCATCGGTGGCAATCGTTTCACCCGGACGCACCATGAACACATCACCCGCCTGCAACAGCGATACCGGTATCGCGACTTCTTCCTGGTGGCGCAGAATATGTGCGGTTTTCGGAGCCAGTTCTATGAGTGCGCCGATGGCTTTACCGGTACGTGCTTTGGCGCGGATTTCCAGGGCATGCCCGAACTGCAGGAAGGCCAGGATAAGTACCGACGTTTCCAGGTAGACATGCCGTTGGGCCTCAGGGACAAAATCGGGGGCCAGTATTAAAAGCACAGAAGACAACCAGGCGGCAGCGGTACCAACCGCTACCAGGGTGTCCATATTGGCGTGCCCATGGCGTGCCTGTTTCCAGGCGCCGGTATAATAGCTGTGGCCGCTGTAGGCCATGGTAAACAGGCACAGCAGGGCAATGCCAAGCCAGAATCCCCGGCCGTGCAGGTCCGTCAGTGACGAGCCACTGTCAACAGCCGGCAGTAAGCCCAGACTCATGGCGAGCATCAATCCAAAGCCTACGCCAGCAGCAAGCGTGGCACGCCGAATGGACTGGCGAATATGATGCCGTGCCTGCTGCTCCTGAACACGATAGGGATCTTCCGTGTCCTCGACGATGCGTACCGTAAATGCCGCAACGTTCAGTGCCAACAGGGCATCAGCAGGATGAGCCGATAGGCTTATCTGGCAGTGCTGAGGATCGCTCCAGCGAATTTGATCTTCCGGGCTGAATCTTTTCAGGGTATCGCTTGCCCGTTGTTGTTCGATGTCCTCTAACGGCGATTCGAAAACCAGTAGAATATTATTAGTGGTCTGTCGTATTGCCAGGTGAGACGGATAACCCTGATCGGTGACAGCGTCAACGACACGCTCGGGATCGCCACCGACGACATAGGCCGCAGCTTCTACCAGGTTCACTGAAGCGTCGGTCACGCCATCGACGGCGAGAATGGCCTTTTCGACCCGGGCCACACAGCTTGCACAGCTCATGTCCTCAACAGCCAGTTTATAGCCGTCGGGGCGTTTAGTGGATGAAGACGTTTCTGTTTGAAAAGACACGGGCGGTTGTCCGCTTGGGCTTATCCTGTCAGGCGGGCCAGGCTTGTCAGTGCTGGCCCCCATTGGTGAACTTTATGCCCTCGGTGGTTAAGCGTGTGAGAAAGTCAGGCTAACGCATAAACGCGCGTCGAATCCAGTAGTCCATGCTGAAAAAACGTCCGGCACCGATGAAAAACAGGACCAGCAACATGATAAAATAGGTGGTCGCAAATTCGATGCCGTTATTGAGCATGACAAAGCTGCCGTTTTCGGTCAGCCAGTCGTAGTTACCGTGCTGTTGCAGGATTTCCTTACCCTGGTTCAGGCGTTCAATGGCACCTTCCGTACGCGGCGTCGCGAACAGTCCGCTACCTTCGGCAATCGCCAGCCAGCCATTTTCCATGTGCACGGTTACCGCTGCGACTACCATGGTGGCCATCAGTGGGATTGATATCCATCGTACCGCAAAACCGATCAACAACAGCACCGCGCCACCGACTTCGGTTAATGTAGCAGCCCAGGCCATGAATTCCGGGAAAGGCAGTCCGAGTCCCCAGTCCGGATTTCCGAACCACTCTATGATGCTGTCGATGTCAGCCAGTTTCTTGCTTCCGGCCATCCAGAATATGGGGACGAGATACAGGCGTAATGCCAGTGGGCCCAGAAAATCCAGGCTTCGTGTCATGTCGAGCAGTCGCTGCAGTAGGACCAGGGGGTACATTA
>Ga0316192_10004367_pt1 | contig 10277 bp, 9 predicted proteins | sample MerIslwburrow_MG_FD_204931 | JGI IMG/M metagenome (GOLD analysis project Ga0316192, IMG submission 204931) | Coastal sediment microbial communities from Maine, United States - Merrow Island worm burrow | ecosystem: Environmental > Aquatic > Marine > Coastal > Sediment | place: USA: Maine...
TACCAATCGCTGGGTGTCAGCGCGACCTACCTGCAGGACTTCAATAATCGCAATACGACTTTTTCTGCGGGCCTTGCGTTCAATAACGACACCATCAGCCCTGTGGGCGGCGTACCAACGCCCCTGAGTAACATGCGGGAGGCTGGAACCGGAACCAATCGTGCTGGTGCTGATGATACCAAGACGGTCACTGATTTTATTCTGGGTATTACCCAGGTCCTCAGCCGCAAAACCCTGGTGCAGTTGAATTATTCGCTAGGCATGTCCGACGGCTACCTGACAGACCCGTACAAGATCGTGACGGTCGTCGATCAGAATGGACTCCCTGCCACTTCCGCGTTTACAAATGGCGATTTGCCTTATCTTTATGAGAAAAGACCGGACTCGCGACAGATCAACAGCCTGTACTTCAAAGTAGTACAGTCCTTGACACGGGATGTGATCAATTTCTCCTACCGTTATTTCTGGGACGACTGGGGCATAACGTCGAATACATTCGACCTGAAATATCGCTATGAAATCGGCCGCGGTTACCTGCAGCCGCAAGTGCGTTATTACCTGCAGGATGCAGCAGACTTCTACGTCCACAACCTGAAGCTGGGCGCTCCGCTGCCAGATACTGTCAGCAGCGACTACCGGTTGGCCAAGATGACCACGACCACGCTGAGTCTGAAATACGGCTATGCGCTCGGAGACAACAGTGAATTATCGGTACGCGCCGGATTCATGAACCAGTCGGTCGATGACGGTGACGTACTCGCCGGTACGGAAACGCCCGATACGGATGCGATCATTGTGAATGCCGGGTATTCATTCTTCTGGTGAGCATGACCCGGCCTGTATAGCCAGGGTTTTAAAAAAATCCCGGGATTTCAATATCCCGGGATTTTTCATATAGGACAGTTGCCTGGGTTAAATCGTGCTGCAGAAAGTAATTCTGATATGCTTTGTCCATGCTGACTTTAATTCTCAGTGCAGGAATGCTGCCGGTTGTTACTGCCGAACTGCCTCTCGATGAGCTCGAGCTGCCTTCGGGTTTTGAAATCGAGCTGTACGCACAGGTCGACAACGCAAGACAGATGGCGCTGGGTGATAAAGGCACGGTCTTTGTCGGTTCACGCAATGCCGGCAAGGTGCATGCGCTGATTGATAGCGATGGTGATGATAAAGCTGATAAGAGCTATCTGATTGCCGAAGATCTCAACATGCCAAGTGGTATCGCTTTCAGGGATGGTGATTTATACGTAGCGGCTGTGAATCGCGTACTGCGTTACGACAATATCGAGAGTCGTCTTTCTGATCCACCGAAACCCGTTGTAATTACCAGCGCACTGCCTGATGACGAACATCATGGCTGGAAGTATATTGCTTTTGGGCCGGACGGTTATTTATACGTACCGGTCGGTGTGCCATGCAATATCTGCCTTTCGCCTGATTCCCGGCATGGCACCATTTTGAAGATGGACCCGAAAACAGGCGAGCATGAAATCTATGCCAGGGGTGTACGCAACAGTGTTGGTTTTGACTGGCATCCTGTAACAAAACAGCTCTGGTTTACCGATAACGGTCGTGACTGGATGGGTGATGACCTGCCGCCGGATGAGCTGAACCTTGCGCCGGCACAAGGCCTGCATTTCGGCTTTCCATATGTGCATGGGGCGGGCTTGCTCGACCCCGAGTATGGTGAGCATGCGCAAGCGAATGAATACACCAGGCCTGCGCTCGAACTCGGCGCACATGTGGCACCACTGGGCATGGTGTTCTACACAGGCAAGCAGTTCCCTGCCGATTATCGCAACAGGCTGTTCATTGCTGAGCACGGATCGTGGAACCGCAGTACCAAATCAGGTTATCGTGTGATAGCAGTGAAGCTTAATGGCAACAGGGTTGAGTCTGTTGAGCCGTTTATCAGCGGATGGCTCAATGAAAAACAACAAACCAGTTGGGGCAGGCCGGTCGATGTGATCAACTTGCCGGATGGCTCCATGCTGGTATCTGATGATTATGCGGATGCCATCTATCGCATAAGCTACGAGTAACAGCGTCTTCCACTTCCAACAGGGTTTTATCTTGAATGCAGTTCTATCCGGCCGGTGAAACCATTACACGACAGTTGCTTGATCTTCCGCCGGAACGTACGGAGTGGGTTATCACCGGTGCAGAAGTGGGCGATATCATCGCCGCAGGTTTTCAACGTCATCAGGTAGACGAAACGCGTTTTGTGCATGCTGATTCGGGTGATGTATACCAGCTTGCTCGGCGTCAGTATGTTGACGAGGAATCAGGCTGGTTACGTTATCAATGTGATCATGGCGTCACTCTGGAGAACGAGCTGGCTACGAGAGCATTGACCATTGTCGCGATGGCAAGCGACGGAGACAATATCATCGATCCGTTTGGTGGTCGGGAGGACCTGGTCAATGGTGTGCTGAGGCATGTCACGCCACAATTTGTCCATGTACCGCAAAATCTGTTGGCAGTTGCCGTATGGGCGGCAAGGCTGGCAGCATCGGGTTTCAGTACGGCACACGAAACTCATGTCTTGATGAAAGAAATGGTTGCATCCGGTGTCGTTGAAAAAATTCCGCAAACTGCAATCAGTGGAGCGGTGTTGCAGGCAATGGCATCGCCGAGGCCATCAGAATTTTTCCGCGTCCTTCACCGGTGTCATGCCTTGCGGATAATCAGTAAGGAACTCGACGATCTGTTCGAAGATTGCATTAGAGGGTTTGGAAGCAACAAGCAACATCACGCTGAAAACAGACTGCCTGATGCCATGCAGTCTCTGGACCAGGCTGCCGCCAGGACCGACAATATTTCATCTGTGATGAAGGATTTTTATCAGGCGCTCGGGGGCGAGGCTGACAAGATTTTCAGTTGTTTCGGCATGGATGCTTTAACTTGAGGCTTGATGTAATAATAATCATTGATAATGTGGATTGATGCCGTCACTATAAACGGGCTGGTCGGTTCATGATGACAACACTCACCGCGGAAGGTCAAGATGGAAATATTCAGAAGTGTGGCTGTTAACCTGCTGGTGATTGCCGGGCTGTTGTTTGTATCAGTCGTGCATGCTGATACGGCAGCTATACAGGTTTACAAGGGGGAATTGAGGATCATCGTTCCCGATCGGCAGACGCGTGATTCCCTGTTGATTCGATACCGCTCAAAAACAAGGGAGGTTGTGCGCATAGGGATTAACGGATTGGCATTAACCAATACAGCAACAAAAGAAGTCATCAGTCTGCATGATCAATCGGCGAGTCTTTCAAATCGTTACGACCAGGAAGGTTACTGGAATACCGATATTTACTATAACGATCTGGACCTCGGCGATGACAATTATCAGATTCAAGGCAGGCTCACGCTTTACCTGGTTGGATCGCAGCGAACAGGAAGTTTCAACGTTTACCTGAAAGCCGAATCCGGCAAGAAACCACCAGGTTCATCGATAGACTGGGGTGAAAACAACTAGCCCACATACAGGTCAAAGGGTAAAAATAAAAGATTTTTAACGCAAAGGCGCGAAGACGCAAAGACCGCAAAGAAAACTATTTATACGTATTAGGGTACGCCGTGCGCACCGAAACCAATACAACCAATCCATTTCCAGCTTCATGGTGTTCACAGTCCGCTCTACATATCAACTGTCAAAGAACTGGTTTGGGGTGCCCCTTAAGAGAACTTTGCGTCCTCTGCGTCTTTGCGTTAAATGCCTTTGTTTATGCATTCTGTTTATCGATCTTGGCCCAGGTGTCGCGCAGGGTGACTGCGCGGTTGAATACCAGCGCCTGTTCGTGACTGTCCCTGACGAAGTAACCGGTGCGTTCAAACTGGTAGTGTTTGTCCGGGTCTGCTTCGGCCAGTGATGGTTCGAGTTTGCAATGTTCGAGTTTGATCAATGAATCAGGATTCATCAGTTCAATGTAATTCTCGCTGGCGCCGGGGTTGGGGTGCGTAAACAGTCGATCGTACAGGTTCACTTTTGCATCGATCGCATGATCTACTGATACCCAGTGTATGGTTCCCTTGACCTTGCGTCCGTCCGGCGAGTCGCCGCCACGGGTTGCGGGATCATACGTGCATATCAGTTCGATGACTTCACCGTTGTCATCTTTTATAACGTCGGTGCAGGTTACGTAGTAGGCATAACGTAAACGGACTTCCCGGCCGACGGATAAGCGGAAGAATTTCTTCGGTGCGTCTTCCATGAAGTCATCGCGTTCGATATACAGGGTTTTGGAAAATGGCACCTGACGCACGCCCATTTCGGGATGTTGTGGATGGTTCTGTGCATCCATCATCTCGACCTGATTATCAGGATAATTTTCTATGGTGACCTTGAGTGGGTTGAGTACCGCCATGACACGCAAAGCATGCTCGTTCATGTCTTCGCGGGCGGTGTTTTCCAGTACGGCCATTTCGATAAAACTGTCTTTCTTGGTAACGCCGATGCGGTCGCAGAAGTCGCGAATCGATGCCGGGGTAAAACCACGGCGGCGCAGGCCTGATATGGTGGGCATGCGCGGGTCGTCCCAGCCATCGACGTGCTTTTCGTGCACCAGCTGGTGCAGCTTGCGTTTGCTGGTCACCGTATACTTGAGTTGCAGACGGGCAAACTCGATCTGCTGCGGATGGCAGGGCGCATCGGCTTCATCAAGCACCCAGTCATAAAGCGGGCGGTGGTCTTCAAATTCGAGCGTGCAGATCGAATGCGTGATGCCTTCCAGTGCATCAGACAGGCAATGGGTGAAATCATACATCGGGTAGATCACCCAGTCGTCACCGGTGCGGTGATGGTGGGTGCGCTTGATACGGTACAGCACGGGGTCGCGCATGTTGATATTGGGCGAAGCCATGTCGATTTTGGCGCGCAGCACATGCTCACCGTCGGCAAATTCGCCTTCTTTCATGCGCTGAAACATACCCAGGTTTTCCTCGACATCACGGTCACGGTAAGGGCTTTCCTTGCCGGGTTCTTTTAAGGTACCGCGACTATTTCGAATATCTTCAGCGCTTTGAGAATCGACATAGGCCTTGCCGTCCAGTATCAACTTGACGGCAAACATGTAGAGCTGTTCGAAGTAGTCCGAGGCGTGTCTTTCTTCGCTCCATTCAAAGCCCAGCCACCTGACGTCCTCCATGATGGAATGCATATACTCTTCTTCTTCCTTGTCAGGATTGGTGTCATCAAAGCGCAGGTTGCATTTTCCATGGTAATCCCTGGCGATACCGAAGTTCAGGCAGATCGACTTGGCATGGCCAATGTGCAAGTAACCGTTTGGTTCAGGCGGGAAGCGGGTGACCACGGAAGTATGTTTTCCCGAAGCCAGATCGGCATCGATGATGTTGCGAATAAAGTTGGTTTGAACCTTTTCTTTTTCGTCCATTATTGTGTTGTCTGCAGGTTTCATATGGCGCGATATTCTACATCATCAGGCCCTGCAGCATCAGGACAATACTCGTTATGGATATAGGTTTTTTCGCGATAGAACTTCACTACCAGCAAAAACAGCAGTGAGGTTGCCAGCATCATCAGGGTAAAAAACCAGTAATAGTCTGCGCCTTCCAGTTTGCTGCTGCCGTCCGGATTCTGGATGAAAAAATTCACCGCACTGGTGAACAGGTTGCCGGCAGCAATCGACATCATGAAAAACGCCATGATGAATGACTTCATTCTGGCCGGCGCCTGGGTGTAGGAAAATTCCAGGCAGGTGATCGAAATCATGACTTCGGCGGATGTCAGTACCACATAAGCCAGCAGTTGCCAGCTGATATGTGGCGTACCACCCTGGTCGATTTTCTGCTGTGCCAGCGAGGCAATGGTAAATGCGACCACGGTAATGAACATGCCAATGGCGATTTTTCGCAGCGGCGTGAGCGTGAATACTTTATTCAGTTGTGGATATACCACATAGCAGAAAACGGGTATCAGCAGCATCACCAGCAGGGGGTTGGCCGCCTGTATTTGTGAGGGCAGCAGTTCCATGCCGGCAATATTCCGCTCCATGTTTTGTGCCTGCAGCACCCAGGCCGAGCCGGTCTGGTCGAACAGGGCCCAGAACATGGCGACGAACAAATACAGGATACTGAGTTTGGCGATTGCATTGATGCCGTCTTTGCTGAAGGTCTCGCGAATAAAGTGCATGCCGCCGGGTCGGATGTGTACAAATTTATAGCGGCCAGCGCGGAAAGTCAGCGTGGCAAGCAGCATCAATACCCCGGGGACGGCGAATGCGACCGGGGCGCCGTAGTTGTTCAGCAGCCAGGGGGTCAGCAGGGATGAAACAAAAGCGCCAAGATTGATCGAGAAATAAAACCAGCCGAACACGCGCGGCAACAGGTGGCAGTTGGTGGCGCCGAACTGGTCGCCTACGTGTGCGGATACGCAAGGTTTGATGCCGCCGGCGCCTGTTGCGATCAATCCCAGTCCAATCGCGAGTCCCAGGCGTGTATCGTCTAGCGCCAGCGCAAAATGACCCAGGGTATAGACGATAGACAACAGAATAATGGTGCGATATTTTCCCAGCAGGCCATCCGACAGCAGCGCGCCCAGCAGTGGCGTGAGATAGACAGCAGAGACAAACAGGTGGTACCAGCCCTTGGCTTCATCGGCAGCCATAACATCCACATGGCCGCCCGCGCCCACCAGGTATTGAGTCATAAACACCACCAGAATCGCACGCATACCATAGAAGCTGAAACGTTCAGCGGCTTCGTTGCCGATAATGTAAGGAATGCCGCGAGGCATGCGCTTGCTCGCCACCGGTGCATGCAGGTAATTGCTCATATTCGCCTGTTTGTTTTTGGCTTTCTGTTGCCGGATTTTCTGTTTTTCAGCGCGGCCTCGATCGCCCTGTTTGCCCACAATTGCATGGCATCGGCATCATCGAGGACTTCAGCAGGCGCTTCGCTGTATGACATGTTGTATGTTTTGCCATTGCGCTGGTAGCGGAAAGGCTGCAGTCCGCGTTGTTCAAAGTCAGGCCGGTTGTCGGTGTCGGTCTTGAAAAAAAGCACATCATCGGCAACCAGGGCGAACATCAGTTCATCGATGTAAATCCCATAACCGCCGAACATCGCTTTTGCCGATACCGGCCCCAGTGGCTGCATCAGTTCCAGCAAATACTCGACAAATTCATCATGCTTTTTCATGCTAACCCGCATATTACATGAAGGGTCTGGATTGATGGGGCAAATCAGTTTGCATAAGCCTGTTCCACGCAGAAACACTGCATGTAACGCAAAGGACGCAAAGGGCGCAAACAAGTTTTTTTTACAGGTATGTAAATCGTAACCCGTCATCTCGACCGAAGGAAGACTAAATCGCCAGGAGCGATTTGAACAGCCGAAGGCTGGCCCGAAGGGCGAAGGGCAGGAAGCCCGTAGTAAATCTCCAGATGATACTGTGCTGTTTACCTCGTATGGCCCAAAACAACAGCTGTCACCTCTGCGTTCTTTGCGTCTTCGTGTCCTTTGCGTTGCATCGAATATGATTGGCATCCGTGTTTGGGTAATATGCGGGTTCTTGTATCTTATACCGGGGTCTGTGTTATAAGCCTCGATAACTGTTATGGCGAATGAAATTAACAAAGAGATTGTTCTGCAATTAATCGAGGAAGGTTCGTTTCCGGGCGGTGTTCATGTGTTCGATTCGATCGAATCGACGAATGACTGGTCACTGGCTGAGCTCAAGCAGGGCAGGGAGCCTGCTTTTGTCTGTATTGCTGATCATCAAAGCAAGGGGCGCGGGCGCAGAGGTCGGCACTGGCTGTCGCCACCCGCTGCTAACATCTATTGCAGTCTTGCCTGGCATTTCGAGTTAACTGTCGACAAGCTGTGTGTGTTGTCTCTGGCGCAAGGCGTCGCTGTGATAAATGCGCTGGAAAAAATCGGAATAAACAATGCATGGCTGAAGTGGCCTAATGACGTGCTGATAAAGGGTGAAAAGATCGCGGGTATTCTGATTGAAACCAGCGACGTGCGTGCAGACAGTTGCAATGTTGTGATCGGCATAGGTCTTAATTACCGCATGCCGGATAATATAACGCCGGAATCCGGCATGCGCTGGACGGATGTTGCGCATTCAAATTGCGCTATGACTGCTGATCGAAATAACCTGCTTGCGATTCTGCTTAATGAGGCAGTAAGCATGTGCCGTTTGTATCAGCAGAAAGCTGGCGCAATATTATCGGATATCAAGGTCGAACTGGATGTATTGAATAACAGGGAGGTTAGTGTGCATCTTGATAATGGCGACCAGTTAACGGGGACAGTGCTTGGTGTGAATGAAAGGGGTGAGTTGCGAGTGCTTGTGAATGGCAGTGAGCGCGTTTTTAACAGTGCAGATATCAGTTTGAGGCAGGTGGTTTATGCTGACGATTGATATCGGCAACACGTATATAAAGTGGGCTGTGTGGAATGATGCGCGCATCGTTCAAACCGGCTCCTGCGAGTATTCGAAACAGCAGCCGGAAAACGTGTTTGCTATGTGGAATGATATGCAAGCGGAAAAACGCGTCATGGTTGCCTGCGTTGCAGGGGAGTCTGTTGAACGCGCATTAAGCGAATGGATGCAGGCGCACTGGTCAATCGTGCCCGAGTTTTTGCGCAGCACGGCGAAACGGGGTGACGTCATCAATGCCTATACCGATCCCGTGAAGTATGGTGTCGACCGCTGGGCTGCATTGCTGGGCGCGCATTCGCTCTATGCTGATCCTGTATGCATCATCGATGCAGGCACGGCTATTACCGTTGATTTGCTGGATGCCGAGGGCGTGCATCAGGGCGGACGCATATTGCCCGGTCTGCAAATGATGCGTGAAGCTTTGCTCAAAGGTACCGCGGGAATTCATCAAGCAGATGGCGAACCCACTGCTTTTGCCAATAACACGGCAGATGCGGTTAGCAGTGGTACACTACACATGCTGCAAGCTGCATTGATTGAGATATGTTCGTCAGCCGGGCAATATCTCGGTAACAATATGAAAATAATAATAACCGGCGGAATGTCGGAGCAGATAATGTCTTTACCCGGTATGCCTGGTATGTTGCATGAACCCGATCTCGTGATGAAGGGATTATACGCGGCGGCTGAGATCCCGCTTGCCGGGAACTGAGTGATGCGCTGGTTATTCTTGCTGCTGCTGGTGCTCAATATTGGCTATGTTGCGTGGGAACTCGAACGTGAGCGTCCTCAACATGTTCACACGACAGCGCTGCCGACAGGCGTGGAGCGAATAGTGCTGCTGCGTGAGCTGGAATCCGGGACAGCGGAAAAACAGGATATTGCACAGCCGGCAACCACGCAAGGCACACAACAGGCCCAGATCAAGCCGTCTAAGGATGATTCAGCGCAGCCGCAACAGGCGCAGGCCGCACAGACCCGGACTACGCCGACACAGGTGGCAGTGGTTGCTGATGTCAGCGCTGATTTAGAGACGATAGCTGAAAGCCAGGGCTCTGCACACTCAGACGCGCCAGCAGACAGGCCTGAAGCCACACCTGAAGACAAACCCGCAGTCGATCTTTGCTATACACTGGGGCCTTTCAGTGAAATGCAGACACTCAGGCTTGTTACGCGTGAGATCAAGGACTATGTGGTTGAGGCGTCATTCAGAAGCAGGGAAGAGCAGGAGCAGACCATGTTCCGGGTGTTTCTCAAACCTGTTGGCAGCAAGCAGGAGGCCAAGGCCCTGATCGAGGAGCTGGTCAGCAAAAACATCAGGGATTACTTTATCATTACCGACGGGCCGAACAAAAATGGTATTTCACTGGGCTATTTCAGCAACAAGGGCAGGGCATACGGTCATGCCGGCCGCGTGCGTAAACTTGGTTTTGATGTGATTGTCGAGCCGGTTTTCCGTACCTATACCATTTACTGGCTGGATTACCGAATCAAGTCTGGTAATGAAGTTCCACAACAGATTTTCGATGATCACCTGGAAAATTCAGCGCAAAGACTGAGCCGCACTTGCAGCTAAATATGGCATCTCGGTTCATTAGCGGAAATATTGGCGAAAGTGCGGTTAACTGGTTGCTTTAAAAGTGCTCAACCCCTAAAATCCCCCGCCTTATATCTGGCGTTGTTCTGAACGCTGGCGACAAATATTTACATCCGTGGCTCTTTGGGTGAGGAGGAACCGAATGTCCAGTGGACATTCGCAGTCCGACGAACGACCGGCAGGACGCCGGGCGGGACCTGCTGAGGTTAAACGAGGACAGGAGTCCGAGTGCCAGTGAAGCAAATTTTGAATATAAATGCTGGTGTAGCT
>Ga0316192_10004368_pt1 | contig 10275 bp, 7 predicted proteins | sample MerIslwburrow_MG_FD_204931 | JGI IMG/M metagenome (GOLD analysis project Ga0316192, IMG submission 204931) | Coastal sediment microbial communities from Maine, United States - Merrow Island worm burrow | ecosystem: Environmental > Aquatic > Marine > Coastal > Sediment | place: USA: Maine...
AAATGTCTAGACATTACGGATATTGAAAATGAATCCAGAAACAGAGCATCCCGAACAAATCAGATACCCGCGTATAAAGTTTCGAACAAGCAGACGAGTAACTGCTGATATCAACGCACTCCTTGCCCCATCAACAGGCCGGATGTAAGACTGCAATCGATCCTCTTCACCAAAATTCACTTGGCATACGGGCGGTGTCCATGTAAGAGCATCCTTGGATCTTTATAATATGGTGTAACCATCCTTGATGGCTGCACAGCCAGATAATAGGAATACAATAATAAAAGTTGTAAATATTATTTACATGATATTTCGATTACTCCCATTGAGGCGTTATGGTTCAATATTGATTGAAACCTATACTGTTTAGATGCGGGAATTCAGAACCATATTTACCGGGATTTCAATTGAGTGTCTGTTTCCGACCCATAAACTCACTTAACGCGCGAACTCTACCGTCTTCATCATCAGCCTGAATCGTCGAATAATCGCCTTTTGGTATTGAAACCAATATACAGGGACTAGTTATAACCTGGGCCAATAATGCATCTACTGGAGGCTCAATCCAAGAAACTGCCAATGTCAATTCGTTATGCTCCCCTACTTCTGCAGTTCTGGATGCCAGAGTCACCTGGTAGCCAGCTGTTGGACGCCTGCCCATGTAAACAGCAATTACTCCCAGTCGGTTAAAATCTACGTATGGAGGTTTGCTTGTATCACCAAGTATATGTTTTTTTATTTGGTTATATGCTGACCTATACGCTTTACTATTGGTTATCCACTCCACAGACGGCTCATCACTTTTGTTCCAGCAGTGAGTACTCTGGATTAACAGAGTGGCCTCAACGGTTGTGGTTGGTGTTTCTGGAATACCATTTATCCTGCACGCAGATAATAAGGTCAAAAGACCAATCCACAACCATGCTTTACCTCTGTAACTGGGGCGTCGCATTGTTTTCATTCAGGCTTCTGTAAGATCGCCCAGTGATGCTGCCTGGTTCACTCGAGAGTGCAGAAAAACCCGAGAAATAGCCCGTTGAGAAATCACCCAATGACGCATTTGCATTTACATTGACTTCTAATAGTTGGTCAAGAGTGAGATATCCACCGCATGACTCGCCTGCATCACAGATAAAGGAATTATTATTACTATCACTGCCTGAGATAATCAGATAGGTACCACTCGGCACATCAGTAAAACTATAGGAATAACGGCCATTAGTTGCGCTTGCTGTGATTTCATCTATCGCATCCCCAGTTACAGGATCAATCAGTAAAATATGCTGAAAACCCGCATCACCTGATACAGCCGTACTACTTACCTGCATGATCACGGGCACAGAAATGGTGTTAGCAGAAGATGCAATCGTTATCGTTGCTGTATAGGTTCCTGATCCCAAGCTAGCACGATTGACAGAGACAGTGTAGGTACCATTCTTATTAATATCCACATCACTCTCCGTTACAGTTAGCCATGATGCGTTATCTGTCGGCGTATTCACAGTAAGTATGCCCCCACCACCATTCTCAAGGGTCAAGGATAAGGATGTGTCAATGGTTCCAAAATTAAGTGCCGAAGGATCGGCGACCAAATCCGGTGCTACTGGCGAACCTCCTGCAGCAGCGACTGCCTTATGAGCATCAATTAACCCATGTCCGTAGATATCATCACGGTCTGTTGGCCCCAGATCATCTGTTAATTGCCCACCGGATAATAGGTTATCAAATATTGCAGGTGTCAATGCAGGATTTACTGCCTTCATCAAGGCTGCAACACCCGCGACATGCGGGGAAGCCATTGATGTCCCTTGATAGAACAAAAAGACCGGCAAGATACTACCCGAAGTATCATCTCCGCCAGTACTCAAGACCGCATCTGGATACCCATCGCCATTAATATCCGAAGTGGAATCACCACCTGGAGCGGCCACATCAACAGTAGCACCAAAGTTTGAATACGATGCTTTATCCTTATTTATATTTACGGCACTCACTGATACCACTCCACTATAAGATGCTGGGTAGAAGGGAATGTTGGTGTTGTTATTACCTGCGGCCGCTATAACAATGACACCTTGATTCCTCACCTCGATAAATAAATCTTGAGTCTCTTGGGAGAAGCTATCGCCTCCGAGACTCAGATTGATCACATCAGCCCTTTGTGCAGGCAGCGTGCCAGAATCGTTACTAAGACCTGCGGCATAACGAATTGCCTGAGATACGTCGTATATGGTTCCACCTAGGAACCCTAGAACACGTAGAGGCATGATCGAAGTTGACCAAGTAACACCGGAAACACCTGTCACATTATGGGTAGCAGCGCCAATCGTGCCTGCGACATGTGTACCATGAAATGTAGAAGAACCATTATTGTTCAGATCTCCTGGATCATCTGGGTTGTTATCAATGCCATCCCCATCCCTTGAGATTAATGGAGACAGTATAAAATCATAGCCCTGTATTAGTTTCCCTTGTAGATCCGGGTGTGACAAAATTACACCTGTATCTATCACGGCAACAATGACATCATTACTTCCCGTTGTAATATCCCACGCCTGAGGTAGGTTGATCATTGGGTAGTGCCACTGAAAAGGATAGGCATTATCGTTCGGCACTAATGAAGACTGAAGAATATAGTTTGGCTCTGCGTATTTTATGTCAGGACGTTGCCGCAATGCTTTAAGCATCCTAATCGTTTCAATCTTCTTCGAGTTAATATTTGCACTCTGCATCAGGACAGATTGACGTTTTTCTGAAGTATTTATATTGAGTGTCTGCATTGCATTACTTGTTTGTTTAGCAGTCCCGAGACTGAGTAATACCTCCCTGTCGAGGGCACCTGCTTTGGTGGTCAGACCAATGACACTTGCTTTCGATGACAGGCTGGTAACACCATTAGATTTCACATCACTAATATCACTGAATCGCACTACCATATCGCCAGGGACGAAATCATCCAACACACTTAGGGTATATGTAGAGCTGGCAAGGACCTCTTGGCCGACCGTCAGAACGTAAGTCGATGCCCCAGAAAAGGCGAAGACCTCGATAAGATAGGTGCCTGTAACTGGCGATATGATGGTTTCTGTATTACCAACGCCTTCTGAACTGTCTATGAGGTTCCCTTCTGCATCACCCAAAAGCAGGTCAAGATCATTCGGGAATGATGAGTCACCTATGATAAGGGTAATCCGCTGACCAGCAACAACAGATATCCTATAGAGATCAGACGCATCTCCAGCGATTTGAGAACGGCCAGGCTCTCCCTCACCCGGTTGATTAGCGTAACCCCCGACATTGACAGGATTGGGTATATCTTGAGGCGTTGAGAAAGTGTTGTTGGAGGTAAAGGGTGCAGCAGGATCATTCACATCGCCATCAGCCACAGTTCCGCCAGTTGCTACAACATCTCCAGTTACCGTAAAAGTGGTTGGGGGAGGTGGTGAAGGCGGCGGAGATGGTGGAGGGTCATCCGAGCCTCCTCCCCCACATCCAGATAGAACTATAATTAGCGAAGATAAGATTGATGTGATGATGTTTCTTGAAAAACACTTATTCATGACCCCTCTTCCTTTGGTCTTGCTTTCTTTAGCCCCAGCTGCGCAGCGCGTTACCGCCACCGCACAAGAAAGATAGGAATACAGTACTTACATAAGTCAGCGTTCTTAAATAAATGCACCAAGCAGACATGATTTCTTCATGGTTCCCTTCGTATATTCTTATATTCCAGCCTGTTTATTGTTTGCTGGCCATTAGAGACTACTTCAATTGAAAGTTTGATCTATTGATTTGGGTCAATAAAGATATCGTTGTTTATACGTATATATACGTAGTGACTGAAACCAGAACCTAGATTAGTCCTACGATAACGTCAGCTAGCACCGACAGACACCAGACCCAAGTTAATCAATAATCTCTCGCACCTGAGCCTGATAAGCATCCCCATAGCCGATGTCCGCTTCCTGCTGACCGAACATTATAACTTCATGTATCGTCTCATTTACGAAGGCAGGTGAGTATTTATTATTACTTCTATTCCAATTAACCCCCCAAACTGCGATCAAGACCGAATGTCCTCACCAGAAACACGGCCATCTGTGCGCGTGTCACGGAGTCCTTGGGGCAGTAGTTGTTATTCCCACAGCCGGTAGTAATGCCCTCTTTGGCCAACTGCTCGATCCAGGGAGCAGACCAGTGGCTGAGCACGACATCATTGAACACGCCGGCAGGGGTCGGTGGTGCATAATCCTGACCGTACTTGGCTCTAAGTAGAAAGACGGCCATCTGTTCGCGTGTGACCGCATCCTCTGGGCAATAATTTCCAAAACCACAGCCAGTAGTAATACCATCAGCAGAGAGCCGTTCAATCCATCCTACCGCCCAATAGGAAGCCGGCACATCAGAGAAGACATTCCCGACGCCCGGTCCGGGGTCGAAGACACTACCATTTATACCTCGCTCCAAAAACACTGCTAACTGGGCGCGTGTGACTGGGTTATCAGGGCAGTAATTACCACCTCCACAACCGCTTGTTATGCCGCTGGTAGCAAGCTTGGTGATAGAGAAGAATGCCCAAAAGTCAGGAGAAACATCATAGAACGTACCAGTACTGTCACAGGCATCGCCTACGCCGTCACCATCTGTGTCTTCCTGGGCTGGATTCGAATGGCTCGGACAGTTGTCCACATTGTCCGCAACACCATCACCATCAGTATCGGTTAAGGCAGCCTCGATGGTGTAGGTGTCAATAATGCTGCCCGACGTACTAATGAAGTCGAAGGTGATCGAAATATCACTCGCATCGACACGCATCGCCCCATAGTCGCTATTATAGCGCACTTGGCTGCCTGATACGGGGGTATTGAAGCTGTAGATACTGCGGCCACCGAGGCCATTAACGAAATAGACTATTCCATTTGCAAATATGCGTTCATAGGTATGGTCATGCCCGGAAATAACAGCATCGGCACCCCAGGCGGCGAACGACCACTGCATCTCAGTGATGGAACCATGGCGTCCTGAGGAATAAGGAGCGTGATGGAAGTAAACAACCTGCCATGGCGTACTTGAGGCCGCAAGCTGTGTCTGCAACCAGTTCATTTGGGTCGTTTTATCGGTCGCGCTGCTCAGTGCGCCCATGCTGTCAATAACAAAGAAGTGAACCGATCCCTTGATGAAATCATAGTAGCGTTCGCTACTAGATGTATCGCTGGTAGGCACACCTATGCCCGGCAGGGTGAAGTAGTTCAGATATTCATTCAGCCCGGCGCCATCATTGTAGTCATGGTTACCCAGCGAAGGGAAGAACGTATTGGCCAGATTGTTACCGCCAGAACAGAAGGCACCGTTTCCTGCGTCAGTCAGGGAATTGCAGTAATATTGACCCACTGTTTCATCGAAATCCGTTGACCCATAACGGTTATCACCCAGGGTAATAATGAAGTCCGGGCTCCAGCTATACACCAAACCAGCCACGGAACCTTCGTCAACGGAACCGTCACCATAGTCCCCGATTGTCGCGAACAATGACTGTGCATTTGCAGGAAAAGAAATAAGGAACCAACAAAGGGCAGTCGCTACAAAGGCATTCCTAACATCATTAAACATATACATAGTACTGAGACCTGGCAAAGAGAAGTATTGCCATTGACCGATACTTTAATATGTGATCAGTATCTTTGCATATTACCCGTAAGTACAGGCTGTGTACCATCATCGCATGCATGGCATGCATAGCCCTACTGCCGTAAAGCCACATCCTTGTGCATTTTTCGCATAAACCGCTTATTTCGCACTACAGGATATTGAAGGGAAGCCCCCCTTTTCAATGCATCCCAAGTTGTGGCAAACGAGCAATCAGGAGAGTAGAGCCCTTGCGGCTTTCAGCACCCGCTGAACTACAGAGGTTCCTATGCAAAAGCAAAAACAGCGGACTGAATGCCGCCGAGAGAAAGTTAATTCTATCTGTCGTTTAGCTCTGGAATGCCAGAATCAGGGCATACACCATCATAATAAATGCCATATTTACAGCTGCAATAATCAATACACCTATGAGTTTTTCTCTCCTCATGGCTTCCCCCTCCGTTTCTGTAATCTGGAGATAATGATGAGGGTTGGCAGGTGACGGTAGATAGTCAGAACACGACAATCGGTTGTCTATAAGAGGCCAAAAAAAGGCGACCCGAAGGCCGCCATGTAATATATGGCCGTGAGGCCAATTTACGGAGTGGTTAGGCAGCAAGCCTACACCTTTAATGGGGATGGCGCTTGATGTAGGTCAAGTACCTGAGAGCAATATCAGAATAATCCTGCACAGTCATCATTGTCTGACTGACACCCGGCACCTGGTAAAGCATGATTGTCCTGCACCCGAGGTAGACACCTGTCTGCGATCTGGCCGAGGCATAAGCCGGGAATAGTTGCGGGAGGGTGCGCCTTAAACTTCCGAGTACGATCCAAGAGTTGCCGTTCAGTAGATACCATCATCGGGTTTCTGTGGGTGCTTTGTAGTACCGAGTCCGGCCAGAATGCGACATTTAGCACCAACAAAAAAAGGCGACCACCGAATTAACGAAGGCTGCCGTCGCAGCCAAGTTAATCCAATCGGTCAGGGACCGGCCTGGGGAGTGCAGGGACAGCATCACCGGGTGAGCCATTGTCATCTGTCAGGTTGCAACAGTCCGCGGTAGTACACCTCTTTTCTAGTACTACCGAACAATAGTATGCCTCGCCAAAATTAGACATAATTCTAACGGCATAAGTACTTTCAACTTTGGGATATATCATACAGATGTGATTATGGTTCCTTCGGGACCGCTTTTGTTTGAGCGAACAGCTACTGTTGATCCCTATAGGACATGGTGCAATTTAATTCTGACTGGTACTTATGAATATCACCTTATTAAGAATAATTTTCCTTCTCTTGGTTACTAACTTCGTTTTCGGGTGCAGTGGTGGACAAGACGGTTCGGTTTCTAGCCCAAGTGCAAATAATATTATTTTGTTTAGCGGAGATGGTATGGGTGCAGAACATCGAAAAGCTGCGCGCTGGGCCAGCGCAGGAGAAAATGGCAAGCTACGTGTGACCCAGTTTCTTTTAGATTAATTGGGCCTTCTTCAACTTCCAAATTAATTGGTCTTTTTGCCGACAGCCGTATGGCACGTCCATTCTCTCCAACTTTGGCAGATATGACACAAAAAGCTATAGATATTTTATCGAAAAACTCGGATGGTTTTTTCCTAATGGTAGAGGGCGGTCATATCGATATGGCTAGTCATAGTAATGATGCGACCAATGCGATTTCTGACACACCAGGCTTTGATGAAGCTGTAGAAGTTGCAAAGCAGTTTGCGTCTAAAGCAAATGATACGTTAATTATTGTGACTGCTGACCATGAGACAGGCAGGATGGTGGTTTCATCATTACCAAGCGGTTTATCTGATGAAGATGGATCATTTAGCACACCAGACAGCAAACTGTTTTACAGTTAACTGGTCCACAACACATCACACTGAGACGAATGTGCCGGTGACATCACAAGGACCATTACCTGACATGCTGACTGGAGTTCATGATAATACGTTTATACATGACGTCATGCTTAGAGCATTTGGTGGCGGCTAGATAATATAACTGAGGTCTGCTTTTGATCTATAAATTAAGATCCACGGAGGCACTGAAAAGAATGGACAACATCCCGGCTAGCAGCAATTCACATGACTTCCGGTGCATTATATCATCGGTGCTATTAGCTACCTCTCTGCTACTTTCCGGCTGTGGTGGAGGTGGAGGTGGAGGTGGCGGGGGCGGCAACTCGGAATCCCCGGCGGCAACGGCGCCTACTGCAGTTGCTATGAGCTTCTCCACTACTAAAAACACTTCAGTTAATGGAAAACTGGAGGCTCACGACAAGGATGGCGACCCACTGACATACCGTATTGTAAACAATGGATCACGCGGTACCGCAGTGCTTACCAATCCCACCACTGGCGCTTTTACCTACACGCCCAACCCGGGTGAGGAAGGCAACGACAGTTTTGACTTCAAGGCGAATGATGGCAGCCTCGATTCAAATCAAGCGACAGTCACCGTTGCCATTATCAATACGCCACCGGTCGCCCGGGATGGAAATGCTAAAACGAATCAAGATACAGTCACAGGCACATTAAATCTGAACGCCAGTGACAGTGACGGTGATACACTGAGTTACAGTATTGTATCCAACGGCACACTGGGCACTGCCGTGATCACCAATGCTGTGAGTGGAGCCTATACCTATACTCCCAATCCTGGCCAATTCGGGTCCGATACATTCACCTTCAGCGCCAACGACACTACAACCACCTCGAATACTGCCACCGTGACAGTCGCCATAAATGGCTTGCCGGTAGCAATCGGGTCATGTAACACGGTAAAACAAGGCAATCAGTCCCCCGGTCTTGTCGGCAATCTGAATGCCTCCGATGATGAAACACCATCGATGCTGACATACAGCCTGCTAAACCCGGATGGTTCTGATGCTGGACAGACACTCACGACATCCAAGGGTGGCACAGTAACGATCACTGACCCAACAACTGGTTTGTTTACCTATCAGGCAGACACCCGTCCCGGCGACAAGAGGGGTAGAGATACCTTTGATTATCAGGTTCGCGACCCTGATAATGCAGTTGCCAGTGCAACGGAAATAGTCATAGTTGACCAGACTGTCATGCCGCTGGGCGATTCAATTACCCATGGCACGGATTGTATTGGCGATACACGGGCAGATGGCCGGTGTTTTTCTGATGGTTATGCTCCCGACGAAGAGACTGCCGGCTATCGCCAGCCATTAAACGAAAGCCTGATTGGCTCAGGTTATACATTTGATTTTGTTGGCTCGCTCCAGCACGGTTCAATGGCTTCCCCCCCGCTGGACGATGACGATCACGAAGGCCATCGTGGCTGGAATGCCTTTGAAATTGCATGGGGGCTAGATATGAATGGTTCAGACGGGGTTTTCGTCTGGCTGGAACAGAACCCAGCAGATTTTATTCTGCTGCACATCGGCACCAATGACTTGTCTAGCACCAATGAAAATAATGTAGCAGAAATTCTGGATGAAATTGATCGCTGGGAGAACAGTGCAAATGCTAATCCTGTCACCGTGATACTTGCACGTATCATCGACTGGGCTCCGAATAATCCGGAAGTGGATGCGCTCAACAATGCAGTGGAAATAATGGTTAACGGTCGAACCAACGACAATATTGTCATTGTTGACCAGCAAACTGGTGCGAGGCTCAACTACACGATTGGTGCCGATATGTCTGATAAGGTACATCCGAATACCAGTGGTTATGGCAAAATGGCTGATGTCTGGTTTAATGGCCTCGCGCCGTTGCTGGATAAATGTCCATAACAGCCGAATATTCCGGAAAAAGGTGCTTCAGAAAACCTCACGATGCTACATCAACGTCTGGGATAAGGGTGAGGAACTTACAGCCTCAGCCCAGAGGGTTCGCCACTAACGATGTCTGATGCACTGATGTTGGCAGGCAACATAGCAATGACAAATGCTGTATCCAAAAGAAATGATTTCTTCATGGTGATCTCTCCGTAAATTCTTATATTCCAGCGTGATTAGTTTTTGTGGCTGGTCATCGGAGCCTACTTCACTTGATGGCATGGGGTGTTGATGTGAGTCAATAAAGGAATCTTCATTGATACGTACATATACGTATACCATCCATGTGGCCTGTAAGGTATATTGCAGCCCGCATTTACACCGGGGGGGGGTGCAATGTATACACAAAGAAAGAAGGATAGACGCATTTTTAAAGGGAAGACACTATTCCCACTCGTAACAAATGGGGGCGATGAGGTAGAAGAGGATCGCCGCAGTATCCCGGATCGGAGGTTTGGCAACATACAAGTCGATTGGCTTGAAACTGAGCGGATTGAAATCTCCCTATAACCGGAAGTCAGTTAACTTGAAACCCCGTCCTGGTGGCGGGTTTTTTTATTGATTAGTTCTGAAAAGCCACGCTCACGGTGTACACCAATAAAATAAATGCCGCATTTATACCCACAATTATTGATATAGCAATCAGTCTATTCCAGATGCTCCCCTTTGTTTTATAGAGCGCGGCCCTCAGAGAGACCTTGCCATATCCTGTCATTCGGCGATCAGGGTGTTGTCTTCGATCCTTGTCGACTAAAAATCCCTGACTATCCGTTAACGGAAATTTAACAGGGGAATCATCACGACGATCGTCTGCTTGCCTTGCGACCAG
>Ga0316192_10004369_pt1 | contig 10275 bp, 9 predicted proteins | sample MerIslwburrow_MG_FD_204931 | JGI IMG/M metagenome (GOLD analysis project Ga0316192, IMG submission 204931) | Coastal sediment microbial communities from Maine, United States - Merrow Island worm burrow | ecosystem: Environmental > Aquatic > Marine > Coastal > Sediment | place: USA: Maine...
CCTGCCCTGGATATTCAGCAGCAATATGCTCTTCTGCTTCTTCCTGTTCGGTATTATGAGCTGAGATATCCAGTCCATCAGAAGAAAAAATCAATCGGACATCATGCGTAAACTCATTGGCTACAATCATACTGCGTCGCAATACCTGATCAAATTCAGAACAGCTCATCACAACATGGCCGGGATTACCGGATGGAATAACATCCTGATAAACAGGGAAGCGGGCATCGATCAATTTTGAAGTTAGAATATTCGAACCAGCAACCAGTCGAATCTGACGCTCTCCCAGATAGAGTTCAATCTGATTTTCACTTTCCTCGCATAATTTGCGAATTTCCAAAACAGCCTTTCTTGGCACAATACACTGGCTAACTTGTGTTTCCTGCTCCAGTTTGACTTCGGATAAAGCAAGTCTGTGGCCATCTGTTGTAACCAGTCGCAACGTCTGATCTGCGTCAATTTCAAATAAAGTACCGGTTAAATATTTACGCGTTTCATCATTAGACATGGCAAAACCCGTAGCTGCAATCATGTCAGCCAGGACAGAAGCAGAAACGTTTAGTAAGGCACTGTTTTCTTCTTCATTGATACTGGGGAATTCAGTTGCAGAGAGTGAGGACAAACGAAAGCGTGAACGACCACTGCGGATGGATACAAATGAATCACCTGATTCGAGGCTAACATCCTGCTCTGGATCCAGCTCCTTAATAATATCAAATAGTTTACGTGCTGAAACAGTAACAGCGCCGGGAGTCTGAATATTAGCTGTAGCCTGACTACGAATACCTACTTCAAGATCTGTAGCTGTTATTTGCAGAATATCATCTTTGGCCTGTAATAAAACGTTGGCTAAAATAGGAATGGTATGGCGTTTTTCAACAATGCTCTGGCAACGTTGTATGGCCTGCAATAAAGATGCTCTGGACAATGTGACTTTCATCCCTTCTCCTTTAACCCTTCTTTATATTTAAATATTTCATAGTCATCATAGGTGCTGTGGATAATGTGGATAAGCCCTTATTATCAATGGAACCTTTATATTTTTACCTGCCAACACTGTGAATATTTCAATAATACTGTGTGAGCAGGATGTGTATAACTGAATATACACCATCGAAGTTTATCGTTTAATGGTCTTATACTCAAATGATACACAGGTAAACAGGGCATCCATGCACATCTTTTCAATTTAACGCGTAAAGCTATATTATTATTACTTCAACAAACCCATAATGCGATTCATTTCTTCATCAAAATCATCCAATTCCTCACGTTTTTTTATAATTTTACGTACAGCATAAAGCACGGTGGTATGATCTCTACCACCAAACTCTGCTCCAATTTCAGGTAGAGACAGGGTTGTTAGTTCTTTGCATGCATACATGGCAATTTGACGAGGAAAAGCAATCGTTCGGCTGCGTTTACTTGAGCGCATTTCCCGATGATTAATATTGAAATAAGACGCTATCTTGGTTTGAATATCATCAACTGAAATTGCACGAACTTCTTCATGTAGAAGATCACGCAAAACATGCCGGGCAAATTGCAAATCAATAATTCGACCAGTCAATGTGGCATGCGCAGTTAGCCGGGTCAGAGCGCCTTCCAGTTCACGGACATTATTGGTAATACGAGAGGCCAGTAAATGTGCTACTTCCTTGTCCAGTTGAACACCTGCAAGTTCTGCTTTACTGCCCAAAATAGCCAAACGGGTTTCAAGATCTGGTGGCTGAATATCAGCAACCAAGCCCCAATTGAAACGTGAGCGCAAACGTTCCATTAAATTGGTTAACTCTCTGGGACTGCGATCTGAAGTTAGAATAATCTGCTTTTTAATCTCATAAAGGGCATTGAATGTATGGAAAAATTCTTCCTGTGTTCTGTCTTTACCTGCAATAAATTGAATATCATCGATGATGAGTACATCTACTTTACGGTATTGATTGCGAAATTGTTCAGTTGAACCATTACGAATAGCCTGAATCAGTTCATTGGTGAAACGCTCACCTGTTCGATAGGCGATGTGTACATGATTTTTGGAAATGAGCTCATTGGCGACAGCATTGATAAGATGAGTTTTACCTAAACCAACGCCGCCATAAAGATAAAGCGGGTTATAAACTGCTCCAGGGTTTTCGGCAACGGCCCTGCTGGCAGCATTACAGAATTCATTACCTGAACCCACAACAAAATTATCAAATGTGAAGCGTGGATCAATATAACCATCGATATTGGCAGAGGGTAGTTCACTGCCTGTTGCTACTGATTCCGGCTTGAAATGGGATAAAGATGCATCCACCTCAAACTTAATATCGATATCCACACCCATAGTCTCACCAACCAGACTAAGAATACGCTGACCATAATTAGATTTGAGGCCATCAAGAAAAAAACGATTGGGAACAAAAAGTACAAGGCTGTTATCATTCAATTGCGCAGAAACAGGGCGAATCCAGGCATCAAAACGGGATGCTGGGATTTCATTTTCCAATTTATCGACAATAGCTTGCCATGAATTGTTATTGGGTGTTCCGGACATTGCCTGAATAGTACATGCTTACCCGTGTTCATCCAGTTTATACTATCACACACATCAGGTGTTGATGTTATTCTTGACAGGTACAACATGGCATTTATCATGCGCGACCCTTTTTTAGCAACATCGGGATCAGGAGAAAACCATGAGTTTTACTTATAAACCAAGCAGAGTTCGCCGTGCACGTCGTCATGGTTTTCGTTCTCGTATGGCCACCCGTTCCGGGCGGGCTGTTTTGAATCGCCGTCGTGCCAAGGGTCGCAAGCGTCTTTCAGTCTGATTGTCCTCTAAATCAGCACTTCCCCAAAGCGCTCCGTTTACGTTCAAAATCTGACTTTTCTGCAATGCGAAGTGGCAGGCGAATAAGCTGTAAAGGTATCCGCCTGGTTTATCGCGCCAATCAACTGGGATTTTCACGTCTGGGGCTGGCTGTATCGAGGAAATATGGCAATGCGGTACAACGGAATCGTTTTAAGCGCCAGCTACGTGATACATTCCGCCAAAGTAGTTTTCGCGCCAAAGGAATGGACATCCTGGCGATTCCAAATGTGAATGCTGCCGGAATGCAAGATGCAGTGCATGACTTTAGTGAAGCTTTAGCTATGATCCGTGACCGGAAATGAGTGGGCTTGCAAACATCATGAGCAAACTTGTTCTTTCACTGGTTCGTTTATATCAAATCTTTATTTCACCGATATTGCCGCCACGTTGTATTCATGTGCCAACATGTTCTGAATATATGTTGGAATCAGTGCAGCAGCATGGTGCTTGGTATGGATTATGGCTGGGTGTAAAGCGTCTGTTACGCTGCCATCCGTTTGCACAAGGAGGCTACGACCCTGTACCCACCAAGGCGAATGAAGAAGCACGCTTGCTGTGTGATTGTAAGAAGCATTAAGTTTAGGGAGAGGTAACATGGAACAACGGAATATGATTCTGGCTTTTGCATTGTCGATGGTCGTGATGCTTGGCTGGGGAGAATTGTTTCCTCCTCAGGAGCCACAACCAGCCCAAACTGAAGCTGCTGCTGATCTAACGCCGGTTGCTGATACGCGGCCATCCACTTCTCTTACTCCAGCAGCTACTACGGCTACAATACCTGCTGCGGCACAAGCGCAAGCCATGCCAGCAGAGGCAATTGCGGCAGCATCGGCGCATTTCGGACTAAGCAATGATCTCATCCAGCTTCAGGTTAATGAAAAAGGCTGGTTTACCCACGCGAGCTTGAAAACATATAAAGAATCCCTTGACGCGGATTCAATCGAAGTCGCTGTATTAAGCATGGGTGAAGGACGTCAGGTATATGTTAATTCTGGTATAATGGGCGCTAAACAAACCAAACCCTTTGTACTGGTAAAACAAGCACAGGATTCTTTGTTATTGCGCTCTGAGTTGGAAGGCGGACGTATCTGGGATCGAACTATCAGCTTGAAACAAGGCTCTTATGTAGTGGATGTGAAAGATACGATTATTGAGGGCGGCGGGCTGAAGGTTTACCGTCAAGTGGTAGAAAGCCATCCTGATAAATCACTGAATACGTTCTATGAACATATGGGTCCAACAGCACTGTTGAATGGCAAACTGGTTGAGCCGGATTATGATGATCTGGATGAGAAAGGTGCTGAGCGCGCTGCTTCCATGGGTGGCTGGACGGCCATCATGAACCGCTATTTTATGGCGGCTATTATTGCCAATCCAGATCAGGATTACCCTTATTATTTCAAGGGTGACGGGCGCTCCTACCAGGCTGGGCTGATTGATGATGGTACGTTGCAAGGTAAAGATGCCGTATTCCATATCTCTTATTATTTTGGCCCGAAATCCATACCTATTCTTAAAACAGTCAACGCGGAATTAGAGCGCTCTGTAGATTTTGGCTGGTTTGCTCCCCTCTCAAAACCGATGCATAGCTTTTTGGGCTGGTTGTATAACTATCTGGGTAATTTTGGCTTTTGCATTATTGTGCTGGTGATCTGTATCAAGATTATTTTCTTTTATCCAACACAGAAATCATATCAGTCCATGGCAGGCATGCGCAAACTTCAGCCTGAAATGACTCGCCTGAAAGACCTGTATGGCGATGATAAGCAGAAAATGGGCCAGGAAGTGATGGAGTTGTATAAGAAGCATAAAGTGAATCCGCTGGGCGGCTGCCTGCCCATTGTTATTCAGATTCCTGTCTTTTTTGCGCTGTATAAAGTACTGCTGATGTCGATTGAAATGCGTCAGGCGCCCTTTATTGGCTGGATTGAAGATATGTCGGTACAGGATCCATATTTTGTACTGCCTCTGGTGATGGGCGCTTCGATGTTTATTCAGCAGAAGCTTAATCCACAGCCGGCGGATCCGATGCAGGCCAAGATCATGCAGTTTTTACCGGTCATATTTACAGCCTTATTCCTGTTTTTCCCGGCAGGCTTGGTATTGTACTGGGTGGTCAATAATATATTGTCCATTGTTCAACAGCGCTGGGTGATGAAGCGGATGAACGTCGATTAATTCTGATACCACAACTATTGCCGCTATAGCCACTGCGGCAGGCCGTGGGGGCATAGGTATTATTCGTATCTCCGGGCCAAAGGCTCTGGATATTCTGGGGCAGCTTTCTCCCGATACGCCTCCACCCAAAGCCAGGCAGGCCAAGGCTTCAATTTGGAAAGATCGTGATGGAACTATTCTTGACCAGGGGCTAACGCTTTTTTTCCCTGCGCCGCATTCATATAATGGTGAAGATATCATAGAGCTGCATGCGCATGGCAACCCTGTGTTATTGCGGGCTCTGCTTGAGCGCATATTTGAGCTGGGATGTCAGCCCGCCCAGCCGGGCGAGTTTACTCGGCGCGCTGTTGAACACGGAAAAATGGATTTGGCACAGGCAGAAGCTGTTGCTGCCTGTATTGATGCTGCAACGCTGCGCGCTGGCAAACAGGCGCAGCGTCAGTTGCAAGGCGCTTTTGGACGGCAAATCGAGCACTTGATGGACAGGCTGACTTCCATGATTGCACATGTTGAAGCCAGCCTTGATTTCCCCGAGGAAGAAATTCCGGAGCTTTATTTTGAACATTTAAAAGAACGAATGCAGGCTGAAGTCATACAACCTGTAAAAAAGCTACTGAACTCAGCAATATTGGGGGAGCGACTGTTTGATGGTGCTGTCGTTGCCATTATTGGGGCGCCTAATGTAGGCAAATCGAGCTTGCTCAATGCTTTGGCTGGATATGACAGGGCAATTGTCAGCGATACGCCGGGGACAACTCGTGATGTGCTGGAAGTGGATTTTGAAGTACATGGGATTCCGATTCGCCTTGCCGATACTGCAGGCCTGAGGATCAGTGATGACCATATTGAGCAGGAAGGTGTTAGACGGGCACACAGGGCGGCGGAGCAGGCCGATGCGGTGATTTTTGTGGCCGATGCCTGTAGGCCTGAATCCTGGCTCTGCCAGAATCATGCAGATATATATCTTATGAATAAAACTGACCTTACAACAGATGACTGGCCAGATCATTTCTTGAGCTTGAGCATTTTATCCAATCAGGGGCTTGATGGCGTATCTGATGCTCTGGCCACTCATCTTGGCGATATTCATTTGGCAGAAGATGATATCCTGGTTACGCGAGAGCGGCACAGGCAGGCGCTCAATAAGGCATTAAACCAGATAGAAATTGGCATAACCAGGCTTGGGCGGGAAGATCATCTGGACCTTGTCGCCATGGACTGGAGAGAGGCATGGGCCTCGTTTGGCAGCATTTTGGGCATTGGCGATGTTGATGCTATACTAGATCGTGTATTTTCAGAGTTTTGTATCGGCAAGTGAATATGTGGTAAAGGTGTCTTTTACTGGTGCCTTTTGCTTGAATAATTCAAGTAATATAAGCATAATGGCCATCCTTTAGATTAGATGCGTTTAAAATATTTAGTGACGCATGGCTGCGTCTTGGCTAAGTAGTTGAATTAATTAAGTTATTTCGGAGTTTATATGTCATCAAAATTTCCTGTCATTTCAGTAACTGGCTCATCAGGAGCGGGCACAAGTACAGCAAAAGTGGCTCTGGAACATATATTCAGACGAGAAAAAGTGACACCGGCAATTGTCGAAGGTGATTGCTTTCACAAATTTAACCGCCTCGAGTTCCGGGCAAAAGCCAAGGAGTTTGAAGCGGTAGGGAAACGACTGAGTCATTTCTCCGATGAGTCCAACCTGTTTGATAAAATAGCTGAATTATTTGATTCTTATCAGCGTACTGGCAAAGGTATGGCGCGTACATATGTACATGATGACGAAGAGGCCAAACTCTATGGCGTAGAAGCTGGCTGTTTTACAGATTGGCGAGAAATTGGTGAGGGTTCCGATTTGTTATTTTATGAAGGTTTGCATGGCGGTGTTGAAGAAGTTCGTCCATATGCAGATTTGATGATGGGCGTTGTGCCGGTGGTAAATTTGGAATGGATTCAAAAAATTCACCGTGATACTGGGATGCGGGGGTATTCTCCAGAAGCAGTAGTGGAAAATATTTTGTCACGAATGCATGATTATGTTCATTTCATTACGCCGCAGTTCACCAATACAGATATTAATTTCCAACGAGTCCCGCTGGTGGATACCTCTAATCCATTTATTGCTCGTGATGTGCCAACCCCGGATGAAAGCATGATGGTTATTCGTATTCGCAGGCCGGAGAAGTGGGGCATCGATTTTCCTTGGCTAACATCGATGTTGCACAATTCATTCATGTCTCGTCGAAACACGATAGTGGTGCCTGCCGCTAAAATGGTTCTGGCGATGGAGTTAATTCTTGCTCCAATTATTCATGAGCTGTTGGAGCGCAAGCGCAAAATTTCCTGATTCATTCAGCCTACATGTAAAGGGCGGCCTCTGGCCGCCCTTTTTTTATGGCTTTGATGGCTGCCTGTCCCTACGATTGCCCGCCCTATGAGTAAAACGTTTCACGTGAAACATCCGGATGATGTGGATGTACTAATTATTGGTGCCGGACATGCAGGCTGTGAAGCCGCATGGGCTGCCGCCAACAGGGGCGCGCGCGTTCGCCTGCTGACACAAAATCTCGACACGATAGCCAAAATGTCATGCAATCCTGCAATTGGAGGCATTGGCAAGGGCCATCTTGTTCATGAAGTGGATGCCTTGGGCGGCATTATGGGAATTGCAGCGGATCTGTCAGCATTGCAGTACCGCAAGCTCAACCGACGAAAAGGACCAGCCGTTCAGGCAACACGAGTGCAGTGTGACCGGCGCATTTATCACATGTGTATACGACATCTCCTGGATGGTAATGAAAATATTCATTTGCATCAGAGCACTGCCCAAGAGCTGCTGTTTGAAGGGGATAAGATTGTCGGGGCTGTAGATGAGCTGGGTGTTGCCCATCGGGCTTCTGCAGTTATCCTGACAACAGGAACCTTTCTGGGCGGCCTTATTCATGTGGGCGAACAATCGCACTCGTCGGGACGTTTAGGTGATGCTTCGGTGCACGGCCTGACTGATGAGTTGTACCAGCGCGAGCTTCGTTTGGGCCGGCTGAAAACCGGTACGCCGCCGAGGCTTGATAAGCGCTCCATAGATTGGAATGCTCTGGAGTTACAGCCGGGAGAAACAGATGTGTTGCCATTTTCCATGCTCCACGAGTCTGTGCTGAGGAACCAGTTGCCATGTGCGATCACGCGCACAACAGAAGAAGCGCATGAGATCATACGCCGGAATCTGGATCGTTCTCCGATGTATAGCGGAAAAATTGAAAGCACAGGCCCGCGTTATTGCCCCAGTATAGAAGATAAGGTTGTGCGCTTTGCCGATAAGGATAGCCATCAGATTTTTTTAGAGCCTGAAGGGCGAGATCATGCAGAGGTCTATCCCAACGGCATTTCAACTTCATTGCCTATTGATGTTCAGTGGGCTTTTGTGCGTGCTATTCCCGGCCTGCAACAAGCAGTAATTATTCGGCCCGGTTATGCCATAGAATATGATTATGTAGATCCAACAGAACTTAAGCCAACACTGGAAAGCAAAAAGATTTCAGGCTTGTTTCATGCGGGCCAGATTAATGGCACGACAGGCTATGAAGAGGCTGCAGCACAGGGATTATTGGCCGGAATTAATGCTGCGGCTGGTGCAATCGGAGTAGAGGAGTGGGTGCCTGACCGTTCAGAAGCATATTTGGCCGTCATGATTGATGATCTGGTCAATAAAGGGGTGTCAGAACCTTACCGCATGTTTACATCCCGGGCGGAATTTCGCCTGCAATTACGCCAGGATAATGCCGATTTGCGTTTAGGCGATGTGGCGATTCATCTTGGTTTATATGATCAAAGCAGAAAGGAACAATATGAGATCCGCCGAGATCAGGTAGAGGCTGGCATCCAGGCTGCTCGTAGCACAACGATTGGAACGGGCCCTGTATGGCGTGAGCGGTTAGCTAAAGCACAGTTGCCCGTACCGTCGCAGGCCATGAAGCTAACTGCTTACTGCCATCGTGATGATGTGCAGCCTAGTTTGGCCCTTGCCTTATTAGCAGAGGTGCAGGGCATGAATGAGCGCGACCTCAGTACAATGCTGGCGCTGGTCCACTACGATGGCTATTTGGACAAGCAGCAGATCGAAGTAGATCGCTTTAAACAGCTGGAGAAGCAGGGCATTGCAAAAGACTTTGACTACTCCCAGGTGCGAGGACTTAGTATCGAATGTTGTCAGCGGTTGATGCAGGCGCAGCCCCGGACTCTTGGTCAGGCATCCCGCCTGTCAGGTGTCACTCCGGCAGCATTGACCAGTCTTATGATGCATTTGCGACGGAACAAGCATGATGGATAATGATTATCAGGCCTATGCTCAAGAGGTTCTGAAGTTTCGCAAGGCTTTGAATTTAACCTCGATCGACAACGAGGACGATTTTTTCTCTCGTTTTATTGAGCCTTCATTAACCATGACTGGGTGGATGCCTGAAGAGGGGCGGCTGCTGGATATCGGTAGCGGCATGGGCGTCCCTGGGGTGCCGTTGTTGATCGCTAAACCTAAACTGGTTGGTGTGTTGGTTGAGCGGCGGAAAAAACGGGCTGAATTTCTCAGGCATGTGGTGCGTAAACTGGGATTGGATGCAGAAGTCTATGATGCAGATATTAACCATTTGCCAAACCTGCATATTGATATATGCGTGGCCAGAGCGGTTGCTGATGAGGGACAACTGCTTGAAATGTGCAGCCGGCATGCCAATCAAGGTGCTGTTGCTGTTCTGCCAGTGCCACGATCTTCTGAATGCGCGCATGTTGCCAGATGGTCAATGGCAGGTGAATATTCTGTGCCTGTCAGCAATGATGATGAAGGGCAGATGGTTCGTTGCTATCATTATGGTTGAAGTAAAGGGGGGAGGTTTCACGTGAAACATTATGGTTTTGGCCCGGTATTGGCGGTTGCCAATCAGAAGGGTGGTGTGGGGAAGACCACAACCAGCATAAATCTGTCAGCCTCTTTGGCAGCCTTGGATAAACGGGTCTTGTTGATTGATCTTGATCCCCAGGGAAACTCGACTTCTGGCCTTGGTATCGACAAACAAAGTGTGGAGCGTGGGACATATGATATTCTGATGCAGGAAAGCCTGTTATCTGACGCTGTGATGGATACGCCTTATAATGGCTTGTTCCTGCTTCCAGCCAGTATGGATCTGGCGGGGGCTGAGGTTGAGCTGGTGAATGAAGATGCGCGGGAACAACGTTTGCTGGTGGCCTTT
>Ga0316192_10004370_pt1 | contig 10274 bp, 6 predicted proteins | sample MerIslwburrow_MG_FD_204931 | JGI IMG/M metagenome (GOLD analysis project Ga0316192, IMG submission 204931) | Coastal sediment microbial communities from Maine, United States - Merrow Island worm burrow | ecosystem: Environmental > Aquatic > Marine > Coastal > Sediment | place: USA: Maine...
CACGACCCGGCACGTCTCTACTTCGCCAGCCAGCGGGTCTGGCGCAGCGACGACCGGGGGGACAGTTGGACCGCCATCAGCGGAGATCTCTCCCGCGGACGCGATCGGCTGACCATGCCCATGATGGACCGGGTACAGTCGGTGGACGCGATCTGGGATCTCTGGGCCATGTCCATGTACGCCAACGTGACGTCGCTATCGGAGTCCCCAGTTCAGGAGGGGCTCCTGTATGCCGGTACCGATGATGGCCTGATTCAGGTCACGGATGACAACGGCGCCAACTGGCGACAGGTCGACCGCTTCACCTCGGTCCCGGCTGAGTCGTTCGTCAACGACGTCAAGGCCGATCTCTTCGATGCCGACACGGCCTATGCCGCCTTTTCCAACGACAAGACTGGAGATTTCGAACCCTATCTGGTCAAGAGCACCGATCGTGGACAGACCTGGGCCTCGATCGCCGGTGATCTACCGGATCGGCATCTGGTCTGGCGCATCGTGCAGGATCATGAGCGACCCGAGTTGTTGTTCGTGGGCACGGAGTTCGGCATCTTCTTCACCGTCGATGGCGGTCAGAAGTGGATCAAGCTCACCGGCGGGGTGCCCAACATCCCGTTCCGGGATCTGGCGATCCAGAAACGCGAGAACGATCTGGTGGGTGCTTCTTTCGGGCGCAGCTTCTTCATCTTCGACGACTACACACCGCTGCGCCAGGTCTCCGAGGAGATGTTGAACGAGGAGGCCAATCTTTTTCCAGTGCGCGATGCCTGGTGGTACATCGAGAAGCGGCCCCTCGGTCGCGGTACCAAAGCGACGCAAGGGGCGGACTTCTATATCGCTCCCAACCCGCCGTTTGGCGCCGTCTTCACCTACTACCTGAAGGATGGGTACAAGACCCAGAAGGCGGAGCGTCAGGAGGCCGAGAAGAAGTTGGCCGAAGAGGGTGGGGACACCGCCAATCCCGGTTGGGATGCCCTTCAGGCAGAGGCGAGGGAGGAAGAGCCGACCATTCTCTTCACCATCAGTGACGCCTCGGGCAAGGTGGTGCGGCGTCTGACGGCGCCCGCCGGCAAGGGCTTCCACCGTGTGGCCTGGGACCTGCGCTACCCCGAGACCGATGCCATTACCTCTCTGGAGGAAGGGCAGGACTCCTGGTTTCGCGGTGGGGGTCCTCTGGTCGTGCCCGGACAGTTCACCGTCTCCATGGCCAAGCGGGTTGGTGGGGAAGTGATCGCTCTTGGCGGGCCGCAGAGCTTCGAGGTCAAGCCAATGTTCGAGCGCACCCTGCCGGGTTCCTCGCCGGCGGAGATGGTCGCCTTCAGCCGTGAGATCGCCGAGGTCAATCGCCAGGTGGATGCGGTGGGCTACATTCTCGACGCTACCGGCGAGCGGTTGCAGCTCATCAAGAAGGCCTTGTTGCAGACCGCCCATGTCGACCCGTCGCTCGACACGCAAGCGCGGGCCCTGGAGAGCCGTCTGTTGGATCTGCGCGAGATGGTCTACGGCAACGAGCAACAGGACGAGCTCGGCGAGCCGGTGCCCCATTCCATTGGTCGGCGACTCAGCTCGGCTGCGATGGGAAACATGCTGTCGACCCATGGGCCCACGCCCAATCACCAGCAGACGTTGGCCATCGCCCAGGAGGAGCTGGCCGAGGTCAAGACGGGCTTGGTCCAGCTGGTGGAGGTCGATCTGCCTAGCTTCGAAGACAAGCTCGACGTCGCCGGAGTGCCCTGGACTCCCGGTCGCGGTGTTCCTGATTGATCAGTCATCGATCGTACTTACATCGGGCGGGGCTTGTCCCCGCCCGTTTCCTTTGCGCCGGCGTCTGAGGGAGGGCGCAGAGGCCCTCCCCCACATGTAGTGGCCGGCCTCTGTGCCGGCCTGGACGCGATGGAGCCGTGAGCAGCATCGAATAGTGCCTCTTGCGTATTTGCTTGACAAACCACTTTGTATCATAAAGTATTGGCCGTCATGAGCCGATACCTACCCCTCGAGATGTGTCAATCGCCCGATCTGAAGATCGGTACCGTCACCGCTATCGAGCCCCGACGGGCTCTTCTGATCAACCCTTTCTATCCGAAGGACCCCTGGGGCAGCTTCGGCAAACACGTGCTCACTCCGAGTCTGGCGTTGACGAGTGTGGCCGCGGCGACTCCCGCGGGTTGGACCGTTGATCTTTGGGATGAGAATCTCCTGCAGGGTCCGCCGCCAGCAGACCCCATTCCGGAGGTCGTGGGTATTACCGTCCACTTGACCTTCGCCGAAAGGGCCTATGAGTTGGCCGACCACTATCGGCGCCGAGGAGCCAAAGTGGTTCTCGGCGGTCTCCACACCGAGTCGTGTCCGCAAGAGGTCGAGCCCCATGCCGACGCCATGGCCATCGGAGAAGGCACCGCGCTCTGGCCACGGATCCTCGCGGACGTCGAGAGTGGAGACCTGCAGCCGGTGTATCGTGCGGACTATCGGAGCCCCTACCGGAAAACGCCTTCGCCGCGCCGCGATCTGATCCCCAGCGATGCCTTCCTGACCAAGGCCAGCGTCATTGCCACGCGTGGATGTCACAACCGCTGTGGCTTCTGCTACCTGTCCACAGACGGCCTCAAGATGCCCCACCAGATGAAGGATCCCCGGGATGTTGCCAACGAGATTCTGACTACGGGCGAACCGTATGCGGTCTTTCTGGACAACAACCTGGCTTCGCGGCCCGACTATCTCCGCCATCTGTGTGACGCCCTTGAACCCTTGGAGATCATCTGGAGCGCTGCCGTCACCCTCGACATCACCGACGATCCCGAATTGGTGCGCCGAATCGCGTTGTCGGGATGTACCGGGGTTTTTGTCGGGTTCGAGTCACTGATCGATGAGAATCTTGCAGCCGCCCGCAAGCGCACCCCGACCGCTGCTGACTATGCCCGTCGGGTCAGCATTCTCCACGACCACGGCATCCAAGTAAACGGGAGCTTTGTTCTCGGTTTCGACCAGGATGGGCCCGAGATCTTCGATATCACTCTGCGGTGGATCGAGGAGACTCGTTTGGAATGCGCGACCTTTCATATTCTGACGCCCTATCCCGGGACACCACTCTTCAGCCAGCTCGAGTCCGAGGGGAGACTTCTGCACCGAGATTGGAATCTCTACGACACCTCCCATGTCGTGTTTCAGCCAAGACGAATGAGTGTCGAAGAGCTTCAGGCGGGCTACGAAGACTGCTACCGGAGTCTGTTCTCTCACCGCTCGATTTGGCGCCGCCGACCACCGGGCCTCGAAGCGCTACCGGCCTATCTGGCAGGTAGCTACCTCTACAAGCGCAGCAATCGGTTATGGAACCTCTTGATTCGCAACAGGCTCACCCATCGGGTCTGGTCGCCCCTGGTCGAGCTGTCCCGGCGGCGACATCTGCGCTTTCGCGCCAAGCTGCGGAACAGGCCGTTGTCGTTTGACCGTCCTGTCCGTTCCGCCTCCGTCACCAGCGCCGGCGTCTGAGCCTGCAATGCCCCCTGTCGCACTCACCGTAGTGGCCGGCCTCTGCGCCGGCCTCGGGCGGGGGTGGCCTCGGTGTCGGTCGTTGGTGGTGCGGACTGGTGTCGATGTGGCGAGTGAATTGAAGCGGCCGGCAAACCTCGGGCACAGAGACCCGAGGCTACAATGTGCCGGCCGTCAGATCTTGGCGATCTGATACGGGTATTCTCGGAAGTCACTCACGAGTCCGTTCCGCACCGGGTTCTGGATTATGTACTGGATGACTTCGCTCAGGTCTTCATCCCGCCTCACGACATGATCCCAGTACGAGCGTTGCCATATCTTCGATCTATGGCCGAGTGTCCGGGCTGCGTATGTCGAATACGACTTGAAGCTGTAAACCAACTCCGTCATCGAGGCTGCGTCAGCGATCAACCAGTGAAGATGGTCGGGCATCAGACAGCACGCTTGAGTTTTCGAATGATCTGCGACCAGAGCGAATAGTGGCGCTGCCAGGCCGGGATCACGAAATACCGGTTGACGCTTGTGACAGCCGAGGATCACGTGGACGGGATGGCCGCTCGGATAGCAGCTGTCAGGAAGTCGGTTTCCTCTGCTTCTGGACCATGTCTTGAGGGCATCGGATGGTTTCATACCGTGTAGGACGGGAGAGGGCTCGGAAATCTTGCAGGCGATCTCTGCGGCCGGCACGGAGACCGGCCGCTTCAATAGACACGACCGGCCGGCACGGAGGCCGGCCACTACGATCGAGCACGGTGGCGATCACCGAGTTTGTTCGGCCGCCCAGTTCAGGACGATGGTGGTGGGAGGGGTGGACTCGCCTTGCAGCGAACCCAGCAGCAGGATCCTCTCACCATCGGGTGCGATCCAATAGCGACTGTCTTGGGTAACGGGACTGAGGCTGACCTGAAACACGGGCTCGGGAATCCCGGCCTCGAAGGTGTCGCCGATCTGCACATCGACTCGCATCATGTTGGTATCTGGAGCCACATAGTAGAGAGCCGTGCCGTCAGGGTGCCATTGGGGCTCGCTTCCGCCCTCCGTCGAGATCTGCCATTTGCCACCTGGGCTTGGAAACGGCTGGACATAGATCTCCGCTCGACCCGACTCATTCGATTGATATGCCACCCAGCGACCGTCAGGCGAGAAGCGTGCCCTCACCTCGGCAAACTGGGAATTGACGAACGGAGTCCCCTCGGAGTCGGGCGCATCCATATCCCGATACCAGATATCCCAGCTTCTCTCCGGATCCCGGTCGTAGTAGAGGAGATAGCGTCCGTCGGTTGACCAGTCAGCAGAATACTGAGGGTGTTCGCTGGCTTGTAGCAGTTCGGGCTCCCCCGTACCGCCAACAGCCTTGATGTAGAGATTGTCGATGCCCTCGTGTGGGGATGAATAGACGATCCGGTTGCCATCGGGAGCCCATCGGGGATTGGAGTCGTCTCCGTCGGAGAACGTAAATCTGGAGGTAACCCCCCGTACGAGGTCGCGAATCCAGATATCGTCAGAGCTCATGGAGCCTGCCCGCATGGCAATGGCCAGCCAGCGGCCGTCACGAGAGAGATTGGACACGAGAATGTCTCCTGGATCGCCCTCTAGTCCCAGGACCTCACCCTCGAGGTCGACCCATCTCAGTTGACCGCCTCCGGCCTCGCCCCCGCGATATGCCAGCACCCCGTCGTCCGAGGCGGAGAAGTGAGCCAGTCCCACCGAGTCGATACCCAGATCCTCGGCCAGGGGGACCGGCTCTCCGGTGATCTCGCCACTCTCGGCATCGAAGGGCTGCGCCACCAGAGTGTTCTCGCGGACGTAGAGAAGGTAGCCAGGGGGTGCATACTCGACGCGAGACTGACCAGGTAGCACGGTCACAGCCTCACTCCCGCCCAGGGTCGAGAGCTTGACGGCCGGCTCCGAACCCTCGAAGCTGACCCACAGGAACTTGTCGCTTCCTGGCAGGAACTGGGGCCATCCGATCTGCAAATCGCCCTGATCCTCGTTGGGCTCGATCGCTGGTGTGGGGATTCCGCCACCGGCGGCGACCCTTCGGATCGGGTCCGTTCCCGTGCCGTCATAGAGGATGACCCCACTCTCGCCCCAGGATCCATCCGCTCCCGTCGGCGCATCGCAAATCGTCTGTGCCGGTCCGCCACTGACTGCGATCTTTTTGAGCTTGCCGCCGGCAAAGAATCCGAGGTGGGTGCTGTCGGGAGACCAGAAGGGTCTAGTCGTCCCTTCGGTTCCGGGCAACGGTTGAGCTACCAGGGCGTTCAGAGGGCGGACCCAGATCTGGCTCGTGCCTTGTTCATCGGTGGCATTGAAGGCCAGATAGCGACCGTCCGGCGACAGCTTGGGCGAGTCGATGATCGGCAGCCCTTCGGGGTAGCCGATCTCGAATCGGACAAGTCGTGGTGGCTCGGGTGCTCTTTGCATCCAGAGAACGGCGAAGGTTGCGGCCGCCGCCAGAGCCAGGGCCGCTGCCGCCCACGCCAACCGCTCGCGATTCTTGCGCCGGGCAGAAACAGGTGCCGGGATGCCGACCTGTGAGCCACCTTCGGCCAGCCACTGGAGCTGGAGCCTCAAGTCGTGGGCGTTGGACCACCGCTCGTCGGGTTCCTTGGCGAGGCAGGTCTGGATGACCCGGTCGAAGGCCGGCGGAGCCAGGGGGACCACCTGCGAAACATCTTCCGGGGCCGAATGCATGATCGAGCCGATGAGGCTCGCCTGGGTCTTGCCGGCAAACGCCTTCTTGCCGGTGGCCATCTCGTACAGCACCGCGCCCAATGCGAATAGGTCGCTACGTGCGTCGGCTTCTTTGCCCTCGATCTGCTCGGGGGACATGTACTGGAATGTGCCCAGAATGGTGCCTTCGACAGTCAACGGGGCGCTCGCCGGGGTCTCGGTCAGTAGGCGAGAGAAGCTGGCGCTCGACACTTCGCTCTCGGGCATCTGGTACTTGGCCAGACCGAAGTCCAGCAGCTTGATCGTTCCCCCGGTCAGCATGATGTTGCCCGGCTTCAGGTCACGGTGGACGACACCGCCCTTGTGGGCCTGGTCCAGGGCATCGGCGATCTGGATTCCCATGGCAAGCACCTTGTCCATGGGCAGTGGGCCCTGCTCGAGGCGCTCCTGAAGGGATTCTCCTTCCAAGTGCTCCATGACCAGATAGTCGATACCGTCGTCGTGCCCGACATCGAAGAGAGTGCAGATGTTGGGGTGCGACAAAGAAGAGATGACCTTGGCCTCGCGTTCGAAGCGCTGTTTGATCTCTTCGGAGGCCGACAAGTGAGCCGGCAGCACCTTGATAGCGACTGTGCGATCGAGGCGGGTGTCCTGCGCCTCGTAGACCTCACCCATTCCGCCGGCACCAAGAGTGCCGAGGATCTCGTAAGGACCCAGTTTTGACCCGTTTTCAAGTGTCATGATTTGCGGGCGGAAGAATAGCAGATTCCACTTCCGGCTGATCTCGAAAGGATGAGTCCGCGATCTGGCGCAAGAAGGGGTAAAATCATGGCTACCCGTTTGGGTGTTGTCAGCTGTGCTGCTTGTTGTGACCGGTATGGGTACCGATCTCATCGAGGCAGCCTGAAACTTCGAGTGGCCTCGGTTTCGAACCAGGGGGGAGGAGGAATCATGGACCACCAATCCATCTACCAGCTTTTCCAGGAAGTCACGACCGTCAACGGTTCCAAGTTGGCTTTTCAATACAAGAAGGGCGGCAATTGGTTCGATGTCACCTGGACTGAGGCCCGAGAATCGGTAGTCCGGGTCTCGAAGGCCCTCATCGCGATGGGCGTTGCCAAGGGAGACAGGATATGCATCTTGAGTGGTACGCGCCTCGAATGGTCTCTTTGCGACTACGGAATCGTCGGTTGTGGTGCGGTCACGGTCGGTATCTACCACTCGAGTCTGGCGTCTGATTGTGCCTACATTGTCAATCACAGCGATGCCGAGCTGATCTTTCTGGAGAATCAGGATCAGCTCGTCAAGATCCTGGAAGTTCGCGGAGACCTCCCCAAGCTGCGCCAGATCGTCATCTTCGATGGCCCATCAGACCCCGCCAACAAGGTGCTCGGATGGGAAGATTTTCTCGACAAGGGTGCGGACATCTCGGACGAGCAGGCCGCTGAGCGGGGCGATCAGGTGGGCCCCGACGATCTCGCTTCCATTGTCTACACATCGGGGACGACAGGAGTGCCCAAGGGCGCAATGATCACCAACAGCAATCTCCTCGTTACCAGCCAGTCGGTCATCGAGTGCCTGGATTTGATGCCCCACTACAGGACCCTGATGTTCTTGCCGCTGGCGCACGTCTTCGCCCGCCTGATCGCCTACACCTGTTTGCGCTATCCAGCGCCCATGGCCTTTGCCGAGGACTTCACCACCGTGCCGCAGAATCTCAAGGAGATTCGACCGCATTTCATGGCCAGCGTGCCGCGGCTCTATGAAAAGGCCTACGAGAAGATCCTTGTGGGGGTGGAGGAGGCTGGCGGCATCAAGAAGGTCCTCTTCGATTGGGCGGTGGGCGTCGGACGCAAGGTCAGCGCGCGACAGCTGAGCCACCAGCCGGTGACCGGTGTGCTTGCCATCCAGCACAAGCTCGCCCACAAACTGGTACTGCACAAGATCGGTGAAGCTCTTGGTGGTCGGCTGGAATGGGCCATCTCGGGTGCCGCACCGCTCAACAAAGCCATCGGTGAGTTCTTCCACGCCTGCGGGGTGAATATTCTCGAAGGCATCGGCATGACCGAGAACACCTCGTTCTCGCATGTCAACCGACGCGACCACAACAAGTTCGGCACCGTAGGACAGCCGGGCCCGGGCATCGAGGCTCGCATTGCCGAGGATGGCGAAGTCCTGATCCGGGGCGGCAACGTGATGAAAGGCTACTTCAAAAACGAAGAGGCGACCGCCGAGACCATCGATGGGGATGGCTGGCTCTTGACCGGTGATATCGGCGAGATCGATGACGAGGGTTTCTTGAGAATCACCGATCGCAAGAAGGATCTGATCGTCACTGCTGGTGGCAAGAATGTGGCGCCGCAACGAATCGAACAGATCATGCGTACCTCGCAGTACATCGGTCAGGTCGTGGCCATCGGCGATCGTAGGAAGTTCATCTCGGCGCTCGTCACTCTCGACCCGGATGCCATCTCCCACTGGGCCATGGAGAAGGGGATGGAGGCCCAGGATCTCGAAGCCCTGGCGGCTGATCCCAAAGTACGGGAGCTCATCGAAGCCGAAGTGGCGGCGCGCAACAAGCAACTGGCGTCCTACGAGAGCATCAAGAAGTTCCACATCCTGCCGCGGGATTTCACCATCGAAGGTGGCGAGCTGACACCGACTTTGAAGGTCAAGCGCAAGGTGGTGACCGAGAAGCACAAGGCGGAGATCGAAGCGCTGTATCCGGACTGATCCGCTCTTGCGGTTAGAGAGTGAGTATCGATACGGCCGGCCAATGTGCCAGAGGTTTTAGAGGTCTTCAGGCTTCTGGCGCAGCTTCTTCTTCTCGGAGTCGCGCTGCTGCTTGACCTTCTCACGTTCCCGGACAGACCTGGGCTTTTTCGATGGGACTCTCGGGGGATCCTCGTGAAAGTGCTCGATCAAGCGCTGGCGCAGTCGCTCCAGAGCGATCTTCCGGTTGCGTAGTTGGGATCGGGAGTCGGTAGCGGTGACCACGACCCCGGTAGGCAGGTGTTTGGCCCGGATCGCCGAGAAGGTCCGATTGCGATGCTGGCCCCCAGGTCCAGATGCCTGGTAGGCGGTGAATTCCACCTCCTTCTCGAGCTGCTCGAGATCGGGAACCTTCGATCTGGTCTCCTCGTCGCACATAGAGAATTATTGTAACGGTCGCAGTTCCTTCTCCGCAGGAGCCGAGCCTCTGTGCCGGCCCTAATTCGGTTCGACGCAGATCTCGAATCCCTCGCCCGGGGCCTCCGACAACAGGAGTAGCTTGCGAGTCTTGTGGACGTGGTTGAGCGAGAACTCGGTGCCCTCTACCTGGCTGGTGTTCTGGCTGTCGTCCCCGGCCCCGAGCTCCCAGATCGTCCGCAGGTACTCGTCTTTGGCGATCTCTCCCAAGGTCGGGAACTTGAGATACGAATAGCCTTCCTCCAGACAAAAGACATGAGACTTTCTCACCAGTCTCTTCCGCACTTTCTTCTCTCTGTCGAAGATCACGCTACCCCTGAGCATCTGTCCTCGTTGGTAGGAAACGAAGTAGATCCCCTCATCCACCGGCTCCGCCAGGAATCCGGCCGCTGCAGGCACCGCTCCGGTCAGCGTGACCAACAGGATTGCAGTGGTGATCGTGTGTTTCATGGTCAGTCCTCCTCCTTGGTCGATGATCTGTCCACACGGGAAAGAGGTAGCAAGGGATATGCCAGTATCAAATTGGATGGAACGTTTTCGGATCACGCTCGTAGTAACCGGTTGTAGGAGGGAGATTCCAATGGGAAAGATCACGTCCTGGTGTTTGATACTTGGCCTCGCCCTGCTGGCCACGAGCCCACTCGCCGCCCAGCAGGGATCGGTCGAAGCTTTCGATGTGGAGGCTGCGACGCAAGAATACTTGTCGCGAATGTCGCCTGAAGACAAGGCGCGCTCGGACGCCTATTTCGAGGGCGGCTACTGGCTGCAGCTGTGGGGCTTTCTTTACGCGCTGGGTGTGACCTGGCTCCTGCTCGGCACGGGGCTGTCTGGGCGCCTTCGGGATCAGGCCGAGAAATGGACCAGACGTCGACCCCTACAGACCGCCATCTACTCCGCGTTCTATCTTGTGATCACCACGGTGCTCT
>Ga0316192_10004371_pt1 | contig 10271 bp, 10 predicted proteins | sample MerIslwburrow_MG_FD_204931 | JGI IMG/M metagenome (GOLD analysis project Ga0316192, IMG submission 204931) | Coastal sediment microbial communities from Maine, United States - Merrow Island worm burrow | ecosystem: Environmental > Aquatic > Marine > Coastal > Sediment | place: USA: Maine...
GGGCTTTATGTGGTTGCTGACGGCATGGGAGGCCATCTGGCCGGTGAGGTCGCGAGCCAGTTGGTGGTCGAGACCATCGGAGACTATATCAAAAGCTGTAAAGAAGATGCTGTCGACGAAAATCATATTTATTGCGATGAGATTCTCTCCAAAGAGGCAAATCGGCTTCTTTCCGGGATCCATTTGTCAAATAAAGTTGTTCATGAAGCAGCCCGCGGTAACAGCTCTTATCGCGGGATGGGTTCCACCGTTGCGGCTGTGTATTTCACCGATGGAACACTCATTGCTGCCAATGTCGGTGATAGCCCAATCTACCTCATCCGCGACGGCCATGTCAGGCTGCTGTCAGTTCCCCATACCGTGCTCGCTGAACAGGCAGCCTTTAACCCGGAAAATGCCGAAAAACTGGGAATGGAATTCAGGCACGTGTTGACCCGGGCCATGGGCACAGAAGAATCAGTAAAAGCAGACCTTTACGAAATCATATGTTTTAAAGATGATATCCTGGTGATTAGCTCCGATGGCTTAAGCGATAAGGCATCCCCGGAAGAGATACAGCAGTTGGTTGACTGCAATGGGTCCGATGCGGCCTGTCAGAGACTTGTTGATCTGGCCAATGGTCGCGGCGGCGATGACAATATCACGGCCATCGTGCTGAAGGTCAAAACGGTTAAAAACACGTCGATGAAATTCAAGCGACTTATTGCAATGGCGAAAAGAATATTTTTCAGGATTACCAATAAAAATAAAATCTAACCCCAGGCTCCACTCTTGACGGTGTTTTGCCGCAGGGAGTAGTGGAAGCCTTTCCAGACAGCGAATATGCCGACATTAAAATTAACTTTTAAAAACAAAACGCTTCAAAAATATCCCGTACAGAAGGGCTATTCCCTGACCATCGGCCGGAAGCGAATTAACGATATCATCATCGAAAACCTGGCTGTATCCAGCCATCACGCCAAGATAGACTCGGTGGGTGACGGGTTTGTGTTGATTGACCTTCAGAGCAAAAACGGGTCTTTCGTCAATGAGCAGCGGGTTAGCTCCCATTGGCTAAAAGAGGGGGACTTTATAAATATCGGGAAACATTCTCTCACTTTCGGTTATTCCGAGGATGAAGAGTCTCCGGATGGCGGGACCGATGCGATTGAAAAGACCATGGTGATGGATACAAGCCAGTATCGATCCATGTTGAATAAGAACCAAGAGAAAGCCGCCAAGCCTCCCGCTAGCGGTAAAAGAATAGAAACCATCGGTATCCTGAGTTTCCTGGACGGCGTCAGCGGCAAATACAAATGCCGCAAATCGATCACTAAAATAGGAAAACATCCCGATTCGGATGTCGTTGTTAAGGGTTTCTGGGTCGGACGCACCTCAGCAACCATCAGCCGAAGACCGGATGGGTACTACTTGAGCTATGTAGGTGGTATGTCACGGCCGAAAGTGAATGAAAAGAAGGTCAAGCAGGAGATGATTCTAAACGATCTTGATATCATTGAAATCGGCTCCACCAAGCTGCAATTTTATGAACGCAAGCCGCGAAAATTAAAAGAAAAAAAACAAAGTGCAAACCATCCTGCCCCCCAGGTGTCCCCCGAATAGACTTCCCGGTCACCGCCAATCAACCGCAATTCGCATTCTTTTATTGCTCCTATCTTCGTATATCAAATGCCCCTTATCTCGGCCATAGCGATAAAGATCTCCGGTGATTTTAACATCCTGCCGGCAGTACGTGATAATTTCGAGGATTTTCCCCTGCTTCCACCATTGAAGCGCCTGGAGGCCATCGGCTGTCTTGTGTGCGCCGAGGGTTGCCGAAGCCAGATGGTCAAGGGATAAACGAAAACCAAGATATTTTTTCACTTCTTCCAGGATGTCCAGGTTGGCGAGTTTCATGAAATCAAAATCAGTATACCCTTTGAGTACCTGATAATCGAACCGTTTGATGTTGAAGCCGATAACCAGATCAAAGGTCTGCAGGTGCTCGACGAACCGGGGGATTTGGTTTTCTAAATAATCAATGTATTGGTCTGTTTTTGAATCATACAATACCGCACAACTTATTTTCATCAATTCCGCCCGGTGCCATCCCCCGACTTCGGCGGCGGAACGCTGGGTCTCCAGGTCGAAGACGCCATAGTGAATCTTGTGTGATGCCTTTTTGTGGGAGTGGATTGGAGAAGCCGGATGTTTTTGAGGGTGCAAGCCATGGCTCTTGTGCACATACAGCTGATCCCCGTGCTTCAATTGTTCCAGAATGAAAATTGCTGCCGCTTTATCGATCGGACGATTTCCGGAACCACATTTCGGTGATTGCACACAGGATGGGCATCCGGATTTACAACCGCACCCTTGAATGGCGTCCAAGGTGTCTTTCAGCAAACGGTCTGCCCGTTTAAATGCCTCACGGTTTAATCCGGCGCCACCGGGAATTGCGTCGTAAATAAATACGGCCGGACCCTTTAACTGGGGGTGATATGGGGTCGACAACCCGCCGAGATCATTGCGGTCGGCCATCTCCAGAAGTGGGAAAATGCCGATGGCGGCATGCTCCATGGCATGGATGCCCCCCATAAAATCTAGCCGCCTTGATTCGGCTGCATCATAAATTGCCAGGGGAATTTGAAACCACAGTCCCTCGGTTTCAAAGATTTGGGGCGGAAAATCTAAGGCAACTTTTCTGATTAAATTTTTGCCATGGATACGCCGGATTTCATACTCGGTGACCTGATCGGTCACTCTGAGTCGTCCGGAACAGGCCATTGCTCCCCCGGCTGGTTTTTGTGCAAAGACTTCCAGGACCTCCGTTTGCTTGTATCCCAGGCGCTTTGAATTCATAAGTGACTGCAGGTACTCGGTGATGTTGGACTTTGAAAGAAGAAAATTATTCATTGATTGGCTTTTAGCAAAATAGGGTTCAGGTGTCAGGTTTCAGGTGTCAGTGGAAATCGGAGCGTCGGGAATATTGACAGCAAGGAGTGTTAAAATGCAGCAAGAAATAAAATTGTGAGGTGATCGCACCTATCATGGTGCAAGGCTAATAATATCGGTTAACCGGTTTGCGACTCCATTTCCAGTTACTGAAACCTGACACCTGACACCTGAAACCTCTTTAAACCCGAAACCTTCTTAGGTCCTGACACCTAAATAGGCAGGACAGCCGAAACTGGATTTGTTATTTTTTAACCCTTTCCACGTACTCTCCGGTGCGGGTATCGATTTTTAACAGCTCTCCTTCCTCGATAAAGGGCGGGACCTGCAGGACATAGCCTGTTTCCAGGGTTGCCGGTTTTGAATCGCCGGAGGCTGTGTCACCTTTGACCCAGGGATCGGTTTTTGCCACTTTTAAATTTATAAAAATTGGCAGGGATATCCCGATAGGAGTGCCTTCATATAAGAGTATATTGCAAACGATATTTTCTTTGAGAAAATTGATGGCCTCACTTACCTGCTCGCCATTAAGAAATTCCTGTTCATAGGTGGATGTGTTCATGAAACAGTACTGCTCTCCATCTGAATACAGGTATTCCATTTCCTGTTCGTCCAGATCGGGTTGTTTGAATTTTTCACCGGACCTGAAGGTTCTGTCGAATTGTGCGCCGGTGACCATATTTTTTAATTTGCACTTATAAAGGGCCTGACCCTTGCCCGGTTTGGTAAACTCAAATTGCACAATTGCATACGGTTCACCGTCTATTTCAATTTTAAGTCCTTTTTTCAAATCGCTACTTTCAAACATTTTCTAATTTCCTCTTGCTGTGGGTTCAGGGTTCTGGGTTTAAGCACTAACAGGTTGCCGGGTCCACCATCAGGGTTACAATGCTTCAAAATTCTCAAAACGATCTATTCTCCTGTTTTCGAGCCTCTGAACCCTTGAACCCTGAACCTCTGAACCTGTTTATTCTGAACCCTTCAACCGCCTAATGTCTTTTCTGCTTTTCGAACGACGGAAACCAGATCTTCAATCTTTTTAATATCTTTCTTGAATCGAATGGGCACGCCCTGATCATCCAGAGCATTCGTCCAGGTGCAGCTGTCGACGCCTTCTGGCCGGACCTGCAAAATTCCCGCCGTCACATTGCCGGGTGAAATACCGCCGGCCAGTATAACGGGAATGCTGCTTGCGGCCACCAGATCAGCGGCCGTGCGCCAACAACAGGTCTGGCCGGTAATACCCACAAACCCCGTTACAGGCTGAGGTTCGGTAGATTGATCCGAGTCGTTTACAAGTATGGTGTCAGTGAGAAAAAAATCACTTGCCGCCTCAAATATTTTCCCAAAATCAAGAGTGGGTACCAAATTCCGCTTTCCGGACTGTGCAATCGGAATGGAGCGCATAATCAGGATTTGCGGAAATCGTTTTTTAACATCTTCCTGCAGCCGGATCAATTTCTGACAGTAGCTCCATAAATCTTTCCGGTCTGTCAAGGCCTCACAGAAATGGACAATGTCTGGTTGATAATAATCCAGAGTGCGGAGAACCGAATCCAGTGAGTTGTACAATGGTATCAAACTGCTTTTGGCTGGTGAAGAACGGACCAGTTCGATGGTCTTTCTCACGCCGGGGACCTTCCAATCCATTTCGGAAACGATGACACTGCCGATATGGTCAATGCCGATATTAATCAGTGCCAGCGCTTCTCCGGGATCCTGTACCTCATAGATCTGCGTGATTATCTTTTTCATTTTGCGGTTGACTTTTGCAGCTGTCTCTAACATATTCAGCCTGTTTTGGCAAACCGTTTCCGAGATCCTTTGACAACTGAATAATGAAGGTTGAATGTTATCGTATTTATGAAACTAGTGTACTACGGGTAGGCTATGATTCTCATAATTGATTTTGGTTCCCAGTTTAATCAGTTAATTGCGCGCAGGGTTCGCGAGCTTCATGTGTATTGTCAAATTGAGCCGCCCGGCATTTCAGCCGAGGAGGTCAAAGCCTTGAAGCCCGAGGGCATTATCTTGTCCGGTGGGCCGGCGAGCATTTATGAAAAAAACAGCCCCAAAACCGACCGGGGCATTTTTGGTCTGGGTATTCCGGTGTTGGGTATTTGTTATGGCATGCAGTTTATGGTGGCGGCCTTGGGCGGAAGCGTGCAAAGAGCCGGTAAGCGCGAATACGGGTTTGCCGAGCTTGAGATTAAGAAACCCGAAGGTTTCTTTGAAGGTGTGAAGAAAAAAAGCTCATGCTGGATGAGCCATGGTGATTCGATCACCAAGTTACCGGCCGGCTTTATGGCTACTGCCTCAACTGCCAACTCCAAATTCGCGGCCGCCGCCTATGAGAGGAAAAAGCTTTTCGGTGTCCAGTATCATCCCGAGGTTGTCCACACGCAGATGGGCACAAAGATGCTGCGCAATTTTCTTTATAATGTGTGTGGCTGCAAACGTTCCTGGACCATGAAATCATTTGCCAAACTGTCCATTGAAAATATACGAGAGCAAGTGGGGGATAAAAAATCTATTCTGGGCTTAAGCGGTGGTGTGGACTCTTCGGTGGCGGCCGTTCTCATTCACAACAGCATCGGCAAAAAGCTGACCTGTATATTTGTTGATAATGGTTTGCTCAGGAAAAAGGAGGCTGAAAAACTTAAGGTCACCCTCAAACAGCACCTGAACCTTAATATCCGGTTTGTAAATGCCCGGACCCAATTTTTAAATGCTCTGACCGGGGTCACAGATCCGGAGAAAAAGCGCAAAATCATCGGCCGCATTTTCATGCAGGTCTTTGAAGCGGAAGCCCGCAAAATAAAGGGTGCCGATTTTTTAGCCCAGGGAACCCTGTATCCGGATGTGATCGAATCCGTGTCCGCCTTTGGCGGTCCGACCGCTGTTATCAAGTCCCATCATAATGTCGGCGGCCTTCCCAAAAAGATGAAACTCAAACTTATCGAACCCTTAAAATATTTGTTTAAAGATGAAGTTCGTCTGCTCGGCAAAGCGCTGGGATTGCCGGATGAGTTGGTCTGGCGCCAGCCGTTTCCGGGACCGGGGTTGGCCATCAGAATTATCGGCGAAATTACCCCCCGACGGTTGAACATATTGCGCAATGTTGATGATCTTTTGCTTGAAGAGATAAAAAATGCCGGATATTATAAAAAGTTGTGGCAATCGTTCGCCGTCCTGCTGCCGATTAAAAGTGTGGGTGTAATGGGCGATCAACGTACCTATGAAAATATCGTTGCGATTCGTGCGGTAACAAGTAAGGATGCCATGACGGCGGATTGGGCCAGACTTCCTCATAAATTTTTGGGCCAGATTTCAAACCGGATCATCAATGAAGTCAAAGGTGTTAACCGGGTGGTTTACGATATCAGTTCCAAGCCGCCCAGCACGATAGAATGGGAATAAGAATAATGGTTGAAGAAATCCCCCCAGAATTTAAATTAAGCTTAGATGATCAAGATCCCGAAACCTTTTACCATGAGGAATTAAAAGATCTGCGGGTTGAGAAATTAAGTCAACGGGTCACCCTATTATCGATTCTTTTGCCTATTTTGATTGGCATCGCCATATTTTTCGCTTATCGCGATCTCACCGGCAGGGTAAGCCAGGGTCAGGATACCGGATCTTTGGAAGTTCAAAGAATCTCAAGGGAACTTGAGGAAATCTCAAAAAAATTCAATGAAAAATTAATCACCTTTTCGACGACGCTGTCAGCCCAGGATAAAGAATTTGATAGTACGGTTTCGGGCAAACTGACGGCCCTTAACAAAAATGTTGATGCCTTAAACCAAAATTTGAAATCCCTGGATAAAAATTTAAAACAAACCCGCAGCACGGTTACAAATCTGACAGCTTCCAAAGCGGATAAAAAAAGTCAGGATGCCGCTTTCTCCAAAATCGATACAGCTATAAAATCCCTTGAAAAAGAACTGAAATCGTTAGCGCTACTGCGCAGTGAATTAAAAACGGTATCTACGGAAATCAAAAATTTGGATGGCAAATTGGACCAAAAACTTGCAGAAGTAGATACCACTGCAGAGCAATCTAAAACTGACTACAATCAGCTGCAAGCATCGATGGCAGCTCTGGCGAACGGCAAAATCAGCAGAGAAACTTTTGATCTGGAGTTGTTGAAGTTCAAAAAAGATTATCAGAACCGCTTTGCGAGTGAGATCGATGCTGTTAACCGCAAGCTGGATGAGATTCAAAAGAAAATTGATGACATCCAAGCAATTTCAAGATCACCAAAAAAGTCGATGAAGTCGCTATCTAAAAAGACAACACCCGCTCAATCCACCGGGACGACAATCACCGGCACAAACAAAGCGGCAACCCCATCAAAATCAGGATCCGTTGATGAGCAGGATCTCCCCGAATAGCCTTGATCGGAACTTAAATTATGGATAAAGACCTGTTAATCAATCTTTTAAAATCAGTTGCCGATGGCAAGACCAGAGCCGTCGATGCCGCTGCGAGACTCGAGCATATGGCCTATGAAGACATTACCTATGCTCACATCGATCATCACCGCTCCCTGCGCAAAGGATTTCCCGAAGTCATTTTTGGCGAAGGCAAAACGGCCGAGCAGATCGTGGGAATCATGGAGAAAATGCAGCACCAGGAAAATATTATTCTGGTTACCCGTATTGATCCTGAAAAAGCGGATGTTGTCCTGTCGCGATTCCCAAAAGCAGTTTATCATTCTGATTCCCGAATGGTTGTATTTGAACTTAACACGGTTAAAAATCGTGGTCGTGGCCCGATTCTAATTATTTCAGCCGGCACATCGGATATTCCTGTCGCAAAAGAGGCCTATCTCACGGCCAAGGCCATGGGCAACACGGTTGAAACCATATTTGATGTGGGCGTATCCGGTATTCACCGGTTGCTGAATCACCACCAAGCCATTGATCAGGCCAACGTATTGATTGTTGTGGCCGGTATGGAAGGTGCGCTTCCCAGCGTTGTGGCAGGTATGGTGGATCGACCGGTTATAGCAGTTCCGACCAGTGTGGGCTATGGCGTTAACCTCGGGGGGTTGACGGCTCTCTTTGCTATGCTCAACAGCTGCAGCTCAAATGTGGCGGTCGTCAATATCGACAATGGTTTCGGCGCCGGTTACATGGCATCGGCGATTAATAGGGAATAAAGAAGGTGTCAGGTTTCAGGTGTCGGGTGTCAGGGATATTATGAGCCCTGGCGGTTGGTTTCCGATCATGTTCCGTGTTGCGGGTTAAGTGTTGAAAACCAGACCAGTTCGAAATCGAATGCCTCTGTTTTCTGACTTCCTTCCATTGTCATCTGACACCTGAAACCCAATTTTTAGGGTATATTTTATCAGGTTCCAAGGGTAACAATAACAAACAAAAATAAAAAGGAGTGCCAAATCCCAAGATGAAAACCAACCAGGCCATATTGGCGTTCTCACAGAGTGAAAAGCTCAAAAGTGCACTTATCTGGACAACCCAGCTATCCCAGGTGTTTCTGGCGCTGGCGGAGTCGGATAAACCGGGAGCTGAAAAAATTTTCAAAACGCTGGTCAGTATGATTGGCAATGAAATCATCGTCGCCCAAAAGGCCGCTCCGCATAAGGACTGGCTGGAGGCCGCAAAGGACGTAAATACCGCAATGGTGATGCTCAATTCAGGCGTGGCGCAGGAATCCGCTTATCATCTCACCCAGGCCTTGAGCAAGGTTACCAACATCGGCCAGCAGTCCATGACTTTGTTAATAGATAAAGGACTGCTTTAATCAGAAGCTGTTTCCAGTTTAATGAGGGGAAGTAAGAGTTTGGCTGGGGAAATTTTCAGCAGATATGCCATTGCTTAAATTGAGAATTCAATCTTTTTAATTAGAACGGCACCCATCCTTAATTTTAGGCACTTTAGGCATTTCTTATTCATAGCACTTGTTTGCTTTTTCAATATTCAACGCAGAAAATGCAAGGGAAAAAGCCAGGGTCATTTCCATGTCCTCTTTCCTTTTTACATCCTTTTCTTCCTCCTTCTTTTTCCACGCTTTTTTGGCAATTTCATAGGATGCATAGCATTTAGTTACAGCGCTCATAAAGCAGGGGTTTTTCTTGCTCTTTTGCTCAAGAATTTTAATTTCAGCCTGGGCGGTTTCTATCAACTGTTCAAACTGTTTAAAATCAACGTTTGACTCCACCCCACGCTGTATCTCATCTAAGACAACCAACACTTTGGCTTCCTCAGGGGTTATTCGGGGGTTGCAACCGGAATTCAAAAAAGAAAATGAAATCAGCAACGCAACTACCACCGCTCTGTGCATACCAACATCCTTTCAGGTAGGAGATAAAATTAAATCTGAGAAGTTATATATAAATATAGCTTAGAGCGGGCCTTTTGGCAAGACGAAAACCCCTCCTAAAAATTACAGTCCTCGTAATCGCACCAATCTAATCCGGGTAAAAGATGCCTCGTGCAAAGCCGCCAAGGCGCAAAGTTTTCTCTGTATTTCTTTGCGTCTTGGCGTGAGAATATAATATAGTGCCTGAATCAGCTATTCTGGGTCAACTATTTCCCTCCAGATTTGTTCGGTATCTTTCAGGGGCACACCGCTGGCATCAAACAGGGGATTGGTGGTTTCAGGGGTATATTCATCCAGAGCCGAGCTTATTTGAGCGATCAATTTGTCTACTTCCATATCGTTCAGCGTTTTGATCATTAATAAATCATCCTGGGCCTGTTGAAAATAAAAACCCAGCGTCTCATGACCATTTTGAAAAAAAACGATTTTTTCTTTTAAGTTGGTAACGTATCCGAGTAACAGCTGAATAAGTTTAAGATTGTAGTCAATTCTGGGTGTCAGAATGGCGTGTTGATAGGATTCAATCTGCAACTGCTCTTTTTCTTGTCGGATCTCCTCTTTGAGAGCTGCGGCTTTTTGTTCCAGTTGTTTCTTCTTTTCCATGGCCAGGGTTATTTTTTCAGACAGGCTATTTTGCAAAGACGAAATTTCGACCATCTTGCGATTGAGTTCTGTCGTTTTATAGCCGGTTGCGGATACGGTTCCGCTAAACAAGAAAATTATCAAACCAATAACAGCATAACTGGATTTTTTAGGCTTCCACATATCAATTCCCCTTTTGAATTTGGCCTACATCACCCGCGCCATCTCTTTTCTGATACCATCTGAAATAAACAATTTTCCCCCCATGGTTTCCCACAGCGCGAGGTATTTCAATGCTCTTTGATCCGGTTTCAATTTATCATAATTTAAGCCCATGAGTTCGAGCTGGTTGCCTTTCCATTCCATCAGGTACACTGCCAGTTCGGGTGGGAATTCTGTCAGACCGTTGAGGG
>Ga0316192_10004373_pt1 | contig 10270 bp, 5 predicted proteins | sample MerIslwburrow_MG_FD_204931 | JGI IMG/M metagenome (GOLD analysis project Ga0316192, IMG submission 204931) | Coastal sediment microbial communities from Maine, United States - Merrow Island worm burrow | ecosystem: Environmental > Aquatic > Marine > Coastal > Sediment | place: USA: Maine...
AGGCGGACTCCAGACTCACCTGACTGCTGTCCCTCCAGAATGGGAGTCCGAGGGGATTTCCAAGTCTCACCGAACGGACCACCTATAGTCGATTGGCTATGTGACCACCCGTTTGGGTGGTGTCTCGGGTAGCCAGCCGTGATATGGGTTGAATTACCTGGACAAAGGTAAGCCAGCCGAAAGACTGAGCACACAAAGCCACGGGTCCTCGTCTGACTCCAGACAGGATTGCCGGGTTACCGTAAGGGTCGAATCCTGATGGAGCCCATTGGCTCCATTGAGGCGAGGGGAGGGCCTGTTCATGGGTGTGGCCTCGAAGCTCATCGAGCTTGTACCTGGCTTTCCAGCGAAGGAAATGGAAGAGGCCTGGGATCGCTTCCTGAGTGAATACGCTTCCCTCATCCTCCAGGTCGTTCACCTCTTCGAGCGAGATCAGGACCGGGTCGATGATTGCTTCCTCTTCGTCTGTGAGCAGCTGAAGAGAGATCGGCTCAGGAGGCTTCGTCGATTCAAGGCGGATGGCGCTGCGTCGTTCCCGACATGGCTGCGCGCAGTTGTGCGCAACCTCTGCCTCGATTGGCGCCGCAAGCGATTCGGGCGCCCCCGGATCTTTCGCTCGATTGCATCTCTGCCGGAGGTGGATCAGGAGGTCTTTCGTTGCATCTACTTCCGCAAGCTGAGTGAGAACGAGACGCTTCATACGGTCAAGGTGACTCATCCGACGCTGGACCGCGATGGTCTCGCCGACAGCTTGGCTCGAATCCGAGAGAGGCTCAGTCCGCGGCAGTCTTGGCTCTTGCTCTCAAGGAATCCCCACATGGAATCACTCTCCGGAAACGCGGGTACCTCCGGGACCGCCGATCGGGAGAGGGATCTGCCCGATCCCGAGCCGAATCCAGAGCGGGAGGCAGCCAAGCGGGATTTCTTGGACGCCCTACACGAGGCCATGGCCGGCATCTCGCCGCGCGAGCGACTTCTCTTGCGGCTCCGATTCGAGCAGGATTTGTCCCTCGAGGAGATTTCCACTCTGATGCAGCTCGGGACTCCTCTCAAGGCGCAGAGGAGCATCCAGAGGGCGCTGTCGAGGATCCGGGAGGATCTGCAGATGAAAGGAATCTCGTCCGTGTCCGTGGAAGAACCATAGCCAGGTGGGAATAACCTGGATTTGGTTCCTGAAATGATTGACGAGTCCGAAATCGCGCGACAGATTCCCTTGGTGGCTGACTCAGCTGCCAAGCGAACTCTTCGTTGCCCACCCTCGACGCAGCTTGCGGCCTACGTCGACGCCAGACTTGGTGAGAACCCGAGGTCCGAGGTGGAGGAGCACCTGGCTGACTGCGCTTTCTGTGTAGGTCAGATTGGGTTCCTGGTTCGAGATTCACGAGCCCAGGCGGCTGTGCCGTTGCCCGCCGATCTAGTCAGCGAGGCACGAGAGAGACCGACCAGGCGATTCGGTCTGGTGCCGGCGCCAGCTCTGACGGCGTTGGCAGCGACTGCTCTTCTCTTGGTTGTCTCAGTTCTTTGGCAACCAAACAGTGGCTTCGGCCCGGCGCGATCCTACGTCGAGGCGCCGGCAGATCGCACAGTCCGCAATGGAGCCGTAACAGTGGCCCCGCCTCGGATTTTGCAGCCGGGCGAAGGAGAGATCGTTGGCCGGCTGCCTCTGGAGATCCGCTGGTCGACCTCACCCGGGGCCCTGCAGTACTCGGTCCAGCTGCTGAGCCTCGCGGGTGATCTGGTATGGGAAGGCCCGAACGCTGGGGAAGAAACCATAGTTCCTCCGCAAGTGGCGCTCGAGCCTGGACAGAGGTACTACGTGTGGGTGGAAGCGCGGCTTCCTTCCGGGGCCGTCTCGAGGTCCGATGCCGTGGCCTTTCGCGTCGCTCCCGATTGACGGGGGCAGCGTTCGAACGGGGAAGAAATGTCTCCCCAGCTCACTTCTTGGTTGTCTGCGACCGCGCTGGCGCTGATCCTGGTGCCCGGCGTCGTCCTGGGCACGGAGTCCGAAGCGGCCGATGCACTGCTGGCGCAGGCGCGAGAGCTCTATGTGCAGGAGGGTCCAGCGGCGGCTCTTCCTGTCTACGAGCAGGCTCTCGCCCTCTATCGCCAGCAGGATGACCGTCTGGGCGAAGCGATCACCCTCGGTCTGATCGGCAACTGCCACAAGCGCCTCGGGGACTACGACCGAGCCGGCGAGTTACTGGATCAGGCGCTCGCCATGAAGCGCCAGCTCGGCGACCGACTCGAAGAGGGCAAGACTCTGAGTCATCTGGGTCTGCTCGCCTGGGAGCAGGCCGAGTACGACGCGGCGATCCGGTACTTCGAGCTGGCGATCGCCATCGGTCGGGAGCTCGGCGACGCGCAGCTCGAGGGCTCGGCCCTCAACAATCTGAGCCTGGTCTACGATGAGCTGGGGGACTACGAGCGAAGCCTGCAGCAGTACGAAAAGGCCTTGGAGCTCTATGGCCGCACCGACTTCCCTCGCGGTGAGAGCGACACTCTCGGCAACATCGGTGGAGTGTATCTACTCCTGGGACGCTACCGAGAAGCCATGAGCTACTACGAGAGGGCGCTGGCGATCAGCGAGCGGCTCGAGTCGAAGCCTTCCATGAGCCAGGACCTCGGCAACCTCGCCCTTTGTCATCTCGGCCTAGGTGAGATCCCCGAAGCCCTGGAGCGATTCGACCAGGCCCTCTTGCTGGCCCGTGAGGCCCGGCTCGACAAGGAGACCGCGGACTGGCTCAAGGGCAAAGGCGACGTCTATCACGACATCGGGCGTCACAGTAAGGGCCTGGAGCTCTACCGTCGGGCCTTGGAAGCCTACGAGTCCGCCGGACTGAAGCGGGAGCTGGTCGAAGCCCTCAACGAGCTGGCGACGATTCACCTGCGTCTGGGTGATCTGTCTTCGGCAGAGACCTACCAGCGGCGCGCGCTCGAGCTGGCACGCTCCATCGAATTCACGCGAGGCGTCGTGGCGAGCCTGATCTCCCTGGGAGAGCTGGAATGGCGACGCGAGCGTTACGAGGAGGCCGCGGCCTTCCTCCGGGATGCTCTCGCCGGGGCCCTGGAGCTCGAAGATCCGAACCTCGCCTCCTCCTGCAGAACGCAGCTCGTGCTCACTTTGCGGGATCAGGGGAAGGTGGAGGAGGCGCTCGAGCTCGCCGTTTCGGGGGCCGAGGTCGCTCGGGGGCTCGAATCGAAGTTGCACGCGGCTGAAGCGCTCTATGCGCTTGGCGACCTCCAGCTGCAGACGGGCGAGCCGAGCCAGGCACTCGAGCATTTTCTGGAGGGCTCGGGTCTGCTCCCAGGCCTGGGGGAGCCGGAGATCGCCTGGCAGCTGGCCCACGGTCGGGGAAAGGCCCTGGAGGCGCTGGGCCGCGACGAGGAGGCTGCCGCCGCCTACCGTGAAGCCGTCCAACTCATCGAGACTGTCCGCGAACGGCTGCGTGAGGAGCGCTTCCGCTCCGGGTATGTGGAGGACAAGTACGAAGCGTACGTCGATCTGTCGCGGCTGCTCCTAAGGATGGATCGACCCGAAGAAGCGTTTTCCTATGCCGAGAAGCTCAGGGCGCGCAGTTACCTCGACCTCCTCTCCAAGGCACCGATGCCCACTCTCACACCGGAGCAGAAGCGTCGAGAACAGGAGCTTCGCCAGCGCATTCGCGGGTTGCAACGGAGTCTCGGTGAAGAGGCCGAATCCGAATTCGAGCCCCGACTCCGGGCGATGGAGGCCTTCGCCGCCGAGCTGCAGCAGGCCGAGCGAGAGTACGAGGACTTCGTCTCCGACCTCAGGAGTGTCGACCCGGATCTGGCGGCCACCTGGTCGTTGTCGGTGCCCGAAGCGGCGGCGATTCGCCAGGCGTTGCCGGCAGAGACAGCCCTGGTGGAGTTCGTGGTTGGCGGGGAGCAGGTGCTGGTGTTCGTCCTCCGCTCCGATCGGGTCGAAACCCTGGTCGCGCCGCTGAGCCGGAAGAACCTCCAAGCCAAGGTCGAGCTGACGCGACAGCTGATCCAGAGGCGGGGGAGCACCGACTGGAGGTACCCGGCTGCCAGCCTCGCCGCGGCGCTGATCGAGCCCCTCGAATCACAGGGGTGGCTGGAGGGGGTCCGCAGCCTCTACCTGGTGCCTCACGACAGTCTGCACTATCTGCCCTTCGCGGTGTTGCCACGGGGCGACGGGGGGCGGCTGCTCGTCGAGGACTACGAGCTCGCCTACCTGCCCGCGGCGGGAACGCTCGTCCTGGGAAGAGCGGGCGGTCGAGGCGAGAAGGGCCTTCTGGCCCTGGCGCCCAAGAGCAGTCGTCTTCGCCATACCGAGACCGAGGTGCGGGCCGTGGCCGAGGCCTTTCCGGAGAGCCACAGGGTGCTGGTCGGAGAGCAGGCCACCGAGCGCTCCTTCAAGATTCTCTCCAGGGACTTCAGGGTCTTGCATCTGGCCACCCACAGCATCTGGAATCGAATGAATCCCCTGCTCTCCGCGCTGCAACTGGAGGCAGGCGAAGGCGAAGACGGCCGGCTCGAAGTGAACGAGATCCTGGACCTGCCGCTGGGAGCCGATCTGGTGACCCTGAGTGCCTGCGAGACCGCGCTGGGTAGCGGCTATTTCGGACAGACGCCAGTCGGTGACGATTTCGTCGGTCTGACCCGGGCCTTCCTGCATGCGGGGAGCCGCGCGGTGCTGGCCAGCCTGTGGGAGGTCGATGACCGCTCGACGCTGGAGCTCATGCAGAGCTTCTATCAATACCGGGATGCTCAGGGCCCGGCTCGAGCGCTTGCCGAGGTCCAGCGCTCGAGGCTCGAGGGCTCGGCCTCGGCAGACCCCTACAAGTGGGCCGCTTTCGTCGTCGTTGGGCCGTCGCCATGAGAGCAGAAATGAATATCCGGTGGCGCGTGTCCGTGCAAGGTACTCAGGAAGTCGAAATTCCATCCAGAGAGGAACGCTGATCCGAAGGAGGTCGCGACATGACACGGAGAGACTCGACACTCTGCTTCTTCACTACAGCCCTACTTCTTCTGATCGGTGTGCTTCTACTGAGCTCACCGACTTTCGCTCAGGATCCGATCCCGACTTCGGCCGATCCCTCCTCGGCCGAGCAGGAGACTCTCGATCTCGAAGTCACTGTCACTGGTGACAACTTCGGCAAGGATTCAGTGGTCGAGTTTCTCGTCTCCGGTACTGAAGACCCAGGCGGGATCAAGGTCAAGAAAGTCAAACAGCAAGGTCCCAAGACTCTCAAGGTCACTGTCGACGTCGAAGCGACCGCCGTGGTCGACGACTTCGACATCAGGGTCATGAGCCGTGGCCGCACCGGCAAAGGTACCGAACTCTTCCGCGTCCTCGAGAAGGAGCATCCCACTCAGGACACGACCCCGCCGGGAGAGCCCATCGACCTTCACGCTTTGGAGGTTTCCTATAGCAGTGTGACTTTGGCTTGGACGATGCCTGCCGACGACAACTACGACGCGACGTCTGGCTCGGTTAAGAACTGTGTCTACTGGGAACCTGCGGAGGCGGCCTTCAACCACTTCAATCACTGCCTGGGCGACCCAGGAGTCAACGAACAGCCCTGGCCCGCCCCGGGTGAAGAGCAGGTATGCATCATGAACTTGCTCGAGCCGGAGACGACGTATCTCTATCGAGTCACCTGCGCAGACGATTCTGGCAACTGGTCCAGCGAAGCCCAGTTCGAAGTATCGACAGCTTCTTTCAGCGAATTCCAGGATCCGTCGTGGACGATCGAAGAGGTGCCGATTCCGGTCGACGCCCTCGTTGGGCATGGCTTCGACATCGAGGGTAATGTCGTGATCGGTGGTGTTGTGGGACTGTGGGATCAAGTGGGCGGCGGGACGAAAGTCGTTCCCACAGTGATTCGCATGATAAAGGGCGTTCCTTCGGAGACGGCCGGATGGCTTTGGAGCTACGAGGACATGCCTGGACTTGCCGGTCGACTTTTAATCGATCCTCAGGGTAGACCCGTCTTCGAAGAGAGAATCATTCGAGACCTGGACAATCGAATCCGCGATCTCGTCTACACGTTTCATGACGGCAGCGAATGGCGGAAAGAGATCGTGGCAACGGAACCTGGGCTCAGATTCCCGTCAGGATTCGCTTTCGATCTCGACGGGAACCCTGCCATCGCCTGGTGCTCTCAGGATGAACCGGGCGGAATTCGGTTGGCGCGAAGAGGCGCCGGAGGCCAGTGGACCGTCGAGCAGGTCAATCAGGAGGAATGTACGGATGCCGTGCGCAGTGCCGGGCTGGCGTTCGACCCTGCGGGCCGTCCTGCAATCACCTATCGAATTGAGCCGGAACAACTTCCGGGTGCTGTGAAGATGACTCTCTGGTCCGGAGAGTCTTGGCATGAGGAGACCTTGTGTTCCGATCCTCTGTGCCCATCCAGTCCTATCGGCTTCTTTGCGCCTGTTGTGATCTTTGATCCGAATTGGGGCGACTTCACGGCAGTAGCGGACGATTGGCTGTCCTGGACGGTGGGATTCGATCGTGTCGGTTCCGGTGAATGGCAGCAGACCGAGACCATCTTCGGTCAGCTCGGCCAGCAAGGCTTCATCTCCGACTTCATAGGGCAGAATGTGTGGCTTGGCTCGAACGTTCTCGAAATCGACCCATCGGGCGAATTGGTCCTGGCCCACGGAGCAGAGAATGGTGCTGGCGTCGCGCTGTCACGGCGCTTCGCCGGTCAATCAGGGTGGGCGCAATACGATGTCGATCATCCGTCAACACGCAGCCTCCCCTCTCCACACGATGGCCTGAATGGCGGCGGGCCATTTGTTGCGCTCGATCCCTCAGGATCGCCGACCCTAACCTGGCATTGGAACGTTGGCGGAGAACCGGCGTCCGAGTATCACCTCTATTTCGCCTGGCAGGATTCGACGCCAATCGTCTGCGGAGATGGGATCTGCAATGGAACGGAGGATTCGTGTAGCTGTTCACAGGATTGCGGTGCTGCGCTCTCCACAGAGCTGGGCCTGTGTGCGGACTTCAGCGACAACGACTGCGACACCTACATCGACTGTGACGACTCCGACTGCAATCTCGATCCAGCTTGTCCCTACTGCGGTAATACCTACTGCGATGCGAGCGAGAGCTCCTGCAGCTGTCCCGCGGACTGCGGGGAACCACCAGCGACAGAGCAGATCTGCAGCGACGGGATCGACAACGACTGCGACACCTTTGTTGACTGTGATGACCTGGACTGCAGCGATGACGAGAGCTGCGCTTCACAAGGCGGCCTACCGGGAGATGCATGCACCACCGGTGCCGATTGTCTCTCCGGGTTATGCCATCCTGTGAAGCTCACCTGCAAATAGTCGCGCCGGGCCGGCGGTAGCCGATGGGCCGGGCCTCGTGCCCGGCCTATTATTGTCCAGCCAGAATCATTGGATAGTGACCCTTGAGCACGGTTGGTGGAGGGACTGTAGTCCCTTGGACCGCTGCGGAGGAGTTGGGTAACAGCGAGGCTTGCCCGGCTACTCGGTCGAGTAGATACCCAGCCAATTTTGGAGACGCCGGTCGAGCTCTGCGGCCTTGACGCCGAGGTGCTTCTCCAGGAGCTCGGGAGTGGCGGCGGCACCGTCGGCGAGCTCGGCGAGAAAGATGCGAAATCGGGGCCCGAGCTCGGGGTCGAGCAGCAGGTAACGCACCAGCAAGGTGCTCTGCTCGTAGTCGTAGGAGTTGGAGTCGCTGTCGAATTCTCCTGGTTCCAAGACAACGAGGCGCTCGACGCTTTGCAGCTGGTCGGTCTCGTAGGCGAGCCGCAGCCTCTCGGCTTGCCCTTCGGCACCCTCGAAACCCCTCAATGGCTGGATACCCTCGAGAGTGGCTGTGTCACCGAGGGCATCTGCCAGCCCCTCAGAAAGCCATCGGGGCAGATTTCCTCCCAGGGCGCGGCGATTCACCAGGTGGGTGAGCTCGTGGACCAGGGTCTTGGCGAAGTCCTCTGGGCGTCTCGAATCAGCCCAGATTGCAGTGTAGCCACGGCTCGGCTTGGAATGGGCCGCGTAGCCGGAGGCGCTCAGGCCCTGCTGCTCCGAGAAGTCCCAGAACGCTTGGCGATCGCTGAACAGGATGATGGTGGCAGCGGGATCGTCCAGGGGAATCACTCCCAGGCGCTGCGCGTACGTGTCGTCTAGCTCAGATGCAAGGAGGTTGCAGCTTTCCAGTAGAACTGGATCGGCCATGTCGCCAATAAGGGAGTAGCGACCACAGCTTCCTTCCTGGCCACCACTGTCGAGGTGATCGCGAGCCTCTCCCAGCAGCTCGGTTGAGGCCGGAATTCCAGGTCGAGGTGGCGGTCGAGACGTGATGACAGTGAAGCCTGGCGAGAAATTGTCGCCCTTGGGCTCGACCTGCTCGGCATTGGCTGCCTCCTCGAGGACCTCCGAATCGTCTATTGAGCCAGAAGGCTCGGAGAGACGCTCGTGTTGATTCCTGCCCACCCAGAGCCATATCAGAACGCCCCAAACGAGCAGGAGCAGCAGAGCTCGGAGGAGGGAACGATTCATGATCGAGGACGCCTGTAGCTTTGCATGAAGACTCGGGTGGACTCTCCTGCGGCGTTAGCTAGAATTCTCACAGCATGCTCGGACTTCGGCAGGTGTCCGCAATCGGCGCAGCAGTCGGTCTGATTGTGTCCCCTGGGTTGTCAGTTGTCCAAGCCCAGACCCCGAGCTTCGAGGATCGAAGTTCTGGGTCCGGTCTGGAGATCGTCACCTATTCCGGCAGCGTGGAGAAACCCCATATTCTGGAGTCGGACGGCAACGGTGTCCTTGTCTTGGACTACGACGGAGATGGGTACCAGGATCTCTATTTCGTGGCGGCGTTCAGGATTCCGAGGCGAGAGGAAGCGGAAGAGGAGAGGAGCGCTCTCTATCGCAACCTGGGCGACGGGACCTTTGTCGAAGTGAGTCAGCAGGCGGGCGTCGGGGCCAGAGTCTACGGCCATGGCGGCTGCGTCGGCGATTACAACGGCGATGGCCTGCCTGACATCTACCTGACCGCTTACGGCGACAACATCCTTTACCGCAACAATGGCGATGGCACCTTTACGGATGTCACCGAGGAGGCCGGGGTCGCTGAGCCGGCCTGGAGCATCGGCGCGACCTTTCTGGATGCGGACGGTGATGGTGATCAGGATCTCTATGTCGGCAACTACATCGTCGCACCCTGGGAAGAGATCCTGGCGGCTCGAAGGACTCGCCGCTGGCGAGGCAAGGTCGAAGTCATGGACGGCCCCCGCGGCCTGGTCGAGGCGCCGAACACCTTTTACCTCAATCGGGGCGACGGCACTTTCGAGGACGCTACCGAGTCGTCGGGTCTGGCGGAGGGCCGCCTCGGCTACACGATGGGGGTCGTCAGCTTCGACTACGACAACGACGGCAGCACCGACATCTATGTAGCCAACGACAGCACCGCCAACCGCCTCTACAAGAACCACGGGGACGGCACCTTCGAGGAAGTGGGAACCTGGACCGGCAGCTCCTACAACGCCGACGGGAGGGTGCAGGGCAGTATGGGCGTCCACTACGGCGACTACGACGGTGACGGCTGGTTCGATATCGGCGTCACCAACTTCGCCCTCGACTACTACGCGCTGTATCGGAATCTGGCAGGAGAGCTGTTCCAGGACGAATCCTTCATCTCCCAGCTCGCGGTGACCAGCTTCGCCCCACTGGGCTGGGGCATCCTTTTCTTCGATGCGGACAACGATAGGGATCTGGATCTCTTCTTCTCCAACGGGCACATCTACCCGCAAGTGGATGAGGACGAGTCCCTTGGAGAGACCTACCGTCAGCTGAATCAGCTGTTGCTGAATGAGAATGGCAAGTACGACGAGGTCAGTAGCGAAGCCGGGGATGCCTTCGAGGTGAAGCTATCGAGTCGCGGTGCGGTCTTCCTCGACTTGGAAAACGACGGCGATCTGGATCTCGCGGTGAGCAATCAGGACGAGAAGCCCAATCTCTTCGTGAACGGCACACCGCCAAGGTCATGGCTCCGTGTCGATCTGCGTCAGGCCTCAGGCAACCGCCGCCCTCTGGGTTCGAGAGTCGAGGTGGAAGTCGAGGGATCGAAGCAGATCCGCGAAGCCACCTCGGGTGGCTCGTACGCTTCGGAGCTCGATCCACGGCTCCACTTCGGATTGGGTTCGGCAACGAAGCTCGATCGGATGTCCGTCCGCTGGCCGGGTGGGCGGCGCTCTGTCTTCATGGATCTGCCCGCGAATCGACAGGTGGTGATTTGGCGGCCTGAGAG
>Ga0316192_10004374_pt1 | contig 10269 bp, 12 predicted proteins | sample MerIslwburrow_MG_FD_204931 | JGI IMG/M metagenome (GOLD analysis project Ga0316192, IMG submission 204931) | Coastal sediment microbial communities from Maine, United States - Merrow Island worm burrow | ecosystem: Environmental > Aquatic > Marine > Coastal > Sediment | place: USA: Maine...
CTGATGGTGATTTTGTGAGAATGAAATTAATATGCAATCAGGCATGCCATATGACCTCGGATATGAGCCTTTCATGAAAGCTGAATTTGCTAATAAAGATTTTATCCTAAATTCACTTTCTTATCTATTGGATGACGATGGATTGATATTATCCCGAAATAAAGAAATTACCATCAGGCCTCTTGATAGGATTAAGATAGAGAATGAGAAATTAGGATGGCAGGTTCTTAATTTAATTTTACCAATAATTATTATTGGAATATATGGTTTAATCAGGCAGTATTATCGAAAACGAAAGTACAGTTCTTAATTAGATATATGCAAAGAAAGAAAAATATTAGATTATTAATAGTATTCCTGATTTTGCTGGCATGGACTATCTTGTTGCTTAATATGGACTTTAATAAATCCAGGATTGCTATTGACGAGACCAAATTTTCCATCATCGATACTGCTTCAATAAATAAAATTGCTTTAACTCGTAATGGTAATTCAATCATTTTATCGCAAGAAATAGATGGATGGGAAGTCAATAATAAATATCCCGTAGATCCTTCCATGAAAGATGTACTCATGGCGGTTCTCAGCCAGGTTCGTGTTATAAGAACTGTGCCCAAAAAGGATATTCAAAGAATTCAGGAAGAACTCATTGATACAGGATATTTAATAGAAATTTTTCAGGAAGATGGTCCTACAACCGTGTATCTTGCTGGAGGGAATGGGATATCAATTTCATATTTTATGACTCCTGATGAAGTACCTTATGTAGTTCAGCTACCAGGTTATGATAGCTACGTAGCAGGAATATTTGAAGTCAGTGAGAATGATTGGAGGGATAGGCTACTTTTCCAAACCTCATGGATGGGGATTAAAGAAATACAATTCTCCTATCCGGAGAATCCAGAAGAAAACCTCTCCATTATCTCGGCGAAAAATCTTTATGAAGTATCTGGAATTAACAATCTGGATACAACAAAATTAATGAACTTCCTGGATCAAATAAGTTATTTCTATACTGATCAGTATTTATCTTCGGGACAAATTGATTCCTATGATAGTCTAAAGGGAACAAAACCTTTTCTAAACATTAGCATTGATTATTTGGGATTGGGAAATCCAACTGAAATTAGTTTATACAATAGAATTTCGGGCGAAAACGTTATTCTAGGATTGATTAATAATGATCAAATGTGTTTATTTAATTACAATAGAATTTTATTTCTTTTCAAAAAGAAGCAAGATTTTATCAAATAAATGAAAATGAAAGCACCTATATATATTTTGGTTTTATTGTTATCGCATATTTCTATATCAGCAGGTACGTTTCAAAATACCGGCAATATATCTCTTCAGATTGAGGGTATAGAATATAAAGGTGGCACCGTAATGATTGCTTTGTTTGGAGAGAATGACAAATTTTTAAAAGAACCATCCTATTCAAAAGAAATACCAATAAAAAACGAAGAATCTATCTCGGTAATTTTTAAAAGTATTCCCTTTGGGAAATATGCCATAAGCATATACCATGATCTGAACGATAACGAAAAACTAGATGCTAATTTCATAAAAATACCTAAAGAACCTATTGGATTTTCAAATAATTACTTCCCCAAATTTGGACCTCCTTCATTTAAAGGAGCATCATTTATTCTAGAATCAGAAAATCAGGAAATGGTGATAACCCTTAAGACATATTAATTTAGCAGGACAATCACTCTTTTATCTTGATATTTATAAAGCAATTCCTTAACATTAGCATATAATAAGACATTACTTGAAATATTCTTTCAATGAGAAAAACCCTTATAAGAGCAGAAGATAGAGGCTTTGCAAATCATGGTTGGCTTAAAACCTATCACACTTTCAGTTTTGCAAATTATTTTGACGAAAGCCGTATGGGTTTTGGGAATATAAGAGTATTTAATGATGACATCGTTGAACCAGATATGGGATTTGGCACACATCCACATGATAATATGGAGATAATTTCCATTCCACTATCAGGCACCATGGCCCATAAGGACAGCCAGGGAAATGAATACATAATTGAAAAAAATGATATCCAGATCATGTCTGCCGGATCCGGTTTAACACATTCAGAATATAATTATTCACAAGAAAATAATCTGAATTTCTTACAAATATGGGTATACCCTAAAGTATACGATACCAAACCTGAATATTACCAGAAAAAATACAATTTCCCACTTAATCAATTGATCCCAATAATCCGTCCTGATGAAAAATATGAAACACTACCAATTAAACAGGATGTTTATTTTCATTTCGGAATTTTTAAAAAAGACACAAGCGTTAATCATTTAAAAATACAATCTGAAAATGGACTGTTCCTTTTTTTAATTGAAGGCAAAATTGATGTCGAAGGAGAATCTTTACACAAAAGAGATTCAATTGGAATAGAAAATACAGCTGAAATTGAAATCAATTTTAAAGATGAATCAAAAATACTTCTTATTGAAACCCCAATGGACAGATAGTCTCCAGAGTTGTTCGCTTTTTATTATGTCACTTTACAATCTGCTATTTTTCAGGATATTCACTTATGGTTCTTATCTGATTTCTTCTCCTTTGTAAATTGCATGGATATTATTTCGTACGCTCAATTGTAAATTGAACCAGGTCAGCTAGTGATTTTTTATATGCTGAATCTTTAAAATTTTTCAGTATCAACAAGGCTTCTTCATGATATTTCATCATTATTTTATTAGCATACTGTATTCCGCCAGAGGCTTTTACAAAATCGATTATCTCGTTCACAGCCTTTTTTTTATGGCTTTTATTTCTAATCATGAATATGATCCTTTTCCTCTCAGTCCAGGAGGCATTTTGTAATGCAAAAATTAAAGGTAGAGTCATCTTTTTCTCTTTGATATCAATACCTAATGGTTTTCCTATCTCCTCATCACCATAGTCAAACAAGTCGTCTTTAATTTGAAAAGCCATTCCTACTTTCTCTCCAAATTCCTTCATTTTCTCTATGGCATTCTGGTCTGCTCCTCCAGAACAGGCTCCTACAGCACAACATGAGGCTATCAAAGAAGCCGTCTTTTGCCTGATAATATCATAGTAAACTGATTCGGTTATGTCCAGGTTCCTTGCTTTTTCCATTTGAAGAAGCTCTCCTTCACTCATCTCTCTTACAGCATTGGAAACGATTCTTAACAATTCATAATCCTCATTATCAATAGAAAGAAGTAAGCCTCGAGATAAGAGGTAATCTCCTACGAGTACTGCAATTTTATTTTTCCATAAGGCATTGATTGAGAAAAATCCCCGTCTATACATAGAATCATCTACTACATCATCATGCACAAGAGTCGCAGTATGAAGAAGCTCAATCAACGAAGCTCCACGGTAGCTGCTTTCAGTTATTTGGCCTGCTACTCCCGATGAAAGAAAAACAAACATTGGTCGCATTTGCTTTCCCTTTCGTTTCACTATGTAGCTCATGATTCTATCAAGCAGCATTACCTTGCTCTTCATGGATTCATAAAACTTCTTCTCGAAAATCAGCATTTCCGATGCAATAGGAGCTTGTATTTCGACGATTTTAGAAGGCATCAGTAAAAAATACTTTACAAGTATACGATCTATATTTTCATATGCAAAGTTTAAAATTTTATAATTGCATATGAATTTTCTAAAAATACATAATGAAAGATATTATTAAGATAGATCCGATAATTTTAAAATCAGAATATAATCAGAGACCTTTCTCTATTGACATTTCGTATCACCAAAACAACGTACCCAAACCTGTCATTCTCCATATTCATGGATTCAAAGGTTTTAAAGACTGGGGTTACTTTAACCAGGTAGCTGATTATTTTGCTAAAGCAGGATTTGTGTTCATAAAAATGAATTTTTCACGCAATGGAACCACACCTGAAAATCCAGTAGACTTTGTGGACCTGGAAGCATTTGGTAATAACAATTTCACCATCGAACAAAACGACATGGGCCGGGTAATCGATTTTATATTTTCCGATGATTTCCCTGTAAAACAAGGTGAACTTAATCTGGATAACTTTTATCTTACTGGTCATAGCAGAGGTGGTGCAGCTGTTGTTTTAAAAGCATATAACGATTCCAGAGTTAAAGCTTTGTCGACATGGGCAGCAATTAATGATTTTTCAGATTATTTCTCTGAAGAGGAAAAAATCGAATGGAAGAAGACCGGTATTGTATACATCGAAAACTCTAGAACGAAACAACTTATGCCTTTATATTTTCAACTGGCCGAAAATTATATGCAAAATGAAACGGCTCTGAATGTTCCTTTCGCAATAAAAAATCTTAATAAACCTTTACAGGTGATACATGGTTCTAAAGATCCTACCGTATCCGTAAAAGTTGCATATCAAACTCAAAAATGGAATCCAGATATCAAGCTACATATTATTGAGGGTGCCGACCATGTTTTCGGAGGAACACATCCCTATGAAAAGTCTGTTTTACCTGCTGATGTTGTGGAAGTTGCTGACGCTACTATTGATTTCTTTAAATTGATTTAGAAGTAGATCAATAGGTTCCTGTAAACATCATCAAATCTAAGCACTTCTTTTATGCCAGTTTAGCTCATTCTGGTATTCAAATTTAATTAGTGAAATCAACTTTCAATATCCAGGGTTTACTTCCCTTGCAGGTAATCCTCTAATTCTGTGATTCTTTCTTTTAATTCAAACTCCCTGATGACTGTTTTATATCCCTCCTCTCCAAATTTTTTTCGCAAAGCCTCATTCTCAATCAATTCCTGAGTTTTTTGAGCAAACTTTTCACAATCTGGATAATCGACCAGAAATCCTGTTTTATCTATTTTTACAACTTCAGGATTACTTGTAACATTAAAGGCCACAATAGGTTTTCTTTTATCATGGCTTCTACCAGAACATATCCAAATCCCTCCCAGGCTGAGGTAAGAAGAAATATATCAATTGAATTAATAAACAAAGTGTTATATGTCCATTAATTAATAACTATATCAGACCCATCATTCAATGAAATGTTAAAATGTTGATTCTGAGATTCGAAAAATAGATATTGATTACTTTTCCAAATAGAAAATACTTATCTAATCGCCAAAAATTTGGTGGTCAGTGTTTAAAATAACAAGGAATAATTTTTATCTGAAATAATGGGTGAGTAAAGCAGGATTATTTTTCTAGCACTTTTTCGATCTTCTGAGAAACCTTTTCTTCAATTTTTATTGCATTGGTTTTAACATAGTTATTAGAGAAACATTCAGCAATTACAATTATTGCTACAATCAATCCTAATATCATATATAATAATTTTTTACCCATTTTTATACTTACTTATATAACATAGATCAACAAACATGCCGAAAGGTTTAAATGAATGAAAAAAAAAATTGTTAAAAAAGGTTAATTCCTCAATGAATCGCTTATCCCTATTTTTTTATTTAATTTTGCGCTCAATTCCGAATACAATAATTTTATTTGAATATGGCATTATCCAAGAAGTACGATCCCGCGCTGGTAGAAGACAAAATGTATAGTCAATGGATGCAGAAGGGCTTTTTTCATGCAGAACCTAACGATAAAAAAGAACCTTATTCAATTGTAATACCACCTCCAAATGTAACAGGAGTGCTTCATATGGGTCATATGCTTAATAATACTATTCAGGATATCCTTATTCGAAAGGCAAGAATGGAAGGTAAAGAAGCTTGCTGGGTTCCGGGTACCGATCATGCTTCAATAGCTACTGAAGCAAAAGTAGTAGGAATGTTGAGGGAAAAAGGAATCAAAAAATCAGATTTAAGCAGAGAAGAATTTCTTGACCATGCCTGGGAATGGAAAGAAAAGTATGGAGGAATCATTCTTGAACAACTAAAAAAGCTGGGAGCTTCTTGTGATTGGGAAAGGACGAGTTTCACTATGGATCCGGATTATTATCAGGCGGTGATAAATGTGTTTGTAGATTTATACAAGAAGGGCTATATATATAGGGGATTGAGAATGATTAACTGGGATTGTGAAGCACAAACTGCATTGTCTAATGAAGAAGTAATTTATAAGGAGGATGGAGAGCAAACCAGTTTATATTATATAAGATACCAGATCAAAGGCGAAGATGATAGATGGGTAATAATAGCAACAGTTAGACCTGAAACCATACTTGGTGATACTGCCATAGCTGTAAATCCTAAGGATGAAAGATATGCTGACCTTATTGGCAAATATGCGTTGGTCCCATTCCTAAACAGAGAAATACCTATAATTGCTGATGAGTATGTAGACAAAGAATTTGGTACTGGATGCCTTAAAATAACTCCAGCGCATGATCCTAATGACTATGAAATTGGGATTACACATAATCTGGAGATAATAGATACAATCAACAACGATGGTTCTTTGAATGAATCATGCGGTATTGATAAATTTGTTGGCATTGGTCGATTTAAAGTACGGAAGGAAATAGTAAAAGATCTTGAAGAAACCGGGTACCTGGTGAAAGTAGAGTCCTTTACTACTCGAATTGGTAGGTCTGAAAGAACTAATACGATTGTGGAACCTAAACTTTCATTGCAATGGTTTATCAAAATGAAAGAAATTTCACGAAAGGCACTGGAAGCTGTAGAAACTGATGAGATACACCTCTACCCCAGGAAATTTAAAAATACTTATAGATACTGGATGGAGAATGTTCGTGATTGGTGCATTTCCAGACAACTATGGTGGGGGCATCGCATACCAGCCTATTATTATGGTGAAGGTGATGATGATTTCGTAGTAGCTAAATCAAAAGAAGAAGCGTTGGAGATAGCCCGTATTGAATCAGGAAACTCAAAATTAGACATGGATTCACTGCGACAGGATGAAGATGTGCTGGACACCTGGGCTTCTTCCTGGTTATGGCCTCAACAAGTTTTTAATGGTATGAATAGTGACAGTTTTGATGAACAAACAGGTAAAATAAAAAAGGGATTTAACAAGGACCTTGATTATTTCTACCCAACCGATGTCTTGGTTACAGCACCTGAAATACTGTTCTTCTGGGTAGCACGAATGATTATATCCGGCTATGAATATCTGGGTGAAAAACCTTTCAAAGATGTTTATCTTACGGGAATCGTAAGAGATAAAAAACGGCGTAAGATGTCAAAATCATTGGGCAATTCTCCTGATCCACTTGAATTGATAGAAAAATATGGTGCCGATGGTGTACGAACCGGGATGTTGTTTAGCTCCCCCGCGGGTAATGACCTTCTGTTTGATATTAAGTTATGTGAACAGGGCCGAAATTTCGCCAATAAGATATGGAATGCCTACAGGTTAATAGAAGGCTGGAAAGTGGATGAAAAGTTAGACAATCCTGATCATGACCTCGCCGTAAAATGGTTTGAATCAAAGCTAAACTTTTCAATAAAGGCCCTCGAAGATCATTTTGAAAAATACAGGATGTCTGATGCTTTGCTGACACTATACCGATTGATATGGGATAATTTTTGCTCCTGGTATCTTGAATTGATTAAACCAGGTTTCGAACAACCTATAGATAAAAAAACTTTTGATGCAACTATTGTTTTCCTTGAAAAGTTGATGAAGATTTTACATCCCTTCATGCCTTTTATTTCTGAAGAAATATATCGAAGCATAAAAAATCGGGGGGATAATGATTTTATTATGATAGCCCCATGGCCTGAATCTGGCCCATTTGATTCAGAACTTATTGAAGGGGCTGATGAAACATTTGGAATCATTACAAATATCAGGAATCTTAGAAACAGTAGAGGTATTTCACAAAAGACAGCCCTACCTTTATTAATAAAAACAACAAATCAAGACAGATTTACGCATTTCGTTCATTCATTGAAAAAACTAGCTAATTTAAGTGATATTCAATTTGTGGAGGAAAGTGTGGCAAGTTCAATTCATTTTATCATTAAAACAGATGAGTTTTATATCCCAATAGAAGGAGAATTAGATCAGGGACAGCAATTTGAAGAACTTAAAAAGGAACTTGATTACACGAAAGGATTTCTTTCAACTATCATGATAAAACTTGGCAATGAAAGATTTGTTTCTAATGCACCGGAAAAAGTTGTTGAGATCGAAAGGAAAAAGAAATCAGATGCGGAGGCTAAAATCAAAAAATTAGAAGAAAGTCTGAAAAACTTAAAAAAAAGTTGATATAAAATATCTTAATTTTTTGTATATTTGATTGAGCGCCAATTGATTAAGGCATTAATGGATTCAAAGTTATTTACACTCGATAAAAATTATATTTTAAAGGAAGCTCAGATCAAATTAAAAAAGCAGCTTCTCACTCAACTTATCGATGAGGTGAAAAACGATTATATTCAGAAATGTAATCCACTGGGATTGATTGATCCCACCATATCTTCTATTAGAAGTCATACCTATTCTGATTTAGAATATCTTGATTCTTTTTACTTTGAACTAGCCGGAATATATCGGTTAAAATATGGTGAAAACCAGCTTGAATTTTTATTTGACGGCGCATCCCATTTTATTAAGTACCAGGAAGAATGGGGAAAAACATTTAAAAAATGGACTCAGGATTTTTTCCAGCACCAACATTTTATTAGAGCCATATTGGAGGGATCAGTTTTAAAACCTGAAGAACATATTCAAAAGAATGTTCAGATTAGATTAAAGTTATTTCTGGAACAGTTTTTTCATCTGCGGATTTATAAATATCGGGGAATTCGGAAAATTCAGACTGCCTGAAGATTATTTTCTTAGCTCATTAAATATTAATGGATCCTTCGTATACTAACTCAGCTGGTCCGATTAAATAAATGTCAGTAAATCCCTGAGGTTCCTGCTTTTTAAAATCAACAGATAGCTCACCTCCCTTTGTCGATATTTTGACAGGACTATTTTGGCCGGATCTATATCCAATTGCGAGTGCAGCAGCGGTAACGCCAGTACCACATGATAAAGTTTCGTTCTCTACCCCCCTTTCATAAGTTCTGACGTATATGTGCTGTGGATTTAATAACTGCATAAAATTAACGTTTGTGCCACCAGTACTAAAATTCGAGTGGTACCTGATATCCCTTCCTTCATTATATACATCAACTGATTCCACATCACTAACGAGTCTAACATAATGTGGGGATCCGGTATTAATAAACCAATCTTTATCTATGCTGCTCACTTTATTTACATCCGGCATTTTCAAATGGACCATATCTTCTTGTATAAAGGCATATAAAGGTCCTTCAATAGTGAGAAAGTGTGTTTCTTCAGCTACTATCCCCAGTGAATGAGCAAACTTGACAGCACAACGGCTACCATTTCCGCATAAACTCTGAGATCCATCCGGATTAAAAAAAATCATTTCAAAATCATACGAATCATGATTTTCAATTAGAATTAATCCGTCAGAACCAATCCCAAACTTTCGGTCACACAATCTTTTTACAAGATCCAGGTTTGTATAATCCATGTTCTGATCTCTATTATCAACCATAATAAAGTCATTCCCGGTTCCCTCGTATTTAGAAAATTTTAAGAGACTCATTGTAACCAAATATAATGATGCATTGAATGTAAACAAAAAAAGCCGGCTTTATCAAACCGGCTTTCTTTATTACTTTTTTGATAAAGTTATATTTTTTCCTTGACACGGGCAGCTTTACCTTGTTTTCCTCGAAGATAATATAATCTAGCTCTTCTTACCTGTCCTTTCCGAATCACTTCAATTTTTTCTAAGCTTGGAGAAAGAATAGGAAATATTCTTTCGGCTCCCACGCCATTTGATATCTTTCTAACAGTAAATGTTTCACCCGCACTGTTCACATGCCTTCGTTGCAATACCGTCCCCTGAAATTGCTGAATCCGTTCTTTGTTTCCTTCCTTAATCTTAACGTGAACGTTAACAGTATCACCAGATTTGAACTTTGGGAACTTATTCTTCTTCTCGAGAAGCTCATTTTCTATTTCTTTTATTAGATCGCTCATGATCGTTTAGCTTTTTACTTTTGCAAAATGGAGTGCAAATATAATTAATTTAATTAAATCGGGGCAGATTAAATTTTAATTATTTTTTATCTTTTAATAAATCAGGTCTTCTTACATTCGTTCTTTCAACGGAATGGCTGAATCGCCATTGCTCAATTTTCTTTTCGTGTCCTGATAATAATACCGATGGCACTTTCCATCCATCATAAATTTCAGGCCTTGTATATACCGGGGGAGCAACCAAATCATCCTGAAAGGAATCCGACAATGCAGAGGTTTCATCATTCAATGT
>Ga0316192_10004375_pt1 | contig 10267 bp, 5 predicted proteins | sample MerIslwburrow_MG_FD_204931 | JGI IMG/M metagenome (GOLD analysis project Ga0316192, IMG submission 204931) | Coastal sediment microbial communities from Maine, United States - Merrow Island worm burrow | ecosystem: Environmental > Aquatic > Marine > Coastal > Sediment | place: USA: Maine...
CCTCGTATACCTTCCGTTCGTAAACACATTGGCACACTTGTTACCCAACAACGACTTTACCTTCGCAATCAGAGTGTCCAGAAACCATTTCCCATGCAACCTTGGCCTGTGTAAATGTAAGTGATCAACTCTCAACCGACGACTCATAGGATGCACCGCCGTCCTCACACCGTTTTGCGTAGTCGCTTCCAACGTCTCTTTCGCCGTCTGTAAGCCAATGTTCCACTTCCGCGATAATTCTTCAGGTCCTACCTTTGAATGCCTGTCTGTGGTTAAAACGCTCGACTCCTTACGCTTCTCAATCTCTTCGTCAACGTCGTCACGATACGCCGTCGCAACATTCACCGCGCCAATCAACCGTTTACAAAACGTCTGTTCATGATATGTTGACGATAACTTACTCAACTCGTTTTCGACTTCACCCCATTTCTCAACGCAAGAGTCTGCTTCGCGACGCCTTATAGATGCCATCGTACGCTTCGACACGCCACTCTCCAAAGACCGAATCGTCCTCATTTCCGCTTGTTCCCTGCTGCGCCCACTTCCGAGCCCAACGTTTACCGGATCCCATTCTTCACCTGTTAACATAAGAATTGGCAAATTACGCGTCTCCCAATCGGTCGGCACACGAGTCTCGAAATGCACAATAGTCCCCGTGGTATTGAAGGGGATGAAAGTTTCATTACCGTCGATACCAAAGTGAGTTTTCGCATAAGGACCATCATACACAGGAATACCGTATTCACGAATCTGATTTGGGTTGATAAGAGAGTGTTCCATCTGGGTTCCGAACCACAACATTTGATCACCGACCAACAAGTACTCCCGTCCAGTGTCAGGGGAAGTCCAAACCGTGCCACAGCGCGCAACCATTACCTCTTTTACCGGTTCATAAGAATCCAGAAACGGAGTCACTTCGCATACCTCGTTAGTCGTATCCAAAACACGCCAGTTAGCTCCAGCACAACAAGTATCCGCGTGAGTATCCAGTTCATTTCGCCCAATCGTCCCCGGGAGAGTGTCATGCGGAATCTTTTCACCATACGAACGTTGCGTTTCCTTCACCGACCGTTTAGACATCACATACACACTTCGTTTCCTTCCATAAAAGTTAGGGTGGGGCTGCACAAGTACCTTTACCAATAATCCATACACAAACGTTACCGAAGCCACACAATACACATCGATAAGTCCATACACAAACCAAGCCAAAAGCACAAGCGCCCCAAGTAGTCATCCGCGCTGATACGCGCCACGACCGAATCCACGCCCGTTACGGGCTCCACGCTCACCGTTACCTCCGGTTCCGCTGCTCCCAGCCGTATCCTCACCGTTTCCACTTTCGTTACGATCCGAACCTGCTGCACCAACGTTGCGACCACGACCACCATCACGATTACCACCTCTTCCGTCACGTCCACCGCGACCTCCACGTCCACGACCGTTCATCCTGTCACGAGCTTGATACACATACTGCTGGCCACCATTATACGCAAGCCGACTCCATTCATCATCCGTAAATGCACGAGTAGGATCCGAAACATCAACGCCATTAATCATCGTCGCAAACCTGTCACCTCCGCGTCCACCGCGTCCACCAGAGCGACCGCCACCACGGCCACCAGACCTACCTCGACCGCCGAAACGTCCGCGACCGCCGCCACGTCCGCCGTCACGGCCTCCGTCTGGAAAACATTTTGCCACTTATTCACCGCGCAAATTTTTATCTTGACAAATTTCCTAATCGTATTTTCAATTACTGGATAATCATCCAGGCACGATTTTTAGTGCAGATTCACTGCATTTCAAATTACAATGATCAGGAATACTGCATAGTCAATAAGCAATAACCAAATACTCACACATGGATCTGCTTGGTCACTCCTTTATATGCACTTACCACCTTACACACACACTTATAGGGTATGCACATTGTCACTTACAAGATGTGTTTTGTATTTGTGTTCCTTCTTATGCCACGATTCCCCTATGCAATAAGCCTCCTGGTCAATGTGGCTTGTGGAACCTTCCTATCGCACTACAACAGAGGTAGTAACTGCATGCACAACTACTTGATTATCGCCTCTAATTCCATGTGTAATCGTTTGTACAAGTACGTTTTTTATCTAAATGTTTACTGTAGTCTATTCTATTCCTTTGCATTTGTTATGGTGTCATCGCCATGACAGATAACAGGTAGAGGACCGATGATGACGACCGATGACAACGACAATTCTGACGACTCAACCAAGCAAACTCAGACCCACTAATCCATCCACCACCGAGCAAGCCATGTAAGTTTGATGGTCCAGACAACCTGGAGCACATGCCCTCTGGTGGCGGCATAAGTTTCCCACTCAAATTTTGCTTGGGGTTGGTGGTCTGGTCGTTCTTGTCGTCCGTAAAAAGCAAGAGACACGGGCAGTGTTAGAATGCTCGAAAAGCGTGCCATCAAACAGCCAAACGATGCAGGAGACATCTTACCACTGTTTGTTAGGAGTATCCTCCATTTGTTTCCAAATTCCTAAAATCCAATGAAAGGTGGCTGTGTTAACAAGCAGTCAGCCACTCAACAAAAGGTTTGTCAGATCAAAGCCCGCCCATACCTGTTTCGCTGTTCTGCCATATTGCTGTATGCCATAGAAATGAATGCTGAAGAATTCTTTATTTCTGAATCGCTCACCCACGTCGTTGTCACTACCTCAGCTGCCAGCACCAAAGAGCAAGCACCAAATGCATCCTCATGGCATGGTCGTCGTGTTGGTGGCATTTATTTTGTGAGTTGTGAAAGGCAAATCATTCGTCCAAATTTTGTGCCGTACAAAAAACACGTACAATTCTACACAGCACGTCCGTCGGGCTTGACTCTATATTGAAGTATGGCTATACTTTTAGCATTTGTATATACGTATTTAAGTTATTCAAACACTGACTATTTGTGCCAATGACACTTTGAATACAAATTTGTGTACTTACGACCTTGTAATTACTTATTGGTGAATAATCTTTTATCTTAAAAAATGAATACTATGTCATTCAAAGTTGTTTATGTTGATTACAGTCATGGTTAATTATAATAACATTTTTCGGGTGGGCCAGTTCGTAATGGCCTACACAGTTGCCCAAAGAGCACAGCCAAGGCACTCTTTGCATTTCCTTGCAATCACCGCCTCCCACCATGGCCCCTAATCTACCCACCGTCGCTTCACTCAAGCAGAGGAGCAGCGTGCCCTCTCTCAAGGATAAAGCTTTGTCAACCGAATCTATTAACAATTTGGTGGAAGGGCTGAACCTTTCAGGTCTAACTATTGCATCGGCTCGTATGTGGATAGTGTTTGCAGGTGATGTCATTCAGAATATGTTCTCACAACTCAAGAAGTGTAAGGAGGAAAACGTGTCTCTAAAGAATGAGATCCAAGGGCTGAAGGACAAAGTTGAGTCACTGAATGCTGTGATTGCACGTACTGCCTCCGTTGATGAGATTGGTACCTTCGAGAAGCACTGCCATAGTCTTCTAAAGCCCCAAGCCTTCCGTTCCATCTTGATGAAGGTTGGATTTGCATCCGTCAAGGAGATACCCAACGCAGGCAATAGTGTTAATCTACGAAACCATGGAGTGACGCACAATTCTTCCTTTGGCAAGATGGTATTTGATTTAATCAAGGGCTCAGATATCAATGTTGATGGGGATTCGATGAAGAAATTCGTGGACAATGACAAGACGCAAAAGTTGGTGTGGGAGAAGTCGGTTGCAGTCGCTGCCCACAGCAGGCTCCAGGCAGAGCGTAACAACCTGGCAAAGTTCGGACGTGACATCATTTCTATGATGTATGATCCTTCTCCCAGTTATAAAATCCTGACGCAACCAAACTCCGCCGCCACTGCAATGTGGGCCGATGTTCACCGTTCAATCGATGAGGCCGTCAAGAATGTCGAGGAATCGTCAATCGCTAACAACACCACCACCACCGAAGAAGCAGAGGCTCCCGCCCCGGAATACATTCACTTTGTTGAATGTCTTGCAGGTCTTTACTCTGCTGCACACTTTGGGCGCGAGGATTCCGCCAACTGGATCAAGCACATGCTCCCAGTGTTTGCTTGTGTCTCCAAGTATCGTGCTGGTTCCTCGACTCCGCTCGCCTGTAATAACAGTCACCAGACCTTTATGTCAAACGTGAACCGACTCATGGGAGAGCTGGCTGGTAGAACTGTCCGTGACATTGTCCCTGATGGTGCATTTGAGGCCCTGATTCGCATGCAGCTCGTTAAGTTTGTGCGGTACATCTTCAAGGACAAGGCCGATTCATTGTTGGTGTTGTTAAAGGGCGGATCTGCTCCAACTCCGGATCTGAACCATCGTGGTGACATGGATGAAGACGAATACGTTCGCGGCCATTATCTGGCATTGGTTTCAGACAAAAACAAATATTCAACCTGCGACATCGAGTACTTCATTAAGCTACGCCAGGATATCAAGGACACTGATCGCCGACTCGATAGAAAGCGTGGTGGCAATGAAAGTGACAATGAAGGATTCATTCTCGCCTTCAAGGCTCCAACTGACACGGCAGTGCCAGCGACGCCCCAGTCTAACAGGAATCGCCGCCGCCAACGTCGTACATCAGCTGGTATTACATCTCCATCCGGCCAATCGCCAACCACTCTGGGTGCCATGCCCCTTCTTGACGAGTCTGAGGATGAGGTAGATTTGCAGCACTATCCATCAAACCAGGTTGGTGAAAGTGCCTCTGTGTAAGCAAGCAAGCCATTGCGGCGTTGCGGCCGCCCTCTATTGTTTGTCGTTATTATGTGGATCAAGATCATAGCTAATGAACTAATAGATTAGGATCATGCACTAGTATTACTTATCTTGTTCATTGTGATTAGTAGCAACCCACTCCATTATCGCCGTGCCACATTCTGTGGGAGATACGTCATCTCCGTTTCCAAAGTCATAGCTGAATGACATATCCTTTGTTTCCGTTTCTATTGCCATTGCTGTTGCAGCATGATCGTACAACCACTGCTGTTCACTGTCATTTTCCTCAGTGTCTCTAAACAGTGACATATTCAAAGAGGAGAAGTCATAGGGATCGTTATTGGGGCTTTCGCTTTTGTCATCATCGTCGTTGTCTGCTTCGTCCGCCATGTCATTGTCGTCCTCGTCCTCATCATTGCCGTCCTCATCCTCGTCATCCTCCCCGTCGCCGTCCTCATCATCGGTGTCAACATTCATATCCATGACACTGTTATATTTCTTGCTTTTACCACTGTCCTTGTCCTTAGGTGCTGTTGTCGTGTCTGCTGCATTGTTTTTCATTGACGTCTTAGCTCGTATGTCACGAAGCAGGGGCATGATATTATTTCCATAGTGTCCATTCCACGATGGATGGTTGACATAGCCCAGGTATTCTCCTCCAAAACTCTCCACTAACAAATGTGCCTCTTTTCCGATTGCATCGTGCATTGACTTCCCGAGAATAACAAGACGTCTCGGTTTGTAATACTTGACCAATTTGCTTCCATATTCCTTCCATGCTACTTGCAGAATCGCTTTCTTGCTTGACGGTTTGAACTTAACACTCTGACTTGTATAGGGCTTACCAGTCGACTTGTTGTAGAGTTTCACTGTGTTACCAATGCCTGTGTACATGGGAACTGGGCATACATCAGCAAGAACATGGCCACGTCTTTGCATTGCCTCCATAACCTTGATCCGGTTTTTGATACACTGCGCCCTGGCATCAGTGCTTTTACCAGCTGCAGTACCTGTTACAATTTCAGCTGAATCCTTGTAAAGGTCTTTGTTCCTGAGGGGGTCATCCACTGCCTCTCCATCTGCAAACTTGTCGTAATATCCGGAAATGGTAAGCAAGACTTTCCAAAACTGGGGCGTCCCTCCATCAATCGATTTTTGTTCACCTTTTGTCAATGGTCCCTCCCCTTCAAAGTCAATAAAGGGTAGTGCACCATATGTTGGGCAGTGCACAAGATTTACGTGTCCAAGGTGATGCTCTGCCAACAACCGTGACAATTCGTCTCGAGCATAGTTGTCAGTGATCCCACCAACAGCATAAGACTTTCCCAAGGCCACTGGGGGCGTTGCTGCAGCAGATTCGGCCATGAAAAGTACATTCACATTGAAAGAAGCACTGTAAGCATTGACAGGCAATGATTTCAGGTAGTACTCGTTTGCCAGTATGGCTGCGTCAACATCGTTGGGGAAGCTGGGCTCTCCCGCGCTCTGTGGCCAAACTTCTGCCAACATCGAGTACACAGATACAGCACTCTGCCTTAGAAGTGTGGCTTGGTCTTCAGTCTCCTCTACAGCATGTGCAGCCTCTACCAAACATGCAGCACTGGTGAGAGCATCGAGGCCTGACATTGTGTGTAGCCACTGTCTTAGCCAGCAATGGTTTCATTCATCACAACAGGATGGATGTGCTGCATGGTTTTTTGCAGAAAACGACTGGTGACAGACAGACCAAAGGAAGCATGCACGCCCTTTTCAAAGTGGCTGTGCAGGCTCCCAAGTCGTGTACCAAAATAACAGTAATTGTGTATGCCATTTTGTAATTGCCTGTACGGTTACAATATTGCCTTGCCTTTTCTGATTATTAGTACCTGAATATGTACAATTGTAATCCCCTACACGATTGCAAATCCTATGTACTCTGGATATCAATAACTGGATATAATAATTTGTAATCATATATCCAGTTACAATAATGCCTGATCTTTTTAGATTATTAGTACCTGAATATGTACAATTGTAATCGCCTACACAATTGCAAATCATATGTACTCTGGATATAAATAACTGCATATCATGATTCGTAATTGCCTGCGCGCTTAGAGACCTGCCAATGCACTGTTGCACTCACCAAAGCACTCCCCACTGCCCATGCCATTGCCATTGTGAAAAAGTACAAAGCTTGCGGCCGTCGCATCACAATGGATTCATTCATGGGTTCTAAGCTCTATGACCTCTGTTATGGAGAAGAGGAAGAGTACGCAACTGCCGCATCCTCCACAGGCATCGATTTTATGTACGATCCTTCCATGAGTGAAAGCCATGCTTCTTCTTCAGCTGGAGATTCAGCAGTAATTGGATACGACTTCAATGAGGACTCCAACAGCATCCATGGGGTTGAGTCATTGGGACACATTTTTCAGGACGTTCAGATTGCTGACACCAAGGTGGCATCAGTTCCGTCCCCCAAAACTCCGCGGCGCCACATGCCAAGGACGGCGGCGGCTCCTATCAAGCTTGTGACCCCAACCACCACCAAGATTGCTAAAACAAAGTCTGACAAGATCATCGACAATGATTTCACGGTGACGAAAGAAGGGAATGTGTTGTTCACTCCAGAGTTTTCTTCCCGTGTCAAGGTACCTGTCACTAAGTTTGTGGTTGTTGACTCGATGAAATTGTTGGAACCGTTTGTGATTCGTGGTACCTATGAAGGTGCAGATGGTGGGGAGACCGGATATCACGAGGAAGCCTTCGTTCTCAAAGTACCTCCTAATGACCCAACCTGGAGAGATCAGATTCGTGTAGATGCCACTAGTGCCATTCCAGAGATAAAGGCACTCCTTGGCCCTGGAGAATCTTCACCCAAACAGGGAAACCGTACAGAGACAATGATCCAGTATGGATACACTGGACCCAGCCCATCCTCGCTTGGTTTGTATGTTGGTAATCTTGGACACAACATGGACAAAAGCGTTAAAAATCTGACACCACTACGTGTCAACCGTGGCATCTTGGCTCTGTTTGCAGATAATTTGCCAATCGAATTCCCGACAGAGAACTTGGCTTTGAAAGGTGATGGCCCGCATCACAAACGTCTGTTGACACGACTTCGTGGACTTGGTGCATCTCTGAAGGAGCAACACGACAATCTCAACAACCAAGGATACAATGAAAGAATCACTGCCAGACTTATGCTTGTGTGGGACTGTGCCCAGAGTGTTGCTGCCGTGGCTGGTGCAGAGAAGCCCATTAAATTGGCAATGGATGACTTGCACTGTGCAGTGGTGGCTGCAATGGATGAGTGCACTGGTTTCCACTTGGACCTCAAGAACGCTTCATCGTTTGTGTCCTGCGTTCCCGATTTTCACATGTGTTTTACAAACAATCCGAAGGTGGCATTCGCTCACATCTTTATCAACACAGAAAAGAATGAAGCTTTTATCGTGCTTGTTCTACAGAGTTTTGGAACATCGACACATTTCTATGGTGCTGACAATTATCATGGGGCCCTTGTTGCCTCAAGTCTCATTACGTTTCTCCGATGCCACGGAGTAAGTGGTAGTTACGTTGGTACAAGCAACCATGAGTGGGAAACGGGTGGTGATGACGCTCACCTCATTGAAGGCGAGGATCGCATTTGGAGTACCTACGTGAACAAAAAGTGCATGTTCAGGATGGAACAACTTTTGGATTTCTACAAGGTTCATGAGCAGGTTCCGTTGGTATTCTCCCGGCTTACAGGTAGCAGAATAATTGTGCACCAGTCCGGATCTTGTATTCCGGAAAGGGATCTGGGTGGCGGGGATTACCAAGTTGGAACAGACCGCATTCCATTTCCGGCAAAACGTGATCCCGCCACTGTTGCATCTTTTGACATCATCACATACAGTGAATATAAGACACTGACGGAAGTCTTCAATAATTAGCTAGTCAGGGGCCGTAAGTAATCACCACTAGGTATATATGTTTGTGTTTGACTTGACACTTGACGTAACTGTCTTACAGTTAAAATGGTTTAGCTAGATATCATAGTCATCTATTAGCTTCAGTCCTATCTCCATCCACTTTGATCTCTCTGGGATTACAACAAAGTATGTTGCTTCTTCGGCATTATCAGGAAACGAATCGCCAGCGTTTTCAACCGTTGGCAACACATATGCCACACTGAATATATTTGCCATAGGTATCACACGAACAACTCTCTCAATTTTGTCTCCATTGAAGAATGGCAACAGATTGTCCGGTTTGGGTGCACTTCCGACAAGAGAGTTGATGGCGCAAACATCCTTGGTTGTACCAGCTACGGTATCTGTGTAGCGAGCCATCAGTAGAAGCCTTGCTGCTTGGATGTACTCGCGATGACCAGTTGTCCACTTCACCATCACCCAGTCATGCCACGACCTTCTCTCCCATGGGTACGAGTGGTAATCTGGGTTGCATCGGATAATCGTATGCTTACCAGGAACATCACATGGAATGTCGGCGGAAAAGTAGAATTCAACCAAATTGTATTCCCCTGTTGGGTCACTCTCTGCAGCATCCAGAATGGCACTCACCCAGTCATTCCCATGATTCCCAGGCACTGTTGGATACAGGCAATGAGAGACGTGACGTGTCCCATCGTGGACAATAGTCCAGCCCCTAGCGCGAGGCTGTGTGCGATCAAGCTCAGCGCGAAAGACAAAAGCAGATGGCTTGAGCATCTTTTCAGCAATCTCCTCAGCGGACACGGAAGGATCATCATTATTGGTACCACTGTCATCCTTTCCATGTGGTACATCATACCACCCGTTGCGTCGGAGTGTTCGTTCTGATGAAACACAGACATGGCTTTCGTGCTGCCGGTTCATGAGCTCCAAATCTAAACGATCCTGACGACGACTTGTATTCTTTGTTGGCGCCTTTACAAGAGACTTCAGATGGCTCTCACAAAACCCACCAAAGAAATTCTTGGTGCTTCCATAGCGCCGGATGTAGAAAACCATATGAAGTAGACCATGGAACTTTGGTATTCGCAAACCTGACCGTGAAAGGCATTCACGAAATGGTCCTACAACTGACCTATAGATCCTCAGAAACTTCTGTATAGAACTCTGTAGCTCACCTAGTTGCACCTCTGTATACGAATCTTGAGTAAGGGCTACCTCGAGACACAACGCCATGAATAGTAGGCTGTTGAAGGCGTGTTCGATGGATGGATCCACAGACGACAGCATGCCTTTCATGGCAACAAGAGTGATGAGGCAAAGACCTGGGTACTCTTGTCCTGACAGTCGTGTCTGGTCAGTAACACCATTTCGAAAGGGGGCGCGTGGCATGTCTCTATCGCTCTGGCGACGCGAGGCCTGTTGGACTATGCGGAAGTTCTTTTCAAACTCGGGCTGATCGAACAGTTTCGGAAGCTTTTTGAAATCCGCTGTTGGTTTGCCAAAGGGGTTGTCAGCAGCTTCTGGTGAAACACTGCCAGACTCCTCTGCATTTCCCGAGTCTGCATTGCAGCGACGAGAGTAC
>Ga0316192_10004376_pt1 | contig 10267 bp, 7 predicted proteins | sample MerIslwburrow_MG_FD_204931 | JGI IMG/M metagenome (GOLD analysis project Ga0316192, IMG submission 204931) | Coastal sediment microbial communities from Maine, United States - Merrow Island worm burrow | ecosystem: Environmental > Aquatic > Marine > Coastal > Sediment | place: USA: Maine...
GTAAATCCTGATTTCTCACAGGTAGAAGTAGATCGTCAGGTGACCAATCTGAGCAGGTTTGAACTATTTTTTCCAGAAAGAAGACAGTTTTTCCTTGAGAATTCTGACCTGTTTGCGAATTTCGGATATCGAGGTACCCGGCCATTCTTTTCAAGAAGGATAGGATTAGATGCTCCTATACAATTTGGGGGAAGACTTAGTGGCAAACTTAATGAAGATTGGCGTATTGGAGTGATGGATATCCAGACAGGAAGTGTTGAAAATCAGTATGATGATGAAGGAAACATTGAAGAAGGGGGGATCCCAATAACCAACTATTTCGTGTCTGCCATTCAAAGGAAGGTTTTTGCCCGTTCCAATATATCTGCCATTTTTATTAATAAGCAAGCATATGGAGTTGATTATGCCAAGCATGACAGCTCTGTTCAGGAATATAATAGAGATATTGGACTTGAATATAATCTGGCTTCCAAAGATAATTTATGGACAGGGAAATTTTTGGTTCATAAATCATTCAGTCCCCATCTGACTGGAGATGATTTTTACCAGGCTGCAAACCTCGAATATGATACAAAAACGTTTGCAGTTGGGTTAACACAACAATATATTGGTGAAAATTATAATGCGGAAGTTGGGTTTGTTCCCAGAAAAGGATATCATAGATTGTCTCCGGAATTTAGATACAATTTTTTCCCTAAATCAAAGAAAATAAACGCCCATGGACCAGAGATAGAATTGGACTTATTATGGTCGAAGGATTATCAGTTGACTGATATTGTGAGTGACAATGTGTATGAGGTCGTTATGCTGGACAGAAGCTCTTTTGCTGCAGGATTTAGTTATAATTATGTTATGCTATTAGAACCTTTTGATCCAACCAATTCCGATGGGCCAGAACTTCCCGCCGGCTCTGATTATGGGTGGTGGGGTTTTGGAGCAGCATATACTTCCACACCACAGAAATTATTTACCTATAACTTTATGTCTTCCTATGGAGGCTACTATAATGGGAATCTTTTTCATCTCGAGGGCGGTATTGGTTACCGCTTTCAACCTTATGGAAACATCAATATAGATTTTTCTTATAATGATATTTTGCTTCCTGATCCCTATAAAAGCACTTCTTATCTGCTTGTCAGTCCGCGATTAGAGGTTTCATTTACCAAGAATATATACCTGACCACCTTTGTTCAATTTAATGAACAGGCTAAAAATGTAAATTTGAATGCCCGGTTCCGATGGAGGTTTCTTCCTGCTTCAGATATTTACCTGGTGTATACTGAAAATTATTTGGATACCAATTTTGAAAGTAAAAATAGGGCAATTGTATTTAAGATATCCTATTGGTATAATATCTAAGAATTCGTAAATTCAAAATTCATTAATTTATTTACATATGACCTACAGAGAAAAAAGACGCGAAACCATGAAGAAAATGGTAGCGGGAACAGCTATGATAAGTTTACCATCTTTGCTTTTTGGGAGGTTTAAAAAAGCGGATGGACTAATGGGTGAAGAACTAAGTGAAAAGATAAACCACTCAGCCTGTAAATGGTGTTATGGAGATATCCCTCTAGATGTATTGTGCCAGGAAGGTAAGAAATTTGGACTTCAATCCATTGATTTGCTAGGCCCTAAAGACTGGCCGGTGGTTCAGGAAAATGGATTGACCTGTGCCATGGGGAATGGAGCAGAAATAAGCTTGACCCGAGGTTGGAATAATCCTATGTTTCATGAAAAACTTATTCAAAGTTATACCGATATCATTCCTGTTGCTAAAAAGTATAATATTCCAAGTATTATATGTTTTTCAGGAAACCGGGAAGGTATAGATGATGAAACAGGATTGAAAAATGCAGCTGAGGGTTTAAAAAAGATCATGTCCGTTGCTGAGGAGCATAAGGTGAATATTGTAATGGAACTTCTTAACTCCAAGGTGGATCATAAAGATTACCAATGTGATCATTCAGAATGGGGGGTAGCCTTGTGTGAGGCTGTTGGATCTGACAGGTTCAAGTTATTGTACGATATCTATCATATGCAAATCATGGAAGGGGATGTTATCCGTACCATTAATGAAAACCATCAGTATTTTGCTCATTATCATACGGGAGGTGTTCCTGGAAGACATGAGATAGATGATACTCAGGAATTATACTATCCGGCAATTATGAAAGCCATTGTAGAAACTGGCTTTTCCGGTTATGTCGCTCAGGAATTTATACCTACATGGGATAATAAGCTGGATGCATTAAAGGAAGCAATTGAGATTTGTTCTGTATAAAGCAGGTTTAATGAACTAATCATTTACCGGATAACCTTCAGAATAAAGTAATAAGATCTCTGTGATCACTCCATTTTCAGCCTGTTTTTCAGCCGTATTTTCCAATTGTAAAAACAGGTAATATCCCTGTAATTCAGGAAACTTCTGATCCCTGGGATTGGGTATGGTATTTATACGATAATCTCCGTTTCGCATTCTGAAAATATCCAGTACGTTGAAGGATTCTCCAAGATTATTATCTGGATCTGAGTAGGAAATGGATTCCAGTGTTATCGTGCTGTTCGGAAATGCCAGAAAATTATCTCCGGCATCCTCAGATCTGCGTACCGTATCAGGAGTAAAAATATACTGCAAATTAAGATTCCTCGAATTACTGGTACTAATTATATTTCCGGTTTGAGGATCGGTAAGGATTTCTGTTATTTCCCAAACTTTGAATTGATTAAGATACAAAACATCTACCTCTGGTATGAATTCCGGCTCATCGTCTGAACAGGAAAACAATCCAATTAACAGCATCAAAATCCAAAATCTCTTCAATTCCATAATTCTTTACAAAAATTCTTAATACATATATATTTATAACCTAACGCAAAATAGTATATAAAATGTTTGTGAATCTATTAAATAATATGATTTTCTCGTAAATTTAATATAAGATATCAGTTGAAATATCAATTATGCGCAAGCTTTTAATTATTCTGCTCTTAATTAGCTACCATCATGCAGCTCATTCTCAAATTTATGACTTTGATTCCCTTTATGAACATTCTGAGGATTTCCAAAAGGTTTTTAATCAGATAAAGGACACGTTTGATATATTCAATAGTACAGAACTTATGGAAATAGTCATAACCTCTGATTTTAAATTACTTGTAAAAAATAAAGCAAAGGGAGAATACCAGCCAGCAATGTTGGAAACTATTGTATTTGATACTTTGAAAATAACCAGAAACATCAAAATAAAAGCAAGAGGAAATAACCGGAGACAAACCTGCTTTCATCCACCGATATTTCTCAATTTCCCAAAGAAAGAAGCTCATTTCAAACAATTTGAAGATTTTGACAAGCTAAAAATGGTTGATTATTGCAAACCCGGGAATATATACGAGAAATATCTGTTCTCAGAGTATTATGTATACAAATTGTATAATATTCTGACACCTTATAGTTTCAGGGTACGATTACTAAAAGTGAAATATATTGATTCTTCGGGAAAGAAAAAGCCCAGAACGAATTATGCCTTTATTATTGAAAATGTGAACCAGCTTGCTCAAAGAATGAATGGGATTTATTTTAATAGAGAAAAAATAAGTTCAAGAGATGTTGATGCAGAATATGAAACCTTAATGTCAATATTTCAATTCATGATAGGTAATACAGATTGGAGCATCCCTGTGTTGCATAATATCAAGCTTGTAAAGGTGAATGACATAAAAAAACCGTTGCCAATTACCATACCATATGATTTTGATTATACAGGAATTGTAAACACAATTTATGCCATTCCGATTGATGAATTAGGAATTGAAAGTGTGACAGAAAGATTATTTAGAGGGCTATGCCGAGATAGATCTGAGTATCAAAAAGTTTTTGATCTGTTCCTTTCAAAGAAAGAGGAAATCATGAATGTTTATTCAGAATCTCCATATATGGATAAAAATCAAGTCAAATACGCATTGAGCTACCTCAAGGAGTTTTATAGAATTATTGAATCCAATGCATCAATCAATAATTATATTATGGGTGAGTGTCGGTGACTGAAGCTAACTCACGAAGATGGTTTATGCAGTTAACCATTCCTCTTGTATTATGATAGGTTGTCTTCCAGGCATGTGCTTTTTGAGAATTTTTACTTTCTGGACTTTTATCAAGACCTTGTCCGTACCATCCCCCAAATTCGTGATCAATTAAATTATGATTTATGTAATTCCATTGATTATTAAAATAATGGTAATAGTCAATTTGATCATCGGGATATAAAGAATGCATTAAAAGCAAGCTATTCAATCCTTCTATCTGACTCCACCAGGCTTTCTTTTCATCGATTATTATCAGACTATCTGAATTTATATACTTCCCCTTATCGTAAATGCCCCCGTTGGCAATATCCCAACCTTTGTTAAGTGTATGATCAGTTAATTTTTTTATAATGATACCTGTTTCATCATCATGATTATCCAATATTTCTGCTGCTTCATATAACAAAAATGTGGTTTCAATATCATGGCCAAATGTAACGTGCTCTGAAAACCATGAGTTATCACCCGCATTATTATCTAGAATATTGGCAGGTACACGTTCCCAGTTGGCGTAAAAATATTGGATCAAATATCCTTTCTCAGTAATCATTGTATCTCTTATAATCAAAAACATTTCATTCAGTCGTTCTTTTACAAGTTTATCCGGCCATACCTGGTATAAAGAGGTAAGCGCTTCGAGAATATGAATAGAGCTATTATAATCTTTGAGCCCGATAGCTAACTTATCATTTAGCGTAGTTTTATAGCCAATAGAGTCTAAAACGGGACTTCCATCCCTATTAAGTGATTCAAAATAACCTCCATATTCTTTATCATGACTGTTTTCTTCAATCCATTCAAATGCTTTTTTCACCAGATCAAGAGCATCAAGGTTTTGTGAAACTTTATAGTATTCTGACAGTGCATAAATTGCAAATGCCTGCCCGTAAACCCTTTTTTCATGAAGCATTTTTTCAAGAGGTATTCCTGCCTGGTCAACTGCATAATAAAATCCACCAAACTCTACATCCCATAAATTATCTTTTAAAAAAAGAAATCCATGTTTTGCATTAGAAAGAAATTCCTTGTTTTCTGGATAATGGCTAAATAGAAAGGAAAGTGTCCAGATATGTCGTGCTTCATAAACCAGATATTTATCCTGGTCAGGAAGTTGTTGCCAGTCATATGAAAAATTCGATAAATATCCACCATAGACTGTGTCAATAACCAATGGATACCATGGACCAATTATCTCTGAAAACAGACTGCTTTCCAAAGTATCTGCCATTGATATATAATTTGAATTATCCTGCGGTTCAGAAGAATATTTGCAAGAAAGATTAACAATTAATATGAAGATTATTGCTAAAGCGGTTTGGGATCTAGGTAAATTATACATATTTGAAAATTTGGGAAATCCTTATTTGAATTTATAATTTTATATGAGATATTTTAAATATTATAGCTGATTTCATAAATAATGCTTTGAATAGTTACTGGACTATTTAAAAAAACTGCAAAAAATATTTTTAGTTTAGCAGAAATTGAATTCTCTAATAAATTCTACTATGAAAATATAAGTTTATTATCTTTATTAAAATTCTTTTTAAATAGGAAGAGAATTCTTGTAGGAAAGATACCAATGTTAAAAAAAACATTATAAATAAGTACTTTTTAAAAACTTAATATTATGAGAACAAAGAAAAGTTTGTCAAGGCGAAAATTTGTAAAAGGACTTGCTCAAGGGGGGGTGATGGCCGGTGCAATACCCTATATCGCTACCAGTAAGGCTTACAAGGAGACAATTACGTTGAAACCTAATAATCTTTATGAAGACAAGAAAATAGCAGCCAATGATAAAGTAAGGCTGGGAGTAATTGGCGCAGGGATTATTGGCTTCTACAATATATATTCAGCACTGTCAGTAAATGGCGTCGAGTTAGCGGCTGTATGCGATTTGTATAATGGAAGACTCACACGAGTAAAGGAAGTTTTCGGAGATCATATTGTTACTACCCGTGATTATCGTGAAATACTGGCAATGGATGATATTGATGTTGTTCTGATTGCAACGCCAGATCATTGGCATGATATTATTTCCATTGCTGCCATGAAAGCCGGTAAGGTAGTCTATTGTGAAAAGCCAATGGTGCAAAAAGTTAAGGAGGGGCATGAGGTAATAAAAGCTGAAGAGAAATATAAAGCAAAATTCCAGGTCGGAAGCCAGGGTGTCAGCTCAATTCAGATGCAAAAAGCCAAAGAACTTTATAATGCAGGTGAAATCGGTGACTTGATATTAGTAGAAGCTGCTTATGATCGACATTCCTCTTTGGGAGCATGGCAATATTCAATTCCACCAGATGCCTCACCTGAAAATATTGATTTTGATACCTTCCTTGGTGATACACAAAAAATGCCCTATGATCCAATTCCTTTTTTCAGGTGGAGGAATTATCAACAATTTGGAACCGGAATAGCAGGTGACCTATTTGTACACCTATTTTCATGGCTACATTACATTATTAGTTCAGACGGGCCAAATACAATATATGGTTCTGGTGGTACCCGATATTGGAAGGATGGCCGGGATGTACCTGATATCCTAACCTGTGTAGTAGATTACCCGGAAGCCAAAACACATAAGGCATTTAACATGCAAATTCGTGTTAATTTTGTAGCTGGCGGTGGCGGAGAAGGCTCACTGACACTAGTGGGATCTGAAGGAACGATTAAATATTCAGGAAATAATATATATCTGACCAGAACACCTTTCGCCAATAAGCCGGAATATGGTGGATATGATTCTTTATTTACTTTTCCGGAGGCAGTTCAGGAAGAATTTGTAAATCAATATAATGCCAAATATTACAATGTTCCTGATATGATATCTGAACCTGGTGAGGTTGTTTATAGCCCGCCGGAAGGATATGACGAACGAAACGACCATTGGGCGAACCTCATTGCTTCCTTACGGGATAATAAAACTATTGTAGAAAATGCAACTTATGGCCTTCGTGCAGCTGGTCCTTCTTTGGCTGCCAATGAAAGTTACTTTAATAAAAGGATTGTAAAGTGGGATCCTGCTAAAATGGAATATTCCTGATTAATAATAAAAATGGCTATCCGTATTTCACGGATAGCCATTGGATTGTTGCTATTTAGATTCAAACTTATCTTATTGTAAATCTTTGTTTAAGCATTACTTCATTTTCATAACTGAGACGGAAATAGCGGGTATTGTCGATCTCAATTAAAAAATCACATATTTCAACAAAATATTCAACCATAACATCATCCTTCCAACCCTTTGTGATTGAATTATTATTTTGATCAAGAATTACGTAAATAATCCTTACGTCATTGTCATTATAAGATACTAAATTATGGTCAGACTGCTGTACTTGATAATTTTCCAGTATTGATTCCTGTGATTCAATACTAGCCTGATCAATATCGTTTTCCTGGGCAGTTATAAATCCTGGAAGTATCAGGAATAGGCCTGCTATAAGTAGTCGGTATAGGTTGATTGTTTTCATGATTATAAGTTTAAGGAACTTTATCAAAGCGATATATTTTATACTTCCAAGGTTGTGCCAGAATTTATAATATATTGATATACAGGGATATATGAATTGATGGGCATAGTAAAACTGTATCAAAACCGGACATTTTTAAAATATGGGTACACTTTCTTTATCCCAAATGAAGAATATGGTAAGTTCCTTATGAGTCAAAATATGCAAAATATCTACAAGCGGCTATTTCGACAAATAGAGATAAAGCTTAGACTGCCTTTATTGAAGTATGTATTAAACTATTAAAACTACCAGGGCTTTAATGATTTCTTCGATAGAATTAAATTTAGAAGTTTAATGATAAGGAAATCAATTAAGGATCAATCTGAATTCAAGGTCTCCAATTAAAACTACCTGTGTATGCCGGTATGTGATGGTTATATTCCTGGTATTATTGATTTCCATGATCATAGCATTTAAATTTACATTTATAGATCATTTTGTATGCCAAAAAAAATAAAGTACTGATTTTTAGAGTTTTACTAAATGGGGAAAAGAGAAATTTTAAAAAATGATGTTCACATTTGGACAAATCTCAAATTAGTTTGTTCGAAAAAATGTGGTATGATTATTTATCCTCACTGGCTAATACCCTCCCAAAAAAACAAGACTTCAGAGATAATAGCTTGCAAACCGGAAATGAGTATGTTGAGAATTAATATATTTCTATTTTCAGAAAAATAATTGTAACAGTCAAAAATAAATATTAAGCTTAATTTCTTGCTTTTTTAATCATATCAATAAATACGGTATTTTGCTCTAGCATAGCTTTGACTTTATCGGTTGGATCAGTTCGGCATTCAAGCAATACCCAACCTTTATAATCCATTTTAACGAGTAGGTTTACTAATTCCTGGTAAGGATAATTACCAACATTTAACTCACGAACATGAACAGTGGATCCAAACTTATCTTTGACCAGATTGAAATTGTATTCGAGCCCTTGTCCATTTAAATCTTCATCATTACAATTCCAGCATACACCTACATTTGGATGGTCAGCTACGTCCATGATTTTTTTAATATTTGGCAATTCCTGTGTCTCTTTACCGTGGACCTCCAGCCGGATTTCCTGACCATAGTCAGCCCCAAATCTTCCAAGTTCATTCAAAGAACTACCAATTTGTTCAATGGTTTTTTCATGAGGGACTCCTTCATGAAATTGGTTGGGCTTAACTTTTATACCGCTGGCTCCAATGTCGTGACATAGAATAATATATTTTTTGGCAGATTCTATCGATTTTTTTAATTCATCAGAATCCGGTTGATCAAAAGCGTAATTTGACCCATACCCGACCAGACTAACAGAACTATCCATAAACCTTTTCTTTACTTCATTTCTCTGGTCCTTATTCAGATTAGATTCAACACCATGGGCATGATCTACTCTAAGTTCAACTCCTAAAATGTTTGATTTTTCGCAGTTTGAGATGAGTGTGGGTAAATCCCAGTCCTTACCCCAGAGATAAGTAACAAGGCCCAGCCTCATTTCTGATTTAGAAATTATTTTATTACCTAAAACTGGGAGTCCCAGGGTGATTGCTGAAGTGAAAAAACCTGCTTTGGCTATAAATTCGCGTCTGGAAGTATCCATAGGAAAATGTTTTTATTATGATACAATGTAGTAAAAAAAACATTTTCAATCATCAATCCGGGAATAAGCTTTTATCAATACCTGGAATAATTTCTATTGCGTTTTTATAATAGATTTTTTTCAAAACATCATCCGGAAGATCGAGCCCATACATTTTCCAGAAAGCATGTCTTCTTCGGTAATAGTCAAAATATTCATCTTTTGTCTCAAGGACCCTGAAGTAAACATGATACTCCTCAGGATTCCAGGAATCTTTTCCGAACATTACCCTGTCCTGATATTTTATAAGAAATGCTCTTGCTGCCCGGGGTTGTCTCCCTAATTCAGCTAGCACAGCACCTATTTCCGTATACATATTGGGCATTTCATCCATTAACTTTCCAAGATGTTCGAGATCATTCCCATACCAGCCCAGGTGTGCATTTATAAATTGTGTATCTGGATGTTTTTTAAAAACATTGTGCTGCTCACTAATGATTTGCTCCCAGGGAGCAGGATTGGTATCAGAGCGTTTTCTTCCTGGTTTTTGTTTTAATTCCAACCATCTTTCATTTTCTTCATCATGTTCATCCCAGAAAGGTGCCGGATCAGCAGAATGGATTAATACTGGAATACCTAATTCACCACACTTCTTCCATATTGGATCTATCCTGGGATCATCAACCGCTAATCTTTGGTTATTTTTATCCTGAATGCTTAAACCTAAACTTTTGTAAATTTTTAGCCCTTTGGCACCATTCTTTACATCATTTGCTAATTGTTCAACAGCCAGATCTGCCCAGTTGTTTTCTCCGATACCTTTAAAATCGACATTGGCAAAAACAATAAACCGTTCAGGAAAATTATTTTTGGCATTTTCTGTCATTTCCTTTAACCTCTCACCATTTCCACCACTAAGATTTACCAGTACAGCCATGTTCATTTTATCCATCTCTGAAGTAAGGTCGGTAAGATCCATCGATCCCATTCTCCATTGATGATTGTGAACATCAATAAATGGATATTTTGATTTAGTTAAAATGTGTTCCGGAACAACGAGTGTTGAAGGTGGATCATAAGTTTCAAAATCCAT
>Ga0316192_10004377_pt1 | contig 10265 bp, 10 predicted proteins | sample MerIslwburrow_MG_FD_204931 | JGI IMG/M metagenome (GOLD analysis project Ga0316192, IMG submission 204931) | Coastal sediment microbial communities from Maine, United States - Merrow Island worm burrow | ecosystem: Environmental > Aquatic > Marine > Coastal > Sediment | place: USA: Maine...
ACAAATGACCCAATACGGCGTTGCAGCCCTTGTTAAGGGAATAACCATTAACTGCAGACTGCGCCTTGTCCTGGGTCATTTGTGGGCCTCTGATAGGTGCGCGTTATTCGTTACACCACACTAGCAATTAGCCTTCTGCAATGCATAGTTCGCATTCGGTTCACCACAGGTACATGCTCGATTCTTTATTCATGATTTGCAGTTTGAAATAATCTGAGCATGGCGCTTGTGCTAACCCATAGCAAATATGGAGAGGTAGCAAATGTTCCTCTCGGGGATGACAGAAGCGCGCACCAGGGGCATCCGCCCAACGAACAAGCATTTGCATTCTTTCTTCTTCCGAATAGTCTGAACTGCAACACGTTTTCAGCAACCATTCCTCAAACGAATGGTTCAGCTCCTGAGATTCAGGGGTGTCAGCCCGGAAAAACGCCTTCATATTGTGAAAGGAGAAACCGGAGCCGATGAGCAATACATTATCGAGACTTAACGCTCGAAGGGCTCGGCCTATATCAATGTGCTGAGAAGGATCAAGCGTGCCGACCAGAGATAGCTGAACACAAGGAATATTGGCCTCTGGATACATGATTTTGAGCGGCACAAACAAACCATGATCAAATCCTCTTTCCTCATCAAGCTCGGCCTGTATCCCCGAATCGCCCAATAATTCATGGATCTCTCGAGCTATGGATGGCTCTCCGAGACAGGGATAACGGATCTCGTAGGACGCTTCTGGAAATCCGTAATAGTCATAAATCAGCGACGGGGTTGTCCCGGATGTAATAGTCGGAAGGCGTTCTTCCCAGTGTGCGCTGACCACAATGATAGCAGCGGGTTTTCTGATACCCGATGCAATGCTTTCCAAGCATTCAACCATCTCTCTGTGCCCTGCATCCCCTAGAAGCGGCATCGGTCCACCACCATGAGATAGGAATAACGCCTTAGGATTATGTTCCATCGGAATAGGTACCTGGATTCGCGATCAGCTGAAGAGCGTGTTTAATCATGATTAGTGACGCTGTTGAATTATCGGCGACCTGAGAAGTGAAGACCCTGAATGACCACGTTGGGTCTGAAGTTTCCAATCCACATCCCCCCCCTGGATGGGTCCATATATGAACTACAGGCATAAATTCTGAATGTCCTGCATGTGGGCGACACCAGCCATCTGAGTCAATTACTCAGGTATTCACCTGAGAAGGTCTGAAAAGGAGCAGCAACTTGCCGTTCCCTAGCGGCTATCGAAGGACGTGAATGCCGCATAACTTGCCGTTCCCATCAGGCAATCTGTACTCACGCTTTCGGCCATAAGCGGAAGTTAGATAGCAGGATGCGCCTCATAAGCTAAAAAGCGGGCAGTTAGAGATTATTCTCTTCTGTCCAATTCTTTAACTGTTCTAAGATGCCCAACGCGCTTCGACCAAAATCCGTTGCCTGGTAAGCAACTGCTATGGGGCGATCACTTAAGACCTCTCGACGCACCAGACCTTCTTTTTCCATTTCCTTTAGGCGTTGATCAATCATCTTCTTACGGGCACCCCCGACCATACGCGTTAGATCATTGAAACGGACAGGCTCATCTTTCAAATGCCACAAAATAGACCCTTTCCATTTACCGCCAAGCACCCGCATACCTCTTTCAATTGAGCACGGCTCCATACAAGGATTGATCACATTTTTTCGGCCATCTGATTCCATCCAGTTACCGCCTGGAACAAGGATCAAGTCATGATCGAATCCGGAATAGATAGCTGAACCGAGTATCAGCACCCCAGATTAGAAATGAAACGGGTCTATTGTACACAATGCGGAGAAACTCTTTATAACACTAACGCCATGGACTGGCGGGTGGTATCGCAATTATTGATCAGCAAATGCTATGACGGCGAGTTACCGGAAGAACTGCATTCTGAGAGTCATTTTTTCTATGGTAGGCGGATTATTGATATAGATGATGATTTGCCGAAGCATGGTTGATACAAATTATCTCAACAGTGGTGTCTAACTATGCGTTATCCAATTTGCTAAACCGGAATGTCCGAAAAGGGTTGCCAGTTCAACCGATCCGCGTCCTCCCCGAGAATGACCGGTTCCATTTAAGACATACGAGCACTTACGGCGAATGGCAACTGTGGGTCGACTCCCGCCAATTGTTGAAATCTTATATATGAACCTCATGTAGTACCGGGTTCGGCCAGAACCGGTCATACAGCGGCCAATACATAGAGCGAGTCGTCCTCTTCCATTTCTTTGTAGACGACGACATCAATAACAGAGAATAGCTTGCACACGATCGACCGAATTCTATCCTCAGTCTGGTACACAAATTTCAAACCGTGATGTTCTTCGATGCCCGTCCCCCGCCAAAACGAATGCATAATCAAACCCGGCACTGCGAGTATTTCTTTTTGCCGGCAGAGGGACGCCGTTAGTTCCTCATCAGTCAAATGGTGGAGTACCTTGTTCGAGTAAATACATTCGAAAGATCGCTCTGTATCAAGTTCCACAGCGTCAAGGTAAATCAAGTCGGCTTTGGAATCGGAGTCGCGATAGCGGTCCAAGAAGAATTGTGAATTATCCGAGCCGGTAGCTCGAAAGTGCTTGTTGAGAATTTTCAAGTCGATGCCGGGTCCCATGCCGAGTTCGAGGACGCTTGCACCGTCCGGTAAGTGTTTTCTGAGGACTTCGACGAGCTCTCGTCCGTCATACCCCTCGGCCATTGCGATGTACTCCAGGGCAGTTTTTTTGTCGTCGTAGAAACCCATGTGGTGAGCATATTTCCAGAAATTGCGATGATCGCATTGTGTAAGTTTCAGACTATACCCGCCACCTAAATATCACCAAATCCTAAAGGACGGCTTTGGGTCGTTTAAGGAAGTACACCTGCTGCTTATATAATCAATCACTTAACGACAAGAAACAACCCAGAGGAGACATTCAGCCGATGCCGCAGAAAGGTAACTAAGCCGACAAAACAGGACCTTTATAGCCTATGATTTAGCTGGCACTTTCTATTAGTTGGGGTGTTATGACAAGTCTGACAGACTCACTCTAACAAATGTGTCAACGATCTGGCTATGCTGAGAGAAAGTGGTTGTTGCTTACAATTAATCTATACTTGAATTCGGCCTCAAGAAAGTAGGTGGTGTTTTTGTTCTTACTCATACCCTGAGGGGGGGAACGATGATAAATAAGAGATCCGATTTTGGCGAAAGGCGGCAGGATAAAGACATGCCCAAAGTTCCATTCAAGGACAGCCATGGAGTGACAATAAAGGGATGTCGAAGGAAGATTCCTGATCGGCGCATAGGCAACATACAAGACGAGTGGCTTGATACCAAGTGGATTGATAACTACCAGTAACCTGATGTGGTGTTGAATAGATTAATCTTAGCAACTCATTAATACGGATACTATGCTGTACCTGGCGGCATTTGCACAAGAGAGGCATTTTCTTTGGGTATATGGCCATGTGTCGATTGTATTACATTAAAAAGGATAAGCAGATGAAATTTCTCTTAGGAATATTGTTAACAGCCGTACTTGGCCTGTCAGCCATCCCGGTGATGGCAGTAGATTGGACGTCAGGGTTGCAGGGTGGTGGGGTGGTTACTGTAGATCCGGATACTCAGCGCGCCTCCGTAACCCGGGACGGGGTTACATCCCCGCTTTGGAACGGTGTCCACCGCTTACAGGATGGTTCTGTGATGATCGTTAATCACGGTGAAGTCGTACCAGGCAAATCTGTTGCCAGCCCATATTATCAGTTGCCGGCGTCCGACGAAACAGACTGGGAGGGCGCTCTCATTGCCGGGTATTCACCCTGTGAACAGCTGACTCATCATGTGTGCGGCCTACATAATGAATGTGCAACAGCAAAGGCCTGTAATCCGTCACGGCAATTACTGGCCATGGAACAGGAAGAGCGCACCAAGGAGGCCGATAGCTCCCGCATGACCTACACAAGCGGCCAGTGTATAAATGCAAAAAAAGATGTGGAATACTTCTCTGCATGCAGACCCGGAAAATAGATAAGGAAACTCTGGTTTATAAAAGAACTGAATGACCGCTTACCAGTATTAACCTGCCGTTCGTGAATAGGTTAGTTAATGACTTGTATTGGCCGGAGTTCACAGTACGTAGCAAATCCAACACCTGGCTCAGATAGTTCAGCGAACGGCAAGTTACCGGTCTATCCCGGAAGCTCCTGCAGTATCCGGCTTATAATCACGGGTAAAGGACAGATCACAACCTGGACATGCATGGGCCACACTCTGGCTTGAAGCTGTATGCCTGATATTATTAACGACAGATTGTCGTTAGATGCTAATAGTTTAAAACAAGAACTATATTTCTGGCGGTACAAACAGAAATAGAATGCGAGGAGCTAATAATGAATAAGTTTTTATCCCTTATATTCGCACCCCTGTTTGTGCTGGCTAGTCAGTTCCCTCGCATGTTTCATCCGGTTTTCAGTGCTTAAGGTTCGGTCTAAAACGGCGCCCCTTTCGCGAACCATTTTTGATTGGCATTGAATGTCTGGTTTTGGCCGACAGTCGCAGATTAGGGACACTGCATCGGCGACTGTCGGCCAACTCCTGACCTACACGGACAACCAGCGAACGGCAGGAGTGCCGCATATCCAGACACATAAAACCACCATTTTGACTTTGCCGCGCAGCGACGTGGCTCGCGACAGGCCGGGCTAATTCTCCTTCGCTGTCTGGAGCTGCCTGAGCGCGGTGCACAGGCGCTCCAGGGCCGCCGAGCCCTCGTTGGGCGGCAGGTGCAGATTGATGAACACCAGTCGGTCCGGATTTCCCCCGGCCGCCGTCAGGGCGGATTCCAGTTCGCCTTCGGTCCTGACCTCCAGACTCAGTGCGTCGCCGCCGAACGCCGCCGGCAGCTCGTGGTAGAGCCAAGGCTGGATGTCGTTGTAGGGGCCGTCGTGGATAAGCCGCTCGATCACGTAGCCATCGTTGTTCAGCAGGAAAATGATCGGGTTGCAGTGCTGGCGCAGCAGGGTTGAGAGCTCCTGGGCGGTCATCTGGAAGGAGCCGTCGCCCTGCAGCAGTACTGCCCGTTTGTCTGGTCGTGCCAGGCAGACCCCCAGGGTCGCCGGCAGGGCATAGCCGATGGACAGGTAGTAGGCCTGGGAGATGAATCCCTCGGGGTCGCCGATGTAAAGCTCGCTGGCGGCGAACATGGCATCCCCGGTCTCGGCCAGCACCAGGTGATCCGGCCGGAGAAAACGGTTGAGCCTGTCGTAGAAGCGCGCGACCCGCACCGGCGCGGAACTGTCCGCCGTGTAGTCGCCCCTGACCGCATGCGGGTCATCGGGGTGATCGACCGTGCAGCTGTGCGGACCCAGCCCCGCGGTGAGCGCCTCGATCAGATCGCCCATCCAGACCCGGTCGTAGAAGTGGCTGGAAATCCTGACCCGGTCCTTGTGCGCGCGCACCATATTCTGCTCGGGCAGGCGGGCGGTGAATCCGCCGGTATTGATGTCGGTGCTTATGGCGCCGAAGCAGAGCAGGCCGTCGGAGCTTTCCACTTGGGCGTTCACTGCATCACGGCTGAGCGCCCCCATGTAGACCCCTATGAACAGCGGATGCTTCTCGGGCAGTGCGGACTTGCCGTCGATGGTGGTGGCATAGGGGGTGCCGGTCTTCTCGGCCAGGCGGAGCAGGGCCTCGCCCAGACCGAAGCGGTGGACCTCCACTCCGGCCAGGATCACCGGACGTTGGGCGGCGTCGATCATGGCTGCGATCTCGCGCACGCACTCCTGCAGGGCCGGCGCATGGGAGCCGTGCGGGCGGTGGAAATCGAGCGCCAACGGGGCTCGACAGGGGGCGTCCACCATGTCCACGGGCAGCTCGATGTAGACGGGTAGGCGCTCGCTCAGGCAGTTGACCAGGACCCGGTCGATTTCATCCGGCGCGGTATGGGGATTAGTGAGCTGCGCCGAGTCCACCGTCACCCTGGCGAAGATCTCCAGCTGCAGCTGATAGCTGGGGAGAGTGTGATGCATATGTGTCCCGGCGATGCGCTGCGAGGCGCGCGGGGCACCGCTGATGAAGACTACCGGCGCACGTTCGGCATAGGCACCAGATGCGGCATTGAGGATGCTCAGCCCTCCCACGCCATAGGTCACGCAGGCCGCGCCAACACCCTTGAGCCTGGCATAGGCGTCCGCCGCATAGCCCGCGTTGAGCTCGTTGCAGTTGCCGACCAGGCGGATACGGCTCTCCACCACCCGGTCCATGAAATCCAGCACATAGTCCCCTGGCACGCCGAACATGTGCTCCAGGCCCGCTTCCTCCAGCCGCAGCAGCAGGTAGCGGCCAACCGTCATTTCATCCATCGCGTTCTCCGGGTAATCAGACCTACCAGTGTCTCACGCATTGGAGTATACGGGAGGCGAAGGCGACCTGTCGTCACGAGGTCACCGGCGACAGGGCTATCACACTTCACGCTTCGCCTGGCGTTTAATGCAATCACCGATACAGTCAGGGTGTGACCCTGGGCGACGACTGATGTACACCGCGTCTGAAAAACTGGCCATTATCCGAATTGTGGAAGCATCAGAGTTATCCGTTCGGCGAATCCTGCGGGAGATCAAGATCAGCCTCAGCAGTTTCTACCGTTGGTACCGGGCCTACGAACACAATGGCAACCGCAGACGTGACGAATACGCTGGAGGGCACGCTGAAGGCGACCAAGTTATCGGAAGCCCGGGTATCCCACAAGCCCCGTCTGTTGTCGGATAACGGTCCTTGTTACATCAGTAGCGAATTGAAGTCCTGGTTCAAGGATCGGGCCATAGAACATACCCGTGGCGCACCCTGTCATCCGATGACACAGGGCAAGATCGAGCGGTATCACCGATCGATGAAAAACGTGGTGAAGCTGGAGCATTATTACTATCCCTGGGAACTTGAAAGAGCCATCGCGGCATGGGTCGATCATTACAACCACGAGCGATATCACGAATCCCTGGATAACGTAACACCAGCGGATGTTTATGAAGGCAGGAGAAATGACATTCTGGATCTGCGCGCCAGGGTAAAAGCCCGTACGCTGAACCAGAGGAAAACACGCAACCTGCGATTAACAGGCTAAGCTGGAGTAGCAACCGGCAGAAAAGTATCTCTTAGAAATAGGGCCAACTGGTCCCAAATTGTTCGGCGACGTACAATGCTCAGCATGTTGCGTCAGGAAGTCATGCTGCTTGTGAGCTGGATCAGCGCTATCGTGTTCACGGTATACGAACACGAACTCATGAGTGAGTTGTCCAGACCGGTCTGGCTGGGGTTTATATTCATCTGGTTGTTCGGTGTGATTCTGTTCTCGGCGATGTCCGTGGTACGTCACGCGGACTGCCTGGCTATCAAGTTCGGCGAGCCTTATGGCACGTTGATCCTGACATTGTCTGTGATCAGTATAGAAATCATGATGATCTCGAGCCTGATGCTTCACGGGGAAAACAATCCCACCTCTGCGCGCGATGCGATGTTCGGAGTGATCATGATCATGCTGAACGGTATGACTGGGATCGCACTTTTGCTGGGTGGGCTGCGTTTCAGCGAACAACTGTATAATTTGCAAGGGGCAAAGGCCTATCTGGTGGTCATTATTCCGCTGGCTGCACTGGGAATGGTGTTGCCCGACTTCACCATCAGTACACAGGAACCGACGTTTTCATCCTACCAGGCGGCGTTCCTGCTGGTGATAACTTTCGGGTTGTACGGTATCTTCCTGCTGGTGCAGACAACTCGTCATCGGCGTTATTTTGAAGATGCCGAGCCCAATACATCATCTCACCACAAGAAAGAAACCGATCTGATTATCCGCTCGACACCAGCGCATGTTCTATTATTGACTGCCTACCTTCTGCCGGTGGTGCTGTTATCCGAATGGCTGGCGCGCCCAATTGATTATGGTATTGAAGTATTGAGTGCGCCCCCCGCGCTGGGTGGTTTCCTGGTCGCGATACTGGTCCTCGCTCCGGAAGCCATGGGCGGTATCAGGGCGGCCCTGAACAATCACCTGCAGCGTTCGGTCAACATTATTCTCGGATCGGTGCTATCGACCATCGGGCTTACCATTCCGGCCGTTCTGGCCATCGGGCTGCTGACCGGCAAGTCGGTTGTCCTGGGGCTGCCATCGTCGGAGGTGACACTGCTCTTTGTAACCTTTCTTGTCAGCATGACCACCTTCAGCGGTAATCGCACTAATATCCTGCAGGGCGCTGTGCATATACTGCTGTTTCTGGTTTATATCATGCTGATATTCAAGCCGTAAACCATCATCCTGGAACTGCTTGCGTTGTGCCGACTACTGGCATGAGGTGCATTCGTCGTCAAGTGGGCCGACCCCTCACCCAGCTGTAGACCATGATGTTTGTCTGCAAATGGCCAGTCCGATCAGTGGTCGAGCGCATCCCGAATGTCTACTTCAGATTCTGTTGAAACAGGGCCCTAAACGGCAACTCAGTACAAACATGACATGAAGCCCAATACGCTGGATGACCGGAGTGGGTCGTTTCCTGAAGTACAGTGATTGCTAATATTGGCAGCAGGTGTACTTCCTTAAACGACCGGTTCCTGTCATACAGGGTGAATGTTTGAACGGAAACTATGCAGCGGCTACCGGACATCCAACTGGAGTAAAGCTCGTTCGGTACCCGACCCCACGACAACATACGAGTATCACTCATGAACTATCGTGCTAATGCCGATATCCAGGCAGATTGGCGCAATCTGTACTGCGTCATGCTATTAGGGGACTGTTGGACTAAAAGGAGCATGTATGAATACAAAATCCGATCCTGCTTTTGAGTTTGTCAAGCGATTAGGTGAAGAGCTAGCTTGTAATGATTTTGATTTGCCCCCTTTCCCCGACACAGCGCTTCGAGTCCGGGAGGCGTTGAGTGATCCAGATGTCTCAATAGATACATTGAGCAACATTGTCCTTTCGGAACCGGCACTGACTGCACGCCTGCTGAGAATGGCCAATTCTGCCATGATACGGCGCGGCCCACTCGAGATTACCGACGTCAAGACAGCAATGTCCCGTGTTGGGCTCGATATGGTGCAGAACGCCGCGGTATCGCTTGCTGCCAATGAAGCGTTCCAAGTGGCTGACGGCAGCCCACTGCGCGAACACCTCGACAAGACCAGAAAACATAGCATCAAAGTCTGCGCAGTGGCCTACGCCCTTGCTAAAAGGGTGAAAATTTCTGGGAAACCGGATGAAGCAATGCTCGCGGGGCTGCTGCATGCCATTGGTAAGTTCTACATACTGACACGGGCTGATGACTTTCCGGAATTGTTCGCTAATGCGGAAGCACTGGAGGGATTGTTAAATGAATGGCATACCGGTGTTGGACGAGCAATTGTCGAATCTTGGGGTTTTCCGGAAGAGATCGTGGATGCAGTGGATGAGTACGAGTTGCTCGATCGAGAGAAATTAGGCCCAGCAGACATTGCGGATATTGTTATCGTTGCAAATCTCATCGCCAATGCTGATGAGGAGCAAACTACAGAACAGCTTGAACTGGATCAGGTACCCTCAGTGTTACGCATGAAAATTGACGGCGAGACTGTACGGAATTTCATGCTGGAGTCGGATGCAGAAATACGCTCCATGACACAGGCATTGGCCGGCTGACAGGATCTGGCAACCTCAGGCCCATTACAGTATAAATCTGCCGTTCGTTGGTTTTCCGCGAATGGCAGAAGTTGGCGTGCACCGTGCAAAGGCGGCGTTTCCCAGTGGGTGCGAATCCCACCCGGCGATTTTGCTCCAGCCGGAAACAATTGGAGCAGTCATTGAGATAACGAAGTGGCTGAAGCCTTCGATGTACGGCCAAGGCCAACCAGATCAGAGGCCTGGTTGCAGAGTATGGGATGGTGGCACCCCAACAATTGGCGCGCTTGCGAGCGGCGGTACCGGATTGGCTAGAAGATGCCGGGAATGGCTTGACGAGCCGCTTCCGCTGCTTACTGGCTGGCCTGTGGGTGACCTGAAGACTCTGGATCATCGTGTGGCGGAACTTGATCACGAGATAAATGTGATTGCTCAGAGCGACCCTGTCGCAAAGCGGCTGCAACAACTTCGAGGTATTGGGCCGATGGTCGCGATGGCACTGGTTGCCACTGTGGGTAATGCTGAGCAGTTCGCTAATGGGCGACAAATGGCCGCGTCACTGGGACTGACGCCCAGGCAACACAGTTCTGGCGGTAAAGACCGGATACTGGGTA
>Ga0316192_10004379_pt1 | contig 10263 bp, 5 predicted proteins | sample MerIslwburrow_MG_FD_204931 | JGI IMG/M metagenome (GOLD analysis project Ga0316192, IMG submission 204931) | Coastal sediment microbial communities from Maine, United States - Merrow Island worm burrow | ecosystem: Environmental > Aquatic > Marine > Coastal > Sediment | place: USA: Maine...
TTGGTTCCCAACTATTGGATCATTGGTCTTTACCTGAGGAATTTGTCTATACCTTGGGACAAATAAATAATCTTGGTTATGAGGGTAATTGCAGTGAAATTATCTGGGTAATCCTTTTGGGAAAGGCAATGATTAAGAATAATTTTACTGATATCGATTCCACAAACAAATATGCAGCAAAACTAAGCTTAAGTAATGCAAATTGTGAATCAATATTAACGTCAAGTAACAACGATCTTGAATGGATCAAAGCCTTTGCCAGCAATTTTTAATCTCACTTCTAGAGTTATTCTCCTTATTTTCATCGTGCAACAGCTGTCATCTTACAAAATTAAGTCTGTATAGTGGTATTTATTTACGACTCAATTAAAATAACTAATTATACTAATAAATAGAGTATGTTAAGCTAAGGAGACCTGTAAAACAGAACGGATTTGTTAAGGGGGAATCAAATTGGCGGACTTCAGTAAAAATGTTTTCGGAAATCAAGATAGCTATCCGGCAATGAATAAGGGATTAAATACGGTAATTGACTTAATGCTAGGTGATTCCGTAAAGTTTAAATTACACGCCCCGCCATTGATTAAAGAAAAAACGTTTAAAGTATTTGCAATAAATACTTATGACTTTGAGTCTTCAACAGATACAGAGTTTGTATTACGGGGGCCCTCTCGTACAACAATCTATATGTCCATTGAGAATAACTCCGATATTGTCGAAATTAGACTTTCTGTCAGGCTTAAACACAGTACGGTAAGAACACTATTTGATGAAAACGAATTAGCGGAAGTCATTGATAATGAAGATGGACTCGTTGAAATTCACCGACTCGTCGATACTGATGCTGTTGGGAGTAAATTAGCAGAATATGCTGGTTGGACGGCTCCTAAGTATTACAGGCAGGCATTTGGCGTAAGAGGCTATCACCATAAAGACGATTTTAGATACAAAACCATACCCCAAGTGAAACAGAATTGTGCAGAGTTTGATTATTATTGTTTAGTAAGCAGTGATGAAAAGCATGTCGTTGAAATTGCAAATTATGATGACAGCGAAGATGTTATGTTAACTTTTGTAACCGATGAGCAGATAATTGAAGAATTATCGAGAGCTTAGAACAAGCAGTTTGACTCTAAAATTGTAGTCCAGAAAAAACAAAAAGCCCGGCGTTTATTCCGGGCCCCTTGCTTCAGCGACAAACCTATGATTTTAAATATTTAACTACTATAACTGAGGTGCTATAAACGGAAGAACAGACGCATTTGGTAAGGGCGCAAGCTCTTTTTTACTATCGTGCAACGATGTCAGATTATTATAATCGTAGTAGATCTGGTTCAATTTTTCCAGCGAGTCCCACATCATATCGGATATAGCCACACAGGCTGCTAGTGGTGTTGGATTCAGTTCCCTGACTCGGTCTACTTTCCATTGCAAACAACGTAAGCGATGTTGTCTATATTCATCTACACCTTCGATAAATTCATCTAATGTTTTTTGGCGTAGTTCCTCAAATGCCTCCGGATTTGACTGTGAAAGTTCGCACCACATGTCAAAATTAAATTTTTCATGACTTTGAGTATCAACCATACCCCGACTCCTATTATTATAAGGTATTGTACCTTCAGCGGATTTTACCTCGATAAAGGTATCTGGTCGGGTACAACCTAAGAGCATGTACTTCAAACAGCAACACCACGACTTACAACAACACCACAATTACAAAATGGTTATTTAATAATTCTGCACTTATTATTTAAAGAAAATTGGTCAACCACCGATATCTATATCTTAAGTACAATTTATTGTTGTAAATAATTATCCGGATTCCCCCTCTTCAAGTCAATGTAAGTTATAGAATTATTATAACGATAACTCTAAGGTAGTCGTTATATCTATATGATATTATTATTTATTTTGCTTGATAATATTTATTACAATTGGTTAATTATTAATCACTTTTTCATATAAACCAATTGCGCATATATTCTAAGTAAGCCTATTACGATTATTATTGTTTATATTTCTATAATTTTTTCTTATTTTTTGTTTAGTACCAATTAATTAACCAATAACTCATAATGCACGTAAAACATAATAAGTCGGCACAAAGTCGCATAATATGGTCACTAAAACCGTAAACTTCACAGCTTACAACATCGATAACTGTAAACCTGCTAAATTGGACTAAAATGTAGGGTTTTACAATTAATTTTTAGGAAATAGCTTTGAACGAATTTCATATTGGGCAACGTTGGTTTAGCGAAAACGAACTGGAATTGGGATTGGGGGAAATAATTGATTTTGACTCGCGTCGCGTCATGGTTCATTTTAGCGCCAGTGATGAACAACGAATTTATTCAGTTCGCAATGCTCCTATAATCAGGCTTCAGTTTAAAATTGGAGACACAATCCAAAGTAAAAACGGTTGGTCTATTGTTGTAACAGATATTGAAGAAAATGATTTCTTGTACACATATATTGGGCCCCGTACCGACGGTAAAGTGTGCAAACTTAAAGAAGCAGAAATTGCTCACACCTTAACTCTAAACAAACCGAAGACGCGGCTTTTAAATTGTCAAACCGATAATGCCAATTGGTTTAATCTTCGCTATGAAACTCGTTACAACTATTCCAAATCATCAAAACATTCGGTATACGGTCTTTTGGGAGCAAGAGTAAGCCTGATTCCACATCAATTGTATATTGCTACTGCAATATCTGAAAGATTGACTCCAAGGGTTATACTTGCGGATGAAGTTGGGTTGGGAAAGACCATTGAGGCTGGATTAGTATTGCATCAAAAGCTGCAAACTAACTCAATATCAAGAGCGTTGGTTATTGTTCCTGAAACACTAATGTACCAGTGGTTAGTAGAATTATTAAGAAGATTTAACTTAAAATTCAGTATATTCGACGAAAGTCGTTGCCAATCTTTGGACGATTCCAGCGATGACACTTCTTCAGAATTCAATCCTTTTGAATCCGAACAATTAATTATATGTAGTTTATCTTTTCTCGTTAATAATACAACAAGACAGACACAAGTATTGTCCTCTCCTTGGGATATGCTTATTGTTGATGAAGCCCATCATCTCTATTGGACAAAGGAAAAATCCTCACCTGAATACGATTTTATTGAACAATTAGCAACCCATGTCCCAAGTGTATTACTGCTTACTGCAACCCCGGAACAATTGGGGGCAAGTAGTCATTTTGCGCGCTTACGATTACTGGATTCTAATCGGTTTTATGATTTTGATCAGTTTGAACAAGAGCAAAAACAATACGCTAAGGTGGCAAAAATTGCAGATTTACTTCTGCAAAATAAGGCTATTGCCACAAAAGATATTACCGTTTTAAAAAATATGTTGAAATCACGAAAAAATATTGATTTTAACATTTTGACCAAAACTTCTGCTGCATCTAAAAAGGCCCGTGAAGAAATTTTAAAGTTATTATTAGATTGCCACGGTACTGGTAGGTTACTATTTAGAAATACGCGCAGCGCGATAGCTGGATTTCCTATACGTCTTGATAACTCTTATCCCCTGCCTGCTTGTGAAAAGTATCAAGAATGCATTAACGACTTAAAACCGATGCAATCATATATTCTTGCACTCAGTAAATATTTAAACAAGTCATATGCTGAATTATTGTTAACGCCGGAAGTTATTTATCAATCATTAGCTGAGCTTGGTGAAGAAAACTTTAGTAATAATGAAGCCTGGTGGAAATTTGATCCTAGAGTGCCGTGGTTAATTGAGATACTTAAGAAACTTAAAGACTTTAAGGTTCTGGTTATATGTGCCAACAAATTTACAGTTATCGAATTAGATAAAATACTAAAATTGCAACATGGTTTAAGAACAGCGGTGTTTCATGAAAACCTTACTATTTTAGAACGAGACAGAGCAGCCGCGTATTTCACATCTACAGACAAAGGCGCACAAACGTTAATTTGTTCAGAAATTGGCAGTGAAGGGCGTAATTTTCAATTTGCTCACCACCTTATATTGTTTGATCTACCACCCTATCCTGATTTATTAGAACAAAGAATTGGTCGGCTCGACAGGATCGGGCAGACTCAAGATATTAATATTCACATCCCATATATCAAAGAGAGTGCCCAGGATATTCTTTTCCATTGGTATCATGATGCTCTGAATGCTTTTAACCAGATCAGTATGTCTGGACAAGCACTTTTTGAACAATATGGTAAAGAGCTGCTTAAATTACTTGAAAATGTAAACAATCGTTCTCAAAATAAAGACAAACTAGAAAAATTGATTGCTAAGACACAAAAAACTAAAAAAAGCCTGGACACGAAACTTCAAAAGGGTCGTGACAAATTGCTAGAGTTAAATTCCTTCGACCCACAACTTTCCGAGAAAATAATCGATCAGATTCTCGATATTGATTTGGACAATGGTCTGTACAATTACATTAAAAGCACCTGCGATATACTGGGAATTGAATTTGAACCGAAAGAACATAAATCGTACGTAATGAAACCAAGCAATCACATGTACATACAACATTTTACGGAACTTCCCCAAGATGGAGTGACTGTGACTTTTGATAGAGAATTTGCGCTTAACAGAGAAGATATATTATATTTGACCTGGGAACATCCTTTAGTGATGGCATTAATAGAGGTAATCTTGAGTAACGAATTTGGCAATTCAGCAACTTTTGTTGGTAAAATTGACGGTATAGAAGCTCATAAAACATTGCTAGAGTGCATCTATACGATTGAATGCACAGCACCTAAAAAATATCAGATTGAATCTTATTTACCAAGCCAAGCACTAAGAATAATTGTCGATGAAAAACTAAAAGACTATTCTGACATACTAGCAACACAACAATTTCACACCAGCGAGATGGTTTTAAACAAGGAACAAATTAAACAAATTGTAGCGGTTAAAAAGGATGTCATCGAAGAGATGTTAAATACGAGTGAAAAAATAGCTTCAATAAAACAACCAAAAATTGTTGCGACTAGTATTAAACACGTTAATAAAGAATTTGATCACAACATTAAAAGACTACAAGAACTTAAGTTGCTTAATCCTAATGTCAACGATTTGGAAATTGACTTGCTCAAATCCACGAAAAAGGAATCAAGCTTATTTATAAAAGAGTCCACTATGCGATTGGATGCTATTCGTTTAATTGTAAGTGTTTGAATATGAAAGTAATGAGTTGCCGTAAACAAAAGATCTTTTTATCTAACTTTTGCACCTTAATTTTTAGTGTAACGAGTTTATTCCCAACCATTAGCATTTGCTCGGAAACGTCAAATTTTTCTGTAACACTCTCACAAAGCTTAGAACTGGATATTACAAAATATTCTGCAAATGGTTCGGACTTGTTATTATTTGTTTACCCAACTAGTGGTAAAGGAATAACACGTCATCACGAGACCATGGCACAAGAATTGGTCAAAGCAAATTTTGAGGTTTGGATAGCAGATATTACGGACGCACTTTTTTTACCGCATAGTAGTAGTACAATGCGTAAAATGACAGGTGAGTATCTCGCTGAACTTGTGGTTAAGGCTCACGAAAAAACGGGAAAAAACATTTATATCGCGGGTAATTCCTACGCGGCCATACCTGTTTTACGTGCAGCATACCGATGGCAAAAGGGTAAACCAAAAACAAGCTATCTTAAAAGTGCAGTTTTATTTACACCTAAATTATATAAAACCCTGCCACCATTAGGCCAGGATCCCAACTATTTACCAATCGTTTCTGCTACTAGTATTCCACTTATAATTTTCCAGGGAAGTAAGCACGGCAATAAATGGCAGTTACCAAATTTGCTTGAAGCACTCCGCGCATCCAATCCTGATATATTTGTCGAAATGATGCCAGATATAGGCAGTCTTTTCGTAGGTAAAACGCTGGCAGAAAAACAAAAGTTATTTTTTAACATTCTTCCTGCCAAACTGCGGTATAGTTCAAAACTGCAAACCGAAAGTACACCATTACGTGTGGCAAAAGAAATATCATTTGACACAATAACAAATACGGGTATTGATAATCGCTTAAAGAACTATACTGGTCAAGTAAAACCTTTACCGATTAGTCTTTTGGATTATGCAGGAAATCAATTTGAACTAAAAGAATACAAGGGTAAGGTAACCGTTGTCAATTTTTGGGCAACATGGTGTTCACCTTGTGTAAAGGAAATACCTTCACTGAACCGATTAAAAGCATTAATGAAGAATAAACCCTTCGAATTGATTTCCATAAATTTTCAAGAAAAACCTGATGCAATTCGTGAATTTCAAAAAATGGTCAAGGTGAAATTTCCTGTGCTAATGGATTCAGATGGTAAAATTGCTAATAGTTGGAAAGTGGTAGCGTTTCCATCAACATTTATAATAGCTAGTGATGGCAATATCCATTACGGAGTTAATGCCGGAATTGAATGGGACACACCTGAAGTCATTGAAATAATAAATTCGTTATTCTAGTTTCCCTAGCAACACCATAGTTACAATCTATAGCGCTATTTTTTCTTTTCCTGGTTAAATTCTCCCCAAATTACAGGGTTTTGACCTTCCGCGTATTGATTAACGTCTAAACTATTTTCAATAGCCCAAGTTACGGCTGCTTCCATTAAGGTTTTGTTACCACTGTTTAAATAGGCTTCGGCCAGAGCGATAGATCCTTTGGTGTTTAAGCGCAGCAATAAGTCGTCTATCACTTCGGCATTTCCAATGCCCATGAAGGCGTATAGGGCATTATTTATTATTTGTGGATTTTGTGATTCAATATCGTTTAGTAGTACAGTTTTTACCAAGGCCCAATTCTTATTCAACGAGTCCGCGGAACGTAAGGCTACCTGATATCGTACCACTTCTACATCAGATCGTGGTTTCCATTTGAGTTTTTGTAGTATTTTCGCAGTATATTGTGAAGTGTACCAATGGGTAATTGTTTGCCGCAATTGCGGGATAGCTTTTGATCCGTATTTTTTAAGGACTTTCTGTGAATATCTGAGTAAATCACGTTTTTCAATTCTGTCTTCAACAAATTGGGTGTACGTTATGGTATCAATTAGAGGTACGATTGCTCGATCATCTTTTATTTCGCCCAACAAATCGATAACCTCCAATTTTACCGGTGAATCGGCCTGTTTTAATTCATGAATCAAGGCCGGTACGGCGTTTTTCTTAAGTGTACGACAATCATCCCACGCTCGGTTTGCAACACAGAACCAACCCTCATCTTCTTTATTTGTTGTAGCCCATTTCAATTGAGTAAGAGATGTTCCGGCAGCCACACGAATGGCTGTCGATTCCGATCTAAGCATACCGACTAATGGTATATAAACGCGAGGATCTTTTATCCCACCTAAGGCTTCTGCTGCAGCGAGTCTCACTTTTTCATCATAATCGTTAGTAGACGCTACGAGGGAATCAATCGCTCTAGGTTCTTTTAGATTACCAAGTATTTTAATGGCCGCAATACGAACTTCAGGACTTGGGTCTTCTAGTTTTCCAATTAAGGGTTCTATCGCCCTGTGATCCCTAAATTCACCCAAAGTTTCTACAACCGTAACTCTCACTTCAGCACTGGGGTCATTTAAGGCAGCAACTAAAGGCTCAATGGCTTGAGGATCTTTAATTTTTCTTAAGGAATCGCTGGCAGCCTTTCGAACTTCAATATCGCTGTCTTTTAAAGCTACAATTAAATATTTAGTCGCTTCAGGATTTTGAAATGCACCCAAGAACTTTGCAGCGATAGCCCGCACACTTCTGTTATTGTCTTTTAGAGCCTTAATTAAGGGTTTGATTGAATCAGGGTCATTTAATTGTTTGAATGCGTTAAGCTCTGTTTCTAACACTTTTTGTGCTGCTTCTCTAACGTAATTATTACTGTCGTCCAACGCAATTATTATGGCTTTAACGGATTTTGGATCTTTTATATTAGCCAAAGAGTTTACAACTGCTTCTCTTGTTGCAGGTGCCCCCGTAGAGTATTTGTGTAACAAATAAGGTATGGCATTAGAGTTATTTAAATCGCCCAATGCTTTTATTGCTGAACGAACGATTGTTGTATCTTCATTATTTAATTCGCGACTTATGGGCTTTATCGCAGCTTCTCCGAGTGGGACACATTTTTCCCACTGCCTGAGTGCGACATAATAATAAGCCGAATCTTCATCATTATTTGGTTTCCAATCAAGGGTTTGTAAGGTTTCTGCCGCTACAACACTCACTTCCAAGTCAGTGCCTTTTAATGCCGCAATTAGGGCCGGGTATGAAAGTTTGCCTAAAGCAATGCACTGATCCCAATCTTTGTTTGCGACGCAGAATATTGCTCTTTGTTCATCTGTTTGAGGTTCCCATTCGAGTGTACTTAGGGCTTCCCCTGCGGCAAGACGCACATAAGTATGTTTATCTTTAAGTAATGGAATAAGAGGTTTTATTGCTTGATCGTCCCTAATTTCACCAAGCGCCTTTGCTGCACCCTCCCGCACTCGAGGGTGTTTATTTTTTAGTGCCTGAATGAGAATATTTATTGATTTATCGTCATTGAAATCACCTAAAGCGATTGTTGCTTCGGCGCGCACGGCTGGATTTTCGTCTTTTAGTGCTTCTGTAAGTGGCAGTATTGCTCGGTCGTCTTTAAATTTGCGTAAGGCTTCACTGGCGGTCTCTCTAACGACAATATCGCGATCCTTTTGTGCATCTAACAAAGACGTAATTGCATTTGGGTCGCTAATCTCTCCTAATAGCTGAGCCGCTGTTTCTTTCACGAAAGAATTGTCATCATCTAATGCCTTAACCAAAGGTTTGGTTAAATCAGTGTCGTTAAATCGTCTTAATTCATAAACAGCACCTTTCAATGCCTTTGCGCACACATTCTGGATGTACTCATCGTTATCCCTCAAGCCAGTAAATAATGGATTGTAAAATCTTAGATCTTTTTTTGTAGCAAGAGATTTTGTGGTTACTGTGAGTGATTTGGCTGCTGCCTCGCGCACAAACTGCTCATCATCATGGAGCAATTTTAATAAAGGCTTTAGAGCCAACGCATCTTGAAATTTGCCTAAAGATTTCGCAACGGCTTCCCTTTCCACCCAACTATCGGTTGTTACTAATTCTGAAAGCGGTCCAATGGCACGTGGATCCTTAACATTACCCAAAGATTCGATGGCCGCTAATCGCTCTTGTTTCGAACTGGAATCTAAATAGTCGATCAGTTTTTCAACTTTTCGCCAGGCCTCATAGCGCTTAATTTCACTAATAGATGACGTTGTCGTAGTGGCACAACCAGTGAGTAACAGTATTATTGCTATAACGAAAACTTTAATATTCATACCGAATTAATTTTTTGGTTGGAAAATGTACAATTGAATAATGAGAATTACTGCGAAAACACCAACATAAATAATTATATCGTGTAGTTTCCTGTAATCCTAGAGAATAGCGTCACAGTCCGTAAAAATATTGAATGCTTCCTTGTTTAATAAAATTGACAAATACTGTGATTGAATTGAAAGCATTCTAAACGTTTTAATCACCCTCTGTCTCGTTTAAATTTTGGAGACCAATTTATATAGTTTCTATAGCCTGACTTAAACCTTATTTATCTCTTTACTCATTATCGGCAGCAAATATGGAAATAATACCGAGATAGGCATATGAGGGTAACTATTTGCAATATTACCATATAATATATAAGGTTATAGTTATAGTTACGTTGTAGATTTTCACAAGTACCCCGGACATGGGGTTGGTATCCCCAATTCTAGACACGCGTAAATACATCCCTGTAAGCTCGACTGCCGTAAGGTGAATTGCGAAGCAAGAGAAGATGCCCTGGGGTGCTTCCCTGCGGCAGACGGTCTTGAATTGGGGATACCAATCCCATATCCTAGCTGTTTGCCTCGATTCCAAAAGTCAACGGGACAGCAGTGATAGTAAATATAATGTGGTATGCTCGAATTAGAGCAATGGACCGTCTAGTCTTCAACGGAAGACCGACACTGATTAATTTGCTTAATAATGTCCCTATTAAGCATTCCGTAGGTGTTAAAACATGAGCATTACAGTTTATAAATTTTCACTCGTACTGCTATTTTCCAGTTTCTTGCTATTGGGTTGTGGTACTGAAATGGATCCCAGCGAATCACCTGTACAAAAACCAGCCGTCGAAGACAAAAATCTAGCGGGTTTGTTTTCGGATAGTAATCTACAAAGCTGTGTCGATGCATTAGCTGCCAGTAATCAATGGCTACGCT
>Ga0316192_10004380_pt1 | contig 10262 bp, 8 predicted proteins | sample MerIslwburrow_MG_FD_204931 | JGI IMG/M metagenome (GOLD analysis project Ga0316192, IMG submission 204931) | Coastal sediment microbial communities from Maine, United States - Merrow Island worm burrow | ecosystem: Environmental > Aquatic > Marine > Coastal > Sediment | place: USA: Maine...
CTCGTGCGGATGCCCGAAGAGGCCGTCCTCATCAAGGCCGCCGACGTGCTCCACAACCTGCAGTCCCTGCTGGCTGACCTCTGTGCGGCCGACGACCCCGAGTCCGTGTGGAAGAGCTTCAACGCCGGCCCCGAACGGCAGCTGTGGTACTTCACGAACGTCATCGTGGCGGTGAAACGGCGCCTTGGAGAGCATCCGCTGGCGAGAGATCTCGATCAGGCTATCGCGAGCCTGAGTCCTCTCATACCCCGATAGGACACAAAAAATGGGGGCGCCGAGCGCCCCCAGAGAATGCGATCTCTCTTCTTCAGCCGCGGTCCAGACCGAGCATTTTGAGACCCGTGTCCTCGAACTCGGCAACCATCAAGGGATTGACGCCACGTACCTTGGACAACAACCCGTGCGCCTCGGCATCCTGGTCGTCCGCCAGCAGGACCTCGGCGAGGATCATGCGATTGAACAGCTTATAGGTGGCTGTTCCGGCCTCGATGTAGGTGAACTCCTTGTCCGCGATCTTCAGCTGCTTCTCGGCTTCGACATAGTTGCCCTGAAAGGCCAGCCGCACGCCCTGCATGTGGGCGAAGGCTCCCCTCAAGGTCATGATGATCCTGGCTTCGCTTCCCTGCTCGACCTTTTCGAGGACGTTTGCGGTCTCAACCTCGAGAGCCAATGCCTTTTCCCACTTTCCGAGCTGGCTGGCCGCAAGGTGTGTCGTCACGGTGGCGAAACCGTTTTTCCAGTTGGTGACGCACTCGGAATCCGCCAGATCGAGGATTTCCTGCCACTGCTCGGCATTCCGCATCGCCATATAGCGGTGGCTGCAGTCCATCTCGGTCAACCATTTTTCCGGCGCCTCGGCCTGCTCTGATCGCGCGACCACCTCGCGGGCGCCTTCGAGGTCGCCGCTGAGACCCTTCAGAAGCGCGAGGTGGGCGTAGCTGGCCCAGAAGTCCGGCTTGATTTCGATCGCCCTTTCGAGTGTCTCCTCGGCCTCGTCGTAGCGACCGAGCGTGATGAAGAGCTCGCCAAGCGAGTCGTGGGGGTTCGCCTGGTCAGGGGCAATGAAACGATAGCTTTTGAAGTACTCCTCGGCCTCGGTGAACCGACCATCGCGCATGTTGATGTAGCCAAGCTGGTTGTAGGCGATGACCCAGTTGGGGCTCATTTCAACGAGCCGCTCGTAGAGCCGTTCGGCCTCCTCCATATCGCCACCGTGCCAGTAGTAGAGGGCCTTTTGATTGAGAATGTAGGGATCGTTGGGATACTTGGCCACGCACTCCTCGAGGAGGGCGTCCGCATCGTCCGATCGTTCCTCGTGAAAGGCGATTCTGCGCTCGACAAAGAACCGTTCGCGCGGAGTCAACATCGACCTGTCCGCCTCCACGACCTTGGCCCAACGCGCCTCCTTCTCCTTCGAGTCGTCGTGCGGCAGATACGCGAGCGAGAACAGATTGGCAATGACGAAGTCGGGGTCGAGCTCCAACGCTCGATCAAAGTGCCGTGCGGCATCAATTTCGTAGACCTTCATCTGAGCGTCCACACCGGCCTGGAACTCGGCCATGGCCTCGGGCGAATCGGTCGTCCACTCCTGCCCCTTGGGGAGCGTCGCCAGCGTCACACCGGCTGCGGCCACTACAACGGCCGCCAGGGTCACCCACATCCAACGCTTCATTCGGCCTCCCACCAATTTTGTCGAGGCGCACACAACACACAGCGTGCAGACGCACGCCTCTCGATTTCATTGTACGAGAGAGCGTAGAAAATGTTTCGTTTTCCTCGATCAACCCGTCAGGTGTTGAATTCCTTCGACCCAACCCCTCTCTTCTTCAGCCGCGGTCGAGCCCGATGACCTTCAGGCCGGAATCCTCGAACTCCTCCACCCACAGTGGGTTGACGCCACGGATCTTCGCCACCAAACCGTGCGCCTCCGCGTCCTTCCCGTCGGCGAAAAGCAACTCGGCGAGGATCATTCGGTTGTAGAGCTTGAAAACGGCCGTTCCCGCGTCGCTGTAGCTGAGGTGCTCATCGGCGGCACGCAGCTTGTTCCCGGCCTCCGAGAAATCGCCCTCGAGCGCCATCCGCACTCCCTCGATGTGGTCGATACCGGCCCGCAACGTCAAGATCTCTTTCTGCTTACCGGTACCCTCGTAATTGGTGAGCAGTTTCGAGGCCTCCGCTTCGATTCTTCGCGCCGTGTCCCAGGCGCCGGTCTCGCATGCCGCGAGGTGGGTGATGATCCTGGCGAAGTCGAGGTTCGACTCTTCGATGCACTCGGAGCCCGCCTCATCGAGGATCGCTTGCCACCGTCCGGCGTTGCTCATTCCCATATACCGCTCGAGACAACCGAGATTGACGATCATCCTTTCCGGCGCGCCGGCCGTCTCCGCCCGCGCAATCGTGTCTCGAGCAACGCCGAGCTCGCCGGTAAAGGTCTTCATGAGCACGATGTGCTGGTAGGACGCCCAAAAATCAGGTCTGATTTCGATCGCTCTTTCAAAGGACTCCTCGGCCTCGCCATAGCGTCCGAGAGCGATAAAGAGCTCACCCAGCGAATCGTGCGGGTTGGCCTGGTCGGGGGCGATGAAACGGTAGCTCTTGAAGTGTTCCTCGGCCTCGGTGAAACGGCCCTTGCCCATGTTGATGTAACCCAACATGTTGTACGCAATGGCCCAATTGGGGCCGATTTCCGCCAGCCGCCGGTACAGCCGTTCAGCCTCCTCGGACTCGCCCTGGGCCCACGCTCGGTCGGCCTTGCGATTGAGGACATAGGGGTCATTCGGGTACTTTGCGAGATACTCATCCGTCAACCCGGGGAGGTCCTCGGGACGCTCCTCGCGGATAGCACGAGAACGCTCGATAAAGTACCGCTCGCGAGGCGTCAGCTTCGAAGTGTCGGTTGCCAGGACCTCATCCCAAAAGGCCTTTCCCTTCTCTTCATCCTCGCGGATCGCGGCACCTACAGACATCAACCTCGGCATGACGAATTCGGGATCGAGCTCCAGGGCCTTCTCAATGTGCAGCAGCACATCCTCGCCGTAGAGCTTCCGCTCTGCTTCCATTGCAGCCTCGAACTCGGCCAGAGCTTCGGGCGACGAGGTGGTCCACTCCTGTCCTCTGGGAAGAGCGACCAGGGTCACTCCGGCCACGATCACCACCACGGCGGCCAGGGTCAACCACATCCAACGTTTCATTCGGCCTCCATCCAGGTTCGGTGAGAAGCACGCCCCGCACACAGCACAGATGTACATCTCATGTGAACTTCGTACGCAAAAAGGTCCATAAAGTTACCGATACACAGGCTATCCCATCCGGACCAACAGGACCAGGCTCAGCGGCAGCGGCAGCAAACAGCGGCAGGAGACAGCGACAGTCGTCAGCGACAGGGAACAGCGGCAGCGATCAGTGGCAGCGGCAGTGATCAGTGATCAGTGATCAGTGATCAGTGGCCGGGACGACTGCAGGTGGCGAGCGCGACATGGTCACCTCCGGGTCGTTCCGGGATGACGATTAGTCGCTAGGACGCCCCGTTTCAAGGGCGACCACCCGCCCGACCTCCCTTGACACGGGGCGTCCCAGCGACTGGGGGATGAGCATGAACGACCCGGAGGTGACCATGCTCGACGCGCTCCCGACCAGCAACCTGACCGCCTACCGCAAGGCAATTGAGGCAGCGACATTAGCAATTGAGCTCGTTCGTCGGGTGCCGGCTCCGCTGAAGAGCCTTGCCGATCAGGTGATCCGGTCAGCCGCTTCCGTCCCTGCCAACCTCAGCGAGGGCCACGGAAGGGTTGGTCGAGACCGGTTCAATCACTGGCGGATCGCCTACGGATCTGCAAAGGAGGTCGATACCTTCCTTCGCCTGTTGGCCAATGCCGGTGTTGTCGATCGAGGGCAAACCAACGTCGCCCTCGACCTCTTCGACCAGGTGCGAGCCATGACATGGCGTCTGCTCCATCCGATCTCGTGAAGAGACCGCCGAGACCGCTGCAGTCGCGGCTTCGGCCACTGACGCCGACCCTGACGCTGATCCTGCCCCTGATGCTGACCAGCGGGCGGATCGAGTATCGAGTATCCAGCATCGAGCATCCCTGTTCTCGGGCAAGGAAATCGTCGGCTACGCGCTCTCCCGAAGGGCTCTCGCCCTTCCCAGCAAGAGCTGCGCTTTTCGAGCGGTTGGCCAGCTCAAGATAACCATGAGGCCGGCCAGGAGGAACATCCAGAACCCGAATCGCGGCCCCGAACCAAACAGCGAAGCCACCAACCCACACACAACCATCATCTCGAGCCGAACCAGGATGACCAGATAGACGAGCCAGTGGTCACGAAGGAGCCGCCCTTCATCACCGTGGACGGCAAACGCGCGCTTGATGCGCTCGAGCCTCTCTCTCGCATCCCGATTGGCGAAGAAGCTCAGCCACAGACAGGCCGCCGCCGCCACCAGAGTCACAGTCGTCGGCGAAGCCACTGAAGACCCGCGGTGCGGCACGAGAAACGCGACCGCCACCGCCGCCGGCACGGTCGCCAAAAAGAGCCCGGTGGTCAGCCGCATCTGCAGGAGATGGCGCCGGACATCGCCCGCTGGAGATTCGGTTCCGGTCACGTATCACCCCCGTCGTCCTTCTCATGCACATTTCCTCGACTGTGCTCGCGCTCGTGCCCATGCTCGTGCCCATGCTCGTGCTCGGCAAGACTGTCGATGGGCTGCGGCTGGGCGACCACCTTTTGCGGTCCGTTGCGAACCGTGCCCGACGTTCGCGCCTTCCCCTCCTTCACCCTGTTCCAAACGCCCCACACAAGACCGATCCATACCGCCAGCAGGTATCTGTTGAGTGGCGTCTGCAGACCGAATCCGACGGTCTCGTGGAGCGCGGTCGCCGTCAGCGCCACCGCCGCCCCGGCGAAGGGATAACGGAGATCGAATCGGAGACGCCGGACGCGTCCGGGACGAAGGGCCAGCACCAGACCGACAAGGAGCAAAAGCAATACCGTGAGACCGACGACACCCGATGTCGAGGCCCACTCGAGCCAGTCATTGTGCGCCTGCTCGAGGACCGCGGTCCCAGTCGCCGGCTTGTCGAGTCCAATCACGTGCCGATAGCTTCCGAGGCCGGAACCCACCACCGGCGATCTGGTGAATGATTGAAGGGTCCCCGCCCACAGATCCCAACGGGTGTTTCCCTCGACCCCCTCGACCACCAGCAGGGCGCTCAAGCCGTCTCTCAACTCTGGAAGCCGCGTCCAGGCCAGGGTCGCCGCAGTCGACAAGAGCACGGCGGCACCGGCCAACCACGGCCATCGCCGGCCGCCAGTCGGTCGCAACCACCACATCATGGTCAGCACGAGAGCGGTTGCGAGGAACAAGACGCCGCCCCGAGAGGACGAGCGCAATACCGCCGCCACGGCTATAACGACCGTCACAGCGGATGCCAGCGCCTGCACGGCGGCCCGCTGGCGTACGGCGCCCGGTTGCGGCAGATTCCGAAATGCCGCGGCGAGCAGCACCAGGGCAGCCGGCAGGCTGAGCTCGATCGCGGCGGCGAAATGGTTGGAGTTGACAAAGGGCCCGTAGGGGTCACCCCCGCCGGTGTTGGCACGAATGAGAAGCACATTTTCAGGCGCGCCGCTTTCGCCGGCAAGCCCCAACACCGCCAGGAGGGCGCAGGTCACGGCAATGATCGCGAGAAGGGTCGGCAATCCACTTCGAGTCGCCGCCATCCGCGCCGAGGCGAGCGAAATTCCGGCCGCCACGATCAACGATTCCACGACCTGGACGGAAGACCACGGTGCAAGTGACAGTGGGCTCCAGCCCGGAGCCATGACTTCGGAAAAACCCGGCTGCACAACCCGCCGCAAGAATTCGGGCAATGGCAGCAACTGAATAACAGCAAGTCCCAGGAACAACCACGCGGCGCCGCGAAAGAGCTTTGGAACCGCCGGCACTCTCCGCAGATCGACCATCAAGACCACAACGAGGACCGCAGTTACCAGCTGTGTCGTCGGGTCCACGCCGGCAAACAGCACGGCGTTACCCACAACGAGTACGGCGAGCACGACCCGGTGGAGTGAGACCATCATAGAGAGCTTGTTCAGTCCGGAGTCGAAAATCGATATCCCACGCCACGGACCGAGTGAATGTACCGTGGCGACTTGGGGTCCTCCTCGAAATAGCGTCGCAAGCGGACGATGAAGTTGTCGATGGTGCGCGAGGAGGTGGAGAATCGATATCCCCAGACCCGCTCCAGGATCTCTTCTCTGGAGACGACCTGGTTGCAACGCTCGACCAACAGCTTCATCAACATGCACTCTTTTTCGGTCAATCGGACGGCGCGCCCTTCGGTCGTCGCCTCGTAGGTCAGGAAGTTCACCTCGTTGTTACCGAAGCGGTAGATCTCCTGATCTTCCGGAGAGGTGCTGTACCACTCTTGGCGGCGAAACATACCGTGGATTCTCAGGATCAGCTCCTCGAGGAGGAAGGGTTTGGCGACATAATCGTCGGCCCCGACCTTGAGACCGAGCAGGCGGTCGGCGTCGGCCGACTTTGCCGTCAGGAAGAGGATCGGCACAGTGCTGCCGGTCGCGCGGAGGCGCCGGCAGACTTCGAGACCATCGAGCTTGGGCATCATGATGTCGAGGATCACCAGATCGAATTGAATCGTGCGGGCAAGATGCAGGCCCTCCTCACCGTCGTACGCGATGGTGGTGGAAAACCCCTCGAACTGCAGGTTGTGGGCGAGCGCATCTGCGAGATGCTCCTCGTCATCGACGATGAGAATGTGCTTCTTCATTCGCCTCCTCCCGCTTCCGGACATCACTCCTCGTGACCGGTCAGAGTGACCCTGAATGTGGTGCCATCGGGCCCGGTGTCCGCCACATCGACCTTGCCGCGATGAACCTCGACAATCTGTTGTACCAGATACAGCCCGAGACCGGTTCCTCCGGTGGTTCTCGTCATCTCATCCCCACTGCGATAAAACCTGTCGAAGATCAGCCCTTGCTCCTCCTCGAGAATACCGCGTCCGTTGTCGCTCACTTCGAGGACCGCCTTGGAACCGTCGAACACAAGGTCGATCTCGACCACCGGCGAATCGCCACCATACTTGACGGCATTCTCGAGGAGATTGGAGACAACGATCGCCATCGCTTCGCGGTCCATTTCGGCTCGGACATCAGGTGCAATCCGAGCTTTTAGACGTGCCCCGCTCGCCAGGGCGCGCCGCGAGAAGACGTCCACCGATTCTTCGACAAGACCGCTGAGATCGCAATCCCTGAGATCTATCTCCGCCCAGCTGTCGCCGTATCGGGTCGCCTCGAGGACCTTTTGCACGAGATCCTCCAGGCGATCGGCATCCTCGAGGGCATTTCCGAGGAAACGCTTTGCAGCTTCACCTGAGGCTCTCCCCGCGTTGACGGTCTCCAACGCCAACCGAATCGCGGCGAGAGGCGACTTGAGCTCGTGGGTGATGGCCGACAAAAAATTCCTGTGTTGCCTCTCGAGCTCCACCTCTCTTCGAAAGCTCCGCCACAAGAGCGCCAGCAGCACCAGGAGAAGCAACGCAAAAAAGCTTCCCTCGGAGACCATCATGATGATTCGCCTGCGGTACTCCTCCAGCATCTCCTGCCAGATCTCGGACCGGGGTCGAACGGTCAGCCCGTCGAACGGCGCGGCAAGCGGCACCCCGGCGGGCCCGTCGTCTCCACTCGCAGTCACCGCGAGCTCGTTTCCGACATCCATGACTCGCCGCCGCCACTCGCCGTCGACCACCCCGGAGACACATCTCCCACCCATGGCGACGCCCAACTCGATCACCCCAGATTGGTTGAGACGTACCGCCGCGCAGGTCCCCATCTCGTTCGAAGCCCGCCAACCGACGAACGGTGGCGGCACCGCATCTCGGCCCGGTTGATCACCCATGACCAGGGCGGCCTCCAAGGCGGTATGGGCGGTCTTGATTTCGGTCTCGATCCGCGCCGCCTCAACCCGCGCCCCGCCAAGTAGCCGCCGTCTCTCGAGATCCAGGTTTTCACGGTTGAGGCCCAAGATGAAAACGATCCACCACGTCAGCTGCGCGTTGATCACCACAACGACGAGAACCGCCACAATCATGTGGCGCGTGGTGATGGGACCTTGTTTGCGCATCCTGGTCAGTATATCGGTGCAAACCCGTGCCCGTGCCCGTTTCCGTGTCCGTGCCCGAGGAAGAGCCGGGGAGCAAAGGGGAAAGGGGGCGGTCGAATGAGGAATTAGGAATTAGGAATTAGGAATGCCCCCGCCCGCCCAGGAAGACCTTCACGTCACCGCGGGACGGGGTTACAGGGAAAGGCTTCCGACTTCGGGGTGGACCGTACCAGAACGCTCTTCCCGAGAGGACCCACCCACACTGAACGAACGAACGTCCAGGTACTGGGGAGGGCGGGCAGGAATTCAAAACTCAAAATTCAAAACTCAAAATTCACGCCAGGCACCTCCGCCGCACGCGGGCCCACCCACCGTGGTCGGCAGGACGCACGTCTTCGGTGGGGGGTTGGGTGGGAATTCCGAATTCCTAATTCCGAATTCCGAATTCCTACCTACAGCGTGGTCAGCACCTTGGCGATCCGTTCGATCGCCCAATCGATGTCGTCGCGGCCGATCATCAGCGGTGGCGCGACTCGAATCACCGTGGCGTGGGTCTCCTTGCACAACAGACCCTCGTCCTGGAGCGCTTCACAGAACCTCCGTGCGCCGCCGGCCTCGTCGTTGAGCTCGATGGCGATCCACAGACCCCGGCCGCGGATCTCCTTGACGTGATCGGATTCGATGGTCTGAAGCTCTTCGAGGAAATAGGCGCCGTTCTCCGCCGAGGCCCGCACCATGTCTTCCTCGACCAGCACATTGATGGCCTCACGGGCGATGGCTGCACCGAGGGGGTTGCCGCCATACGTGGAACCGTGATCACCGGGGCGGAAGACGTCCATCACCTCGTCATCGGCAAGGATTGCCGACACAGGGTACATTCCGCCCGACAACGCCTTGCCGACGATCACGATGTCGGGGCGGACACCCTCGTGCTCGTACGCAAAGAGCTTGCCGGTGCGGCCGAGACCGGACTGAATCTCGTCCATCATCAAAAGGGCGTTGTGGTCTTTGGTGATCTCTCGGAGACGGCGCAGGAATCCATCGGGTGGAATGACGATCCCCGCCTCGCCCTGGATCGGCTCCACCAGCACGGCCGCCACCTTGTCGTGCATGGCCGCTGCCACGGCATCGGCGTCGCCGTAGGGGAGGAGCCGGAACCCGGGAGTAAACGGCCCGAAGCCGAAGCGATACTCGTCATCCGAGGAGAAACCGACGATGGTCGTCGTGCGACCGTGGAAATTGCCGTCAAAGACCAGGATCTCGGCCTCGTCGGCCGGAATGCCCTTCACGGTATAGCCCCATTTGCGAGCAGCCTTGATGGCTGTTTCCACCGCCTCGGCGCCTGTGTTCATGGGCAGAACGCGGTGGAAGCCGGTGAGCTTCGTCAGCTCCTCGCAGAACGGGCCGAGCTGGTCGTTGCGAAAGGCGCGTGAGGTCAGGGTGACCCGCTTCGCCTGTTCTTCCATCACCTTGACGAGCCGGGGGTGGCAGTGACCCTGGTTGACAGCCGAGTAGGCGGCGAGGAAATCCATGTACCTCTTGCCCTCGACATCCCACACCCAGGCGCCCTCGGCGCGCGCGATGACCACATCGAGGGGGTGGTAGTTGTGGGCCCCGTGCCGCTCTTCGAGCTCGATGAACCGGGCAGATCCAGTCAGCTCAGCCGTCTGCTTCATTTCGAGATCCTCCCTTTGAGAATTTTTGTGGGGATCCTCGGCAGAGACCAGGTCGATCTGCCTCCCGCAGATTGCACGTTACACCCAAGAAATCCGCTGCGCAACCCGCGGGCGGCCGGCAGATCACGGGTTGCGCCCAGCTCAGCTGCCCAAACAGCCCCCTGGACCGCTACCGGGCCTACTGCTGTGCGTTCCAGTGCAGAAAGGCCTCGATGAAGTCATCGATGTCGCCATCGAGCACGCGGTCGGCGTTGCCGACCTCGTGGTCCGTGCGGAGATCCTTGACCATGCGGTAGGGCTGGAGCACGTAGGAACGGATTTGGCTGCCCCAAGAGATGTCCTTCTTGGGGCCCTTGAGCTTTTCAAGCTTTTCCTCACGCTTCCGCATCTCGAGCTCATAGATCCGCGCCTTGAGGACCTTCATAGCGCTCGCCAGATTCTTGATCTGAGAACGCTCGTTCTGACAGGTG
>Ga0316192_10004385_pt1 | contig 10255 bp, 8 predicted proteins | sample MerIslwburrow_MG_FD_204931 | JGI IMG/M metagenome (GOLD analysis project Ga0316192, IMG submission 204931) | Coastal sediment microbial communities from Maine, United States - Merrow Island worm burrow | ecosystem: Environmental > Aquatic > Marine > Coastal > Sediment | place: USA: Maine...
TTTCCGTCCGAATCAAGCGATGGTCGATATGGCAGTGGGTAAGGATCAGCAAGTCAATGCCCAATTTCTTCACCGGCGCCATATTTTCAGATCCCATCCCGGCATCAATCAGGACCCGCTTATCCCTGCCTTTAATATACAGACAGGCGCAATACGGGAAACGCGACTTGTTCTTCCCGGGCAGATAGTAGATGTTCGGAGCAATTTCAATCATTGTAATTAACCCGCCCTGAAAAAAAGCACGTACATGATTGTAGATGGTTCTTTGAATACTGAAGTAACTTGTTAATCCCAAGCGTTGGCGGCTTAATTACTTTATGCTGCGCATATTTATTATGTTTCTTTATTTCCATAGTTCAGATTATTTTACTAAAAAAGAATCCAGTTGTCTGGAAAGAACAAGTTGTATTGCTTGTGGGAGCGGCTTCCAGCCGCGAAATTAAATGATCGCGGCTGGAAGCCGCTCCCACAGGAGAATTTTTATGGTAACTTGGACTTTCCGGATAAGCGCCAAGAAGAATCCCGATTTCAGGATACCCTATAGTTAAGTTAGCAAGTTTCAGTTTAAAGTACCTTTTTTGGTTCGTATGAAACTTCACGAAAATAAAACGCGAGCCGCAGAATCACAGGATATCGAATGATGGTATCGCTTCGCAATATCTTATTTTTAAACAGGTAGAATACATTTATTCGATGTTCGATGTTGGACGTTCGATGTTCGACGTTCATCAGTTTTTTATTTGATGGACCTGGCCCTTTGGCTGGCCCGCGACGGCACTGAAACCCTCAGCTTAGCGCTGCAGGTTTTCAATCACCGTCGCAACCCCCAGCCCGCCGCCGCAACAGGAAGAAAAGAAGCCGTAGCGGCCGCCGCTGCGAATCAGTTCGCGCATGGTAAACATGCAGACCCGGGCGCCCGACGCGCCGTTTGGATGTCCGAACGCGATCGCCCCGCCGTTGGGATTCCATTTGTTCATATCGATTTTATCACCGGTCTGCTTTTCGAGTTCTTTGACCACAGCCAGATTTTGGACGGCAAAAGCCTCGTTGCACTCCATGACATCTATATCGGAGAGGTTCAGACCGGCACGTTTTAGCGCAATCGGAACGGCGTAGGCCGGTCCGATGCCCATGATTTTAGGATCGCAGCCGTAATCGGCGCCGGACAACCACCTGGCCATGGGTTGATATCCGAGTTCGGCCGCTTTAGCGGCACTCATCATGAGAACGAAGGCTGATCCGTCATTGCGTCCGGAGGCGTTGCCGGCCGTGACGGTACCGTTTTCGACAAAGGCCGCCGGCAGTTTTGCCAGTCCCTCCCTGGTGGTATCAGGACGGGGGTGTTCATCCACAGCAAAGATGATTTCAGGTGTTTTGCGAGTACCCGGGATGGTTAGCGGTATGATCTCATCCTCGAAATAGCCGCTTTCCATGGCGTTTTTGGCACGCATTTGACTGTTGTAGGCAAACTCGTCTATCTCTTCGCGGGGGATACTATACATCTGTTGCAGATTCTCGGCCGTCAGCCCCATCCCGATTTGTTCATCGGCCACCGGTGAAAGCTGGGGCGCAATCGGCCGGGGTGGCATGAGCCGATAGGGTGTGGTGGCCATCGAAAATTTACATGTGGCCTGGCTGTAGGACTCCATGCCCCCGGCGATAATGATATCGGCCTGATCGGCCAGGATCTTCCAGGCCGCATGATTGATTGAATCGATGGCACTGCCGCACTGCATTTCTACATAGGAAGCCGACGTTTCGTAACCTAAGCCGGAATCCAGTACGGCCCAGCGGGCCGGATTTCCCGAATGCGAACACCCGAGGGCAGTTCCCAGAAAAACGCTGTCCACATGCGCTCTTTCCTGTAGGCCTGTTTTATCGAGCAATCCCCGTATCCCGATACTTGCCAGCTTCGAGGCAAATATATCCTTCAGTGTTCCGCCCATGCGCCCGAATGCGGTGCGCACTGCATCAACCATTACGACTTCTCTGGCGCTCATGTTATAATTTCCTTTCCTGTTTTAACAAGTCATTTTATTTAACGGTAAATTAACCATAAAGATGACAGCGGGTGAAATGGTCCGAACGAATTTCTTTCGTTTCGGGAACCCGTTGCCGACAGATTTCCTTTCTATCTTTACACCTGGGATGAAACGGACACCCCCCGGGGGGATACATCGGGTTGGGGACTTCCCCCTCCAGGCTTAACGGTTTGATGTTTTCGGGGTCCGGCACAGGTACTGATTCAAGAAGTGCCCGGGTGTACGGATGCAGGGGTTTTTCGTAAAGCTCCAGAGCCGGTGACAATTCCACCAGGTGACCGAGATACATAACCCCGACATGGGTGCTGGCATGCTCCACGATGGCCAGATCATGGGAAATGATGAGGTAGGTCAGATTCAACCTTTTCTGAAGCGCTATCAAAAGATTCATAATCTGAGCCTGGATGGATACATCCAGGGCAGACACAGGTTCATCCAGTATGATTGCCTGGGGCTCCAGGGAGAGCGCCCGTGCAATGGCAATCCGCTGCCGCTGGCCTCCGCTGAACTCGTGGGGGTAAAGATCCGCCTGGCGCGGCCTTAAACCGACCAGTTCCAGAAGTTCTTTTATCCGTTCTTCGATCTGTTTTTTGGAACCTACCTTGTGAACATATAGCGGTTCACCGACGATGTGTTTTACTTTTTTGCGCGGATTCAATGAACGGAACGGATCCTGTAATACGGCCTGAATATTACGGCGAAAATCAAAAAGGGTTTTGCCTCGAAATTCGGTTATGGCTTGACCATTGAACAATATCTCGCCCGCCGTCGGGATTTCGAGGCCCAGCAGTAGATTGGCTGTTGTGGATTTCCCGCAACCCGATTCACCGACAATGCCCAGAGTTTCTCCGCGACGGATACTGAAACTGACATTTTCGACCGCCTTCACATGGCCGATCACCTTTTTCAGGAAGGTCCCTTTGGCCACCGGAAAATATTTTTGAAGGCTGCGAACTTCTATGATGTTGCCGTTTTTCATTTCTATTTCGGTACTGACTTTTGTTTTCTGAAAATTGGTATTAGTGGCGTTATCTTCATTTTCGCAGCTGACAACCGATCCCACTTTCTCACCTTCTCAACTTCCCACCTTCTGCTTTCCGCATTCCGACTTCCGCATTCAAAAGCTTCCGTCATACAATCAATACAACCAGCATGACACCTTGTGTCTCTTCTCAATTTCCATTTCTTCCGGATATTTCTCTTTACAAATCGCTTTTACATTCTTACAGCGCGGTGAAAAACGACAGCCCCGGGGAAGATTAAAGAGACTCGGCGGCTGCCCTTCAATTGAATATAAACGATCGACCTTTCGTCCCAGTTTCGGCAATGATTTAATCAGTCCGATTGAATAGGGATGCGCCGGGTTTTTAAAAAAGGTTTTAATCGGCGCTTTTTCAACAATCCGCCCGGCATACATCACCAGCACACGGTGGCATATCTGGGCCACCGAAGCCAGATCATGGGTCACCAGGATAATGGTTGAATCGGATTCCTGCTGCAATTCTTTCAGTAGTTTAAGTATTTGGGCCTGGATCGTAACATCCAGGGCGGTTGTGGGTTCATCGGCGATCAGCAGGTCCGGACTGTTGGCTATCCCGGCACCGATCAATACCCTTTGGGAGATGCCGCCGCTGAGCTGAAATGGGTAAAAATTCAGTCGTGCTTCGGGGGCCGGCACTTTAACTTTTTTCAATAACCGAACACAGTTGTCTTTTAAATGTCCCCGGGTTTTATCATGAAACTTGAAGCACTCACCCAGCTGGTAACCTACCGTCAGCAGTTGGTTCAAGGCCACCATGGGATCCTGCAGGATCATCGAAATGCGATCACCGCGAAGCCGCCGCATTTCTTCTTTAGATTTATTCAACAGGTTTTCATTTTTGAACATGATCCTGCCGGAGATGACCTTACCGGCAGGCTGGGGGACCAATCCCATTATCGACAGGCAGGTTATGCTTTTCCCGCTGCCGGATTCGCCAACCAGGCCTATAATTTCCCCCTTGGCCGCAGAGAAGCTGACGCCGTCAACAGCTTTGACCTCCCCCCTTTTAGTGTAAAAAGAGGTATGCAGGTCTTCGACGGCCAGAAGCTTATTTTGGTCTGATAGGTTCATGGGTTTTGGGTTCAAAGGTTCAGGGTTCAAAGATTCTGGGTTCATAAATATTGTACATTGATGAACCTGCAGCATCTTGAGTTTGCCCTTTCAAACCGAAATTGCGAGCAAAATTCTCATTTTTTGTCATTCTGTAGACCTCGCGAGTCAATTTCCGGGCCAATCGCCACGCCTCGATGTCTTCAAAACGTTCTGTTTTCATATTTAACCTTAAGGCTTTATAAACCGACTGTTCAGGATTAAATTAAGTCACAACGTTGAACCTAGAACCCTGAACCCAGAACCCTACCTAAGCTTTTGCTTCGGGTCCAATACCTCGCGCAACCAGTCGCCGGTCAGATTGAAACCGAGGACGGCGATGACAATGGCAATGCCGGGGAATGTAATCAGCCACCAGGCATAGGTGATGTACTGCCGGCCCTCGGCCAGCATCAACCCCCAGTCGCATGACGGCGGCTGGGTACCCAATCCGAGGAAGCTCATGGCCGCCGTCAGTACGATGATACCGCCGATCTCGATGGTGGCCATAATAATGATCGTGTTCACGATGTTGGGCAATATATGCGAAAACATAATGCGCAGATTACTGCATCCGGCGATACGGGCCAGTTTGACAAAGTCGCGTTGTTTCAGACTCAGGCATTCCCCGCGCACAATGCGCGCATAGTTGGGCCAGCCCATAATGCCGATCGTCAGAATGATGGCTTTGGCACTCGGCCCGGTCACAGCGGCAATCATAAACAGCACGATGATGCCGGGTAAGGACAACCAGAAATCTGCCAGGCGCATGATGAACATGTCGGTTCGGCCGCCGGAGAAACCGGAGATGAGTCCCAGGATTACCCCGATGGTCCCGTAGATGGTGATGCAACCGACACTGATCAGCAGCGAGATCCGGGAACCGTATATCAGGCGACTCAACACATCGCGGCCCAGCATATCGGTTCCCAGAGGGTGGCCGATCATACCGTCTTCTTCCCAGAAGGGCGGCAGGGTGGCATTGATGAGATCGCCGTCATACGGGTCGTGCGGTGAAATCAATTCCGCGAACCCCACCGTAAAAAAGAATATCACCAGGCATGCGAGGCCCAGGTAGGGAATACGGGATTTGACTTTTATTTGACTTTTATTTCTGGTCATCGATTTTATTAGAATTTATTTTTTACCACCCGCTTCAGGCTTCACTCTGCGGTGAAGAATATTTTCTTACTGATACCGTATCCGCGGGTCGATGTAGGCGTAAACGATATCGACAATCAGATTCAACGTGACTACCATAAAGGTTACAAACATGCAAAATACCTGGACCACCGGGTAGTCCCGGGTGAAAAAAGATTCGATGACCAACCGGCCGATTCCCGGCCAGGCGAAAATAGTTTCAACTATCACCGATCCTAAAATGAGACCTCCGAATACGCCGAATATAACCGTCACAACCGGAATGCACGCATTTTTGAAGGCGTGGACAAGAATGACATGCCACTCCGGGACGCCTTTGATGCGGGCCATGACGATATAATCGCCTTTGAGTGCGTCCAGCATGGCCGAGCGGCTCAAGCGGGTAATCAAAGCGATGGGCCAGAGGCTCATGCAGAAAGCCGGCATCAGGTAATGCAGAAGCGTTCCACGCCCCGAGATCGGCAGCCAGCGCAGGGTCACACCGAAGAGGAGAATCAGCATAACTCCCACCCAGAAGGTCGGCAGCGACATGCCCGCCAGAGCAAACAGCCGGCCGCAGCGATCGATCAGTGAATCGGGTTTGACGGCCGACACAATGCCGACGGTCAACCCGATGATTATCGATATCAGAAAAGCGATTAACCCCAATTGGAAAGTGGCGGGAAATCGAATCATTAATACGCGCAACGCAGGTTCGTTGTAACGGAAGGACTGGCCCAGGTCACCTCTGACGGCATTTTTAAGAAAGTTGAGGTATTGAACCATCAAGGGCTGATCCAGACCGAATTTACGGGTGAGTTTTTCAGCATCGGCCGGTGAGGCATCCGGCGGCATCATAATCGCCACCGGGTCGGCACCACCCAGCCGAAACACGAAAAACACCGCCGTGACGACCAGGAACATCGTAATAATGGCAGTGATTATGCGTTTGAGTACATAACCCTTCATTCGCTTCACTTCACGATTTTTATCGTATGCAAATTTACTTTATATGCTTCGTCCGGCGTCCAGTTGTACTCGATCCGATCAGTGGTCGCATAAATCATTTTGAGGCCGAACAAAATTGCGCCGACGGCATCTTCCGTCATTATTCCGTGGACTTCCTTCAGAATCGCTTTGCGTTTTTCGACGTCGGTTTCACGAGCCTGGGCCAGCACCAGGGTATCAACTTTTTCTTTTTTCGGTCGGTTGGTGTACGATGCATACGGACTGGTGCTCAGGACGGATAACAAAAGGCGAGTGCTGGGATCGCGGCCGCCGGGCCAGCTATAAAGTCTTAAATGTCCCAGACGTTTATCCCGGTTGCGCGTATAGGTTGCAGCCAACCCTTCTTCAAGCTGCTGAAGCCTGACGGTTATGCCGACGTCTTTTAAGTACTTCTGGATGACCGCAGCAACCAGGGGTGCATTCGGCATTAAACTGGTGTAGGTTAAAATTAATTCCTGGCCGGGTTGGTAGCTGGATTTTTTGAGCAGCTCCCGGGATTTTTCCGGGTTGAAATCAAATTTAACCGCCGGGTCGTACCCCAGTTCGGATTTGCTGGCATACATGTACATGGGATAGCCCTGTCCCAGGAATATTTTGTCGACAATCTCCTGGCGGTTGATGGCATGGCGAATGGCCCTTCCCAGATAGGCGTCTGCCATTATCGGGTCAGTCAACGGCAAGGCGGCCATGCCGTTCAGGCTCGGGACCTGTTCGGATGTCTTGATCTTGACATGTTTGTTGCGTTTCAGCCTTCTAAGCTGATGCGGTAAAACGTCGCTGACCAGGTCCAATTCACCGGTTTCCAGCATGGCCAGACGGGTGACATCGTCCGGCACCGTGATAAATTTCAGGGTCTTAAATCCGACATCGTACTCCGGATAATCCTCAACTGCTGCGAGTGTGACGGACTCCCCGATCTTGCGTTCTACAAAACGAAAGGCACCGCTGCCGACAGGTTGGGAACGAAATTTTTCTTTGCCGACTTTATCGAAATATTTTTTGGAGCAGATGCCGACCCACATCAATTCCTGCCAGGCGGCATAGGGGTCGTAGAACCGGAAAATCAAATTGTGGTCATCAATAATTTCGATATCCTCGATCTCGTCCAAAGGGCCGGCCATCATGTTGGCATTATTAGGGTCGGCGCACTGTTCGTAAGTCCATTTGACGTCTTCGGCCGTGACCGGATCGCCGGTATGAAATATGGCATCCCGGCGAAGTTTTATCTTAATATCTTTCCCGTTTTCCATGACAGTCAGCGACGCGGCCAGGAGGGGAACCCGTTTGCCGGTCTCCGGGTCGGCAACCATCAGGGACTGGTGCATGTGCAAAACCACCGGAATATCACTGGCAAGCCTCATCTCCAGCATATTGACCGTTGACGGGTCATAGCGCATGCCGACTTTAACCGTACCGCTTTTGCCGGCGAAAACGAGGGAAGACAGAGCAATGCTAATAAAGGTCGTAAATGCGAAAACTGCAGTCCAAAAATTTCTTATTTTCATGCGTAATTTCTCCCTTTGAGATCCCCGTGCTGCATTTTCTCAATATACACAAAGCGTTCTATCTTCATGGATTGTTAACTACAGCCATGACGCAGCACTCGCGCGGCAGGCCAGAGTTCACGAATCAATGGTACTTATTGGACGTCAACCCTGAACCTTGAACCATAGAACGGGTACAATTAATAGAACTTCCAGCTCTTAACCAGTTCGAGCAGTTGTTCCGGTTTGGTGTCACCACCCAGAACGGTCGTGGCGGTTGAGGTGAAGAATTTGTCGTCTTTGATGCTGATCAATGCCCCGGTAACCAGTTTGGTGGCACCGTCAGCCCAGGTCCATTTGTAGGTGAATGCCTTGGCGGCTGTCCCGTCATTGAGGGTAACATCTTCCTGGGATAAAATCTTGAATCGTTTGGTGCCGGGTATCGCTTGTTCCACGATCTTTGTAAATGCTTCGGGGTCCAGGGACGCGTCTGGCTGCAGATCAGCCACACTAGCGGTAATGACCGGAAGCTTGTATGGGTTATCGTTGGCGACACGCAGGACCTCACCGGGTTGCAAAGCGTCGGGTTTCCAGTTTTCCGGATAGGTCAGTGAAAATCGATACTCATCGTTGACATAGAGGCCAGGTTTCGGATCCGGTAGTTTGGGTGCCGAAGCACAGGCTTGAAGCGCGACAAAACATCCCAGTACGAGTAAAACAATTGCTGCTTTTTTCATTTTCTGTCTCCTTTCAATTTATCAGTTATTTTTTAATTATCTAAGCCCTTTAGAATTTGGTAATTAAAAAATTACATGAAGTTTTTTCGATACAATCAGCAGTAAGCCGGATCGGCGCATTTTGTAAGTTATGATTTATTACGTTGCTCCAATTCGCGGATATACTCGAGAGTATCTCTTTTTGCCAATTTTCGATAAATAAAATAGAAATAGATACCCGTCAGGTTTAAGGCGCTTTTTCCCAATTCCGAAAATTTTTCCTTGGGAACATTCCCGAAGTAAAGATCGGTAAAGCGGTGGTTGAATTTGGAAACGACCGTTTCCAGGGCGTCGCGATAATGCTTCAGCGTTTCCGGGTCAAAACCATCTTTGGGCCCGAATCCGGCGCGGTCCATCTCTACCATAACCCTGCCGATGGCGATATCTTCAAAATCATAAATTTTCTGACCCGCGACAGCCCGGGGTGTAATGATGCCCCAACTTTCGGCATTTGACAGCCATTTGGGGCCGAGACCCGTTGCTTTGCGAAACGCTTCTTCGCCTGTGATTTCACGATTAGAAAGATACTGATTAACCGGATTGAACAATTCACTTTGAAGGCGAAAAAACTGCTCCTCCTCCGGTCCCGCCTTGCGGATTTGTTTGACGATTTTTTTGATAACGCCGAGAGGTAGAAAGTGGTTTTCCTGCAGATCTTTGATAAGCTTGATTAGATTGACATAGCTTTCATTATAATCGGCCTGTGCGCCGTTGCGCTTGCGGGGTTTCGGCAGGATGCCGTCGCGCAGATAGAATTGGATCGTTTCCCTGGAAACTCCGGAGGCTTTTATCAAATCTTTTAGTTTCAATGATTGATCCCAACCCGGACAAGCCGGAATTGAATATTGACGATTGAAGAATGAAGATTTGTGGTATCGCTCTCCGAGGCGTAGGCGCTACAACCCCTGCGAGCCGGAGGCTTCGCTCTGTCTTTCCTATTTAAATCGATCGTTCGACCCAGAGGCTCTCGACGGGTAGAATTGCTCAAATATTTAATCTGGCTATGCCGTAAATCATGCGCAAACATGATTTGATTTCAATAAATAGGGCCTAAATGCAAGCGCTCTATCAAAAAAGTTTAGGCTGTTTTATCTGATGACTAATCTTATGTCAATAAATAATATACTAATTATAAACGAATAATTAAATGCATAGTGCTGATATGTTGTATGCAAAAAAAACAAGATACTTATGTTGTTTTCAACGAAGCGTCTGTTTTTATGTCGGCAGGAAACCATTGCCAAAAAACAACGAACGCTGCTGCTGCGCCTGTCAGGTTGGCAACGGATAGGCCGACCCAGGCAGCATTCAGTCCCATGAATTTGTTCAAGAGCAGGGTAGAAGGTAACCCCATGACAAACAGGCCGAAGAGCAGCGTCAGCAGACCGACTTTCGGGTTGCCGGCGCCGTTAAAACCGGCCCCGATCATCATCCGGACTCCCAGAAACGCCCAGAAGGGTGCTCGGTAAAATAGAAAATCGATCCCGAGGGCAATGACTTGCGCATCGCGGGTGAAAATCGAATTAATCGGGCGTGCAAACAGCAGGGATAGTGCCGTTAACCCGAGCATAAACATGACAATCAGGATCATGGATTTTTTTACGGTTTGGCGGGCGCGCTCCAGTTTTCCGGCACCATAGTTTTGCCCCACAATGGTCAAAATAGCACCTGACA
>Ga0316192_10004386_pt1 | contig 10250 bp, 7 predicted proteins | sample MerIslwburrow_MG_FD_204931 | JGI IMG/M metagenome (GOLD analysis project Ga0316192, IMG submission 204931) | Coastal sediment microbial communities from Maine, United States - Merrow Island worm burrow | ecosystem: Environmental > Aquatic > Marine > Coastal > Sediment | place: USA: Maine...
CTTGCCAGCCCGAGTTCTTTTTGCGCGGGTTTCCCTTCCTTCGCTGCAAGATCCACTGCAGCGGGTCGTCTACGACTCTCCAGTTCGTGTTGAGTTGGGCTAGGAGCCGATTTGAGGGGTGCGCTGGGTCGTTGAGGCCTTTGGATGAGGGGCCCTTCTTTGAAATCTGAATGACCAGTCGGTGCGACAGACTGCCCGCGCACTACTTCCTAAGTGAGCAGGTCATCCTGACCTGAACGGCCCGGGAACAGATCACGCGGACATTCTGAGGACAGGCCTCGGTGATCGAGGTCGTCGAGCGAAGCTATTCTATTGAAAGAACTGGCGCACCCGACAGGATTCGAACCTGTGACCTCTGCCTTCGGAGGGCAGCGCTCTATCCAGCTGAGCTACGGGTGCATCGCGCCGCGACCCTATCCAAACCGCAAAATTAACGCAACGGGCCCTGAAGCACGCAAGGCTGCGTGATTGGCCGCGTGATCCAGAGCTCACCATGCAGGCCATTCGATTTCGGGGCTGTTCCTTGAGCGGGTCTTGGAGCGGGTCTTGGAGCGGGTATTGGAGCGCCTATTTGGATACCAAAGTGGTTCATTTTGCGTACTTCTACACGCTTTGGGTCACCATCCCATTCGCCATTGAGGCGCGCGTACCGCTTGCCACGCCTTATGTGCGGCAGGCCTCCGGCGTTTCTTGGCAACCTTGACGCGCCATGTCATTGGCGTCACGTATTTCCCTCGACAGTAGGGAAGGCTGGGCTCGCAATGGCAGACAATAAAAAGAAAGTTCTCGTGATTGGCGGCGGCTTTGGTGGCGTGTTTGCCGCAAAGTCTTTGGAGAAGCTCGGCCGCGGCTTGGTCGACGTCGAGTTGATCAACAACAACAACTATTTCGTCTTTCAGCCGCTTCTGCCCGAAGTCGCCTCATCGACCCTCAGTTCCTCCGATGCGGTGGTACCGCTGCGCCAACTGCTCGGCGATGTTCAGGTCCGCCAGGCGCGCGTGATGGGCATCGATTTCGAGCGGAAAATCGTGATCGTCATGCAAGGCGCGCGGATGACGCCCGTGGAGCTGCCTTACGACGAACTCGTGATCGCGCTTGGGACGGGCGTGGACCTTGCCCGGATTCCCGGCATGGTGGATCACGCCCTGACCATGAAGGATCTCACGGACGCTCACTCTCTGCGGACTCACGCAATTGGCTGTTTGGAAACGGCGGATGTGACAACGGAAAAGCCCGTCAAAGATCAGCTCTTGACCTTCGTCGTGGTGGGCGCAGGCTTTTCAGGCGTCGAGACCGCAGCGGAACTCAACGACCTGATCCGCCGGGCGCTGCGCTATTATCACAACATCAAACCCGAAGACATTCGCATGTATCTGATCGAATATGCGGATCGAATCTTGCCCACATTCCCAGCCGACTTGGCTGAATACGCGACGAAAAATCTTCGTGCGAACGGCATTGAGGTGCTGACGGGCGTGGGAACCAAGTCGGCGACAGCAACGGGCGTCGCGCTGACCGATGGCCGCATCATCAATACCTCGACGGTGGTCGCAACCATCGGCAACGGACCGCATCCGCTTGTCGAGGCCCTTGGCATCGATCTGCATTGGGGTCGCATCAAGACCGACCGCTTCATGCAGGTCCCCGGGCATGATCACGTTTGGGCCGTTGGGGACGCCGCGCTCATACCCCTCAACGAAGACCCGAAGGAAGACCCGGCAGACTATGCTACCCAGACCGCGCAATTCGCCGTGCGGGAAGGCTATCAGCTCGCCGTCAATATCGTGGCCAAGCTCAAAAATGAACCGCTCGCGCCGTTTACCTACAAATCCAAGGGCTCGCTCGCCTCGCTCGGGATGAGCAAGGCCGTGGCCGATGTCTACGGCATTCAGATGTCGGGGCTCTTTGCCTGGCTGCTATGGCGCGGCTTTTACTTGTCGTTCTTACCCGGATTCATTGCCAAGGTCCGCGTGGGGCTCAACTGGATGATCAACGCCATCATGCCGCCGAACATCGTGCAACTTCGCATGCGGCCGCCAGCCACACGCTATATCCATTTCTGGAAAGGGGACAAGGTATTCGAACCGGGCATGCTGATCGATGGCTTCTATACGGTGATCAACGGGCGCTTCAAGCTGACCATCGACAACCCAGAAACGGACGAACACTTCGAGAAGGAATTCGGGCCAGGCGACCATTTCGGCGAGCGTGTCCTGATCAAAACGGAGCTGCGCACCGGTCTTGTCCAGGCCATGGAAGATGGGCTGTTGCTTTTTACGGCCCAAAAGGACTTCACCCGCCTTGCGCGTGCCTTCCCGTTCCTGGATAACTATTTCAAGGGCTACATCGACAAGACGTTCGGCGGCCCCGACAAGGCCTTCGCCCCTGGCAACGTGGAAGAGCCGGAAGCCGAGCAGCCCCCCTCCTAGACCGCCTCCGGACGTTGCGGTGGACGGATTGGGCTTTGCTACTCCCGTGAGCGGGGCGCAGTCAGTATAGTTGCCCCGTCATGACCAAAGAGACGTCTGCTCCCAATAAGCCCCTTGCCGGCAACAAAGCCGCTGCGCCCTCGAAACCGGCAGGACCCGGCGACCACGTCTATCTGGTCGACGGCTCCGGCTACATCTTCCGGGCCTATCATGCGCTGCCTCCGCTGACGCGCCCCTCCGACGGGCTCCCGGTGGGCGCGGTCCACGGCTTTTGCGGCATGCTCTGGAAGCTGCTGCGGGAAGCGGGTGAGCTGGCCCCACCGACGCATATGGCGGTGATCCTCGACTATTCCTCCAAGACGTTTCGCGCGGACCTCTATGATGGCTACAAAGCCAACCGGCCCGAGCCGCCCGAAGACCTCATCCCGCAATTTCCCTTGGTCCGCGATGCCGTCCGCGCGTTCAACGTCGCTTGCATCGAAAAGGAAGGCTTTGAGGCTGACGATTTGATCGCGACTTACGCATTGCAGGCGCAAAATGCGGGCGCCGACGTCACAATCATCTCCTCCGACAAAGACCTGATGCAAGTCGTCCAGCCAGGCATCGTCATGTACGACACCATGAAGAACAAGGTGATCGGCGAAGAGGGCGTATTGGAGAAGTTCGGCGTCCCTCCCTCGAAGGTCATCGAGGTGCAGGCGCTGATCGGTGATACGTCCGACAACGTGCCGGGCGTGCCGGGCATCGGCGTCAAGACGGCAGCGCTCTTGATCAACGAATATGGCGATCTGGAAACGCTGCTCGCGCGCGCAGACGACATCAAGCAGAAAAAGCGCCGTGAGAACTTAATCGAATATGCGGCGCAAGCGCGGCTTTCACGGACCCTCGTGACCCTTGATACGGACACGCCGCTCGACGTGCCGCTGGCCGAGACCGCCGTACAGGCCCCTGACCCGGCCGTCCTCACCGCCTTCATGCGGGACATGGAATTTTCGACACTTTTGAAACGTGTTGAAGAGGGTCTTGGTGCTCAATTGCCGGACGTGGATGCGAGCCCAAAAAAGACACGGAAGAAGAAGAAGGACGATTACGACCATCCTTTGCGGCGCAGTCCACGCGGTGCGGCGGGGCCCACCCGCGAGATCGCCGTTCAAGGCGGCTCCCCGGCCGAGCTTGCAGTGGAGCGGCGTGCCCTGCTCGAAACCATCCCCTTCGACCGCAGCGCCTATGAAACTGTCACGGAGATCGCAAGGCTCACTGAGCTCTTGGAGACCGCCCGCCAGCAAGGCCATGTCGCAGTGTCGGTGAAAATCGATGCAGCAGATCCCATGACGGGCGAGATCGCGGGACTTTCGCTTTCGCTCGCACCGGGCCAGGCAGCCTATGTCCCGCTTGCGCACAGAGCGAGCGATGAACTCGATCTTGGCGGAGAGACACAGATCGCTCAGATCGCGCTTTCCGAGGCCCTGCCCCTCATAAAGCCGGTCTTCGAGGACGAGTCCGTGCTGAAAATCGTGCCCGAGGCGAAGTCGGCCATGGTGGCGCTTTCCCGCAATGGCATTGCGCTCGCAACTGTCGATGATCCCTCCCTCATTTCCTATGCGCTCGATGCTGGCCGTGCGGACCACAATCCTGCCAAGCGTGCCGCATCTTTGTTCGGTCATACCTGCCTCACAGAGAAAGAGGTCTTAGGGACAGGAAAATCAGCGATTTCCTTCGACCGCGTGGATGTGGCGCGCGCGACCGAGTATGCGAGCGAGGAGGCCGATGTGGCGCTTCGCCTTTGGGCTGCCTTGAAGCCAAGACTTGCAGCCGAATCCGTGACTACGGTTTACGAGACGCTTGAGCGGCCCTTGCTGAGCGTGCTGGCAAACATGGAGCGGGCAGGCATCAAGATCGAGCGGGCCACGCTCGCCCGCCTTTCGGGCTCGTTCGCACAAACCATCGCGCGGCTTGAGGATGAGATTCGGGAGCTTGCAGGAGAAGAGTTCAATATCGGCTCGCCCAAACAGCTCGGCGAAATCCTCTTCGACAAGATGAGCCTGTCGGGGGGCCGGAAGACAAAGACCGGTGCGTGGAGCACCGATGCGGCGGCTCTTGAAATCCTCGCCGCGGACGGACACGAGCTGCCGCGCAAAGTCTTGGAATGGCGCCTACTCGCAAAGCTCAAGAGTACCTATACCGATGCACTGCCCGCCTATATCAACGCCGAGACGGGCCGCGTGCACACCCGCTACGTGCTGGCATCCACGACGACGGGGCGGCTCGCCTCGCAAGAGCCCAACCTCCAAAACATCCCTGTGCGCACGGCCGAGGGGCGCGAGATCCGCAAAGCCTTTGTGGCTGAGGAGGGTAAGACATTGATCTCAGCAGACTACAGCCAGATCGAGCTGCGCGTGCTTGCGCACATGGCCGACACGCCGACATTGCGCCAGGCCTTTGCCGATGGCTTGGACATTCACGCCATGACCGCATCGGAACTGTTTGGCGTGCCGATCGAGGGCATGGACCAGGGCGTGCGGCGGCGCGCGAAGGCCATCAATTTCGGTATCATCTATGGCATCTCAGCGGTGGGACTGGCGGCACAGCTCAGCATTCCGCGCGGCGAGGCTGCCGCCTATATCAAGACCTATTTCGAGCGCTTCCCCGGCATCAAAGACTACATGGAAGCGATGAAGGCGGAGGCAAAGCGCGCAGGCTTTGTCTCAACGCTCTTTGGGCGCAAAGTGCACTACCCTGAGATCAACACGAAGAATCCGAGCCTGCGGGGCAATTACGAACGCGCGGCGATCAATGCACCCATACAAGGCACCGCCGCGGACATTATTCGCCGCGCCATGATCCGTATGCCGGGTGCGTTGGAAGAGGCCGGGCTCTCGGCGCGCATGCTGCTGCAAGTGCATGACGAGCTGATCTTCGAGGTGCCGGAGGCCGAAGCCGAGAAAACCATGACGGTCGCGCGCCAGATCATGGAGCGCGCGCCCGCCCCTGCCCTTGAACTCAAAGTCCCGCTGAAGGTCGATGCCCGCGCCGCCGACAATTGGGAGGCCGCGCATTAGGTGGCTTCACCGGTGGCGGGAAGATGACGTGCTCCAAGGAGGTTTGCATGAGAAAGGCTCTTTTGACGGCGGTGATCGCCTGTTTGCCGTCGCTCTGCTTCGCCGGACAGCCGCTATCGGACGATCAAGCCAAAAAGGTCATCGAGGAATATTGGAGCGCGGCTTTCCTCCATGTTCCGCTTGGCACATTCACGGTCGTGGACGACGACTCCCAAGGCACCCCGAATGCAATTCCGCGCGCGCAGCTTGAGCGCTGGTACAAGCCGCTGGAAGAGACGGGCTTGATTAGGATCGTGCAAGACGCAGATACACCATCCATCACCGTGACCGCGACGTCCGAGGGAAAGGCGCGAAACGGCTCAAAGAACCCTGAGATGCTCGCGGTCTCCTACGGGGCCCAGAGCATTGACACGATTGTTGCAGACAAGGCCATCGATCCGGGCCATGCGGCGTATCAGGTCTTCAATGTCGGCTACAGCGTGAAATGGGATGACGCGGTGGCGCGCGTTCTGAAGGTCTGCGAGAAGCCCGTGACGCCAAAACAGAAAGCCTTGGTGCTCTTGAAATATGACCCAGCGGATGGCGACTGGAAGGTCGCCGCCGAGGACGATGCGAATGCCGATGACGCGTTCTGCACGCAAGATGTGGCCAGCACCCTCGGGGCCGTGCCATGAGACCGGTCATGAGGCCGGTCAACAGGCGATGGAGCGCTTAGAAGGGAGCGCATGAGGCCACGATCATTCATGCCTGTGTTTGCAACACCGCCTTTCAAGACTTCGCGCTAAGCTCCCGCACCAACCAAGGACGCTCCATGGCTCCAGCTTTTCGCCCGCTCTTTATCTTTCTCACCGTTTGCAGTCTTGCGACGGCTGCGCTCGGCACGCTCGCGCTCGCTCTGCCCGCGCCCATGTCGGAGGCGGAACTGACGGAGAAAAGCGATGTCGTGGCGTTGGTGCGCGTGATGTCGGTCACCTGCACCAGCATCACCACGGACAAGGCGACGGGCGAGCAACTGCCCGGCTATCTGGCCAAGCTACGGGTCCTGGAAGTGACGAAGGGTGACGTAAGGCCGGGCGGCGAAGTGCTGGTCACCTTCCGCGCGGTCCCGAAAGGCGCGCTCGGGCCCTGGACCGTGTTCTACTATCCGGGCGAGGAAGTGTGGACACACCTCACGAAGCGCGCGGGCGGGGTGACCTACGCCTCAACCTGGTCGAACGCCAAGGGTGACCCGGTGAGGCCACCAGAAACGAAAGACCTGCCGGGCGTGGTCGGACAGTCGGGGCTTGCTACCGAAACCGACTAGGTGCTCAAGTCATCGAGCCAGGCGCTAAAGAGCGTGTGGCTGGCTTTGCTGGTTGGCGGGGCATAGCGCGCGGTGGTCGCACGCATCTCGGCGAGATCGACATTGGACGTGGCAAGCTCAAGCGTGTGTCCAATCAGCCAGCGCTCCATGTCGAGCTCCGGCAGCTCCACATGGAATTGCAGCGCGAGCACGTTATTTCCGTAGGAGAAAGCTTGGTTTGGCGTGATCGTCGTCGATGCGAGCCGTTTGGCGCCAGAGGGCAGATCGAACGTGTCGCCATGCCAGTTGAGAATATGCAGGCCTTCGAGAACGCCCAGCGGCGAGGCCTTGCCCTCATCGGTCAAGATGAGCTGGTCCCAACCGAGCTCTTTCTGCTTGCCTGGATAGACCTTTGCGTCGAGCACGGCGGCAAGCGCCTGGGCACCAAGGCAAATACCGACCACAGGGATGTTCTTTTTTACGACGGCTTCGATGAGAACAAGTTCGTCTTTCAAGAAGGGATAGCGATCGTACTCATAGACGCCAATGGGGCCGCCAAGGATGAGTACAAGATCGGCATCGAGGGCGGGGGAGAGATCGTCGCGGCCCGCTTGCCAATATGTGAGCTCCACGCCGCGCTCATCGAGTACCGGACCAAACGTGCCCGCGTCCTCGAAAGCCACGTGATAGATCGCAACAGCATTCTTCATGACAAGTTCCCTTCCTGAGCGCAGCACGCCATCTTCACGCGCGGGTCGCGGGGCCTGTTGTCCCTGAGCGACAGCACCTTGACTTTTTGCGACATGGACGCGCTCAAACGACGATCGTCACACCCTGGCGGCGGGGGTCGCCCGCACCACTGACGCCGCGCCTTTCGTGCCAGCGCGCGGTATGGACGCCGCCGAAGAACAGGTTTTGCTCCGGCCAGGCCTTGGCCCTTTCTCCAAGAGCGCGCAAGGCAGCATCGTCCTCACCTGAAAAGCTCGGCTCGAAGCTCGTCGTGCCGCAGCGCTCCACGTGGAGCCGCGGGGCGGCAACCGCCGCCTCCACATCCATATCGTGCGCCAGAAGATTGACGGCCACTTGCAAGATCGCGGTGCGGATCCGGTTCGAGCCGCCCGAGCCGAGCGCGGTCACGGTGCCGTCAGGCTCCAGCAGGATGGTCGGCGCCATCATGGATGACATGCGCACGCCCTCGCGCCATTCGCCGAGCGCCCCGTTGCCCAAGTCTTCCTCGCCCAGCATATTATTCAGCATGAAGCCATGGGCGCCCACAATGAAGCCGTTGCCCTCGCCATTGGACATGCTGACAGCTGCGGCGTTGCCCTCGCCATCGATGACACTGATATGGGTCGTGCCGCGATAGGCTTGCGGGGCTTTAGCCGCGGCGGCGATCTCTTTGGCGATCTCCTGTGCAACCTCATTGGCAAGCGGGCCGTCCAAGAGACGCCCGGCCAGCGCATCGCCATGAGCGGCGCGCGCTGCGTTGGTTGCGATCATGGCCGCTTGGAGAGCGCGGGCATTGATATGCGCGCCAGCGTTCGCCAGCGCTTCGAGATAGGACAGACCGAAGGCGATTAGCGCACCGCCTGCGGACGGCGGCGGATTGAGAGCGACTATGGTTTTGCCATGGCGCCAAAGGAACGGGTCGCGCAGCGCCACCCGGTAGTCTTTCAAATCTTCCCTGGCGAGATGACCGCCACGCTCACGCGATTGGGCCACGATCGCCTGCCCCACATCGCCGTCCACAAAGAGACGGGCGCCATCTTCCGCAAGCCATTCGAGCGTTTCGCCAAGCCCGTCATTGCGGAATGTGTCGCCTGCCTCAAGCAGCTTTCCACCTGGGGCAAAGATCGCCCGCGCGCCTTCGCTCTCTTTGAGGATCGGCGCGATGACGGTGAAGAGATAGGCTTGAAACGTGGAGAGCGGAAACCCTTGGCGGGCGGCGCGCACAGCCGGTTCAACCAGCCTTTTCATGGGCAGCCGCGCATAGGCCTCGTGCATGGCGAAGAGACCTTGCGCCATGCCCGGCGCGGCGCTCGCCCCAAGCCCGATGTGAAACTCTTGGCGCGCGGGTCCGAAATCAGCCTGGATCGGAAAGAAAGAGGCATCGTTATCGGGCCGACGCTTTTTGGGCGTCTCCACAAAGAAGTCGAACAGCTTTGCATCAAAGCGCCCGGCTTGGCGCGCCATCAGGAAGCCGCCGCCGCCGGGGGAGGCGAACACGGCCTCGGCCACAAAGCTCATGCACACGCCAGCGATCGCCGCATCGAAGGCGTTGCCGCCATCGGCGAGAATTTCAGCCGCGGCCTCTGCCGTGAGGGCATGGCCGGCGGAGACGACACTTTGACCTTTACTCATGGGCGAGTGCGTAGGGGGCATCGCGGCTTTGAGCAAGCACCGCCTGCTTGAAAAGGATCATGCCCGGCACGAGGCCCGGCATGATGCGATTGTTTGGCATTTGACTGCGGACCGCGGCTAGCCGAGACGTTTCTCGAGCGCGACAAGCTCTTCCTTCAACCCGGCCGGCAGCTTGTCGCCGAAGGTCTGGTAGTGCTCCTTGATCGATGGAATCTCGGATTTCCAGCCTTCTACATCAACCCGAAGCAGCTCTTCTATGTCGGCCGCTCCCACATCCAGTCCTTCCGTATCGAGACCGTCCGTTGTCGGCATCTTGCCAAGCGGCGTATCGACAGCATCCGCGGTACCGTTGCAACGCTCGAAGATCCACTTCAAGACGCGGGAGTTCTCCGCAAAGCCCGGCCACAAGAATTTGCCCTCGGGACTTTTGCGGAACCAGTTGACGTAGAAGATTTTCGGCATCTTATCGCCGCCCTTCTCGCCGACTTTCAGCCAATGCGCGAAATAGTCGCCCATGTGGTAACCGCAGAACGGCAGCATCGCCATGGGATCGCGGCGAAGATCGCCAAGACCGCCGGTGGCGGCAGCAGTTTTCTCCGATGCCATGATCGAGCCCAGGAACGTGCCTTGCTTCCAATTGGCCGCTTCCGTCACGAGCGGCACAACAGAGGCACGGCGCCCGCCAAATAGGATGGCATCGATCGGCACACCTTTCGGGTCTTCCCACTCGTCCGCGATGACGGGGCACTGGGCGGCCGGTGCGGTGAAGCGCGAATTGGGATGGGCAGCCGGACGGCCCGCCTCGGGAGTCCAGGAGCGGCGCAGCCAATCGACCGTATGGGCCGGCGGCTCCTTGCTCATCTCTTCCCACCACACATCGCCATCGTCTGTCAGGGCGACATTGGAATAGATGCAATTGGCATCCAGCGTGCGCATGGCGTTGTAGTTGGACTTGTCGGACGTGCCCGGCGCCACACCGAAAAAGCCCGTCTCCGGGTTGATGGCATAGAGGCGTCCGTCCTCGCCGAACTTCATCCAGCAAATATCGTCGCCGATGGTCTCGGCTTTCCAGCCGGGGATCGTCGGGCTCAGCATGGCAAGGTTGGTCTTGCCGCAGGC